>JAANMX010000075.1_pt1 | contig 111202 bp, 84 predicted proteins | sample 7279681 | NCBI WGS metagenome assembly JAANMX01 (sample SAMN14094542, study PRJNA606508) | bioreactor metagenome | isolation source: A lab-scale SPAN reactor treating ammonium-rich wastewater day 351 | place: Ireland: Galway | collected 2018-01-01 | reverse complement strand
GGTCTAACCCCCGGCTCTGGCTTTGCGAAATGTCTCCAACCGCGTCCGCATCAGGGCCTTGTTGCGCTCGGGAATCTGCGGGTTCGCGTCGCCAATCGGGATCGCCCGCTCCTGTATCTCGATCGCCTTATCGACATGCCCGAGCTTGAAGTGGGCATAGGCGAGGGCGGTCAGGATATTCGCATCGTTATGCTTGGTCAGATCCGCGGAGCGCTGCGACAGGTCAAGGGCGAGCTTGTAGTCAGGACGAACGAGACCGGGGGTCTCATCGAGGAGCATTCTGGCCATGAGCCACAGCATCCCGGACTGGTCCTTCAGTTCGCCGTTGAGGAGCTCGCGCCCGTAGGTGTAGGCGGCCTTTTCATCGGACTTGAGGAGGAGGCTGAAACGAACGAGAACCATGCGGCGTCCGTATTCGGGTTGCGCTTTGGCGATCCGGTCCAGTTCGGCCACGGCCTCTCGATAGCGTCCCGACTGCTGGAGCTCGTTGAAACGCTTGAGAAGCCGGTATTCCTTTTCCTCGGCGTCCATCTGCTCCTTCCGCTCCTTGCGGTAGGTCGCAAAGTCGAACTTGCCGGAGACGATCTCATCCATCACGGTATCGAGCATCATCGTATGACCAATCCAGACGATCTTGCCATTGCGGCCGATGATGAAGGAGGTCGGCACACCGCGCTCGCCTGAGGCCTCGAGCCATGCGTTCGCCATGGCGCCCTTCGGATCATCAACGCCGACCGCGTAGGGCATCAGGGCTGCGCGCTGCTTGACGAAGGCGGCGACGGTTTTGTAGTAGCTGGTATCGCCAGCGCCGGACGATTTCTCATAGACGCTGATCATTTCGATGGTGACGAGTTTCGCGTGCTTCCTTGCGACCTGCGCCAGGACCGGCAGCGCCTGGTTGGACGGAGCGGACCACGAGCTGAAAAACCCGACGATCCGGATTCGCGGCGGTCCTGTCGGCTTGACCGGGGCTTTGATCCAGCGTGCGACGCGGACCGGCGGAGGCGCCTGGCCAAGGTCGAGACGTGCGGCCTGAGCGCAGACGGATAATCCGATCGCGATCAGGGCGGTCGCAGGGATTCGGGTGCGCATAGGTCGGGCTCCTATTCGAAATATGGATGATCGGCCGTTGCCGTGATCCGTCGCCATTATTATAGCGTACGCCGTCGGCTAAGCCCGAAACGGCGACAGGCTGCAGGAGCGCTGCAGCCTGTCGCCAGATGGATGCCGAGGACGGGACTCGAACCCGTATGCCTTGCGGCACACGCCCCTCAAACGTGCGCGTCTGCCAGTTCCGCCACCTCGGCACGGCACCATGGCGCTACGGAGGATCGAACTCCGGTTCGCGAGCTGAAAACCCGCCGTCCTAACCACTAGACGATAGCGCCAGGTTGCTGCAAAGTATAGACTTCGGCGGCGCCGAGTGTCAAGGCACATGGGCTCATGATCCTGAGCGATGTTCTGTGAACCGGAAAGCAGGATTGCGCCCGATCCATTCATAATACGAAACGGATCGTCGTATGAACGGAGGGAGTGACATGAAACGACTCGGGATGTCCACTGCCGTATTGATCGCTGTTGTCGCGCTGGTGGGTTGTTCTAAGCAAGGCCAGCAGCGGACCTCGGATGCGAACCGCCGTTCCGGGAGCAATACTGCGGCGGCCGATTTCAACGGGCCGCGTAAGGCCAGCGGAGATCTCAAGATCAAGCTGATTACGAACGGCATATCGCCGTTCTGGGATGCGATGGGGAAGGGCCTCGAGCAGGCGCGCGACGAGCTCAAGACCGATGCGACGTGGCAGGCTCCTCAGCAGGCGGACAACAACGCGCAGAAACGAGTGTTCGAAGACGCGCTGGCGGCAGGTTGCGATGGGATCGGCGTCTCCCCGATTCAGGCCGATGCGTTCGCATCGGTGATCGACGACGCCATCGATCGAGGCGTTCCGGTTATCACCTTCGACTCGGACTCGGAGAAGAGCAAACGGCTTCTTTACATCGGGACGAACAACTACGAAGCTGGCAAGGCCGCCGGGATGGAGGCCCGCAAGCTCTTCCCGAACGGCGGCAACCTTGTCGCATTCGTCGGGAATATGAGCGCTCAGAACGCTCGTGATCGGTATCAGGGATTCCTCGATGCGATCAAAGGCTCCAATATAAAGATGCTGAAGGATCCCTATGAGGACGACAAGGATGCCGTCGGGCGAGCCAGGCGCAACGTAGCCGACGCGATCGTTCGCTATGGTGATCAGCTCAACGGCCTCGTGGGTCTGTATTCGTACAACGGCCCGGCGATCGTAGATGAGGTGGTGAAACAGAATCTGCGCTCGAAGCTGAAGATCATCTGTTTTGACGGGGAGCCAAAAACGCTGAAGAACCTGCAAGCCGGACTCGTGGACGTCACCGTGGTGCAGAAGCCGTACGAGTTCGGACGGATCGCCACCAAAGCCTTGTATCTCATCAATCGGAAGGGGCTGAAGGGCGCTCTTGAGGAGATGACCCCTGAGCTCGAAGCCGCAGGCATGAAGGTCAATGGCGCTGTGATCGATACGGGCGTACAGGTGATCACACCGGCGAACTCAGCCGAGTTTCTGAAGGCGCTGAAGGACAAAGGGCTTTCGTCCACGTGACCTTAACGCTCGCACCGGGTGAGTCCTCCGGCAGCCCCGGTAGGCGTTATCGGAGCTGGCTCGCGTCACGCGAACTGAGCGTGATATGCGTGATCGCACTGGTCTGTCTCGCGATGCCCTTTACCGAGGCGCGGAGCTCGTTCTTCAGCGATCGCAACGTGCTCAACATCGCGCGGCAGGTGGCGCTTCTGGCCATATTCGCGATCGGTGAAACCGTTGTCATCATCTCCGCAGGGATCGATCTATCGCTCGGTTCCCTCATTGCCTTTACGGGAATGATCACCGCGCTGGCGGTGACGCGTCTCGGAGAGCACCTGAGCCCGGGTTCGTCCGTACTCATCGGCGTGTCGGCAGCGCTGGTTATCGCTCTCGTCATCGGCTGTCTGCATGCCACTTTGATCCACCGACTGCAGCTGCCGCCGTTTGTGGTGACCCTCGCTTCACTTCTGATTCTCCGGAGTCAGGCGCTGGTCTCGAATGACCAGTTGCCGGTTACTCTGGAGGCCTATCCCGGCCTATTGTCTCTTGCCAACGGGACACTCTTCGAGGATAGCGCGGCGCCGATACCGGTTCCCGTGGTGATCATGGCGGTCATCGCCATCGTCATGGCCTTCATCTTGAGCCGTACGAGGACCGGTCGATACATCTACAGTGTCGGGAGCAATGAGACAGCGACACGGTTGTCCGGCGTCAACGTATATGGAGTGAAGCTCTTCGCCTATGGCACGAGCGCAGTTCTCGGTGGCGTCGCCGGCGTGCTCTGGGCGGCGTACGGCGGTCAAGGGGATCCTCTGGCAGGTCAATCGTACGAGCTGGACGCCGTGGCCGCTTCGGTGGTCGGCGGCGCCGACCTGATGGGTGGTCGGGGGAGCGTGGTTGGCACGGTTCTTGGAGCGACGCTTCTGATGGTGATATTCAGCGCGATCAACCTGACACTTACGAAACCCGATCTCTGGCGAGGGACTGTGGTCGGCGGTGTGCTGGTCCTCGCAGTATTGACGACTGCGCTCCAGCAACGGCGCGGAACATGAGAGTCGGAGCGGGATGAGGGATTCGCGTCCAAACGAGGAATCGCGGAACTGCCCGCGACCGGATGGAGGGGTTATGTCAGGACGTTTACAGCGAGGGGCAGGGTTCGGCAAGTACCTGTTGCTGCTGGTGTTTCTGGGGCTCTTCGTCGGCTGGTACATGTGGAAGCAGAACTACGGAGCTATCGGCCAGGTGGCGCGCCTATCAGGTACGACGAAGGATCAGATCGCGTTCCTCAGAACCGAGGCCGGTGGCGCGTGCAACCTGTACCTGATCGGCGCTGATGGCGCCGGCTTGAAACAGTTGACGAGTGATGACCATGCCAAACGTCTGCCTGCATGGTCTCCAGATGGAACGAGGTTGGCCTATGTGCAGGAAGCCAGATCCGGAGGATCATCGACGTATCAGCTCTTTATCCTGGGCGACGGAGCGCCGAGGCAGGCGAGTTACGGCACGATCAGCAAGGACATGCCTCAATGGAAGCCGGACGGCAAGCTGATCGCCTTTCTGGCAGGGGGCGCCATCAAAGTCGTCAGCCCGAACGCAGCTAAGATGCGCCAGATCTACCCACCACCCCATCGTGGCGACGAACACGAACATGAAGGGGATGGAGATGCGGCTGCCGATACGGCGTCGGGACTGCGCCGCCCTCCGATCACGTACTACCGGTGGTCACCTACAGGTTCGGCCCTGGTCGGCGTCCAGGTGTTGGAGGGTGAGAATGCCGCAGCGCTGGGTGTTCAAAGCTGGTGGTCGAGCCCTAAACTGTCGGATGCCGATGAGGCTCCCCAGGGTGTGGTAGAGCCCGAGAGCATCGTGGTCCTGCCGCACCTTGACGCGGAGCCGTTCGCGCTTCCAGGAGCGGAACGGGTGATGTTTACCTGGTTTCCCGACGGACGCCAGGTGCTGGCGATGATTGCGACGCGTCAGGGACGGTGCGCCCTTGTCCGTTGTCGTACGGATGAGAAGAACCTGCCCATCGAGCCGGTGGTCTCCGCGGAGGCCCATACGATCGCCTTTGAGGCCCCTGCGCTCTCGCCGGATGGGCGTGCCGTTGCCGTTGAACTCTGGCGTAGTGAGGCAGGCGGCGATAGAACGCTGCAAGGGATCGGCGTAATACCGGTCGATGCGGCCGCACCGCTGCGAATCCGATCACTGCGCGATGCAGACCGCCTGAAGATCGTGATCAAAGGCGACGCTCGGACGCCCCAATGGTCGCGCGACGGGTCACGCCTTCTGTTTTCCCGGGTACGTCCCGATGGTCGGGCGGATATCTGCGTTGCCGATAAGGATGGACGGAACGAGCGGAACCTTACGAACGGCAAGGGGGATAACTACGACGCCACGTGGTCGCCGTCCGACCAATGAGCTGCCGAGAGGTGTGTCAAGGACAGGCCAGTAGGCATGTGGACGACTGTTGATCGAGCATGCCCAGGAGAGGAGTCGAACCTCCAAGCCCGTACGGGCACTAGTTCCTGAAACTAGCGTGTTTGCCATTTCACCACCTGGGCGCACGCTCGGACGAGCATTATACTGCGTTAGGTATACTGAGTCAAGCTTGGACAGCGGCTAACAAGGGGCCAACGATGGTGTTAACCGTAACGTTGAATGCTGCTGTCGATCGGACGTATCGTGTGGATGGATTTCGCCTCGATACGGTGCATCGGTGCCACGATGTACGGGTTGTTGCAGGCGGTAAAGGTGTGAACGTGGCCAGAACAATATCCCGTCTGGGCGGGGAAACGGCTGCCACGGGCATCCTGGCTGGCCACAATGGCAGCATCGTCGCAGACTCCCTGACGCAAGAGGGTATCCCAGCCTCGTTTCTCTGGACCGAGGGCGAGTCCCGGACCTGTATCGCGGTGGTGGACGGGCAGGCGCGAACCCAGACCGAAGTGAACGAATCGGGCCCCAACATACCCGCCTCGACGGCCGACGAACTGGAAGCGCATCTGCGCGCCATGATTTCGGATATGCCGATCGATTATGTCGCGCTATGCGGGAGCGTTCCCCCTGGCCTTCCAGACGATGTATACGGCCCGATGATCGATGCCATCTGGGATAGCGGGGCCCGTCCGGTGCTGGATAGCAGCGGCGAGCCGCTTCGCAAGGGATATGCGGCAGGACCCTGGATGGTCAAGCCCAATGTACTGGAGTTACAGCAGCTCATCGGGAGGAATGTGGAGACTCCATGCGAAGCGGCAGACGCGGCGACAGGCCTCCTCGGCGGCCGAGTCGAGGTCGCGGCCGTGACGATGGGGGCGATGGGCTGCGTCGTGGTAGACCGGAGTCGCCGTCGATGGGTCCCATCACCCTCGGTCCCGTTCGTCAGCGCGGTTGGCTCCGGGGATGCCCTTCTCGGCGCAATGCTGCTCACCCTCGAACGAGGGAATACCTGGGACGAGGCTGCTCGTATGGGCGTTGCGGCTGGCGCTGCCAACGCGTGCGTCTATGGCGCAGGATATATCTCGTCCGAACAGGTCGCCCAGCTTTACGCTCAAACGGATGTCATCGAGGTCTAGAACGGCGTATACTAAGGATAGTGCCCTATGTTTATCGATACCCTTTCCATGTTCGAGAGCCCGGTTCAGATACTGTTCGTGCTGACCCTGGCCTTGCTCTTGTTCGGACCAAAGAAGCTCCCTGAGGTCGGCCGTCAGCTGGGCGGTGCGCTTCGAGAACTGCGCAAAGCCATGGGTGACGTGAGCCGCTCATTCACAACGGAGTATGAGCCGGACAGCAGCTCCTATTCCTATAGCACGCCCAGTTCCTATGATCGGACTGCGTCCTACTACACGCCACCAGCGATTGCGGATGCGCCGATGGACCTTAGCGACTATACTATCGTAGGCGTGACACCGCCGGAACCCGTGTCGGAACCTGGCACCGCTAACCAATCCGTGGCAGTATCGGGAATGGATCTTGCTGACTACACCCTTGCCGGTACGCCAGGGCACGGTGGAACCGGTGGGGGACCGGCCGATCATCTAGCGGCGAAGGATGGAGCGTGATGCGGAGAGAGCGACCAAAAGGAGTATAGTGGCATGCTAGACAACATCGCGATGTTCGAAAGCCCTCAGCAATGGCTCATCGTATTGATCATCGTTCTCCTCCTCTTCGGCGGAAGCCGTATTCCCGAGTTGATGCGGGGATTGGGTTCCGGCATGCGGGAGTTCAAGAAGGGATTGAACGAAGACGATAAGGCTGATGAGCGGCCGGCCGCATCGAAGTCGAGCGGCGATAAAGAGTAACCTTATTCGCGCCTCCCTACGACCGCTTCATACAATAGGAGAATAACTCGTTGCAGGTTCTGCATATCATTCTTAGTGTGGTTCAGGTAGCGCTTGCCGTCGGGCTTATCTTCGTGGTCGCGATTCAGCAGACCAAGAGCGAAGGGCTGGGCGGAACCATTGGCGGCAAGGCTACGAGTACCTTCAAAGGTAAGCCCGGATTCGAGGACCGGCTGAACGAGATGACCCGATATATCAGCATCGGCTTCTTTGTCGCCAGCATACTCGTGGCTGTGACGATGAATCGAGGTTAGCGGGCGCGCACCTCTGTGTTTCATCCGTACCGCATCTGATGCATCCCGGACAGGTCCTCGGCCTGTCCGGATGTGTATTGGCATCCTGATAGCCACCGTTGTATAATCGTAGTTGTGGCCGAGGCAGTGACGGATCATGCGCAGGATGTCCCAGCTCGCGCGCGGAAACGCGCTCCGCGGACGTTTGCGCTCGTTGCTGTCGTAGCCGCCATTGGGGCTGTCCTTGCTTCCCTCGCTCGAATCCCGCTAACCGTCCCCGCTGACACGATCAACATGAATCGTGTCGACCCCGAGAAGCTCGCGCTGGCGCTCCGGATCGATCCGGCTCTGGCCGATCGCCTCGTCCTCGAGCGTCAACGGCTCGGCGGATACCCGTCTCTGGAGCGAGTGGCAGCGACTCCTGTGCTGTCCGAACGATTTCATGACATTATCGCTCGCACTCGGAGACAGCCGGACAAGCTATTGAGTGCAGAGCCAGGCGCGCTCGAAATCGGGCTCGATATTCCACTAGCGCTTGCCAACCGTCTCATCGAAGCGCGGGAGTCGAAGGCCGATCGGACCTTTCATAGCAGTGCGGATATCGAACGAATACCGGTGCTGTCGGCCGATCGAGTGCGTCGCCTGCACCAGATCGCGATTGTACGATATCCGAGCACAGCGTTTGGCCATAACGCGCTCTATCTGCTGCTGTTCCTCGCGTTCGTCTGGCTTTCCTGTCGGTATGCGCCACAACACGCGACCGACAGACCCGTTCTGCTGATGCTGGTTTGGCTTCTAACAACGTTCGGATTCCTTGTCCGCCTCGCTGCGGGTGACCCGCTGCGGGACGCCCCGACAGCGGGTGCGTTCCTGTGGGGCGTCGGGCTGGGCGTTCTTTCGTTGCTGGTATTCAGTCGTATCCCGGGACGCAGATCGACCTATCCGATGCCCTCTTTCCTGGTGCGTCTGGTTCGCTTCACAGGACCCGGTGCATTCCTCCTATGGGCCATCGCGGCCCTCGTTCTGGACGGTGGACGCCGGGTTGGAGCGCCTGGATTGTCATGGCTCGGTCCGTTCGCGGCGCTGGGCGTGCTCGTTCCCTATCTTCGATCGTTGCGGCCACCGGCGTTGGATAGCGCGAATCCAACGGCCCAACCGCCGCGGACAGCGGTGCGAGTGGGGATCAGAGAGACGGAGCTCTGGATCCCACCCGCGTTAGCCGTGATATCGGTGGTCTGCACGAGAAATCCGGGTATCGGTTTGGTAACGGGACTGTCTGGCGCGTGCCTCATCTGGCTCGGTACGGGCATGGGCTGGAAGGCCGCGCTTGGCGGCGCCCTCAGCTTCATCGGTGTAGCCCTTCTAGCGGGCCTCATGCCGGATGGACGAGCATCGCTCATGGCCTTCCAGTCACCGTGGTCCAGAGGCATCAGTTCTCCGAACCGGCTGGCAGAGGATTTCTGGGCGTTCGGCTCTGGCGGCTTCTGGGGCGCCGGGCTCGGGCTCAGTGAGGTCGGGCAGAGCCGGCTCTTGGCGACCATCGGCGAGGATCTCGGCGTCATCGGATCTGTGATGACGCTGCTCTTGTACGCGCTGCTGATCTGGCGCGTTCATCGGCTGTCGGTTCGGACTAGCGCGGACGGATCGCGATGGATCCTGATCGGGATTGGTTGTGTCCTGTCGGCCTGGACGGCGTTCGCCTGCGCCAGCGTCGCGGGCGTGGGTCCTCAGGCCATCGTCCCGCTCCCGTTTGCGGACTTCACGCGTGTTGCGCAGATCGCCTGGTTCAGCGCCATTGGTCTGACGCTCGGTCTCGATCGGACGGCAGACCGGGGGCTTGGCGGGTTGGAGCGTCGAAGCTACCGTCTGCGGGTTGCAGCGCTAACCTACGCCGTTGTGGCGCTCCTGATCGGAGGGCTGGGAACTCGGATGTGGTGGCTGCAGGCGGAGTGCGGCGACGACAACGCAGGCCATACTCTCACCCTCACCGAGCGGGGGCGGGCCGTTCGAACCATCGCCAACCCTCGGCTCGTCCGCTTCGCATCAACCATCGAACGGGGTTCCATTTACGAGCTGGGAGATCAGGTTCTCGCTACGTCTCGCCTTCGGGAAATCAGCGCCGCTTTGCCCGGCAATCCGGCCCTGGCTCAGCGATACTATCGTGCTGGCCGCTACTATCCTCTGGGTCCTGCCGCAGCGGCCTTGATCGGGTGCTGGCTTGCCGACATCGGGCCGATCTCCGGCATGGAACAGGAATACAACGAGCACCTGAGGGGCTTTTCCGGCTATGCGGAACTTGTGCCTGCCTATCGACGAAGGAACCTGCCAGCCCGATTCGCCGGCCGGCGGATCAAAGGCGGCGATGTCGTGCTGGCTCTGGACGCCAATCTGCAGCGAAAAGCGTATGCGGTATTGCTCAAGCACGTGACCATCGAACGGAGCGTCCGTCCTGCCGCCATGATGATCCTGGATACGGCGACCGGGAATCCGCTCGCCGCGATCACAACGCCGAGCGCAGATCCAAACAGAGCCGTTCTGGCCGACCCGACCGATCCGCGCCGAATGGATGGCCTGCCCGTGGTCGATCGAGCGACCTCGGTCCGATATCCACCCGGCTCCCTCTTCAAGTTCGCTATTGCGATCAATCTGCCCGAGGAAGTTCCGAGCTTTGAAGCGATTTGCCGCCACGCCACCGGGCCGTTGCGCTGGACCTATCAGGGACGGACGTATACGGCGCCGTCGGTCGCAGATGATCCCTCAGATCCGCCCCACGGACGCATCGGCCTGGAGCGAGCTCTGAAGGTCGGGTGTAATGTCTACTTTGCCGAGCTGCTGCGACACACGGACCTTGAGAGGCTGCTGGATTACCTCAGTGATATATCGAATCCGAAGGCTATGCCAACGGTCGACGAAATGGCCGAACGACTGATGGATATCGCGACCGGCGAGTCGTTTCCGCTCATCACGCCGATGAAGATGACGAATTTCATCTACCAGCTATCGATCAATATTGCCCCAGAATATCCTAGCTTTCTTGCCGAGCTTCGGTTTGGCAACGGGCGCCCGTCGGAACGCTTTATCTTCCCACCGGGCCACGCACGGTTGACCTATGAAGGAAAGGCTCTGTACGAGCGGATACGGCGCGCGTTGCGGGAGTCGATCACTGATGGACCGCTCGAGGAGATCTTTCAGTCGCTGCCGATTACGGTAGCTGGCCGGACTGCGGTGATCCGATCTGCACGTAACCCGGATCGACGATACGCGTGGTTCGTAGGGTATGCGCCGTACGAGCTCCCGGAATACGCCATTGGGGTCGTCGTCGAGGGAGAGAATACTGGTTTCAGAATAGCGGCGCCGGCGGCCCGAGACGCGCTCAAAGCCGCCCTGCAGCCCTGACGGCTATTCGAACCGGAGCGCGTCGACCGGGCTGAGGCGTGACGCCCGCACGGCGGGAGCCGTCCCGAAGACGATGCCGACGATGACGCATACCCCGAATGCGAGCAGAATGGCCCCGGGTGTGATGATCGGGTGGAGCGTGGTCATCACATCGACGATACGACTGACCCCGAATGCCAGAGCGACGCCCAGTACGCCTCCGGTGAGAGAAAGGGCGATCGCCTCGGCAAGAAACTGCGAGAAGATATCCGATCGACGAGCTCCCATCGCCATCCTGATGCCGATTTCGCGGGTTCTCTCGGTGACCGTAACCAGCATCACATTCATGATGCCGATGCCCGCGACGAGGAGCGATATCGCGGAGATGCCGATGATCAGAGCCGTCACGATATTGAACACATGATAGATTGCGCCGAGTAACTTCCGGTAGGTAAGTACGCCGAAGTCCTCGCGGCCGTGGTTCCGCAACAGCACGCGCTGAAGGCTGCCCGCTATCGTGTCGGGATCGGTCTGATAATCCGTCTGGACGATGATTCTATTGATCTGTGCGCCGTTGAACGCCGTTCGAGACGCTTGCCACGGGATATAGACCGCACGCGCGAAACTCACCTGCGCGAAGGCGCTCTCTTCGTCTCTGGCGAGGATGCCGACGATCCGGAACGGCACCCCGCGAACACTGATCGTTCGTCCAGCCAGTCGCTTCTTGCCGACCAGCTCATCGCCTATCTCCGCGCCGAGCACGCAGACACGCTCTGAGTCCTCCGTGCCCCGGTAGAAACGACCGCGGGCGATCCGGTTGGTCCCGACGGACGCCATTCGGTGATCCGCCCCGAGCACCATGGCCGCGTGGCTTTCGTTTCCCGTCTCGACACTCCCGGTGACGAAGGAGATAGGTATCGCGGCGCGGACACCGGCGATCCTGCTCAGATCGTCCACATCTTTGACCGTCAGGCTGGAGATGCCCAGCATCGACATGCCATCGGGCTGACCGGTGCTGGAGAGCTTGCCGGGCACGATGATCGCGACATTGGAACCGAGCTTATCGACCTGTCGGGTGATATCTTCGCGAACGCCGGCGCCGATGGCGACGAGCAGCAGGACCGAGCCTACGCCGATCACAACGCCGATCACGGTCAGGCCCGCGCGAAGACGGTTCTCGGCGAAGGAGCGGGCAAGGAGAAGGTGGATATCCCGGAGGTCCATACGGTAGGTTACACGGACTCGGCTGGCGGACACCGATCAGCAACTCGGCAGCGTCACGAATCGACCTTGTATGGCCAAGCGGCGTCTCGAAAGAACGGGCGGCTGATGGGACTTGAACCCACGGCCTCCAGGGCCACAACCTGGCACTCTAACCTGCTGAGCTACAGCCGCCGCATCACGCGCCCCCGGCAGGGATCGAACCTGCGGCCCGCTGCTTAGAAGGCAGCTGCTCTATCCACTGAGCTACGGAGGCAAGGCGCGACCTACAAGATACCCTAACCGAACCGGGCCGTACAACCGTCCCTGCAGAGTGCCACACAGATCAGAGCGCTCATTCGCATCCTATGACCAACCCGACGGCATCGACGATTACGGCTCAGGATGGCTCTGTGCTAATAGGCGCGGGCTGTACGGCCTCCGTCCAATGCGGAAGCGGGAGACGAGAATCGAACTCGCGTCACCTGCTTGGAAGGCAGGAGCTTTACCATTAAGCTACTCCCGCGGACGAGCCGTTTCCGGGATGCGCGTTATCCCCCGAAACGGACGCTATTGTACCCGATGGGTAGGCCCATTACCTCCGTTTGGACTATGGCAAGGGGCCGTAGAGATCGAGCCGCACCGGCGATCCCGTCTCGGCTGAGCGATCCATCGCATAGCAGATGCGATGCGTTCGGGCGGCGTCGGCGAGATTCAGGCTCGATTCGGCGTCGGTGAGAATGCAATCGACGAAGTGGTTGATCTCGCCTTCGAAGGGGTGATGGGCAACATCGCCGCTATCGGGGCGTATCGTGGGCACCTCGGCCCAGTCCGTCTGACCGGTGAAGTACTCCCTTGCGAAGATTCGATTGTCCCGGATCGTGCCCGCCGTGCCTAGAAGATCGATATTGAACGCGTACGGACTCTGAACATCGAAGCTTGTCGATACCTTTCCAATGGCGCCGCCGGCGAACTTTAGGATGCCGACGATGTTGGTGTCGTACTCATATTCAGCGTTCCGCCGGTTGCTATAAGCGCTCACCTCAACGACCTCATCGCGCGTGAACCAGCGAATGGCATCGACGGCGTGGATTCCCGCGGATAACAGGGCGCTGCCGGCGATCTCCCGTTTGATATTCCACGCGTACTGCTTGTACTGAGGGCCGATGTTGTGCCAGTAGTCAACCTCGGCATAAAAGATGTCGCCAATCGCCCCTTGCTCCAGCAACCGTTTGATGAGAAGGAACCCTGGATTCCAGTGGAGGACGAAGCTAACGACCGTCTTCACACCCGCCTTTTGGACCGCAGCCAGCATGCGGTTGAGGTCCTCCGGGGTGTTCGCAGCGGCCTTCTCGATCAGCATGTGCTTGCCTGCAGCGGCCCCGGCTACGACGTTAGCAGGATGGAGGTGCGGCGGGGTGCATATGGAAACGGCATGGATGGCGGGATCGGCCAGCATCTCCTCGTAGGAAGCATAGACACGGGCATCGGTGATACCTGTTTCGACAAGCCGCGCTCGTGCGCTCTCTGCGGTTCTGCCGGTCACGCCGACCACGCGCGTATGAGGGTTCAGAGCATAGGCCTTAATATGCTCGGTGGATACCCATCCGGCGCCCAGTATTCCAACTCCAAGTTCACCCATGATTGGACCTCCGATCAGTGCGATGGTACGCTGGTTCGACACGGCTCTGCTGAATCCTCCTGCAGCTCGTTTGACAACGAGGCGTCGCGTCGGTACAATGGTTGAATCCAAAACGAGGAGCGTATACGCATGGGCGGAGCCGCCATCAAAGAGGGATTGAGCTTCGATGATGTTCTGCTCATGCCCCAACAGTCGAGCATCAACCCGAGCGAGGCTGATACGCGGACGACGATTGCTCCCGGCATCGAACTCGCCATTCCCGTCCTGTCGTCACCGATGGACCGTGTTACGGGCTCGAGGATGGCGATTGCCATCGCGCGCGACGGCGGCGTAGGGGTGATCCATCGAAACCAGTCGGTGGAGGCCCAGGCCGCTGAAGTCGACAAGGTGAAGCGATCGGAGCACGGGATCATCGTGAACCCGATCTCCTTGTCGCCAAATGAGAGCATCGGGGATGCGCTGGAGATTATGGAGAGGTACCACATCTCTGGCGTACCGGTAACCCAGGCAGGCGGCGTTCTCGTCGGCATTCTGACGAACCGGGATATACGGTTCGAAACGAACTACAACCGGCGAATCCACGAGTTGATGACCCCGAGGGAACGTCTGTTCACCGCACCGGAGGGGACTACTCTCGAGCAGGCGCAGGATATTCTGCAGGAGCATCGGATCGAGAAGCTGCCGATCGTAGATCGGGATTTCCGTCTGCTCGGCCTGATCACGATCAAGGATATTCAAAAGGTACGCGAGCATCCGAACGCCACCAAGGATGAAAGGGGACGCCTGCGGGTCGGTGCGGCGCTGGGTCCTCTTCGCGATCCGGTGGCGCGAGCGGGACAGCTGCGGGACGCTGGTGTGGACTTCGTCGTGATCGATGCGGCGCACGGCCACTCGACCGGCGTTCTGGATGCGGTGGCTGCACTCAAGGCGAACTTCCCGGACCTAATCGTTATCGGAGGCAACGCCGCGACCGTCGAGGCGGTCCAGGCGCTGACGGACGCCGGCTCGGACTCGGTTCGCGTGGGTTTGGGAGCGGGCAGCATCTGCACGACGCGCGTGGTCTCCGGCGTTGGCGTGCCGCAGTTCACGGCGGTCCTCGAATGTGCGTTGGAGGCAAGAAAACGTGGAGCAACCGTCATAGCCGACGGCGGCATCCGATTCTCAGGCGATGCCACCAAGGCTCTGGCGGCCGGAGCGGCGGCGGTGATGCTTGGCAACATGCTCGCGGGAACCGAAGAGGCTCCCGGCGAGGTGATCCTGTACCAGGGGCGAGCCTTCAAGGACTATCGCGGCATGGGCTCCGAGGCCGCTATGCGGGAGGGATCGAGCGATCGGTATTCGCAGGAGCCCAATGCGCGGTTCGTGCCCGAGGGCGTCGAAGGTCGTGTGCCGTACAAAGGCCCCGTTTCGGAAGTGATCCACCAGATGGCGGGCGGCGTCCGATCAGGCATGGGCTATCTTGGAGCCCGAACGATCAACGAACTGCAGGAGCGAGCCCACTTCATCCGAATCACAGGCGCGAGCCTTCGGGAGAGCCACGTCCACGATGTGTGGATTACGAAGGAGCCGCCCAACTACTCCTCGGATCCTGGGCGAAGCGACCACATCATCGATCGGTGACGGGCCGCGTCCGCACCGATACCGACGGGCTCGAACGATGACGACCGGGTACGCCACCCATCAAGCCTCGGGGCCGTTCTCGCTTGGCCGAGTGACGATCAATCCGCCTGTCGTTCTCGCGCCCATGGCCGCCGTGACCAACTCTCCGTTTCGACGGCTGTGCCGTTCGCTGGGCGGCGTCGGGCTGGTGTGCACCGAGCAGATCAGCAGTATGGCGATGCGGTATGCCGGTGCAAGAACGGAACGGATGCTGTCGTGGCAGGCCGATGAGCGCCCGCTATCCGTGCAGCTTTTTGGCTCCGACCCCGGCTTGATGGCGTCCGCCGCGCGTGAGGTGGCGCTTCGCGGCGCCGACATTATTGATATCAACATGGGGTGCTGGGTTCCCAAAGTCTGTCGGCAGGGCGCTGGCGCGGCTCTACTTCGGGATCGGGATAGCGCGCTCAAGGTCGTTGACGCCGTGGTATCCGCGGTGTCGACGCCGGTGACGGTAAAGCTCAGGGCGGGTTGGACTTCGGTTGAGCTCACCGCGCCTGATCTTGCGCGCGAGATGGAGCGACGAGGGGTGGTGGGGTTTACCCTGCATGCGCGTACTGCGATTCAGGGGTTCTCTGGCTCGGCCGATTGGCGATGGATCGCCGAGATGAAGGGGCGCCTCACCGTACCGGTCATCGGCAACGGCGACATCAAATCGCCGGAGGATGCTCTGCGAATGGTGCGAGAGACCGGGTGCGATGGAGTGATGATCGGTCGCGCGGCGATCGGCAATCCGTGGCTCCTCGGCGAGGTCGTCGCGGCGCTGACGGGAACGCCGGCACCTCGAAGGCCGACTTTATCGGAGCGGACGGCGATGGCGATACGCCATGTGACGGCGCTGGCAGAGACGATGGGAGAGCGGAATGCCGTGATCCATTTGCGCGGACAGCTACCGCAGTATATTCGCGGGGCTCACGGGGCATCGCACGCTCGCAGCAGGTTGATGCAGGTAACGACGATTGAGGATGTGCGTGTCCTGTTTGAGGAGGTGGCAGGCAAAGCAGTCCTCGCCGATACCGACGAGGACTGCTGAACCTATTGCTTAGCCGACGTCGACCTTGATGGATCGGGGCTTGGCGGCTTCCGCTTTCGGGAGCGTCAGACTGAGAACGCCGTGGCGCAAACTGGCGGATATCGCCCCCGAGTCGACCGAGTCCGCGAGCTCAAACTGCCGGAAGAAATGGGGCAGCTCGAACTCCTGATAGACCGGCGTCCCTTCCATGGTGCACTCGGATCGGCCCTCGATGGTGAGGATACCGTCCTTGACGTTCACGGTCAGCCGATCCGCCGTGACGCCGGGAAGGTCCGCAAGGACAACCAGCCCATCGGCGGTTTCGTAGATATCAACCGGAGGCGGGAGGAACCGTTCACCTTCGCGGGTCGTTTCGCGAGTCGGTACTGCAGCCTCTACCCGGGTTTCCTCTTCTGCGATCGGATTCGCAACAGTCTTCTCTGCCATTGTTCTATCTCCTCTCATCCAACCGAGACCGAGACCTGTCTCGGTCGGGCCGCCGCGGCTCGTGGGAGCCGGATGTGGAGCAGGCCGTTCACATAACGGGCTGTGACGTTATCTGCCTCGACCTGCGTCGGAAGTTCGATTGACCGGACGAAACGCCCGGCGGATCGCTCGGTCCTGTGGTAGGCATCAGCCGTGATCCCTTCGGTCTTCGGCTTTTCCCCGGAGATGGTCAGCGTGGTGCCGAGGACCGTCAGCTCCAGCTTGTCCGGATCCAGGCCGGGTGCGAGGGCCTGAACGTAGATCGTATCGCCGTCCTCGCTGACGTTGGTCAGCGGGTAAGCCCGTGCAGCTCTTCCCGGCAGAAACGCCACCGAGCTTGCGCGGGGGATTCTGCTGCCAGGCGATCCTGTCGCCCGGAACAGCTCCCGGCGCAGGGCTTCGATCTCTCTCCATGGATTCCAGGTGGTCATCGTTGGTGTTCTCCTTTTGGTTCCTGTCGTCAGAACGACACGTGGATAGCATCATCGTTAGGCGCGGTCTCGGTCTCATCGTCCGATGAGTTCGAGGCCGAGCGGTGAGTGGTGGTGACGGTAATCTCACCGGCCACATCGTCCACGATTACCGTCGCATGGTCCGGGATATCGCCTGCGATCAACGCCCGCCCAATACGCGTCTCGAGGGTGCGCTGGATCAATCGTTTCAACGGCCGAGCGCCGTATATCGGGTCGTATCCCTTTCGTGCCAGGAGCGCTATGGCATCGGGCGTAACCTCCACCGTGATATCGCGCTCCTTCAGTCGTTTCTGCAGGATGTCCACCTGCAGTACGACGATCTGTTCGATCTCGCTCAGCGTCAGCGGCTTGAAGAGGACAACCTCGTCCACCCGGTTTAGAAACTCCGGTCGACAATGGGCACGGAGCTCCTCCATGACACGCTGGCGGGTTTGTTCTCGGATTTCACCGTCGTGCGTGATGCCGCCAGTCAACTGAGCGGAACCGATATTGCTGGTCATGATAATGATCGTGTTCTTGAAGTCCACGGTCCTTCCCTGAGCGTCGGTCAGGCGCCCGTCATCGAGCAGCTGCAGCAGGACGTTGGACACGTCGCCGTGCGCCTTCTCAAACTCGTCGAACAGGATAACCGCATAAGGATGTCGGCGGACCGCCTCGGTGAGCTGTCCTCCCTCGTCATAGCCGATGTACCCCGGAGGGGCCCCGATCAGGCGGCTGACCGTATGCGTCTCCATGTATTCCGACATGTCGATGCGGATTATGTGCTCTTCGCTGTCGAACAGCGCTTCCGCGAGCGCACGGGCCAGCTCGGTTTTTCCAACACCCGTAGGGCCCAGAAAGATGAACGAACCGATCGGTCTGCGAGGATCCTTGATACCGGCCCTCGCTCTGATGACCGCATCGGCGACCAGCGTCACCGCCTCGTCCTGACCGATCACCCTCCTATGGAGTTCCTCATCCAACCGGAGGATCTTCTCCCGCTCACCCTCTACAAGCCGCGTAACCGGCACCCCCGTCCAGCGTGAGACGATCTCGGCGATTTCCTCATCGGTAACCTCCTCGCGGAGGAGTCGATCGCCCGCAGCAGAGGAGCGGACGGCCGCTTCGGCCTCTGCCAGCCCCTTCTCCAGCGTAGGCAACCGTCCGTGTCGGAGTTCGGCCGCCCGGTTCAAGTCCCAGTCACGTTCGGCCTGTTCCAGATCGCGTCGCGCCTGTTCGATCTCTTCCCGCATCGTCTGAGACCGCTTGAGAATCTCCTTTTCGCTCTGCCATTGCGCTCGCATGGCGCCGGCGCGCTCTCTTATCTCGGCCAGCTCCTTGCGCAGATCCTCCAGGCGCTCTTGACCGGCCCGGTCCTTCTCATCCTTGAGCGCTTGTTCCTCGATTTCGAGCTGCATCGTTCGGCGCGTCAGCTCGTCGAGTTCTGCCGGCATGGAGTCCATCTCCGCGCGGATCATTGCGCAGGCCTCATCGACAAGGTCGATCGCCTTATCCGGCAGGAACCGATCGGAGATGTACCGGTTGCTCAGTGTCGCGGCAGCGACGATCGCGTTGTCCTGGATATGCACGCCATGGTGGAGTTCGAACCGCTCGCGAAGTCCCCGTAGGATCGAGATCGTATCCTCCACAGTCGGAGCCTCGACCACGACGGGCTGGAAGCGGCGTTCTAGCGCCGCGTCCTTTTCCAGATGCTGTCGATACTCATCGAGAGTCGTTGCGCCGATGCAATGGAGCTCACCGCGCGCGAGCATCGGCTTGAGCATGTTGCCCGCATCCATGGAGCCGTCGGTTTTGCCGGCGCCGACGATGGTGTGGAGCTCATCGATGAACAGCAATATGCGTCCGTCGCTCTGTTTGATCTCGTTCAGGACGGCCTTGAGCCGCTCCTCGAACTCTCCGCGGTATTTGGCTCCTGCGATCAGCGCGCCCATATCCAGGGCGAACAGCGACTTATCACGCAAGCCCTCGGGCACATCGCCCTGGACGATTCTCTGAGCAAGACCCTCTACGATGGCGGTCTTGCCAACGCCCGGTTCGCCAATCAAGACCGGATTATTCTTCGTTTTCCTCAGCAGAATGCGAACGACCCGACGGATCTCCGAATCGCGTCCGATCACCGGATCCAGCTTGCCCTCTCGGGCCGCCGCCACGAGATCACGACCATATTTCTCAAGCGCCTCATAGGTCTGTTCGGGTGTCGGACTGGTGATACGCTGGTTGCCCCGCACGCTAACGAGCGCTTCGAGAAATCGATCTCTCGTTATCCCCGCTTCTCGCAGGATCTGACCGAGGGGCGTCCGGCCTGCTTCATCGATCGAGGCGAGGAAGAGATGCTCGACGCTGATGTAATCGTCTTTCAGTCGGCGCGCTTCCGATTCCGCCTGAGTAAACAGCTTGCCCATCCGCTTGGAGACATAGACCTTGCCGGGTTCCGTGCCTGGCCCGCTGACGGCTGGGCGCCGTCTCATCTCGCTCTCCAGGCGGGACACAAGACCGGAGGTGTCGACGTCCATTCGTGCCAGAAGCCGGGACACGATGCCATCCGGTTGTCCCAGCAACGCGATCACGAGGTGCTCAACGTCGACTTCGACGTGGTTCATGCTGCCCGCGATCGATTGCGCTGTGGCCAGAGCCTCTTGCGATTTCTCTGTGAACTGATTGGCATCCATGATCCGGTTCGCTCTCCTATCCGGCTACAATATACTGTGTCTGTCGCTTAGATTGCTTGAGTGTGCTCATAGCAAGTATCTGTAATAGTATACGCGCATGGGTGTACTTTGGTTTCCGGCAGCGTCGATGAACGAGAGGTGTTATCGAAGCGAGGCGAGAAGCGCTGCCGCGGCGGATCGTCCGCTTCGGGCGGCTCCTTCCATCGTGGCGGGCCAGCCAGTATCCGTCCAATCCCCGGCGATGACGAACTCGGGGTATCGGGTGTGGACCGCAGGCCGAAAGCGATCAACACCGGGCGCAGGGACGAAGGTCGCGCTACGCTCGCGCACCACGCGATGGTGGACCGGCCGAATCGACATCGTAGTTCCGAGCGCAGCCTGGAGATCACGCAGCACGATCTCGAGGATCCTTGATCCCGACAGCGATGCAAGAGATCGATCGCCGCTGGTTACCGTAGTTATGTAGCTGCCCGCCGCACAGTGCGCATTCGGCGCGCAGGTGCGATGGAAGATCCAATGGGTCGCGCGTCCGGGCAGACAGGTTGCCTCCGGTAGGGGAAGGTCCTCATCGAACCACAGGTGGGCGGCGACGATAGGCGACGGGACAAGACGCTCAGCTACAGACGCTTGCTGGCTCGTCAGCACACGGTCCGGGGCCAGACGCACCAAACGGCCGTAGGGCAGCGCCAGTACGCAGGCGTTCGCAGCCCAGCTCCGACCGGCGATGTCCCGGACGCGTACGCCCGGACCTGTGCGCTCCATGGATACCACATTAGTCTGGAGCCTGGCGTCCGAACCGTTCCTTCGCAGGAGTTCGATCGTCGGATCAGTGAAGAGCTCGGCCAGCGGCACCCTCGGCACCCCAATCCGGTAGGCACGACGGCCCGCCATGATGCCGTCGGAGATCGCCATCGCACCGTATTTCGCGCTCACCTCCTCGATCGGCGCATTGCAGGCCGAGAAGATCAGCGGCTCGACGATTATCCGACGCGCCGATGGGGTGAGCCGGGCCTGGCGGCAGAGATCGTCGAAGGTGGATTCCTCGTTTGCTCCAGCGCTGCCGGCTTCTGCGAGGTCCAAGCTGGATCTGGCCGCTTTCAGGAGACGGTTCACCGACAGGATATCCCGCATGCCCAGGCCGCGCATCCTCAGCAGGGAGGGAAGCAGGTGATAGGGCACGGGAAGCGCACAGGCGGATAACGCGGCTTGTGAGCCGTCGGGCAGAAGATAGTGGATCTGGTCCAGAAATCGGATGTGATGGGAGACGTTCAGGGCTCGCAGCAGCGTGTCGAACTCAGTGCAGCATTCCAGCATCACATGCTGGGAGTGGTCGATCAGCGTGTGGGTGTGTTGATCGAGAAACGAGGAAGCGCGACCACCGAGGTACGCTCGCTTCTCCAGGAGCATGACGCGGCGTCCTGCAGCGGAGAGTCGGACGGCCGCGGTGATGCCCGAGACGCCTCCGCCCACGACGATGACATCGAACGCACCGGCCGCATTCAAACCGGTCAGTCCGTTGTCAAGCGGCCGGTTCTCGCGAACAGGAGCGAATCGCGGACGATCTGGAGTTTCTCGGCGGCGCTCAACGAAATCCTGTTGGTCAGAACGCGGATCGGATCGGCGCCGATGCGCCGAAGGAGCGTCCGGTACACCCCGTACATCGCCGCGAAGGCGCCGCGGCTGTCGATGTCCACCATCTCGAGAAGCGGTCTGCTTGAAGCGAAATACGACTCCGCTCGAGCGGCTTCCATGGCGAGCAACCGGCCGATCCGTTCCGAGTCACGGCCCCGAATGAACTCGTCCTCAGGAATGCCGTAGGCGCTCAGATCCTCCAACGGGAGGTAGATACGGTTCCGGTCCGCGTCTTCGCGCACATCCCTGAGTATGTTCGTAAGTTGAAAAGCCGTGCCGCAGGAGATAGCTAAGGGAGTGGAGGCGTCGAGATCCTCGCAGCCCCAGATATGGAGGCAGATCAAGCCCACAACACCGGCTACTTGATAGCAATATGTTTCCAACTCCGCGAACGTGGGGTACCGACGGGTGTGCAGATCCGTGGCGACGCCCTGGATCACGGTTTGCAGATGCGCCTCGGGTATCGCGTACCGATGCACGGTGTGGTGCAGGGCCGGCAGGATGGGATGGCGACCGAGCGCATCGCGATAGATGGCGCTGACCGTACGACTCCAGTCGTCGAGCAACTCGGATCGGTCGCTCGTCCCGTCTTCCTCGTCGCAGATCGATGGTGTATCGGTTACATCATCAATAATCCGCATGAACGCGTAGATAGCGCAGAGTCCGTCTCGCTTATCCTTCGGCAACAGGCGGAATCCCTGATAGAAGTTGGCCGCCTGAACGCGCGTCAACTCCGTGCAATATGTATAGGAGCGCCGGACCGCAGCCTCCGTCATGTCGATGGCCTTCCCGCGAGCGATCGGAGCCACGTTGATGCGAGGAGGCGCAGCTGTCGCGTTCGCGGAATCGCGGGCCGACGGGTGAGGACGTCGTAACGCTGGTCCGCGATCATCTGGAGGATCTCCCGTCCACCAGCAACGAACATCGCGACGCACAGCCGGGCCTTGCCGTTGAGGGAATCGACCAGAGCTGATCCGTGATCGAACAGCTCCGCTGCACGTGAACATTGCAGGGTCAACAGGGCTTCCAGTTCCGGGGTATGACGGCCGGCCAGAAGGTCCTCCCGGCGCACACCGTACTCCGCCATGTCGTTCTCGGGCAGGTAGACCCTGCCGATCGCAGCGTCTCGGGCCAGATCCTGCCAGAAGTTCGCCAGCTGGAGGCCGGTACAGATCGCATCGGAGAGCGCGCGGCGATGGCTGTCGGTATGAGAGAACAGATGAAGCGTGAGGCGGCCAACCGGATTTGCGGAGTGGGCGCAGTAGTCGAGGAGATCATGATAGGTCGCGTAACGCGTCGTTACCTGATCCTGTCGGAACGCGTGAAGAAGATCCAGATAGGGGCTAATCGGAATCCCGAAGGCGTTGTTTGTCGCGTCTAGCGCGACCATAGCCGGATGTTCAGGACGGCCCTCGTAGGCACGACGCAACTGATCCTCCCACCAATCCAGGAGGGACAGGGATCGATCGGGATCACCCGTCTCATCCGCCAGATCATCGGCGATGCGGCAGAAGGCATAGACCGAATGGAAGTGAGGCCGCAACTGCTTCGGTGTCAACAACGACGTCACAAGGAAGTTCTCGTAATGGCTGGTGGCCAGTTTGCGACAATAGGCCATCGCCTCCTGAAGCGTATACGGTCGATCGGCCGCCCACGGCGTTCCGGCGATAGGAGGCGTACTGGCCACCGGACCTACCCTCCGCTCAGCCTTGCGTTAGGCGGGAGGACGGAAAGCTTGATGAACGGCGCTCCCTCGCTCAGGTCCGCCAGCGCCTTCGGCAGGTCGTCGATGCCGATCGATCCGGACAAGAACTCGGACGGGACGATACGGCCTGTCGCGATCAAATCGAGGGCTTCGCGGATCGCCTCAGGCGTATGGTGGTAAGTGCCGGTGATACTCAGCTCGTCGTAGTGGATGCGCTCAGTGGCCAGCTCGACGGAGGTGTCTCGGGGACAACCGCCAAAGAGATGCACGAGTCCTCGCCGCCGCGCCAGCGTCACCGCTGCGTTCCATGCGGCCGGGACGCCGATGCACTCGATCACGACGTCGAAGCCACGTCCGCCGTTGGCCGTCGCCCGTGCCTGCTGCTGCAATCCAGTATCCGAAGCGTCACCCTCGATGACTCTGGTCGCGCCGAGGCGTGTCGCGGTCTCAAGACGGCCTGCGTTGCGGCCCAGCGCCGTCACCGTCGCGCCCGCCAGCACACACAACCGGACGAAGAACAGACCGATCGGTCCGCTGCCAAGGACGACAACTTCATCCCCGGAAGCCACAGGGCAGCGTTGCAGCCCGTGCACGACGCATGCCAGGGGTTCCGTCAGGGTCGCAAATCGGGGATCCAGACCGATTGGAAGGGGGAGCAGGTTCATCCGCACGATCGATTCGGGCACGATCACGTACTCTGCATAAGCGCCGTTCATATATGTCAGCGTCTCGCATTGCGAATACAGCCGCTTGGCGCAATAGTAGCAGCGCGTACAAGGAGCGGAGTTCGCCGCGACGACGGGCGTTCCGGGACTCCATCCCGCTGCCCCCGCTCCTACGGCATCGATGACGCCGGCGCATTCGTGGCCCAACACAGCCGGCGGGCGGATCATATTCTGATGGTAGCCGCGTCTCCAGACCTTCACATCGGTGCCGCAGGTGGATGCCGCAGCGATGCGGAGGCGTACCTCGCCGGCGCCCGGCTCGGGAACGGGCAGATGTTCGACGCGGAGGTCACGCGGACCATAGAGAACCGCAGCGAGCATCGTCATGGCGCCACGAGCACCTTGAGCGCACCGCTTTCCGGATTCCGAGCCAGCTCGAGAGCGTAGTTTATGGATTCCAGAGGCAGCACATGGGATATCAGCCGGGACCACGGACGGAGTGAGGCAAAGAGAACCGAGGCTGTCTCATCGAGCAAGCGGACTTCCGTGCCGTAACTGCCGATGATATCGATCTCCCTGGCGCAGATCATCGAGGGCTCAATGGGAACGGAGGAGCCGGGATGGGTCGAGCCGAACAACAGCGCCTGACCCCCTGCGCGTACCAGCTGACATGCCTGGGCTATCGCCGTTGCCGACGACGCGGTCACAACGACCGCGTCCGCGCCGCGACTTCTGGCATCGCCGGCCAGTTGCGCGGCGGAGACCAGATCATCGACCGACGGGAACGCTTCCGACGCCCCGAAGGTTTGGGATGTCTCGCGGCGGCCTCGATTCGGTTCGACGGTCCGTACGCGCACGCCCTGCAGGGAGAGAAGCCCGGTGAACATCAGCCCTGTCGGCCCCTGTCCGATCACGATGACGACGCTATCGGCGGCGATACGGAGGCGGGAAATCGCTTTGACCACCGTCGACATCGGCTCGATCAGAGCCGCGACATCGAAGGACGTCGGATCGCTCAGCCGCACACTGGCATGGTTGAGCACGTGGGCGCCCACCCGGACATACTCGGCGAAGCCTCCACCGGCGGGCTCGTAACCAGCGGTGAGCCCGGTCTTACGGTACTCGGGGCATTGAGCGCTCGACCCGTGACGGCAGTAATGGCACGTTCCGCACGGGGCGTGATGCAGCACGACAAGCCGATCGCCCACCTGCCAATCGACGACTTCCGTGCCGGTTTGCGCCACTACGCCGGCGAGCTCGTGGCCGAAGACACGGGGCGACACAGGCGGATCAGATCCGAGCTTCTTGAGATCGGTTGGGCATACGCCGCAACGCACAACCCGGAGCAGTATCTCATCCGGATTGATCGTCGGGATAGGAATCCGTTCTATCAGGAGTTCACGTCCGCCCCTGTAGACTGCGGCGCGCATAGTCGTCTCGGGATTGGGTGGAAGGGCTGCCTTAGAGCCCCGCGCGTCGCGTATCACACGGGCATTATGCGTGGTACGTCCGTATGCCGTCAACGCGGGATTGATTGACCTTCGCGTCCCGATTCGGTACGCTAATGGGACAAGCGAGGAGAGTGAATGTGAACGGTCGTCTGCCAGCATGGCTTACCAAGCGCGTATCCAGTCCAGCCACCGTTGCAGAGGTGGAACGGATGGTGCGGTCAGCGCAACTCCATACGGTCTGTGAGAGCGCTCGCTGCCCGAATCTGGGCGAATGTTGGTCTCGAAGAACTGCTACGTTCATGATCCTCGGGGACATTTGTACGAGAAACTGCGGTTTCTGCGCCATCAAGGTCGGTAAGCCGAATCCCCCCGATCTGAACGAGCCGGAACGCGTCGCACAGACCGCTCGTTCCATGGGATTGCGTCATGTCGTAGTAACGTCGGTGACGCGGGATGATCTCCCGGATAAGGGGGCGGGGCATTTTGCGGCTACGATACGTTACCTTCATCAGTTGACGCCATCGGCAGGCGTGGAGGTTCTAACGCCGGACTTCGCGGGGCGGGCGGATCTGATCGACATCGTAGTACAGGAAAAGCCCGATATCTTTAACCATAATATCGAGACAGTCGATCGACTCACCCTGACTGTCCGCCCGCAAGGTCGCTACCAGCGCAGTCTCGATGTGCTCCGTACCGTTCGACAGCTCAATCCTGACCTCGTCACCAAGTCCGGCCTGATGGTCGGCTTGGGCGAAGAGCGAGCCGAGGTTATTCAAACTCTCGAAGACCTTCGCGCCGCGCAGGTTGAGATCGTCACGATCGGCCAGTACCTCAGGCCAACGATGCGTCATCTTCCGGTCGTTGAGTACATCCATCCAGACCGATTCGAGGAATACGCGGAGGCGGCCCGGTCGATCGGCTTCAGGCATGTATCGAGCTCCCCCTTCACTCGGAGCAGTTACCATGCCGAGCAGTTCTCACCGCGCGTGCGCCCGGCCCTCGCGTCGCGCTCAGATTAGGCGTCCGGATCTCGTTTGAGCGGTACGCGGTCCCGATGAGCAGACGCGTGATTTCGAGATCCTCAACGATCCCCTCGCATCTGGTTATCTGGGCGCTGCATCTGCTGCCGGTCGCGATGATCCTGATGATCGGTACGGCGGCAGTTCGACGGTACTGGAACGCTTCTGGGGCTCTGCTGGGGCGTGTCCTGTCGACCGAGGCCTCACGGTATTTACGCGCTTCGGTCTCTATCGGGGACTGTACGATCCGATCAACCGGCATCTCGCTATCAGCGGTTACCATCGAGACCGTGCCCTACGCGGCGCAGGAGGATCGATCGAAGGTACTTTCGGCGAAGCGCATCGAAGCGCCCTTCGATTCCGGGATTCTGAATCGATGGGGGCGCGATGATTTGCCTTTGTTATCGAACGTTCGGATCACCGGTCTTCGGGGAACCCTGATACGCGAGGCGGATGGTACGCTGAACTGGGTCAAGATGCTGCCGAGGTCCGAAGGACCGCCCGGCCGTCGATGGATCGGGTCGTTGTCGCTCGATGATGGAGCGATCCGTTACGCGGACCACGCTCTTCTTCGGGGGCGTCGTAGCGACGAGCCGCCCATACAAACCCAGCTCCGAGATCTCACCGCACGCATCCAGTTCGAGAATCGAGGCGATATCTCCTGGATCGGCTCAGGAGCGTTCGGCGACCCGGACCGTGGACGTGTGTCGGTCTATGGGCGCTGGGAGAGCTCTCCTGCATATCTCACCTTAGGTGCGACACTAAAAGACGCGACCCTTCCAATGTGGATCAACAGAGTGTTGTCGCCGAACGGCGTTCGGATCAGGTCGGGTCAGATCAGCGGCACAGGGATGCTCGCGTGGGATTTCAACGATCGAGCGACTGCATTGCGGCGAACGCGTTGGGCAGCGGAAGCCGAGATCCAAAATGTGCGAGGACGCATTCCATGGTCTCCACAGCCGGCGCTGGCGAGGCGCGTAACCGTTCAGATCGCTGATGAGCGCGTAGTCTATGCTGCGGAGGGTGAAGTCGGCCGCGTGCCGATACGGCTGCGCGGTCGATGGACGGCCGGCAAGGACTCCGGGTACGCAATCGCATTGTCGACATCGGGAGCCCGCCTCAGGGACCTCGATCGTGCAGCGCCCCGTACCGTAGCGGATCGGATACGGGCCGTATTGGTGGAGACGGACGGTCGCGCCGATGGCCAGATCACCTTCCGCAAGGTCCGCAACAGGGTTGCATTATCCGGAACGGTCGAGCTGAGAGGACGCGGCCAACTCGTGAACGGATTGCGTGTCGTCGAGCCCGCGTTGATCCGCGCGGACCTAACCGGCACAGTCGATGCACCCCGTGTCCAGTTTGTTGGGCGAACACCGAGCATCGCGATGCGCGGCGCCGAGTTCCAGCGCGTCCGCCTGGCGGGACGTCTGATCGGCGATCGGGCCTACCTGCAGGGCGATGCCGTTGTCGCTGGCGGGACGGTCTATGTGAATGGCGCCTATCACACGGCAGCCGATCGCAGGTTCGACGGGGTACTGCAGGCGCGTGGCGTCCGGGTTGCGGAAATGCACGGAATCCTTCGCGATACCGGCCTGATGGCGCCAGCTGCCGGCGGCGCCGAGGTATCTGGACGCCTGTCGGCCGATGCGCGGCTACGGATGAGCCGCGATCCTTCGTCACAACGCGGCGATCTTATAGTACAGGTATATAAGCCAAAATACGACAATATTGAGGCAGATCGATTGGAGGTGCGAGCGCAACTCGACGGTGCGGCGCTCACGGTCGACCGCGCGCTCCTTCTGGACGGCGATGCGGTCTGTGTGGCACAGGGCGCCGTCGATATTCGTCGCGGCAGTGTGGATATTCGGTTGGAGGCGGACGGATTGCCGCTACAGCGGCTAGCTGCTTTAAGCATCCGCCCGGACCGCGAGGATCTCTCCGGAATCATTGACCTTCGCGATGGGCGCATTTCCGGGGATTGGAGCTCGCCGACCCTGGAAGGCGTCCTGTATGGGTATGGTCTGAAGTATGAAGATTGGGACGTCGACTACGCGACCGCCTTTGTGCAGGGCCAGCCCCGTTCGATCGCGGTCGACGCGGAGGTGGTGCGTTGGCCCAGTGTGCTTACGGCGCACGGTCTTCTGCGTCGTCCCTTTGACCGTCCGTGGCTGACTCTATCCGCCGATGCGAAGCAACTCGAGCTGGGTCTGCTCGCGCGGCGGCTGGACCTTCGGGGCGATGTGATCGGATTGGCTTCGGCCTCGGCCCTCGTCAACGGTCCTGCATCTTCGCCTTCGATCGCTGATATCGACGCTCGCTGCGACGACCTGTGGTTGGACGAACTCCATCTCTCTGCGGTGCGCGCAACGGCGAACGCGAAACCATCGGACGGCATCTACGGCATCGAGCTCTCCGATGCGAGCGCCGATCTCTATGGTGGCGAGGTTCGGGTACACGGCGCGTACTCATTCGATGGACAGACGAGGCTGTCGGTCAGAGCTGCCGGAGTGCCGCTGGAGCCGCTGGGTTCGCTGTGGAAGGATTACGCCGATGTTGCAGGTTCGGTGGCAGTCGATATCGAAGCCGAAGGACGAGTGGTCGTAGGAGAGGCGCCAACGCTTCGTGGTTCTGCCGCCGTGAACACGACGGAGCTGACCCTGAACGACGAACCTCTTGGTTCCCTACAGCTAGGACTGAGATTGGATGGACACCGCATCACGGGTGGGGAGAGCGTCGAGGCGGGATCGCGGTTCCGGATCGAGGGCGCAACGGGTCGCCTTGCGCTTGAGAAGCTCACATACGATATTGATACTCGCCAGGGAACACTGTCCGGGACCGCAGACGATGTGTCGATCGGTGCGATCCGTCGCGCCTTGTCACGCATGCCGATCGCACGTCGGGGCGGCACGTCCGGTCCGTCCCGGCAGATCGTGGCAGCGTTAACTCCTATCGAAGGATCGCTTGCGTCTCGATTTACCATGCAGCTCCGCGATCGGGATATCCAGGTCTATGCCGACGCAGCCAGCTCCAGCCTCAGGATTGGCGATGTGCCCGTGGAGCAGTTTACACTGGAACTTGCGTCGACCAGGGATCGGCTTGACATACGGAACCTTACGGGTATATCGGGCGACATGGCGGTCAACGGTTCGGGATTCCTCCAATACGGCGAAGAGATCGGCGGGACCCTTGCGGCTAGCGGAATCGATCTGGGTCTGGTAACCCGGTGGTTGGCTCCAACCAGTCGTTTCGGGGCGCTAAAGGGGGCCATCGATTCCGTCAATGCCGAGATTAGCGGATCGCCCGAGGCTCCGATCATTAGGCTTGATGCATCTGCTCGCGATGTGCTGCTCGAGCAGCAAGATACGGGCGCGGGTTCGGGTCCCGCCTTCGTCTTACCGGGTATTCGCGTGATCGGGGCAACCATCATGGAAGGGGAGTTGCGGATTCCGGATGTGGCTGTGACGATTGCATCGCGGACTGGTGCGTCCTACGTAGGGACGCCGGTTGAGTTACACGCCAACGGGACGATGCCCTTCCACTGGGAGGCTCCCTATATACCCGAGAACGCGAGGGCTGAGATCGAACTCCGGTTGCCTGAGCAGTCGCTGGAGACGATTACAGCGTTGGCGCCGCAGTCCGGTATGGTTGCGACCGGAAAGGCCGGTGGGCAGGTAACGATCAGCGGATCGCTCGATGCTTACCGGCTGCTGGCCACCGGTGAACTTGACGATCCAAAGGCGATTGACGTTCACGGACAGCTCCGACTCGTCGCCGATCGTGTGCGATTCGGTCGTTTACGTACCGGGCTCGGTAATGTAGACATGGTTGCCACCATCCAGGACGGGAAGGTCGGCCTGAAACCGTCCAGTTCCGACGCACCGATGGCCCAGCTGATACGGGCCGACGGTGATACCGTAATACCAAGCGGTGGTATCTATGTCATCGGTTCGTTGCCGATCGTTCAGACTGGCGAGGACTCGGACGGTCTGCGCATCACCGCGAATAGCCTCACCTTCGATGAGGCCCCCATCCCCGGTTTCGCCACCGGCCGATTAGTCGGCATGCTCAGCGGAGGACCCGGCGTCAACGGCGTTGATCTCTCCATAACGGGAGCCGTCCTGTCGCCCCACATCGCCGGTACCGTGGCGTTACGGGATACCACCGTTCGGATGCCGGCAACCGAAGCCTTGCTCCAGCGTTCCTTCGGGCCAGGCATCATCGATCCGACCTTCGATCTTTCGGCAAACGTCGGACCCAATGTACGCGTAACCAACAGCAGGCTCGACGCCACAATGGCGACTAGAAGCGGCGCCCCGATCCGGCTAACGGGCTCGTTAAGCCAGCCGCGACTGACCGGATCGAACTACATCAGCGCGGGTACACTCTCATTTCCGACGGCCCGGTTCACGATCGCCCCTGGCGGGAGGGTTGACCTGAGATATCCGGCGGCGGGGATCGCCAGCCCTGCGGCTGCAGGGCTGGAGGTTGCCGTCGATTTGAGGGCATCAGCACGAATGACGGCTCGGTCCGTTACCGGAGCTACGAGACGATACAGGGTGACCGTCGATGCACAAGGCCCTCTGCTCACCGCCGATACATCCGGAGAGAACAGCACGGACAGCCGTCTGCGTCTCAGCTTCCGCGCCGATCCACCGGATCTTGCCCTCAGCCAGGCGGGACTTGCCCAAAAAGTCACGGCGCTTCTCGGCGGCCAATCTGCAATCGAAGCCGTGTTCAATCCACGAGGAGATACGGGAACGGCCCTAATCGGACAGGCGATGGACTACCTTGGCGGAGCTCTGCTGCCGGATGTGATGGATCGGTTGGGGTTGGGCAGATCACTGGGGCTCGATGAGTTCTCGATGGACTACAGTCGCGCGGGAGCGTTCGTACTGCGACTCTCCCGTAACCTCATAGGTCCGTTCGAAGCGAGCTATTGGCGGAGGATATCGGGCGCCGATAAAATGATGGCAGAGCAGGGTGAGTGGGAGTTCCGACTCAGCGTGCGGCTGAGCAGCGGGTTTCGCCTATCCTGGAGTCTGGATGATCGACAGGCGAACGCATATCTGCTCGAAGGAGTCTATAGTTTCTGAATGCATGGGTGCGTCCATCAAGAGCTTCCGAATGACGGCGCTGCCCTGGCGTCGCTATCTCCTCGTAGAGCCCAGGGAGACCGCTGTCAGGGATCACTTAGTCGGCACACGAGTCCGTTTGCCGTCGGGGTTCGGGGTAAGCGGACGGATCGATGCCTAGTCGGCCGCTCGATGATAGCGATGCGCCTCGAACCTTCGATGCCCTGGTGGCTCGGTACGAAAAGCCGATCTTCAACGTCATCTACCGGATACTCGGTGATTATGACGAGGCTGCGGATGTTACGCAGGAGACCTTTATCAACGCGTATCGCAGTTACCACAAGTTCCGTGGTGATGCGAACGTATATACATGGCTGTATCAGATCGCGTTAAATCAGAGTCGAAACCGCCTCCGACGGCGCCGCCGGCCCGATATTGGTCGGACGGTATCACTGGATGAACCTCCGCCCGGGGCCGAGGCCGGAGCTGGAGGGCGCGAGATACCCGATGAAACAAAGGCTCCGCATACGCTGGCAGAGCGGACGGAGCTGAAGGATGAGATCATGGCGGCGATCGAGGCGCTCCCTCCCGACTACCGGGAGGTGGTCGTCCTTCGGGAACTCCATGACTTGTCGTACAATGAGATTGCTGACGCGACGGGGATATCGCTGGACAATGTTAAGACCCGATTGTCACGGGCTCGAGCGATGCTCAGGCGCCGGCTCGGGCCGTATTACAGCGGACATCATGACTAACCGTAGATCCGAGGAGTTACGGGTGAACACGGTAGGAGGAGCGCTCTACTTGATGAAATATCAACTGCCCAGGATGGGGATCACGATTCTTGGCGTGATGGCGGCGATCGGTTGGACGGCCTCGGCGGCCCTGGGACAGGGAGCAGATCCGGTCATCGCCGCGATCACGGTGAAGGGTAACACCAACCTGAACTCCGAAACGGTTATTGCGTCTTCGGGTCTCAAAGTCGGAGAGACGGTTAACCAGCAGAAACTCGATGAGGCTAAGCGCAGGTTGCTGGCGACCCAGCTCTTTGGGGCCAACCGTGTCGATGATCCCGAGGAGGCTGTCAAGATCGTCGCGGTCGTAACAGCGGCTGGCGCTGAGGTGACGATAGAAGTCGAAGAGAACGACATCGTCAAAGGGATCAATATCACCGGTACGGGTCCGGTCCCAGCCAAAGTGATCCGAGATTTGATGCAGACGAAAGAAGGACTGGTCCTCAACCTCGCGATTCTACGTGCCGATGCGACAGCCATCCAGGAGTACTATCGATCTAAAGGCTATCTAGCAATAGTCTCGGGCGATCTCTCGATGCCCAACGGCATCCTTGAGATTCCGATTGTGGTGGCCAAGGTAGACGAAGTGAAGATCACCGGCCTCCACAAGACACGGCCGTGGGTCGTAACCCGGGAGATGCGCCTGCGAAAGGGGGAGTACTATAACGCTACGGTCTTCGAGCGCGACTATTATCGCATCTTCAACACGAATCTCTTCGGTGACGTTTCCCCGGCGATCGTGCCCAAGACGCCGGGCCTGGTTGACATTACGCTCAATCTAGAGGAAAAACGGACCGGCAACGTATCCGTCTTCCTCGGCTATAGCAGCCGGAACAGTCTCGTCGGTGGGGCCGAGATCGTCGAGAGCAACTTGATGGGCCGGGGGCAGGGAATCAGCCTTCGCTGGGACACTGGCGGCCTCGCCAACCGGAACAGCTTCGAGCTCGGATTTACCGAGCCATGGCTCGATAGCCGGAACACATCCCTTTCGGCGAGTATCTACGACAAGACGGTCTACCGATTCGCCCAGAGCCTGTCAGGTACAGGTGGTACGCCAACCGGAGGCCGTGACGATTATTACGAAATGCACCGTGGCGCTCAGATCACGCTTAGCCGCCCGTTCCGCGATGTCTATCGAGGTTCGATCGGCCTGAGATTCGACGATGTGAACCTTCCGACCCTGAATCTGAGTCCTTCCGACGCCGCAGCCCTGCAAAAGGGGCCGATCATGGTCGCTAGCGGCCGTGTGACCCATAATACGAGAGATCTGGACCTTGATCCGAGCTCCGGCGGCTTCGAGGTCTATAGCCTGGATATTGGGATGGCCGATCTGAAGCCCGTTGTGGCCGGGAGCGGCTCGAGCCCGGTCACTGGAACCGTGAACTTCCAGAAACTCCAGGTTGATGCCCGCCGATACCTGAGCCTGGGCGGCCCAAGGAAAAACGCCAAAGACCGTCGGAATGTACTGGCCTTCCGCCTCTCAGGAGGAATAGTCGGGGGTACGGCCCCATTCTTCGAGCAGTTCTTCGTCGGCGGCGCAGAGACGCTGCGGGGATACAGAGAAGATCGTTTCTGGGGCAAGCAGATGATCCTGGCTTCCGCCGAGTTGCGCGCTCCGCTGGCTCAGAGCCTCACGGGTGTGCTCTTCCTCGACGCTGGTGACGCGTGGGGCGGTCCGTACTCCGGCGTGAGATTCTCTAACCTTGTCCAGCATGACGGTTTCAACCTTGCCGTTGGCTTCGGCCTTGGTCTGCGCGTAGTGACGCCTATCGGCCCGATCCGGATCGACCAGGGCTTCGGCAGCGAGGGGGCTCGCACCCATTTCAGCATCGGGCATGTGTTCTAGGTTCATGGCGCCGGTGCTATAATGGCCGGGCCTTTCGGAATGGAGGATACGAGTATGGTGAAGTCCTTGACGCCGTGGCGGCTGGCGGTCCTGGCCGGCGCTGTGGCGTGTGTGTTTGTGGCGGTCAACGCCCTGGGGCAGGGTTCAAAATCGGCGGGCGGATCGGCGTTTGCCACGGTTGATGTCCAGCGGGTCACCAAAGAGTATAAGGCGATGCAGGTCGCGCAGACAGAACTCACAGCTCGCCAGGGACGGGCGAACGCAAGGGTCCAGCGCTGGGTCAACATGCCGTATCTGTCTCCTGAGGAGCATAAGGAACTCGATGCGATTGAGGCCAAGGCGCCCGCCAGTCGGACCGCCGCCGATACGGCCAGAGCGAAAGAGCTCACCGACAAGGGTATCCGTCTTACGGGCGAGATCGCGGCGCTGATGCAGAAGCCCGATAAGGACCTCACCGATGCCGACAGGCAGAGGTTGAGGGATGCCGATGCAGCACGGAACCGTGCAGAACAGACGATCGCACAGGTGCGGGACGAAGAAGACGCCGCCCTTCGTGACTTCGGTATGGCCAATCAAGAACAGTTGACCAAGGCGTTTCGCGCCTCAGTAAAGAAAGTCGCCGAGAAGAAGGGCCTCGCGATCGTCTTCGATGTGCAGGTTGCCGTCTACGCTGGCGTTGATATCTCGGATGAGGTCATCAAGGACCTGAACGCCAAATAGGACGCCTCTTTGGTGCGACGATCCCTACTGGCTCCAGTGTTGTTGACGGCCGCCCTTTCTGGTTGCGCTGGAGATCGCCGAACCGGCCCCGTACCGGTATATGTGTCACTGGATCGACTGATGCCGCTGCACCCGGCCGTCGGCCTGACGCTAATGCGGACGAGATCCCTCGACCCGAGCTCCGGGGTTGTGCCGACTCGTCGTACCACGGACCATACAACGTCGCAGCGTGGCATGGCTCCGTTGATACCGTACATACTGCCGACCATGGCGGCTCGGCCGGCTGCCCAGCACGACAGCGAGCAAGCATCCGATCGATTCCTCGATATCGAACGCCAGACGGCCCGCTTCGCCGAGCAGGCTGTACGCCGTGAACAACGGCAGGATCAGGCGGCCGTCGAAGCTGAACGCGTAGAGATTCTCCGCAAAGCCGACGAACAGATCGTAGCCAGGCAACGTACGATTGATTCTTCGTACCGGACGCGACTTCGCGATGTCGAGCTGCGACTGATCGCCCTTGGCACACAAATAGGATCACCGGTAGCCGGTCCTCCGGAGGCCGTCAAGACAGCTCTGGACGAGGCCAGGGCCGAAAAAAGGCGGCTGGAGCGGGAACGGGATCAGGCCATCGCCGCCATCCGAATCGAAGAGATTCAGGCTGCTCGGGAGGCGATCGAAACCATCGAGGCAACCCGAACTCGACGACGCGAAATACGAGTGGCTGAACGAGCTGCGGAGATCGCTCGCACCATCGCGCTCTATCGAGAGCGTATCCACGGCGCTACGCAGGAACTCCCACCGATGGATCCGATCTCGGAGGCGCGGCCAGTGTTCGACCACCCTCCGGCCGGGCAGTCGCCGAACACTGCGGACGCACGCTCTATGATAGCGCTCCCAGCGGATGCCCTGGCTTCGCTAAGCGACGTAATGCTTCGCGCCATACGGAACGAAGTCAAAGCCAGCGTGACCGATATCGGATCGGAGTTGGGGTGGGAGATCCATTATATGCGCCGTCCCGGATTAGCCGATCATACTGCGGACGTCGCGCGTCGCTTAGTCGAACGCTACGGCTCAACGGCATTCGACCCTCCGGCTCGTCCTCCGGATGGAAGGTAGGTTCCCATGGTAGTCCGGGATCGCCCGGTTAAGCGTCAGTTGACGGTCGATGAACTGGCAAACGCTGTCCACGGCGCAGTGTCCGGAGATGGCCGAGTGCCGATCGTTGGCGTCGCTTCCATTCAGGAGGCAGAGATCGGGGATGTGGTCTTTGCGGAAAGCCCGAAATACCTGACGGCAGCGGGACGTTCGCGCGCGTCCGCTGTCGTAGCGTTTCTTGACGCGGTATCGCCGGACAAGCCATTAATCCGCGTGGAAAACCCGCGAGCGGCGTTTACGAGTATCCTCGGTCTATTCTCGAATGCGCCTACCCATCCAATAGGGATCCATCATCACGCAATCGTCGGGAAAGGCGTGACGATCGCGCCGACGGCGTCTATCGCGGCTGGTGTGACGGTCGGCGATCGAGTATCCGTCGGCGAAGGTACGGTTCTATTCAGCGGCTGCGTCATTGGCGATGATACCGTCATCGGATCGGACTGTGTTATCTATCCTAACGTCGTTCTCTACCCGTCCACAGTCCTCGGTGATCGGGTTATCGTGCATGCGGGAGCCGTCATCGGCTCTGATGGGTTCGGGTTCGTCCGAATGGGTGAGACGCTCCAGAAGGTTCCGCACCTGGGCAATGTCGTCCTGGAGGACGATGTGGAAATCGGCGCCAATGTCACCGTAGATCGCGGAAAGACAGGAAGTACGGTGATCGGCGCTCGGACGAAGATCGATAACCTTGTTCAGATCGCCCATAACGTCCGTATCGGGCCGGATACCGTCATCGCAGCGCTCGTCGGGATCGCCGGTAGCGCTTCCATCGGCCAGCGGGTTACCATGGCCGGCCAGGTTGGCGTAAAAGATCATGTCAAGATAGGCGATGGTGCGATTCTGCTCGGTCGAACCGGCGCCTGGGGCGATGTCGATCCCGGATCGGTGGTGTCCGGATCGCCCGCCATGCCACATCGCGAGCGTCTCAGGCAGGAGGCCGCCGTGGTACAGGGCCCATCGACCGTCCGCCAGGTACGAGAGCTGGTCCAGGAGATGGAGCGCCTCCGTGAGCGAGTCGCCGAACTCGATTCCATGTTAGGTCGGATACGCTCCGAACCTCTGGCCGATGAGCCTTTAGCATGATCTCGGACTACGCAGCGGAGCCAGGACCGGGGATATCGTACGCATGCAGCGACGGAATGCAGACGACAGTCAGGGCGCGGGTGCGATGTTCAGGGGTCGGCCTTCACTCCGGGAACAACGTCCATATCTCTCTGTATCCAGCGGACCCTGATACTGGTATCGTCTTCCGCAGGAAGGACATGGAAACCCGGTTGGCGCCGGGCGCGCTCTGCGCTACGCAGCGTTGTACGTCCCTTCGTATGGGCGAGTCGCGACTCGATACCGTGGAACACCTTCTGGCTGCCCTCCATGCTGCCGAAGTCGATAATGTCATCATCGAGGTGGACGGTGATGAAGTTCCGATTCTGGACGGCAGCGCTCGACCATGGATGGAACTCCTTGACGACAGCGGGATCATCGTTCATGATGTCCTTCGCACCGTTGTGAAGCTCCATGGGCCGGTTGCGGTTGTGGATGGCGCGTCCTGCGTGGTAGCCGCGCCCGCCGATAGACTACGGATCCGATGTGTGACCCACTTTGATCATCCGCTCCTCGGAACTCAGACCGGCGACTTCGTCATCACCCCTGCGACATTTCGCGATCAACTCGCTCCAGCGAGAACCTTCGGATTTGAGGACGAGATTGAGGCGCTCAGCGCCCAGGGGCTTGCCAGGGGCGCCACTCTCGATAACGCGCTTCTCATTAGCCGCAACGGGTATTCGCGTAGTCTTCGGTATCATGATGAGTGCCTGCGGCACAAGGTTGTCGATTTGATCGGTGATCTCTATGTCCTGGGGCGTCCTCTTCGTGCTGAAGTCATCGCGGTCCGGCCAGGGCATCGGATCAACGGATTGCTGACGCGACGGCTCTCTGCAGGCGCCGGTTCCGAGATCCCGATCGACCGTGTGTCCCAGCGCCTCGAGGGGGTTCGGACATGAAGCGGTTGATCAACACGAAGTGCGAGCCTGCGGCCACCGCGTCGGAAGTCGGGGCGTAAAGGAGATACCAACATGCTGGATATCGAGCAAATCCGGGCGTGCTTACCGCACCGTTTCCCGATGCTGCTCGTCGATCGAATCCTGGAGATCGAACCCGGAAAACGGGCTCTCGGCCTGAAAAACGTGACGATTAACGAGGACTTCTTCAACGGGCACTTCCCCGCCCAGGCGATCATGCCGGGCGTGTTGATCATCGAGGCAATGGCGCAGGTGGGCGGGGTCCTCATGCTCTCCGTGCCCGAGTATCGCAACGCGATACCGGTGATCGCCCGCATCGATAACGTTCGCTTCAGACGCCCTGTGGTACCCGGTGATGCGCTCATTACCGAGGTACTTGTCTCCTACTTTCGCAATCGGGTTGGCAAGGTTACCCTCGAAGGGCGTGTAGAAGGCGAAATCGTCGCTGAGGCGGAGATGCACTTTATGCTGCTCGATCCCCGACCTGCCGAAACCGGCCTGCAGGAGGAGCAGTAACGGATGGCTGTCAATATCCATCCGTCAGCCGTAGTCCATCCAGGCTCCTATCTTGCCGATACCGTGGTCGTAGGTCCCTATTGCGTCATTGACGATGATGTGCATATCGGCGAAGGTACCGAGCTGATCTCCCATGTTTGCATTCTTCCCGGCACCCGGCTCGGACGCAAATGCACCATCTATCCGGGAGCGGTACTCGGTGGCACACCACAGGACCATAAGTTCAAGGGTGAGAAAAGTCTGCTCATCCTCGGCGATAGTAACGTCGTCCGTGAGTGCGTAACCCTCCACCGAGCCGTCGGCGAAGGTATCGCCACGCGCATTGGCCAAGACAATATGTTCATGGCCTATGCGCACGTCGGTCACAACTGCGAGATCGGTAACGGCAACACGGTCGCCAGCTATGTCGGCCTTTCAGGGCATGTCACCGTAGAAGACAACACCGTATTCGGCGGAATGGTCGGCGTTCATCAGTATTGCAGGATCGGCAAGCTCGCCATGCTCGGAGGATTGAGCAAGGTTAATCAGGACGTGCCGCCGTTTATGCTATCCGACGGAGTTCCAGCGCGCGTCATCGATCTGAACGTGATCGGATTGCGTCGATCGGGGGTTCCGCCTGCCTCACGCACCGCGCTGCGTCAGGCATACAAGCTCCTATATCGGTCTGACCTCAATCACTCTCAGGCGATCGCCCGAATCGAAGACGAGATCGAGACGAACGAGGAACTCGAGTATCTGGTTACGTTTATGCGCGGTACACAGAGTGGTAACGCCGGTCGAGGGAATGAGCGTCGGAGAGACTGAGGACTCGCATGCATCCGCGTCGAGACGACCTGGTCGTTCCGTAGCTATCCTCGCAGGCGAAGCATCCGGAGACGCCTACGGTGCGATGCTCGCGACGGTGTTGCGTCGGCAGGATCCCAGCCTGTCGATCTGGGGCCTTGGTGGAGCGCGTATGCACGCCGCAGGGGTGCAGATCGTAGCAGATTGCCGAGACAGCGCCGCGATCGGGGTGTTCAACGCCTTGCGGGTCATACCGAAACTCCGCTTTCGCGTCTACCCTGCACTCTGTCGGGAGCTCCAACGACGCCGGCCGGATCTGGTCGTGCCGATCGATTTTGGCGCCTTCAACGTGCCGATGGCGCGGCGCTGTCGAGAGTTGGGCCTGCGCGTTCTCTACTATCTACCCCCTGGGAGTTGGCGGCGCGATGGACCGTTGCCCTGCCGCCTCGCCCGGATCACGGACCGTATCGCCACTCAGTTTCCCTGGTCTTCTGACCGATTGGCTGCGGCTGGCGCTGATCCTGAGTTTGTAGGACATCCCATACTCGATCTTATCACCGATCGCTGTGATGAGGGTACTCTCCTCACGGAGGCCGGTCTTTCGCCGGGAAATGGCCTCGTCGCGCTTTTGCCAGGCAGCAGATCGGCTGAACTCCGTGAGAACGTACCGGCGATAGCCCGAGCTGCCGTCCTGGTACACCGCACGATGCCCGGGCTCCGGTTCATCATCGCCCTGGCACCGGGTACCGATTGTGAACGAGTGGAGAAGCTGGCCCGACCTCTGCTGGGATTGCGGGATGGGATGGGGCAGCCCATCGCTGGCAGCATCCAGGGTTATACGCACGAGCTGCTCCGCCACGCTCAGGCCGGGTTAGTCTGTTCTGGAACCGCGACGCTGGAAGCCGCGATCCTTGGGATGCCGATGGTCGTCCTGTATCGGGGCTCCCTGCTGATGTACGCGGAGTATATAGTACGAGGTTTATCACGGTTGAAGTACATCAGTCTGCCGAATATCATCGCCCAGGAAACGATCGTGCCCGAGCTGATAGCCCGGGATGCAACGCCCGAAGCGATGGCGCATCACCTCCTTGCGCTTCTTCAGGATCCCGAGAGGGCCGGGACGATGCGTGAGCAGTTGTCCAGGGTCCGCGAATCGCTTGGATCCCCGGGAGCAACCCGGAGGACCGCCGACATGGTGATGGCGATGCTCGATGGAGCCGGCGACTGATCTGATGGGAAGGTATAACGTCAACGGCATGGCAACCACGCTGGACCCGGACGACCGGCGACAGGCGAAGACTACCGAACGTCGCCTGCTCGCCTACCTCCATCCCCACAGGCGAACCATCATAGCCGGACTGTTCTGCTCAGCCGGCGTTGCGGCGTTGACCACCGCCATCAATGTGGGGATCAAACTGACTGTCGACGCGATGACCGACGCACGGGTAACGCAGTTGAACCTCGTCTGCCTCGTTGTCGTCGGGGTCTTTGTCATCAAAGGACTCCTGGCATACGGCCAGACCTACTTCCTGTCGCTTGCGGCTCAACACGTGGCTACGAGACTGCGACAAGAGATCTACAACCACCTCCAGTCGTTATCTCTGTCGTTCTACAACAAGCGCAGAACCGGCTCGATCATGTCGACGATTACGGGTGATCTACCCGTAATACAGAATGCGACGATGACCATTCGGGACATAGTCGCAGCTCCGCTCCAGATCGTCGCGAGTTTCGCCCTGCTGTTCTACACGAGCTGGCGGCTCACGCTCGTTGCGGTATTCGTCGTCCCGTTGATGGGCTATACGATCTCGCGGATCGGGAAGCGGATTCGGAAGATATCGGACCTCGTCCAGCTCCGGCTGGCGGACATCAGCGCCATAGCCGAGGAGACCCTGGCCGGGATCCGCATCATCAAGTCCTTCGCGACGGAGAATCACGAGATCCAACGGTTCTCGACCGAGAACGAACAGACGCTGGACGCCGTGATCAAGGGCGTTCGACAGAGTGCACGACTCCGACCGATCATCGAGTTCCTCGGCGCGTTCGGCATCGCCCTGGTGATCTTCCTTGCGGGTAACGAAGTGATACGAAACGCCCAGCTGGAGCATATGGGGCTGCCTCGCGAGAGCAACATGACGCTCGGGGGTCTCGGGATGTTCGTCGTCGTGTTGCAGACACTGGCGCGCGCCGTCGGGGATCTGGGCAGCATCAACACAACCCGCCAACAGGCCCTGGCTGCCGCGCAGCGCATCTTCAATGAGGTTCTGGATCAGCGGAGCGAGGTGCAGGAACGACCCGATGCGGTCGCCATGCCAAGACTGCATGGGAGAGTCCGCTTCGAAAACGTCGGCTTTCGATATGGCGATGGGCCGGCCGTTCTGGAGGGGATCGACTTCGACGTGGAGCCGGGCGAAGTTGTGGCGCTGGTTGGGCATAGTGGAGCGGGGAAAAGCACGCTCGTCGATCTTATCCCCCGGTTCTACGATGTCACCAAGGGACGGATCTTGATCGATGGGATCGACGTCCGGGATGTCCGGCTCGATACTCTCCGTCGTCAGATCGGCATCGTACCGCAGGAGACCTGGCTGTTCGCCGGCGCCTTGCGGGACAATATCGCCTACGGCCGGCGAGACGCGAGCGATGCCGAGATCGAGCGGGCTGCCTACTCTGCCAACGCCTACTTCATCGACGGCATGCCCGATCGATTTGACACCGTGGTGGGGGAGCGCGGCGTGCGTCTGTCCGGCGGCGAGAGACAGCGAATCGCGATCGCACGAGCCATTCTCATGGATCCGAGGCTGCTCATTTTAGACGAAGCGACATCATCATTGGATGCCTCGTCCGAGGCGCTGGTGCAGGAAGCCCTTGAGAAGCTGATGAAGGGAAGGACGACGATCGTCATCGCGCACCGTCTCTCCACGATTCTGGGCGCGGATCGAATCCTGGTTCTGGATCATGGTCGCATCGTGGAGAGCGGCACCCATGCCGGCCTCCTGGCGGAGAACGGTCTGTACGCGCATCTGTACGCGCGGCAGTTCAGGCCCGATCAGGTCGGTTAGGGATGGCTCGGGACTCGGAATCCGTACCGTCGCCTTCATGGCGGACGAAAGCCCTGGCCCTAATCATCTGGGCGATTGCACGGTTCATCGGCGCAACCATCCGGATCCAGTTCGTCAATAAGGCCGTGATGGATGGAATCCTTGCTGCGAATCGCGGCGCTATTCTGGTCACATGGCATGGACGGACATTGATCCCTGCCAACGTACTGAGGCATCGGGGCTACTGGGCTTTGATCTCTCTTTCTCGAGATGGTGAAATGCAGAACGGGATCTTTACCCGATTCGGCTTCAACACCGTCCGAGGATCGACGAGCCGGGGAGGATTGCGAGCTACGCTCCGACTCGCCCGGATTCTACGCGATGGTGGGGTGTTGGCGTTTACGCCCGATGGGCCTCGCGGGCCCAGCCACGAGGTGCAGGGAGGCACCTTACTGCTGGCGGAGAAATCGGGCGTTCCGATTGTGCCGGTGGGGATCAGCGCGAGACCTCGCTTTCTCGTACGATCGTGGGACCGCTACATGCTCCCGCTCCCGTTCGCTCGCGTCACGTGGGTCGTCGGCGACCCCATCACCGTGCCGGAGGGTGTGAAGCGAGATGAGATGGACCGGATCGGCCGAGATCTGACTTTATCGCTGAACCGGTGCGAGAAGCGTGCCGAGGAGATGCTGGGCTACTCGTACCCTCGTCACTGGCCTCTTGAGGAATGAAGGGGCCCAGTCTCAGAGTGGCGCTCTATAACGCGGCGCTTCTTGCCGGTTCACCTGTACTGGCCTCGTATCTCGCATGGAGGGTTATGAAGGGCAAGTCGCGCGTCGGATGGTCCGAACGCTGGGGCGAGTTGCCTGAGACCATGCGGCCCGGCAGCGTGCCGCCGATGTGGTTTCATGCTGCCTCCGTTGGCGAGGTGATGGCCGCAACGCCGGTCATGAACGCTCTTCTGGAGCGAGATCCAGAGTGCGATATCGTCATGACAACAATCACGCCTGGCGGGCGCGAGGTCGCGGAGGCGCTGGTGGGGAAGGGTATTCGGGCCGCGGCGTTCCTGCCGTTCGATCTAGCGCCCCTCGCACGCCGTACTGTCGGGCATATCGGGGCGCGGCTCTTCGTCGGCGTCGAAACGGAGATGTGGCCGAACCTCCTGCGCGCTCTGACCTTAACCCATACACCCTCGGTCCTGATCAATGCCCGTATCTCGGACCGAAGCTTCCCCCGATACCGTACGGTGCGGTGGCTGCTTGCGGAGACCGTTCGGAGTTACGATGCGATCCTGGCGCAGTCAGAACGGGATGCAGAACGATTTCGTGAGCTTGGCGCCGATACGGAGCGCGTCACTGTCGTTGGCAACGTGAAGTTCGATCAAGCCCCGGAGCCGCTCACCGCCGAGGAAGCCCGAGACCTCCGCCGCGAGTTTGGGATCGATACCGACGCACCGGTCTGGGTGATTGGGAGCACACGGACCATCAGCGAGGAGAGGATTCTCTGGGCCGCCCATCAGCTGGCCCGGCAATCATTGCCCAATCTCGTGATCATCCATGCGCCACGCCATACGGATCGTGCAGATGAGGTAGCATCCGGGATGCGGGCAGCCGGGCTTGAGCCGCGACTCCGCAGCCAGCTTTCGGGATCAGGCTCGACCCGCGCGCTGGTTCTCGATACCTTTGGCGAGCTTTCACGGGTGTATGCGCTTGCTGATGTTGCTTATGTTGGCAATAGCCTTCTAGCTCCGGGAGGAGGCCAGAACCCGCTTCAACCCATCGCGCAAGGCAAGCCGGTCCTCCATGGACCCCATATCGGCAACTTCCGTGATGTGATGGACCAGGCGCACGCCGCTGGTGTCGTCTTCAAGGTCGAGAACAGCCGTGACCTCGCCGGCCGCCTCGTCACGCTTACGAAGGATCATGCCCAACTGGAGCATATCAGGATGGCCGGTCTTGCGCTGATGCGAGCCAATCGAGGCGCCGCGGCACGGTGCGCCGAGCATCTCGCCAAATATAAACCGAATCCGGGAACAGCGAAATGCTCATGATATCATGGGCGATATCGGTGCCGCTGCCGCACACTGGATCGAAACTCCGGCCGGGCGCCAGGATACTACAGGGCTTGCTTCCAGCGCTGGAAGGGAAACCTGCCGAGCTATGGGCGAAGTCGATCGTCTGTGCGCTTGCCCCGGCGGCGCTCCTGTATACGCTCGGCTTGAGGGCCTATCTGATGCTCTACACGTTGGGATGGCGCCAACGAGCTCAGCTGCCGTCCTGTGTTGTTAGCATCGGCAATCTGACCTCAGGCGGTACCGGCAAGACGGGCCTCACCATCGCGCTGGGGCGTGCCCTCCTTGCCGGCGGGTACCGGGTTGCCGTGTTGAGCCGGGGCTATCGAAGCCGCTCGGAGCGATCCGTAACAACGGTATCGACATCGTCCGGTCTCGTGGCCGATGTCCAGGACGCCGGGGATGAGCCCTATCTCATCGCACAATCGCTCCCAGGGGCGACGGTAATCGTAGGCAAGGATCGGCGACAGACCGGACGACTCGCAATCGAGATCGCCAAACCGGACGTTGTGTTGCTGGACGATGGCATGCAGTACTATCAGCTGCACCGGGACGTGGAAATCGTCCTTCTCTCGGCCTCCCGTCCCTTCGGCAACGGACGCGCCCTGCCGGCCGGAGTTCTACGGGAACCGGTCGACCATATCAAACGAGCGTCCTGTGTGGTCGTTACCGGTCAGGACGATGAGCTTCGAAGCGCTGACCTTAGTCGCGTGCCGCGGTCGATGCCCACCACGCGAGCCAGGTATGTTACCAGGGGACTGATGGACGTTCGCAATGGAGGTACGGTACCGCTTTCAGCGCTCGTAGGCCAACGAGTCGGCACGCTCTGCGGTCTGGGCGATCCGGAATCGTTTGAACGGACAGTCGCCGGCCTCGGGGCCCAGATTGTCCATTCGGTCCGATTGTCGGATCACGTCGCACCCTCGAGGAGTCAGCTCGAGGACATGCAGGTCCACGGGAAACGGGACGGTCTGACAGCGATCGTGATCAGCGCGAAAGACGCCGTAAAGCTGCCGGAGCCATCAGGTTTCCTGCCCATCTGGGCTCTGGATGCGGAGCTGGTCGTCGACGATATGGCGATGCTGCTCGGGCTCATTGACCGTGCGGTGCGGAGTCGTCATCCGTGAAGTTCCTCAAGACGCTTGGGCGCGCCGTCGGTTATCTTGCGCTGCGTCTAGCCGTGTTCGCCGTACCGCATCTCTCAATCTCTACGACCAGGCGTCTGGGTGCGCTGCTCGGACGCATGATGTGGGCGTTGGCGCGTCGACGTCGTGAGATAGCCGATCGGAACCTGCGGCTCGCCTATGGATCGACACTCACACCAGCGCAACGCAGGCAGATAGCGAGGAAATCCTTCGAGAACCTTGGCATGATCGCCGTGGAAACGATCAAGGTTGCTCATATGTCCGAGGCGGAAGTGGAAGACGCCACCGAGGTGACCGCTCACGACGCTGCATCGGTCAGGGCCGTTTTCGATCAAGCCGGCGGCGCGATCTTCGTCAGCGCTCATCACGGTTGCTTCGATCTGGCGCTTCGCTATATCGCAACCTACCACCGTCAGGTGGTCGTCGTCTATCGCGCCGCGCGAGATGTTCGCACCACGGAGTTAATGAACAGCCTGCGACGGCGCAACGGGATCGACATGGTCCGGACGGATCAGGCGGCGCGCGCCCTGCTTCGGGCCTTGAGGAGCGGTGGGTTCGTCGCATTGCTCGCCGACCAGAATGCGACCGACGTCATTGTCCCGTTTTTCGGGAGACCGACGGGTACCGTTTCCGGACCGGCACGTCTAGCGTTGAAAACAGGAACTCCGATTATCGTCGGAGTGTGTGAACGTGGAGCAACTCGATATCGGATAGCGCTGGGCGGCATCATCACTCCCGATAAGAACCGACCCGAGGATGAGGAGGTGCTCCGGATCACCTCCGAGATCAATGCGTATCTCGAGGGGCTGATTCGACGTCATCCCGAGCAATGGTTCTGGTGTCATAATCGCTGGCGATCGTCACCGAAGAACCCGTTGCCGGAGGAAGGTCCTGCCGTGCCCGCTTGATGGTGACTCGAGAGGAGAGGAGTCCATGATGCAGCCCGTTCGATCGATCGGGATCATCCCGGCAAGGATGGCCGCGACGCGTCTACCCGGCAAGCCTCTGGTGGACATCGTCGGGGTCCCAATGCTGCAGCGAGTCTGGGAGCGCGCGCGTGCGGCGGAGCTTCTTGATGCGGTGTTCGTTGCGACGCCCGACCTGGAGATCCATGATGCCGCGTTATCCTTTGGCTGCACCCCGATCATGACCTCCGATCGTCACCGATCTGGAACGGATCGGCTGGCGGAGGCCGTCCAGGATCTCGCAGCCGATATCATCGTGAATATCCAGGGGGATGAGCCGCTACTGGACCCGTCATCGATCGATGCCGCCGTCCGTCCGCTGCGGGATAACCCGGATCGTTTGATGACCTCGCTGATGGCTCGATGCCCCGAGGATCAGCTGGACAACCCTGCGACCGTCAAGGTCGTGTGTCGGTCCGATGGATCGGCGCTCTATTTCTCCCGCGCCCGACTCCCGTTCGCGAGGACAGAGGCGCCGGCGGCTCCCACAATGCAGCATATCGGCCTGTACGCCTACAGGCGGGAGTTTCTGATTCGCTATAGCCAGATGGCGCCGACGCCGCTCGAACAGACGGAGATGCTGGAGCAGCTGCGCGCGCTTGAGAACGGGGTCGAGATCCAGATGGTTGAGGTGCCCAACGCGCCCCTCTCCGTCGACACGCCAGAGGATCTCGAAATCGTTCGTCGTATCATCAGGGAGACCGGCGCCAAGTCGGCATAACTGGAGGATACGGCCGTTCCCGTATAGAACACTGGCGCATGGCACGTGAGGCCTCCATTGGACGCATTCGTACCGGCCGCGCGCTGATCACCGGGTTGGTCTTCCTGCCATTTACCGCCTATTGGTCGGCCGAGATCCTCAGCGATATCATCTCCTCGCTCCTGTTTCCGCCTGTATGCGCGCTGATCGTTCTCGCCGCGATCAATGTGGCTCTGCGCCGGTGGCTGCCGTCGGTCGCGTATTCATCGGCCGAGCTCACTGTTACCTACATCTTCCTATCGATGGCCAATGCGATGTGCGCCGAATGGACCTACTTCAACGCACCCTATATCGCGCATTACGCGTTGTTCTCCGAACGAAATCCGTGGGATCGTGAGCACGTACTGCCCCATTTGCCCGCGTGGTTCTATCTTACGAACGCTGCCGATCTGGAGAACTATCGGCGCGGAGGCTTCGGCCTCGCGACGTTAGCGGCGGCCCTTCCAATATGGGCCAAACCGTTGGCTGCATGGACGTTGTTGTTCGGCCTCTTGTGCGGAGCGATGCTCTGCATCAATGCGCTGATGCGCGAACTCTGGACGCGACGGGAGAAACTGGCCTTCCCCATGCTGCAGGTCCCGGTTCTGCTGACCACTCCCACAAACGCGGCCTGGCGCAGCCCGTATCTATGGGGTCCGATGCTGGTGATCTTCGCGATCGATATCGCCAACGGCATGGCGTTTCTATTCCCTTCTGTACCGTCGATCAACGTCCGGTTTCTGGTGGGGCGACTGGCTGATGTGCTGCCGAGCACGGCTGGGTCGCCCTTTACCGCTCTGGGCTGGACGTCCATTGGGATATTCCCTTTCATGGCGGCTATCGGCCTCTTTATGCCGTCGGATCTGCTGTTTTCTGCGATTTTCTTCTTCGCGGTCCGTAAAGCGCTGCAAGTCGGTATGGAGTTGTACGGATATGAACAGGGGGTCTTTGGGGGCGGATGGTTGGTTCCCGCGGCGCCGTACTTCAGTGAGCAGACCTGGGGCGCGGTGATCGCTCTGTTCATTGGGGCGATCGTAACGTCGAAAGGTTATCTCGCAGAGTTGTGGAGGCATATTCGCCACGGCACCGCCTTCGATGGCGACGATCTACGTCCGCGACATGCTATGATCGGTCTCGTATGTTGTCTGTGCGCCCTGGCTGCGCTTGGCGTAGTCGTGGGTCTGCCTGCGTGGCTTGTTCTCTGTTACGTTCTGCTGTTTCTCGTGTTCAGCGTCGTGCTGACGAGGATCCGCGCTCAGCTGGGTCCTCCGATCCATGAAATGGCGTTTCTAGGACCGCATCAGGTTCTGCTGGGAGTCGGCGGCTTCGGCGGGCTCTCTGAGTCCGCCAATGTGCAGCTCTATCATCTGTTCTTCGTCACCAATCGGATCCATCGTACTCATCCCATGCCCTATCAGCTCGAAGGGATGATGCTGGGACGACGGGGGAGGATCTCCCCGCGACTTGTGTTCGCTATCCTCGCCATCGCCATTATTGCTGGAACCGTGGCTGGGCAGTTGGCGCATACAATGCGGGTATACATCCACGGCGCACAGCCCGCATGGGGCGAGCCGAGCGCAGCGGTACGGAGCATTTCCGAAAAGCCGCAGTCCGGAGGGCCTGCCGCGCCGCTGGCGATGCTGACGGGCTTCGCTGTCGTATTGCTTCTCGATGCAGTACGCTTTCAATATCCGGGATTTCTGCTGCATCCGGTCGGTTATGCGCTATCGATGAACTTCGGCATCGACTACTGCTGGTTCGGGCTGCTCATCGCGCTCATCATGAAACTCGGCGTTCAACGCTACTACGGCCTCCGGGGTTTCGAGCGGCTCAGGATCGCCGCCATCGGCGTGATCCTCGGTGAGTTCACGGCGGAGCTGATCTGGTCCTCCTATTCCATGCTAACCCAGACCGTTACCTACAGTGTCTCCTTCTACAATCGCGCAGGATGGTTACAATGACCCCATACAACGGGATCCGCCCGCAAACGGTGCGGTCTTCCATACGACCAGGTCTGGCCCTGCTGACCGGGATCCTGACGGCATCCGTCTGGATGGCATCCCATCGCAGCGGCGGTGCAGTCGAAACCAGCACTCCGGAGCTCTCCCTCACCCTGGGCAATCTGAAGGGGATCTGGCGCTTTACGATCGATCCTCGGGATCAAGGCGAGGCCGTCGGGATGCACCGGCCCGACTATGAGGACGCAAGTTGGAAAGGCATCTCGGTGCCTGGTTCATGGGAGTCCCAGAGCGTGGTCGGTCGTGATCAGCCCGGCAACAGGGACTACGACGGCGTCGCGTGGTACCGGACCCGGTTCCGACTGCCATCTGCGTGGTCGAAGAAGCGCCTTGTGCTCGTCCTCGGCAGCGTCGATGACGCGGATCGTGTGTTCATCAATGGGCGTAAGGTCGGCGAAACGCCGATCACTCGTCCGCAAGCCGTTCTTGTTCAGCGGGTATACAGGCTGCCAGCCGGCGCGGTCAGGTATGGCGAAGTGAATACCATCGCTGTAAAGGTGACAGACGGCGGTGGTCCGGGAGGGATTATGGGACCGAACGTAGGACTTGTGCCGGAGGATTTCCTTTTTGGTCGGATACGCCTGCCCGCTTCGAACAGGCCGCTGGCCGACCGATTTGACCAACCGCCGGCTGATGCCCGTATCCTGAAGATCATCCATAACTGGCCCGACGAACCGCAACAGCAGGACGTTCTGATCCGAGGGCTTGCCGGGCAGGGTTTCGGCGGGGTTGTCAGCAACGTCTCCTTCACGGATTATCTCATCAGCCCATCGAAGTGGAAGGCCTTTCTCCGCGGCACTCGTGAAGCGCAAACGGCCGGAATGTCCCAGTGGCTCTACGATGAAAAGGGCTATCCGTCAGGCCTCGCAGGTGGGCTCACGCTGCAGGATCATCCCGAGTGGCGCGCGAGGGGGCTGATGGTCAGCCTGGCAGTAACATCGGGCGAACCGGTGCAGCTGCAGGCGCCGCCGGGGATCGTGCTCCTTGCCCACGCCTATCCAGAGACAGACGGGGATCTCGATGTATCTGCAGGTGTTCAGCTGGCTATCGCCGGGGGACAGGTTCGCTGGACACCGCCTCATGGGCGCTGGCACGCGATGATCATTACCGAAGGGGAGATCTACGAAGGCACCCACGCAGCGCACAATCTCTCGGAACATACACCCTATGTGAACCTGTTGATGGCGGAGCCGACGGCGCGCTTCCTTGAGCTCACCCATGACGCATACGCCAAGCATCTTGGCGGCGCTCTCGGTAAACGCTTTGTCAGCACGTTCACGGATGAGCCGTCGCTCATGAGTCTCTATCTGAGCCGAATGCCCTACGGAACGCTGCCGTGGGCGCCCGATCTGGAGGCCGAGTTCCGGCAGCGCCGTGGCTATGACCTGAGGCCGAAACTGCCGCGCCTGGTGAGCGGGCGCGGGCCTCAGGCGGCCCGTGTACGGTACGACTTCTGGAAGACCGTGGCCGAGCTGGTATCGGATCGCTATTTCGGTCAGATCCGACGCTGGTGCGATCGCCACGGCATTCAATCGGGCGGTCATCTCCTCTTCGAAGAACCTCTAACGGCGCACGTTCCCCTGTACGGCGACTTCTTCGCATGCGTACGCCAGTTATCCGCGCCGAGTATCGACTGTCTGACCAGCATCCCAGCCGCCGTGCCGTGGTACATAGCTCGGATGATCGGGAGCGTCGCGGATCTCGAAGGCCATGCAGTAACCATGAGCGAAACGTCGGATCACGTCCAGGTGTGGCGTCGACGCGGCGATACCACGCCGCTGCGGATCGTAACGGAGGCCGAGATACGCGGTACCTGCAACAGACTGGTTCTGTCCGGCATCAACACCATCACTAGCTACTACTCGTTTCGCGACCTGGACGACGCCGCCCTGATCCGCCTCAACGAGTACGTCGGCCGGATCTGCACCATGCTCAGGGGTGGGTACCAGGTCGCCGACATCGCGGTGCTGTATCCTGTCGAGAGCGTATGGACGCGTTTCGTTCCTTCGCGTCATGTGACCTCCGATGCCGTTGAAGCGCTCCGGGTGGAGCGGTCGTTTCGCACCGTCTCCGATCTGCTCTTTTCTAGCCGCAACGACTTCACCTATATCGACAGTCGGGCGATCATCGAAGGAAAGGTGGAGAACGGGATCCTGACGATGGGGCGCCTCCCGCGCCGGATCGTCATCCTTCCGAAGGCGGATACGTTGCCGGCGGCAGCGTGGGACCAACTGGAGAAGCTGGTCCGTACCGGCGGCGTTGTGATTGCGATGGGAAACGCTCCGTCCAACTCCGAGCGAGAGTTCCCGTCGGCGGCGCTAGTGCAGCGATGGCGCGGGATCCTTGGAGAAGGATCCAATCTCCGCGTACGCCGGTATGGCCAGGGTCTCGCCGCCTTCATCCCGGACGGCGCGGAGGCGGTGCTGCCTGTACTCCTGGGTTCGATCCTTGAGCCCGATGTAACGTTGGACGAGGCCGAGGGGCCGATCCGCGTGACCCATCGGCGTATCGAAGAGCATGATGTCTACTTCCTGATCAACGATGGGCCGCAACCATGGTCTGGACCAGTGACGCTTCGCGGCGAAGGTCCGGGCGAACTATGGAATCCGCGTACGGGGACGCATGAGCCCATAGACGGGGATCGTCCGGTTCGGGTCGAGCTGGAGCCGTATTCGGGCGCGTTCCTGCGGTTCAAGAGCGCGCGCCGACCTCATCTTTCCCTGGAGGCCGGGTTTACTGCCCCTCGTATGGAGGCGTCGCCGCTGCCGCTCCGTCTAACGGACACTGGCGCAGGCGAGTTCGTACGAGGCGCTTGCCGCTTGATCGAGCCTGCCGCAGGCGCCGCGAACGCGCGCTGGGAGGTTGCAGGCGATATCAATAAGAGCGGTGTCGACACCTACCTCTTCGCTCATTTCCGAACCGACGCTCCGATCGACTTCAGCGGACTGGATTATGTCAGGTTGCAGATACGGATCCCATCAGCCCAGCCGGGAGCCCCGGAGCTGCTCGTCATCCTCACCGATTCCCGCGGCGTTCAATACGTCAGCGATACGGGATATCGACTATCGGATGCTGGAGAGTACGAAGTCCTGCTGGCGCGATCGCGATTCGCCCATGCGGCCTTCTCCAGAGGGCCCGCAGGCCCTCTGGACTGGTCCGCGATCGCCTCCGTTAGCGTCGGCTGGGGAGGGTATTACGGTACCGAGGGTGAACGGCTCGTCTTCGAGATCGGCCTGCCCGAGAGGGGCCGCTTCGCACGCTAGGGATCCACGACCCGATCGATCACCGCCTGCGGAGAATGTGAACGAGAATAAGATCCACCATGCTGCGGAGGATTTTGAACACGGTCAGCAGAATGTGGCGACAGTAATAGAGGGACAGGTTCCGCGCAGGCGGCACCTGATACCGTCGCCGGATATTTTCAGGGGCGGGTATCGCGAGCGAGACCAGGTAGCTTAGCCGTTCGGACGTCGTCGGCAGTGCGCGGAGGCGGCCGATCCTCTCGCCATATGCCGAGAGGAGATGCGCTCGGGCGCCGATCGTTTCGGCACGTTCCGGGGCCATGGCACGCTCGAATGGCACGGGATCGGCCCCGGCCGGCACTCCGCCAATGCTCGCCGACCAGTACGCGTTCAACGTGGCGCACGTGACCGCGGCGCGATCTTCCGCCCCCCAGGCGCGTGCCGTCTCCCAGAACAGATCCCAGCTCCATGGCGGTACGGCTGGAGCAGATTCATTCCGGCGATCGCGTTCAGCGCCGCCCGGCGGATGCCGAAACGGCCAGACTAGCTCCTCGGGTCGTATACGGGATAACTTATCGGTGAAGGAGGCGCCGGTTACGACGTCGAGGAGCGCCGGCGGTTCGGCGGATCTGGCAAAGTGGAGCATGAGCAGAATGTCGGTCAGCCATTTCGGCGATGTGATCAAGGGCGGCTGCAAATGGACGGTATAGTGGATGCACGCCAGCAGGATCTCGTGGAGTTGGGAAGGCGTATGGATGCCGGCCTGGCGTCGGTCGGCTGATCCGCTATCGGCTGCGGCTCGGACTAGCGGAATCGCCTGCGTCCAAACCTGCTCCATTGCTGCCGCTCGCGATCGCGCGCCAGGAATCCGGGTCTGCAGGTCCACCGCGTGAGCGTGTGGGTGCAGCATGCGCAGGCCGGGACCCTCCGAGGCCATCAGGAGCGTATCCGCGGGACTGTTCCACGGCTCGGGTTGGTATCCGAGCGATTTCAGCGCTGCCATCGCTGCCTCCAGATCCGCAGGTCGGACGACGAGATCAATATCGCTCAGGTGACGGGCTAACCATCGCGCACCCTGGGTTAGGAGATGCGCGCCGCCCTTAATGGTCAGCGCCGATAGACCATCGGCGACCAGCTTCTCATGGATCGCAAGAATCTGCTGTACAGCTTCTACGCCGGTGAGCACGAATGCCGCATACCTGTCTTCGAGGTGTCGCTCTTCGTCGTTTGCAGGTCCATCGATGATCGACACCGTACGGAGATAGAGCGACGGGACCAGATCAACGGATTGCAGGACATCCAACGGATGACTTCTGATGAGAAGCGCTTCAGCAGGAGATGCGGTGGTCATTACGCTCCACGACGCCGGACAGGGTGCGCTCCGGGCGATCGGCAGCGTGCAGGCCCCGGATGAGAGAATGGTGGCTCCCCCGAGCCGATAGCACGCTACCACAGACCGCGCTGATCGGATACACAGAGGCTAGGAGACGGAGCCGTCGCGCCCACCGAACCGAATCCGTAATCCCGGGAGCCTCCGCACCGCACGGGCGGAGGATAGGCCCCAGGCGGCATACAACCTGGCGCACGAGAGTGATCAACAGATACGCTGACAACGGATCTGCAGTAGGGATGCGAGCTTGTCGATTTTCTCGCCGATATGCCCGAGGCCGATCGCGCAGTGGTGGGCGGGTCCGGCAGCGCTCCACGAGTCGACGAAGGCTCTGGCTCCGATCGTGAACCGATACCGACTGTTGGTGTTACCGATGTGCAGGATAGGGCCGGGTACGGCTTCACCTTCGGCTGTCAGCAGACTCAGCGAACCGTCACCGTGTTGAACGACGGAGAGGAGCGTAACCGGGCCGTGCTTCACGCGCATTTCGATCGAGAGTCCCTGCCCGGGCTTCCCATGGTAGACCGGTAGCGGCACCAGCTTCACCGGACCGTCCGCAATCGCCATGTGGCCTGGTCCATCGTGACCGAGGAAGACGACATCATCATCGAAGTCCATCAGATAGAGCTCCGAAAACGACCCGCCCGCTCCGAACAGGTCCAGGATCTTCATCGCCTGGACGTTCTTAATCTCGCATTCGCCGGCCACCGGAATCCCATGGGCTGTGAGCAACGAGTTGCCCGCGATGACAGAAGTGACGATGTCCTCGTAAGGATTGCCGGGTTGGCCTTCGTAGTAATATGCAAGGCTGCCGAGGTTGTGGGCGGCAACCAGATCATCGAGGCCACACGAAGTGCGTGCGGCGCGGATCAGTTCAGTCTCAGAACACTCGCGTGCGACCTCGAACTCATCGTGGAATCCGCGAAGCTTTTCCCGGATGCGATCATCGGTCACGGCATCCCGGTGCTCCTTCAGTTCGCACATTTCCAGCAGTTCGAAGTGGCAACCAAACACGGCTGCCTGCTGGGTCATGTCGCTGTAGACGTCGAGCATACCGCAGTAGTAGTGCCCCAATACGCCGACCCTGTTCTCCCGCATCCCTACACGCACTTGCGCCGCGGCCACCCACGCGGCGATCTCCTGCCACGCCTCTTGATCGTCCAGCGTACCGGTCACTAGATGGTAGGGAATACCGGCGCGGTTAAATACAGAGGCGATCTCCGGCGCCGCGCAGGCCTGACAATGGGCGAGCCACTCTCCAGTCATGAGACCCCGATCGCCGAGCGCATTGAACGCATCATAATCCATCGCGCGCACGGGCTGCAGGTTCAGGACAACGACAGGGACACCGGCTTTCTGAACGACGGGCAACACGGTCGAACTCAGCGCGTAGGTGGACACATACAGGAAAATGATCTCGATGTCTTCTCGACGGAATGTCGTGGCCGTCGCTCGAGCCTGTTCGACGCTGTCCACCATACCGCCGTCGACCACATCCGCGCCCGCCCGCTTCAGACCTTCCGCGATGGCCTGTCGATGCGCATCGAGCCGCTCCCGCAGTCCAGCGAACTGAGGCCAGTAGGTGTCCAAGCCGATGGCGAAAAGACCGACGCGAACGCGATGATTCATGGATGATCGTACCCATGTCCCCTATTCCCCGCGCTCCACGGTTCATCCTGCCGGGAGCACGGGGCAGAAATCCCGGCTAATCGTGCTCGAAGAGCACGGTTAGGGCTTGACATTCGCCTATCCGTCGACTATAGTAAAACCACAGTAAGGCGGAATGCAAACGATGCTGTGTGCAACCCAAGAACGCCTTCCACGAACACCAGGAGCCATAGCATGGTGACGTGCTGTCATGACCTTGCCTCGCGGTATCCGTTGATGACGGATGAGGAAGTCGTTCTCTACGCGAGGGCCGGTCATTCGGCTGCCGTAGACTACTTGATGTCGAAGTACAAGCATCTTGTTGAGAGCAAAGCCAGGACCTATTTCCTTGCTGGCGCCGATACCGATGATGTAATACAGGAAGGGATGATCGGTCTTTTTAAGGCAATCCGGGATTATCGCACCGACCGCCTCGCCCGATTCCGTGCGTTTGCCGACCTCTGCGTTACCCGTCAGATCATCACTGCCGTAAAAGGCGCCACGCGACACAAACATGCGCCGCTGAATCTTTATATATCACTCCATGGCAACTCCGCAGATGCCGAGGCGGAGACGCCGCTGGTCGATACGCTGCCCGATGAACGGGTCCTCGATCCGGCGGTGCACGTGATCCAGAGTCGGGATCGGGCGGAGTTTTACCGGGACGTGCGCAACGCTCTCTCGGTCCTCGAAGCCGCGGTGCTGGATTGCTACCTCGAGGGGCGGTCCTACCGGGAGATGTCCGAGCAGCTCCGATGCGGCACCAAGAGCATCGATAACGCGCTTCAGCGGGTCAAACGGAAGATCCAGATGCTTCAGGTGGCTCGCGAGGACCTTACACTCTGCTAGAATCGGTCTCGCGCCTCAGTAGCTCAGCTCGGTAGAGCAACGCTCTTGTAAAGCGAAGGTCAGCGGTTCGAATCCGCTCTGAGGCTTATCTCCACGCATGCCATCAGTTCGGCGGCTACGGTGTCGGCAAGAAGCATGCCTTGTTCGGTTAGTTGGATCTGCGGGCCGCTGACGCGAAGCAGTCCTCGTTGCTGCAATCGTGTGGTAACCGGCGCCAGAACATCCGTTAGGCGGACGGCGTATCGCTCCTCGATATGCTCGATATCGACGCCATCGAGCAACCGAATCCCCAGCATGATCGTTTCGGCGACGGCCTCGGCTCGCGGCAGTCGTTCCTCTGCGGCGATCACCGACTGACCGAGCTGAACGCGACGGATGAACTCGCTCGAGTCCCGCACGGCCGTGGCGCGACAGCCGTTAACATACGAAGCGGCTGCAGAACCAAATCCAAGGTACTCGCCGTTGGTCCAGTAAACGATATTGTGACGGCACCGAAAGCCGGGCCTTGCGTAGTTGGCGATCTCGTAATGATCGAAGCCGTGACCGGATAGGATGCGATGCGCTTGCATCATCATCTCTGCCGCAGCCGCGTCATCGGGCTCCGGTAGGAGTCCTCTGCGTACACGGGCAGTGAGGGGCGTCCCGGCCTCCAGAATCAGGCTGTACGCCGAGATGTGGTCGACGCCGGTATCCAACGCGGTATCGAGATCGGCGGTCCAGGCTCGGATCGTCTGACGCGGTAATGCGAACATCATGTCCAGGCTGATATTGGTGAAACCGGCGGCGCGCGCGGTACGGATCGCATCGATAGCGTCGTTCGAGGAGTGGAGCCGGCCGAGAAGGCGAAGGCTGTCGTCGTTGAACGATTGGACTCCGAACGAGATCCGGTTATAGCCGGCAGCCAAAAGTTGCTCGAAGCGTGGCCCATCGGCGCTCGCCGGGTTCGCTTCCAGGGAGATCTCAGCGTCCGGAGTGAATGGAAAACGGTCGCGAAGGCGAGTCAAGATCGAGCAGAGCCCCGCGGGCGTAACATGCGTCGGGGTGCCGCCACCGAGATAGACGGAGCGAACCGGGCGCGTCGAATAGGGGCACTCGTCGATCTGTTGACATACCGCTGCAACATACGCCTCCTCTTCATGCTCCCGATGGGTGAAGGTCGCGAAATCGCAATATGTACACCGTTTTGCGCAGTAGGGGATGTGGACGTATACGGACAGTTCAGTCATGATGACAAGGTACCCGCAACCATGGAACCGCATCGCCCGACCTCGGAAGCTCGACGGTCGCGACAGGTATACTCGGATGGTCCTGTGTATGATCGTATGTCCGGTGGTGACGCTCCCTCGCTGAAGATCCTCTATCGAGCCGATGGAGGCCAGGCGGTCGGCTCTGGTCATATTCTGCGCGCCCAACGGGTGCTCGATCGCTTGCGCTGCCTTGCGTCGGTGGATGCGACCCTGGTTGTGAACGACGATCCCGACGTTGCCGAGACCCTCAGCGGTGCAGGTCTGCGCACAGCAACGGTGGGCGGGGTGATGGGGGACGGAGGGAAGCCGCTGTTCGAGCCGGATTATCTCGCCGCAGCTGTAGATCTCCCAACGTTCGATGCGGTGATCATCGACATGCTCGATACGCCCATCGGTGCACTGGAACGGATCCGCCGCAACGGACCTATCGTCATCAGCTTCGACGATCGGGGCGCCGGCCGTGTTGGAGCCGATGGTTTGATCAATGTACTCATCCGGGAGCCGTATCCGGAGCGGCTTCCGCCTGAGATCCGGCTGTATGAAGGTTTTGCCTACGCCACCCTCCAGGACGACTACCGGGAACCGATGCCTCTGCCGAGGACGTTTTCGATCGGTTCGGGGCGGGTCGTCGTCAGTGTCGGCGGGGTAGACGCAGCGCGACTTATTGTAAAGATCGCCCGAGGCCTGAAACGCGCAAAGCAGGTCCGGATCGTGGAGTTCGTCTTCGGACAAGCGTTTCGACACGTCGAGGACCTGCGCGCCTCGCTATCCGGGGCGCCGTGGGAATCGCGACTGTCACGCGGTCTGCCCAGCCTTCGGGATGCGTTCCTGGTCGCCGATGTGGCGATCGTTGCCGGAGGGATGACGATGCACGAAGCTTGTTGCACGGGAACGCCGGCGCTCGCAGTGTGTCAGCCGATCGATCATCAGCATGAGCTTGCCGTTCAGTTCGAGGCCGCAGGCGCGATGCGGAATCTGGGACTGGGCTCTGCCATATCGGAGTCAGCGATCGGTGCGGCTGTCGACGATCTCCTCTCCGATCCGGATACGATGATCGCGATGTCGGCGGCGGGGCGGACTCTGGTCGATGGAGAAGGATCGACGCGCACGGCGCGCGCGATCCTGGATATCATCGCTGCTCGAGAGCAGAAAGGATAGATACGATGCACGATCTTGACGCCTCTCTGTTGAACTTCATCATCGAGGCCTCTACCAACATGCCGTCGGATATTCGGCGGGTGATTGCGCGCTGGCGCGAGAGAGAGGATGCCAGCACGCTTTCCGGTCGTGCCGTCGGCATCATCAGCAAGAACATCGATATGGCGAGGAACCAGCGGGCCCCCATCTGCCAGGACACCGGGATGCTGACCTTCTGGGTTCAGGCGCCGCGGGGGACCGATCAGCGTTACCTGACGGCTGCCATCCATGAGGCAGTGGCCACCGCAACCCGAATGGGTGCGCTGCGTCCCAACTCGGTGGACAGCATCACGGGCAAGAACGCCGGGTTCAATATCGGGCCGGGAACACCGGTGATCCATTACGAGCAGGCCGAGTCGGATACGGTTGAGATCATGCTCCTCCTCAAGGGGGGCGGTTGTGAGAACCAGAACGCGCAGTATTCCCTCCCGTGCGAGCTGCCCGAGCTTGGCCGGGCCGATCGGGATCTCGAGGGCGTGTACAAATGCCTGATCCATGCGGTACATCAGGCACAGGGGCTTGGATGCAGCGCCGGATTCCTCGGAGCCTGTATCGGCAGCGATCGCGCAGAAGGCTATGCGGAAGCGAAACGCCAGCTGTTGCGCGACGCGGAGGATATCAATCCAGATCCTCGCCTCGCCGATCTTGAGCAGCGCGTCATGGAGCACGCGGATGCACTGGGCATCGGGGCTATGGGTTTCGGCGGTCGGGTTACGCTGCTCGGCTGCAAAATCGGGGCGTTGAATCGGATCCCCGCGAGCTTCTTTGTGTCTATCGCCTATAACTGCTGGGCCTACCGGCGCATTGGAGTGCGTCTCGACCCCGCGTCAGGAGCGATCGCCGAGTGGATGTTCCGAGATGAGGCTCCGGCGAATCTGGGCGATGATCCCTCACGCCTTCCCGAGAGGAGTGTTAAGCGGATCACCACCCCGCTCGACGAAGCGACGGTTCGCTCTCTGCGGGTCGGCGACCTGGCGCTCGTTACGGGCGTCGTGCATACCGGACGTGATGGTCTCCACAAACGCCTCATGACCGAAGCCCCGCCTGTACCGCTGACGGGCGGGTTGATCTATCATTGCGGGCCTGTCGTCATCAAAGCCGCCGACGGACAGTGGCTCGTCAGGTCGGCTGGACCGACCACCTCCATTCGGGAAGAGCCATATCAGGCCGAGGTGCTCCGCAGGACCGGCGCTCGCGCGGTCGCTGGGAAAGGGGGCATGGGCGCCCAGACGCTGGCCGCGCTGCAGGAGGTCGGAGGTGTCTATCTGAACGCGATCGGAGGCGCCGCAGCCTATTACGCGTCCACCGTGACGGGAGTCGAGGGAGTGGATCTCCTGGAAGAGCTCGGGGTTCCCGAGGCCATGTGGCACCTGCGGGTCGTCGATTTCCCGGCCATCGTCACGATGGATGCAGCCGGGAACAGCCTCCACGCGGAGGTGCTGGAACGATCGCGGGAGCGCTTGCCCGAGACGCTGTCCTCCTGACTAATCCGACGAACAGGAAGGTCGAGACGATCTCTATGGGATCCGTCAGTCTGAGGATGGAGCCTCTCGTAGTGGCGCATGGGGCTGGATACCGTCCTGTCGAGCGTCGTCAGATGTCGTCGCGCCCAGGACCGGCGCGGCCGGCCACACCGAATCCAGCCGATCGGGCAGCGGCCTTCCATCCATCAACGCAAGGAACTCCTCACGCTCAATCGATTCCCGCTCCATCAAGCATGCGACGATCCTCTCGAGACGCTCCTGATTCGCCGCGAGTATGTCTCGAGCCCGGTCGTAGTTCCGCTCAATGACGGCGCGGACCTCGCTGTCGATCATCCGGGCCACTTCTTCGGAATAGTCCCGATCTTCCATGATATCCCGGCCTAGAAACGGATTGCCGTGTCGACGACCGAGGCGCATGGGACCCAGTTTCTCGCTCATCCCGAAGTCGCACACCATGGACCGTGCGAGGTCTGTAGCCCGATCGAGATCGTTAGCCGCGCCCGTATCCATATCGCCGAACACGATCATCTCTGCGGCGCGTCCTGCAAGGAGTACGGCGATGCTTCCTTCCATCTCCCCTTGCGTCTGGCTATATCGATCTTCCGTAGGCATCGCGATCGTATAACCAAGAGCCATGCCTCGTGGCAGGATGCTGACTTTGTTCACCGGATGGGCTTCCGGGAGGAGTTCACCGACGATCGCATGACCTGCTTCATGATAAGCCGTTCGTCGCCGTGTTTCCGGTGTGAGTACGCGGCTGCGCCGTTCGGGTCCCATGATAACTCTGTCGATGGATTCATCGAACTCAGCCATCGTGATGATCTGCTTATCCCTTCGAGCCGCCAGAAGGGCCGCTTCATTGACGAGATTGGCGATGTCGGCGCCGGTGAATCCCGGCGTTCGCTGAGAGAGCGCCTCGATCGCCCGCTCCTTTCGCCCCTCATCGCTGCCGAACTCGATCGGTTTGTTGCGCAGGTGCACCGTGAAAATGGCCCGTCGGCCTCGAACATCCGGTGCATCGACGACCACACGTCGGTCAAAACGCCCGGGGCGCAGCAGAGCGGGATCCAGTATGTCAGCCCGGTTCGTCGCGGCGATCAGGATCACTCCGGAGTTCGGGTCAAAACCATCCATCTCGACCAGCAGCTGGTTTAGCGTCTGTTCACGCTCGTCGTGACCGCCCCCGAGACCCGCGCCACGCTGACGTCCGACGGCATCAATCTCATCGATGAATATCAGGGCTGGTCGATGCGCTTTGGCGGTCTCGAACAGGTCTCGAACGCGGCTCGCGCCGACGCCAACGAACATCTCGACGAAGTCGGAACCGGAGATATGAAAGAACGGCACGCCCGCTTCGCCTGCAATCGCCCGCGCCAGCATCGTCTTGCCGCAACCGGGAGGGCCGAGGAGGAGGACGCCCTTGGGTATCTTCGCTCCGAGCGCCTGAAACTTCTTGGAGTTTCTCAGAAACTCGACGATCTCCGCGAGTTCGGACTTGGCCTCGTCCACGCCGGCCACATCCTCGAAGGTGATCTTGGGAACCGCATCGCTCATACGACGGGCGCGGGAGCGACCAAACGACATGGCCTGGTTGCCGCCCGCCTGAGCCTGACGGACAAGGATGAACCATAGGAACGCGATGAAAACCAGGGGTACGACAACGGTGAACAGCAGACTGGCGGTGAAATCAGATAGCCACGGGCGTGAGTATTCGAACGGGACCTTATGGTCGAGAAGCAGCTTCTCAAGTCGACTTTGGGCCTCTGTCGAATGGGGGAGATTTACCGTGAATGTATCGGAATCGAGGGCAGGCGGGCGCTGGATGTATTCGCCTTTGAAGGAATCGCGGGATAGTTCACCCCGGCTGACGTTATTATCCGTAATCTGCTGTACGAACAGGGAGTAAGGGATCGGCCTGGATTCGTTGAACCCACCAAGGTTCCGTTTTTGGAATAGGAGCAGCAACAGGGCAAGGCCTGCCACCGTCAGGATGAGCTTGAGCGCCCTGTTATTCACCACTTCGCCTCCACATGCCGCCGATGCGACGTACTAAGTATGACATACGCTATTTGCGGCGGGGAGTTTACATGCTACGGCAACACCGCACGCGGATTGCGTCACACGGGGTCCTGGTAACGCGAATCCGCTCATCCGCCACTACTCCCGGAACCCATAGAATGCCGAGCTTGTCGGACACGACAGCCAGATGCAGACGCGCGGTAACGGGTATGCGGCGGTCGGTACAACAATCCCCGAGTTTTTTGCTTCCCTGCAGTCCTAGCGGACGGAGCCGGTCGCCCGGACGGGGGCTTCGGATCACCAGAGGCTGAACCGCCATCGCTGCAGGCAGGACTAGCGTATGAGAGTCGAGCGCGGACGGTATCGTACCAACTCGAAACGGTTCCGCGAAGAAGCGCAACCCCGACGCCTGATGGAACACCTCACCGGGGACGGGGAGCTCGATCGGATCATCGATCCGATCAGCGCGTTGAACAGGACGAAAGCACTGGAGGCGTTGATCCACCTGAAATCGTACTCCGGAAGGTGTGGTCCATGTGCGCCGCATGCCTGCGGTCCGAATCGCGCGGACAACGTGCTCGACCATCGCCGCCCCAAGATCATCAGCGTTGCCCGTTACGCGTTCGTAGATTCGTCGAACGACTCTCCGTTGCAGCGCTGGATGGAGAGCTGCGAGCCGGGTTCGGTCGAGATGGATCGACGAATCGGGCTCATTCGGAATATCCCGAAGGAACGCCTCCGTCATCTCCTCCATGTAACCGTCCTCCGATCGGGCGAGATCGCCGAGTCGGAGAAGGGCAGCCCGGACGCTGCGGTTATGGTACGCCTCCAGATAGGGGAGCAGCTCATGGCGTATCCTGTTGCGCCGATGGGAGACATCCCGATTCGAGGAGTCGTAAAACGGAGTCACGCCGCATTCGGCGCAGAAGGCGCCGGTCATCGCTCGATCAGTCTCGATGCACGGCCGGATGGTTGGCCCCCGGCGGGCAGGCATGGCCGCGAGGCCGGCCGCACCGGCGCCCCGGATAATGTTCATCAGGATCGTCTCAACTCGATCATCAGCGGTATGCCCGAGAGCAACGACGGACGCCCCGATCTCCTGACGGACGGCGGTGATCGCGTCCATTCGCTCCGCCCTCGCTGCCGCCTCAATAGACTCACCCGTGCGTTCGATCCTTTCGATGACGTCTCTGCGGATCGTATGGCCGGGTATGCCGAGATCGTGGCAGAGCTCCTCGACATAGGCGGCCTGTCGGTCCGAATCGGTTCCGCGAAGGCAATGGTTGACATGCACATACTGCAACGCGGGACCGTTCGATCCGGCGATCGCCCGGAGCGCGAGGAGCATGGCTACCGAGTCTTGTCCGCCGGATACTGCCGCCAGCAGAGTTCCGCCCGACGGCAGCAGTGCATAGCGCAAACAGGTTTGGGCGACGGTGTCAAGAAACGGCTTATCCATAAACGGGTATTATCGGGACGTAAGGGCGGGTGTGTCAACCCGGCGGTGATTGGGAGGATCAGTAAGAGGATGGTGGCGAGTGCGGGACGGACGGCGGGACTCGAGGATGTTGTCGCGGGCGATAGTCGAATCTGCTTCGTGGACGGCGAACGGGGCCGTCTGATCTACTACGGCTACGACGTTAAGGACCTGGCAGCCGGATCGACCTTCGAGGAGGTTGCCTATCTGCTGTGGTATGGGCGCTTGCCCGGGCGGGTCGAGTTCGATGCGTTCCTGGATACCTTTACTGGTTCGATGCATCTGCCGGCCGAAACGGCAATGATCCTCCGGATGTTCCCAAGGGCGGCCACTCCGATGGAGGTGTTGAGAACTGCCGTGTCATCGTTGGGGCACTGGGATCCGGACAGCGGGAATACCGGGCTGGATGCCTCGTTACGCAAGGCGATCCGACTAACCGAACGGATTCCGATCCTGGTTACGGCGCATCAGCGGCTGCGCAACGGAATGGAGCCGCTTCAACCCAAACCGGGCCGCAGCATCGCTTACAACTTCCTGTATACGCTACTCGGCCAGGCTCCGAACCCCATTCTTGAGAAAACCTTCGATGTAGCGTTGATCCTCCACGCGGATCACGAGCTGAACGCTTCTACGTTTGCGGCCCGCGTGGTCGCAGCGACGCTCTCAGATATGTACTCCAGCGTTACGGCTGCGATCGGTGCGTTGAAGGGACCGTTGCACGGCGGCGCCAACGAGCAGGCCGTCCGTGTGTTCGAAGAGATCGGCGCTCCGGATCGGGCGGAAGAGTGGGTTCGCGAATCGCTCGCAGCGAAGCGCAAAGTGCCCGGTTTCGGCCATCGTGTCTATCGCACGTATGATCCGCGAGCGCTGATCCTCAAGGAGTATGCTCGCGCAGCCTCCGTTACCGTTGGAGACACCCGCCTGTACGAGATCGCAGAAGGAGTGGAACGGGGGATGCTCGAGCGATCGAAGGTCTATCCCAATGTAGACCTATGGTCGGGAGTATGCTACTCCGCGATGGGTATTCCGGTCGAGCTCTTTACGCCGATCTTTGCCATTAGTCGAGTCGTAGGCTGGACCGCGCACATTCTGGAGCAATGGTCCAACAACCGGCTCATCCGCCCCCGGGCTGAGTATGTGGGGCCGGTCGATCTGGAGTATCTTCCCATCAGTCAACGGTAAAGGTAGCGGTTAGACAATGCAGGTCAGTCTTCCTGACGCAGTCACGGCTCGTTTTATTGAGGAACGAGTTCGGAGTCATGTGCGGTACACGCTTGCACGAGAATGGGAGGACCTCAAGCCGGCCCAGATGCTGGAAGCGGTTGCCCTGGCCGTGCGCGATCTGCTCGCAGAAGGAGCGCTGGAGACCGAGAGACGGTTCCGAGCGGCGAAGCCCCGCCGTGTCTACTACCTGTCGATCGAGTACTTGATCGGCCGGTCTCTCAGCAACAACCTTCGCAACCTCGGTATCTACGAGTTATGTGCTACGACGCTCCGGCGCCTCGGTGTGGAACTCGATGATCTCCTCGAACTGGAGCCCGATGCGGCCCTTGGCAACGGCGGTCTCGGTCGGCTCGCGGCGTGCTTTCTGGACTCCCTCGCGACCCAGGGTTATGCAGCGACGGGTTACGGGATCAACTACGAGAATGGGCTGTTTCGGCAGGAGATCGTCGACGGTCGGCAGGCAGAGCAGCCCGAAAGCTGGCGCGCGTTCGGTTCACCGTGGCTTCTTCGTCGGCCCGAAGAAGCCGTCGAGGTCCCGATCGGTGGAAGTATTGAGCACCACACATCGCCGACGGGGCGGTACCGTGCGGTATGGAAGGATTGGCGATCTGTGCTCGGCGTTCCATCCGATCTCCCAATCGTCGGCTATGGCGGCCAGACCGTTTCGTTTCTCCGGTTATATTCCGCCCACTCCGTTCGGGATCTGGATCTCGCCGCCTTTGATCGCGGAGGATATCTGAAGGCGGTTGAAGAGCGAATCGATGATGAGACGATCTCCCGTGTTCTCTATCCTTCCGATGCCGAAGAGGCCGGGAGGGCTCTGCGTCTGCGCCAGGAATACTTTTTCGTTGCCTGTGCGATCAGAGACATTGTGCGACGGTTCGAAGCAGAGCACGGTGATCTTGGGGATCTTGCCGATTACGTTGCGATCCAGCTAAACGATACGCATCCGACGCTTGCCATCCCCGAGATGATGCGGTTGCTGGTTGACGATCGCGGCCTTGGCTGGGAACAGGCCTGGCATATTACCGAGCGCGTGTTCAGCTACACGAACCACACATTGATGTCCGAAGCGCTGGAGACCTGGCCCGTTTCGTTGATGGAGCGGATTATCCCGCGGCACCTTTTGATCATCTACGAGATCAACCGGCGTTTCATCGAGCAGGTGCATGCGCGCTGGCCTGGTGACGGGGGCCGGGTCGACCGCATGACGCTCGTACGTACGGGGTCGGAGACGCGGATCAGCATGGCGAATCTGGCAGTGATCGGGTGTCACAGGGTCAATGGTGTCTCGCGCCTGCACAGCGCCTTGCTTCGCGATCGGTTGTTTCCAGACTTCGCGGAGATGTGGCCCGATCGGTTCTGTAATAAGACGAACGGAGTGACCCCGCGGCGATGGCTGCTGGCCGCGAATCCCGGGCTAGCGCGGTTGATCAGCGACTCCGTGGGTGATCGCTGGATCACGGACCTGGATCAACTGCAGGGATTGTCCCGGTGCGCGAAGGATCGTCCGTTTCGCGATGCCTTTCGGACCGTGAAGAGCGGCAACAAGGAGCGCCTGGTCAGAGTGATCGCGGAGAAAACGGGTGAGAACGTCGATCCGAGATCGCTCTTCGATGTTCAGGTCAAGCGAATCCACGAGTATAAACGCCAGTTATTGAACGTGCTGCGTATCGCCTGGGACTATATCAGGATTACGGAGGATGGCTGGACACCGCCGATTGCCCGTACATCGATCTTCGCGGGTAAAGCCGCGATCGGTTATGTGGCGGCGAAAGAGACCATACGAGCGATTCTGAGTGTCGCCTCTGTGGTCAACCACGATCCGCGGACCGCAGAGTATCTCCGAGTCGTCTTCGTGCCGGACTATCGAGTCACCATCGCGGAAGCCATCATGCCCGCAGCCGAACTCAGCGAACAGATTAGCCTTGCGGGAACCGAAGCGTCCGGGACAGGCAATATGAAAATGGCGCTGAACGGCGCGCTGACGATAGGAACACTCGATGGAGCCAATATCGAGATCCGCGAAGCGGTCGGTCCTGAGCGGTTCTTCCATTTCGGGCTGACGGTGGAGGAGGTCAGAGACACGGCCGTGCGGGGTGTGCATCGGCCGCATGAGCTTCTAGCTGCCGATCCCGTCCTGGCCCGCGTGATGGAGAGCTTTCGGGTTGGTCGATGGTCGCCGGATGGGAGCGGGGTGAGTCAGTGGGTGTATCAGCGCCTTGTGGAACACGGCGACCAATACATGCTGCTGGCGGACTTCTCTGATTATGTGCGTGCGCAGGATGAGGTTGCGGCGCTGTACGCGGACCCAGATGCGTGGACCGAGGCCGCCGTGCACAACGTGGCAGGAATGGGTGGGTTCTCCAGCGACCGCACGATTCGCGAATATGCCGATGATATATGGGCTGCGCATCCTGTCAACGGTTGTGATAGGGAATGAGACGCGCGCAGGGCGAACGGGATATCGGATGGAGCTGGGCGGATTCGAACCGCCGACCTCCTCGTTGCGAACGAGGCGCTCTCCCAGCTGAGCCACAGCCCCCAGACCGGTCGAGAGTATACCCCTGCGCGTGTTCTCTGTCAAACGACCAATCACGATGTACGAGGCCAACGGAACGGTAGCGGACTGAGCCGGACGGCGATCGTTCGGATGGTCCTGTAGGCGGTAGAACGCCGATCATAAGGAGAGCATCGATGGTAGGGACATCAGCGAGCGCCACTACGCACGAGCGTTATGTTGTTGGTGTCGATCTGGGCGGTCAGAGCGTTCGGGCTGCGGTTGTAGGGTCGGACCTGAGCGCCGCTGAGATCGTAAGCCTCGGCTCCGAAGCTCGCAACGGCGCGGAACGGGTGCGAGCGCAGGTTGTTGATGCGGTCGTACAGGCCGTTACCGCAGCGGGTCTGACCATGGCGGATATCGCGTCCGTGGGTATGGCCGTACCGGGGCACATCGATCCCGCGACGGGTGTGATCATATGGTCGCCGAACTTCGGCGCCACGGTGGACGGTCAGTTTCAGATCTTCCTCGATGTGCCGTTCTGTGAGCCCCTGTCCATGGCCCTTGGTGTGCCTGTCGTTGCGGGAAACGATGCGAACGTGGCGGCGCTCGGCGAGTTCGCGCATCTACAGCCAGAAGGCGTGACCGATATTGTGATGTTCACCCTGGGCACCGGCATCGGAGGCGGAGTCGTGTCGGGCGGCAAACTCGTCACCGGCAGCTCTGGAGGCGCTGTCGAGATCGGACACCATGTGATCGTCGCGGGTGGTCGTCAGTGTGGTTGCGGTACGCTTGGCTGCATGGAAGCCTACTGCGGTACCGATGCCATCCTTGAGCGTGCGTTCCGGATGATTGAGAAGAACCGTGCGTCGACGCTGTGGGATCGCATCGCAGGCGACAAGACAACGCTGACACCGTTGATGGTTTCCCAGGCCGCCGAAGACGGTGACGAGACGGCCCGGGAGGTCTGGGAAGAGACCGGCTATTACCTCGGCATTGGGATCGCCAACGCCGTCAACTTCTTTAATCCACAGCTGGTCATCCTTGGAGGGCAGATTCGAAAAGCGCACGGACTCATCGACGCTGCAGAACGCTCGATGAGGCGCCATACGATCCACTCTCTGGCACGTAGCTGCCGCATTGTAGAAGCCCAGCTTGGAAACCGCGCAGGGGTTGTCGGCGGCGGTGTTCTTGCCATGACCTCACCTGGGTAAGGGGCTTGTCGCTCAGGCGTTAGCCTCCACCTCCCTCGACGCTATATTCCTGCGGACCTGTCCCCGGTCGCGGATTCTCCGCACCATGGCGATCAGCGCCCCTCCGACGATCAGTAATACGCCAAGCCAGACAAGATTGATCATCGGTTTGTTGGTGGCAGCAATCGGTACGACCCAGATCGCGGGCGCGTCGGGCAACTCGAGCGCGATCGTGAGCTCTTTCGTTTGCGGGTCGATGCCGCCATCGATGATCGCGGCCCCGCCGATCTCACGGATCGCCACGTTCGTCGGTTGCGGGTCACCTCCCGCAAACGATATGCCCGGATTGATCTTTATCTCTCGTTGCGCCGGTGTGATCAACGTCATCTCGGCGGTCATGCTCGAGGCCATTGAACCACCGTGGCTGCCGCCGACAAAGCGGTCGTATCGGACCGAATAGCCGGTTGGACCGAGGCCCGGAACTCCAACGGTCGAGGTCTCGCCAGGGCGCAGGGTGGCCATCGGTCGTACCAGGCGCGGATCATCAGCCGCCGCTAGATAGATATCGCGATGGGCCTGTTTACGGATGTCGGGCCAGGTCATCGTGGACCATTCGCCCTTACTCGCATTCCAGTACTTGAACACCGCAACATGGGCCAGATACGGTCGTTGTCCGGCGCCGTTCGGCGTCACGCGCAGCAGGACGGCATGATCGAAGCGTTTCCATGCCTTGAGGACTTCCTCATCGGACTTTCCTTCGTGCGTCCAGCCGACAAACTCCAGCGAATAGCCATATTCCGTTCGTACAGGGCCGCGGCCTTCGACGATCGAGTAGTTAGAGGTCTTCTCATAGACATTCGTAAGGACCGTGCCGATCAGCAGAAGGCCGACCCCTGCATGGGATAACCATCCGCCCATGGTCATCCGTTGTTTGCGGATGAGTTTCAGGACCAGGACGGCGTTGGCGATGGCGGCAAAGAAGCCCAGGGTGGCCAGTGCCACGGTAACAGCCCGAGGTGTGTCAGCCTGGAATCCAATCGCTACCTCGTGGAGAACGAACCAGAGGATGAGACCGCCACCAACGATCGCAGCAAGCCATGGCGCCATCAGACGGCGCATGAATCGCTCCGGATCCGTTTTCCCCCAGGACAGGAACGGGACAGCGCCGAGAGCCAGCAGCGTCGGGATCATGAGCGCGGTACCAAGCCGATTGTAGAAGACCGCTTCGACGCGAACGCCTTCGGCCGAGACAAACGGTTTGAGGAACGGAATCCCTCGCAACCACGGCCAGCGGGAGATAAGCGGCCATGAGGTGCCAATGCAGATCATCGCCGCAGCGACGGACATGACCATCACTGCAAGCCACATTGCGGTATCTCGCGAAAGAACCGCGTCGGACACTGGCTTTGCCTTGATCGACCGCCAGCGTACGATCAGCAATCCCACGCCCAGCAGGCCATGGACGACGATCATACCGACGAGGAGCTTGAGCGCAGGACTATCCAGCATGCCGAATGCGTGAACCGAGAAGTTCGCCAGTGCGCCGGAACGGGTCAGGAACGTCCCATAGACGAACAGGAGCCAGGAGGCGATCGCCAGGAATAGGTTGGTGCGGATCATGCCGCCTCGGCTTCGTTGAACGACCAGGCCGTGAGCCAGCGCCAGAGTGCCCAGCCACGGGAATAGCGACGCATTTTCCACCGGATCCCAGGCCCAAAAGCCGTGCCAACCCTGGGTTTCGTAGGCCCAGTAGCCTCCGACGAAGAGACCCGCGCCAAGCGTGGCAACGGTCAGCAAGACGTACGGTGTGACATGGGCGACCCACTCGTCATAGGCGCGATAGAGCATCGCCGCGATGGCGTAGGAGAAGGGTACGGCTAAGGATGCAAAGCCGAAAAAGATCGTAGGCGGATGGATCGCCATCCAGTAGTTCTGCAACGACGGATTGAGGCCGTTGCCATCAGCCGGAGGCCATGGTGGTGGCCAGGGCATACCGGCAGGCCAGTCCGACGGAGCGAGCCCCGTCTCCTTTGGGACGAGGACGAATGGGCTCAGGATATGCAGGACGGCGAACAGGACCGCGATATGGCTGATGTAGACCGGCATCACCCGGGTCTCCCAGTCGCCTGCCTTCCACGTCATCAAGAGGCCGATCAAGGAAGCCAGCATCGCCCAGAGCGCGAAGCTGCCTTCCTGTCCCGCCCAGGTAGCCGCGTACAAAAAGGCGCCATGGAGATCGACTGACGTGTAGTCGAAGACATACCGGTATTCGAAGCGCTTGGCGACAACCAATCGCATGAGCTGTAGGAACACGAAGACAGAGGCCAGAGCCGCGATCGTAAAGCCTGCGCGCGCGAAACGGAGGAGCCTGCCGACGGAGGGGCGATTGCGCCGCCGCGCGAGATCCGCAAGAATATATAGGAGAAACGCTAACGTGGAGCAGACGAAGCCAACGGCAACAGCGAACCGCCCTGGATCGGTCATGGTGCGCCACCGACCGCGCTTGAACGATCGGCCTTTTTCATTGCCGGCGCTGGCCTTGCCGGATCAGCTCCTTCGTACTTACTCGGGCATTTGACCAGGAGGGTATGCGCCTGGAATGCGTTATCGCTGTATCGGCCGATGGCCTCGACGCTTGTGGCGTTAGCGAAGTTTTCCGGTTTCGGTTTACGATAGACCACTGTCATCCGATCCTCTGAACCCTGCATGTCCGTAATATCGAACTTGAGTTCGGACTGCGTGCCATGTATGGTGAAGGAGACGCTGGAGTGATCGATCTGCCCCGGCACCTGGACGACCTTGCCCGGCATTGCTCGTGCTTGAGGAATGCTTACGTGAGGGGCGGTGGCCTGGGAGAAGCTGAACAGCGTGACGCACGCAGAGATGAGGAGCAACGAGAACGCGATGATATGAGCAGGCTTCACAGGTCGTTATCCTCCAGAGCACGTGTTGCAGCCGCCACCTTTCGGTCTACATGCATGACATATAGCAGGACGCCGATCCATACGATGATGGGAACGGCTACCGTCCAGGCTTGATTTGAGATCATTGCGTATCTCCGTCCAATGTTATCAATACTAGTTGCTACCGGCAGCGATCACCATTGCGGCGCGGATTCGCAATCGCATGAGCCAGGCGTAGATGCAGAGGAAGCCGGGCAGCGCAAGGCCGTAGAGTACGGTCCGATACTGCGCATCCATGCCTCCGCCGATCACAGCCTGATTCGCCCCGCTGTGGAGCGTATTCACGATGCGCGGGAGGACCCAGATCAGGAATAGGCCGGGGACGACGGCGAGCAGAGCATAGGCTGCGCTCAGCCGTGCTCGGAGATTCGGATCCGTCACCGCGCTCCGCAGGACCAGGTAGGCAGCGAAAAGGAGCATGATCACGAGAATGGACGTCTGACGGGGATCCCAGCTCCAGAACGCACCCCATTGCAGCCTTGAGAAGATGCTGCCGGTAACCGTGGTCAACAGTGAGAACAACAGACCCAGCTCCATCGCCGCCTCGCAGGATGCGTCCGACCGGAACCAATCCCGCGGTTTTCGCAGAACACCAACGGCGTGGTAGGCGGCAGTGATGTAGGCAAGGCACGCGATCCACGCACAGGGAACATGGAAGATGATGATCCGAGCGCCGTCCGGATACAGGAAGCCCATCGCGGGCCGCACGTACGCCATTCCGCCCCAGGTGGTTAGCGTAAGAAACAGACCCGCAGCGATCTGCCAGTGCAGGCCGATAGTACCGCGCATAATGCTAGTTGCTCTCCCATACGTACGGAAACACCAGGAAGGATGCCGCGCCCATCATCGTACCGTACGCGATCAAGCCGCCAACATCACGCAGCGGTTCCCATGCCATAGTTTCCGGGTTCAATGCATTCCGCGTTGCCACCACCGCCATGATGAGCAGAGGTAAAACCATAGGGAAACCGAGAGCCCCAAACAGGGCGCCGCGCCCGCGGGCTTTCGCGACGATGACTCCGGTCATGGTAGCCGCTGATGCGAGTGCGAACGAACCGCCGCTGACCACGGCGATCAGCTTCCATGGATAGGGCACCGGCACCGCAGAGATCACCAGGAACAGCGGCACCGCGATCAGGGCGACACAGGAGAGGAGGGCCAGATTATAGAGCAGTTTTCCGAAGTAGACAGCCGTAGGGTCCGCCGCAAGCTGCAAAGTCATACTCGTTCCGCCGTCCTCCTCCACAGTAAATACGTGCGCAAGCCCCGAGAAGGCGGCATAAAACATAACAACCCAGAGAAGTGGCGCACTTACCTCACGGGCGAGATTGTTGCCTGCCAATGCGAAGCCCAGGACTACCAGGGAGGTTACGGAAAATAACACCACCGCGCTGACTGCGGTCCGCTCACGAAACTCGATGCGCAGGTCCTTCGCGCAAACGGCGAATGCCTGCTCGAACCACATGGATCGACCGGTCATCGTTCCGATACGGAGCCTGGACCGCGTGTCGCGGTCGTAATAACAGGAAAGCTCTCCATGATACCGGCGCTGATAGTGGTGATCCTCCCGTCCATCGACCGTATCTCAGCCTGATGATCCGACAAGCGAAAGCCGTTCATCTGCGAGCGCCAACTCCCGTTCGTCATTACCGGCGATCAGTGTGATCCCTCGTCGACGTTGCTCGTCGATCAGAGATCGAACCACCTCCACTCCGGATGTATCCAGAGCCATATACGGTTCGTCGAGAAGCAGGATCCGCGGTGCGTGCAAGACCGCACAGGCCAGGCGGAGTCGTTGTCGCATGCCGGAGGAATACGCGCGAACAGGATCGCCGCGGCGCGCTTTGAGCCCGACCCGAGCGAGCAACTCTCCTGCCGTCTCGATGCCGTAGCGCAGACCCCGGAGTTTGGCAAAGAGTTGTACATGCTCGATTCCGGTGAGCGACCCGTAGAGTCCGAGGTCGGGCGCGACCATACCGATCAACGGACGTCGGTGCAGGGGATCCAGAAGACGTTCCTGGAACCGTATCTCGACGTCGCCTGTTTCTGGCTGCAGTAGGCCCGCGATGATCTTGATGAGGGTGCTCTTGCCGGAGCCGTTCGGGCCGGCGATCGCAAGGACAGAGCCCGACTCAACACTGCTGCAGATGTCACGAAACACGGTGCGTCTACCATAGACCATCGACACTTTACGGAGGGTGGCGCTGACTGTTGCGTCGATCTCCATCGAGCGGGGATAAGGCGAGTCCATACGATGGAGGAGTATACCTAGCCCGATCATTGGCGATAGCGCAGATATCATGGCTGGAGGACGAGGAATAGACCACGGCGACGCAGTATCTTGATGCAGCGCCGTCGGAGGCTATGCTACGGCTCTGGAGTATCTAATGGATCGACTGGCCATTCATGGTGGCCCAAAGGCCATCGCTGAGCCCTTGCCCGGTACGCCCGGCGGAGGACACGGCGTCTCACTGTTGGGCGATGAGGAAGTCGCTGCGGCAACCGAGGTGCTCCGATCGGGACGTCTGTTTCGATTCCATCCTGAGAGCCGCGTCCGTCATTTCGAGCGCGCTGCTGCCCATTGGATTGGCGTCGAACATGCGCTGATGGTGAACTCCGGTACCAGCGCACTGATCTGCGCCCTATCCGGACTGGGAATAGGGCCGGGCGACGAGGTGATCCTGCCCGGTTATACCTATATTGCGACTGCGGCGGCCGTGGTCGCTGCGGGGGCTGTGCCGGTGGTTGGCGAGATCGATGACAGCCTGGGCCTCGACCCCCTCGATGTGGAGCGCAAGATCACCCGGCATACGCGGGCGATCATCCCGGTCCATATGCAGGGAGTGCCGGCCCGCCTTGCAGATCTGTGTGCGATAGCCCGGGACCACGATCTGCTGGTCATCGAAGATTGCTGCCAGTGCATCGGTGGCAGGTATCGGGGAAGGGTGGTCGGGACATGGGGACACGCGGGCGCATGGAGTCTCAACTACTTCAAAATCATCACCTGCGGTGAGGGCGGCCTGGTCTTCACCAACGACGATCTCGTATACGAACGCGCCAGTTTTGCCGCTGATCCCGCGCTGCCGATGTGGATGCGAGACGCGACACCCGAGGAGGGCTGGCTTTCCGAGCCGTTTTCGACCCAGTGCTACCGGCCGTCCGAGCTTCTCGGCGCCATCGCAACGGTTCAACTTCAGAAGCTGGATCGCATCCTTGCCCATACACGTTCCTTGAAGCAGGCGTTTCTCAGCGCCCTCGACGAGCCCAGTTGTTACGCGATTCAACACGTCGATGATCCGGAGGGGGATTGCGGAATCAGCGCCGCGATCATCGTCCGCGACGCTGAGCTGGCCCTGAAGTTCGCCGCCGCATTGACGGCTGAAGGGCTTCCGTGCGGGACCGCGCATAACGACGGATTTCCAGATCGCCATATCTATCGGTACTGGGATTCGATCCTGGGCAAGGGAGCGCACACGCCTGCAGCTTCACCGTGGACGGATCCTCGCTATCAGGGTTCGACAGAGTACTCGATAGAGATGTGCCCGCGAACGCTCGATATACTCGACAGGGCGCTCCGGTTTGGCTTCACGATGACTATGCAAGTCGAGCATGCGCGGGCGATGGCCTCGGCAATCAATAAAGTCGACCGAGCGTTTGGATAGGCAGCATGCAGGATGATGTCGTGCAATGAGTTCAGCGCTGGGAGCTGAACCGTAATCACCAACAAAGGGAGAACTATGAGCAAGACGTTGAAGGTCGGTGTGATCGGCGTACGTGGCATCGCAAATACCCACTTCCCTGGCTGGCGGGATAGCCCGCATGCGGAACTCGCCGCGCTTGCCGATGTCGATGGCGAAGTGCTGCGAGCCCGCGGATCGGATCTTGGCATCGATCGTCTGTACGATGATCCGTACGCCATGATCGCGGATCCGGAGCTCGACATCATCGACGTATGTACGCCGAACATGTATCATACGCCGCTAACCGTGGCGGCTCTGGACGCCGGCAAACACGTGATCTGTGAGAAGCCTCTTGCCCCGACGCCCGATGATATTCGCACCATGATCGAGGCCAGAGACCGAAGCGGACGAATGTTGATGACGGCGCAGCACTTCCGTTTCGAAGGCGCTGCGAAGGCCTTGAAGACCCAGATCGACGCCGGCGCCCTCGGAAGCATCTACCACGCGCGTAGCTGGATGCTTCGGCGATCAGGCGCTCCGACGCGCGGAACGTTCGTTGAAAAGAAGCATAGCGGAGGCGGGCCCTGTATCGACATCGGCGTCCATATCCTCGATCTGACTCTCTGGATGATGGGGAATCCGCGCCCGGTGACCGTCAGCGGTGTGACGCAGGATCGGCTCCGGAAGCTGCCGGGCGCATTCTCGAACTGGGGCGGCGCCATACCGGATAGCTGGGATGTCGAGGAGTTCGCCGCGGCGTTCGTTCGCTTCGAGAACGGAGCCACCCTGGTTCTCGAGGTCTCATGGCTCTTGAATCACCCGAAGACCCACGGCGAGGATATGCAGATGTGGCTGTACGGCGAGGGAGGCGGTGCGCATTGGCCGCAGAACATACTGCTTCGAACGGATAACGAGACGCGCCAGCATTTCGATGTCCAGCTGCAGAACAAGGCGGGCGGTGAACCCCATGCGCTGGAGTGCATGGCCTTTGCAGAGGCGGTAGCGACAGGAGCTCCATCGCCGGTACCGGCTGAGCAGTCGCTCGATGTGATCACCGTCCTGGACGCCCTATATCGCAGCGCAGCCGATGGTCGTGAGATTGTGCTGGCCTGATCAACACGGAAACGGGGTACGGCGGCCAACCGTACCCCGTCCCTATTCACAACGATCGGCGATATCGGCGGTGCCTAATCCACACTGTCCACGATCGATCGCTGCACCTCCCGTGAGAGCGTGCCGATCAACGAGTACACGACGCCGCGACTCGTCCAAACAGTGATGCCGCGTCGACGGCGCGGTGGTGCGTCCTTCAGGGTCCGAGCCTCCAGTTTTGGGGCCGCTCGGAGCGTGACGGTGAACGGGTTCACGTCGTCCGAATACCGGAGGAGCACGCCCCGCTTCGCACCCTCTCCGATAATCCAGATTCCCCGTACCGTATAGCGGTCCGGCGCGGTGGGCGCTCGGATGGTAAAGGCGACCTGCTTCTGCGCCTCTGCGATGGTCTCGACGGAGGGCGATCTGGGGACCATCGCTTCGATCGGCGCCGCTGGCAACGAGGCCGGGTTAAACTCCCGATCGTTAAGTCTAGGTGCATAATCGATGCGGGTTAGCTTCGTCGATGCAAGGACATCGCCAGACCTGTTGATCGTTTCATGTTTGAGGCAGACGCCGTATTCGGTATCGATCCAGAATCGCTTGTGGGCTCCTCCGCCCTTTGGGTGGATATCGACGATCGCGGCTGGGCGTCCGGAGACCTCCTCAGAGCCGACCAGATCGAGACGGACGCGACCCTTGCGGACCGAGATCAACAGGTCCCGCGCACGTGTCGCGAAGTGATCGGCCGGGGCGTCTCCCGTGAAGAGGCGGGGTCGAGGTTGGGCGCGATAATGCAGCATTCGTGAGCCGACGATGAGAATCACATCGCCTCGGCGAGCATTTGGAGCTAGATACTCAATCCGTTGACGTCCCGGTCCAGCGTGCTTCACGATCTGACGTGATTCCGCCATACCTCCTGTAAACGTTCGTGTGGTCTGTTCTGCGATGTAGGGCGTCGTCTGGCCTCGATGCAGATACAGGGCAAGAAGACGCCGCGCTCGGTTCTCGTTCGAGCCTGCCGTCGTCACGTGAAGCTGAGCGAGCGCCATCGGTGCAATCGAAGTCAGCCCAACAACGAGAATCCACACCGCTCGACCCATGATGGATCGGTGGTAACCCTGTGAATGCCGATATGCGGTTCTCAACGTTCGATCTTGCATGGGGCTATATCTGGAACCTAAGGATCGGAGTCCTGCGCCGAGATCACATCCGTTTCGCCGTTCAGCGTTGCCACAGTGATGTCCTCCAGTGGACTGGAGGCGGCAAGCGCCATATGCTGCACGCGAGCCTGTGCGATGGCGCCGTGCACCGCGGCAGCACGATCTTCGTGTACGCTCGTGTTGCGTAGCTGAAAGGTGATCAACACGGCAGCAGCCGTGATGGCCACTGCGGCTGCGCCCAGTGGGCGATACCACGAATGAAGCATAGGTGCGCGGCGTGAACGGTCCGGCAGTTCCGAAAGGCGCTGGCGTACGTTGTCAAGGAATGCATCCGACGCCTGAACGTGTTCGATAGACCGTAGATTTGCGGTGATCCTTTCGAGATCGGATGCCACTACACTGCAGCCCGTGCACCGGACTAGATGCTCGTCGAGGTTGAGGAGATCGCCCGCGGAGATCGTCCCGTCTATCCGCATTGAGACCAACCGCCTCGCTTTATCGCACGTCATCGGCTTTCTCCATCCTGGGCAAGGACATCGCCTCGTAGATAGGGCAACAACTGTTCTCGAACGTTCATTCTGGCATGGAACAGGCGGGACTTCACGGTACCCAGCGGACATCGAACGATGCGAGCGATTTCCTCGTAGGGCAGCCCCTCCATATCATGCAAGATCAGCACCGTTCTCAATCGATCGGGCAAGGCTTCGATAGCGTTCCTCGTAAGCAGGGACATCTCTTGCCTGGCGTAGGCCTGAGCCGGATCGCAACGAGTATCCACGATCTCCAGCGCTGCTGCCTGAGCATCGTCCCCTGTGGCTCCTAGATATACCGGGCGCCGATCGGGCCTTCCGCGTCGTCGACGATAATCGATGCACAGGTTCGTGGCGATGCGCAGTATCCATGTATGCAGCGAAGCTCGATTTTGGAAGGATCGAAGTCCGACATACGCTTTGACGAAGGTTTGTTGTGCGATGTCATCAGCGTCGTCTCGATCCGATATCATGCCCCGAACGTAGTTCAGCACGCGATCCTTGTACAGAACCACGATTTGATCGAACGCGCGGTGGTCGTCGGATCTGCAGCGTTCCACGAGCGCCGCATCTGAGTCAGCCACGGCTTGCACCTCGATGATAACCTCCGTCTGTCGTTGGAGCCACGGGGCTCATCGATATAGACGCAGCCGGTTGCCGGGAGTTCATCATCGGATGGTCGATCACTGTATCCGAATACGAGCAAGCCTTCTCCGTCTCCAGGGTTCTGCATTACTCCAGAGACAGAGGTATCGCCAATACCGGTACGATTCGCCTGCCACGCCACGGCGTTGTCGGGATTGACACCACATGCCATAGCATACTAAAATGGCTCACGGTTCGGGATCATGTTAGATCCGCAACCATCGAGATCTGTCTCATTTTTTTCTCACCATCGGAGTACACGACGACTTGTCGGCGTCACAGTTTGCCTTCGATACCGAGTTTACCCTCCTCGACGTCGGCGCCACTGGCGCCCTGGTGAGGTCGGGCGGAGTTCGCCCTGCGGTTCTTGCCTATCATAGCGATGGCAGCCCGGAGTGTGTCGTGCTTGAGTGGCCGGAAGGGGCTGGTGCGGCCGATGCGGTCGAGGCGGCCCGCCGCTGGCTCCGAGAGCGCCGCCCTCTGGCCTACGGCTTTGTCAGCGCCTTTACCCGAGCCGATGGCGCGGTTCATTTGATACGAAGCGGAGATCGGCCCGGTGATGGGGCTGTCCTCGGGCTCGTGCTGCGATCCGTGGATGGCGCGGTGCAGGAGGCGTTGTATCCGATCAGGATTGGCCTGTCTGGCGCTACCCTCGGCGTTCCGATATCAGCGTCCTCGGCGAGTGTCGAGTGGTGCCCGATCGGTGATATTTGGACCAATCCATTCTGTATCGGCGATACCGTTCGATTCCGACCACCCGAGAGAGCAGTCGATCCCAGTTCGGCGCTATGGAAGTCGGTTGTAGAGTTGACGAAACTCCGTGTGCAATCGGATCTCTACAAATCCTCAGAGTACATGCTCTTCCTTGAGGATCTGCGGAACGGGCTTTTCACCGTCGCGGCTCGCGCTGCCCATGATCCGATGGAGGTTGTTCTGCGAACCCGAACGGTATATAATCCTCTGGGCTTTCTGGTGGCTCACGCCTCAAAGCTGGTACTGGCCAACGATGAGGAGACCACCTCCGGGGACCGTGAGAGCTAGTGAAGGTTGTTGCGGTCGTCAATCAGAAGGGCGGCGTCGCGAAGACGACCACGGTCGCGAATCTGGGGGCGTGCCTTGCGGAACGAGGCAAACGGACTCTCCTGATCGATCTCGATCCGCAGGCGAACCTTACCGTCGGGATGGGTGTCGCGTGGTACGAGTTGGAGAGCGCCCTTCATACGGTGCTTCTCGATCCCGAAACGACGCCGCTCCGTACGATCCTGAAACCAATCGCCGATCTGCCGCTGGAACTGGCTCCGGGCCATCTCGACCTCGCGCAGACCGAGGCGGTGCTCCTTCCTCACGCTGACAAAGCCTATCGCCTGCGGAACGCGCTGGAGGCGCTTTGCACGGAAGAGACCTATGATTGGGTGCTCATCGATTGCCCGCCTTCGCTTGGTACGCTGACGCAGAACGCCATCGTAGCCGCGACCCATCTACTCATACCTACGGAGCCGAAGTTCTATGCCTTCGCGGGCATGGATACACTGAATAAGATGATCGTGGCGCTGACGAAGAGTCTTCGCTTCAAGGTGGAGCTTCTCGGTGTCCTGGTGACGATGTATGAACGTGGTACACGGCTGCATGCGACGATCGCGGCTGAGATCAGGGAGCGGTTCGAAGACAAGGTGTTCGAGACCATGATCTACAAGAACGTAAGGGTCTCCGAATCGGAACTCGAGGGGGTTCCGATTATCCTGTATGATCGTCGAGCGTCCGGAGCGCAGAACTACGAGGCGCTTGCCGAGGAGGTGCTGCTCCGTGCGGCCGGATAAATCCGAAGCCCTGAGGGCGCGATTGCGCAAAGGCGCCAGCAGCTTCGATTTTGATGCCCTGATCCAGGGGGTATCGACAGAGGATGATGCGACCGAGGCCGGCGCACTTGATGATGCGATCTCGACGCCTACCTCTGTCGATGACGAGATCATCCCGATCCAGATCCAGGACACCACGGTTGCCGATGATGGCCAGCTAAAGGGCGGCCTCGTAAGCGCACTCGAGACGCTCGGCGTTCGCCTGCTGGAGGAGACGGGCAAACTCCGGTCGGCGCTTCAGGCTTCCGATGCGAGCGATGGCGGCTACTATCTGGCAAGGGTGAACAATGTTCTGGAGTTGCTCGAAACGGTGGATCCGGCTGGGGAGACCTCCCGCCGCTACGCAACCCCTGCCGCCCCGCCTCCGGGACGGGTCTGGCCGCGGCCCTGCTGGTCGGTCTACGAGTTCACCGAATCGCCGATCTCCGGTCTTCTTGCCGCAGACGCCGATCTGAACTTCGTCGGTGATCTGATCGAATCGGCGATCTCATCCCCGGATGGATAGCCGTGCGGCAGTTCAGGCTCTGCGAGCGATATGCCTCAGATCCGTCAGCGCTGTATGCAGCCGCACGAATGCCTCGAAGACAGAACCGTATGCGCTGAAGTACCGATGGACGTCCTGGTCGCTCAACGACTTCGTTGCCATGTAATACAGGTGATCCGAAGTGAGCATCCGACGCCATGCGTCGATGATCTCCGGGTCTCCTGTCCCTTTGACATCGTCCTCAATCCGCCGCATCTCCTCGTAGCAAAACCATTGCATCTCGTTGCCGAGCCACGCAGAAGTGTCCCGTTCCTGATCGGCCCATGAGATCGTGGAATAGTCATCAACGGTTATCTCACCGATAGGCGAGAGGCGCTCGATCGCTTCGGCGGGGGTAACGAACTCGAGATGCGGATGTTGGGCGATGGCGTCCGGGAGTGCGGCCAGAAACTCGAAAATACCGGTATCGGCCCACATATGCTCTCCAAGCGCTTCGTAATCGAGGGCCAGGAGGATATGCATATCGGTATTGGCGCCCAGCCAGTCGGCGAACTGCTCGGCGCGCAACGGCCACCCGTCCCAATCACGATTGCTGAAACGATAACCGATATCATCGGAAAGACGATAGTTGCGCAATAGCACCGGAAGACCGCAAGGAGCCGAATAGACGAAGTCCGGGGATCGCCAGCCTGAAAGCGCCCGATCAACGCCCTCGGTCAGGATTCCCTGATAACCCAGGCGCTGTACCGCCAACGCGATGCTGTCGTTATACAGACACTCCGTGTTGCGGAAGGTTGTCGGTCGGCGACCAAACAGGGCCTCCACTCGATCGGCATGGAGCGCCGCCTGAGTTGCGAACTCCTTGCGTTCCAGATCGAAGAGCCCCGACAGGGAATGGAAGTAGGTTTCTCCGACGAACTCGACAAGGCCTGTACCCGCCAGCTGAACGAACAGGTCGAGCACATCAGGGCCGAACCGTTCCATCTGCTCAAGTAAGGTGCCGGAGAGGCCGAACGCGAGCTTGAAGGGCTTATCGTCGCTCGCTCTGCGCCGGAGCGTGTCCAGCAGGAGCTGGGTCGCCGGCCGATAACACTTATCAGCAACCTTCCGAAAGACATCCGCGTTAAGCTGCTCGTCGAAGTAGCGACCTCGAAGCGACTGGCCTCGCTGATGGATATGGCTCGGACGGTGATCGAACGGAAGCAGCCGATCCGGTTGATGGGCAAAGAAATAGAGGGTGACAAGAGTCATGGAAACTCACGAACCCCTATTGGAGCGGAGAGGGCGGGATTCGAACCCGCGAGGCTCATCGCCTGCCCGTTTTCAAGACGGGATCCTTCAACCACTCGGACACCTCTCCACACGCGTAGTATAACCCATCCTGTGATCGTCGTGCGAACATCAATAGGTACGGGTCGAGCACACACCGTACCGTTTGACCGCTACCCGGTACAGCGGTTATAATGCGGCCTATACCATCCCACCAAGGAACGATCCCGATGAGTCATCCTACGTCGTTTCTGCTCACACCCGACGCCATACCAACGGCCTGGTACAACCTGAATGCCGATATGCCCGAGCCGTTGCCGCCGCCGCTGCATCCCGGCACACGGCAGCCAGCGGGCCCTGACGATCTTGCCGCCATCTTCCCTGAGAACCTGATTATGCAGGAGATGTCTCCCGATCGCTGGATCGAGATACCCGAACCGGTACGGGATATCTACGCGCTCTGGCGCCCCACGCCGCTCCTTCGCGCGGTCCGCCTGGAAAGGGCGCTCGATACGCCCGCCCATATCTACTACAAGTATGAAGGCGTCAGTCCGGCCGGCAGCCATAAGCCGAATACCGCGGTCGCACAGGCTTACTATAACAAGGAGGCAGGTACGAAGCGCCTCGCGACGGAGACCGGAGCCGGCCAATGGGGTTCGTCGCTGGCGTTCGCGTGCAGCCTGTTCGGGCTTGAGTGTACGGTGTACATGGTAAAGGTCAGCTACAACCAGAAACCGTATCGAAAGATGATGATGCAGGTCTGGGGCGCCGAGGTGTTCGCCAGTCCGAGCGATCAAACGGAATATGGCCGAGCCGTGCTGCAGCAGGATCCTGATTGTCCCGGCAGCCTCGGCATCGCGATCAGCGAAGCTATCGAGGACACGGTCCGGACGGCGGCCACCAAGTACTCACTGGGCAGCGTTCTGAACCACGTCTGTCTCCATCAGACGATCATCGGACAGGAGACGATCAAGCAGATGGAGATGGCTGGGGAAGCGCCGGATGTGCTGATCGGCTGTGTAGGCGGCGGAAGCAACTTCGCCGGCCTGGTCTTCCCATTCATTCAGCATAAGATCGCCAACGGCGACAGCTGCCGAATCGTCGCAGTAGAGCCCACGGCATGTCCCTCGATGACACGGGGCGAGCTCCGATATGACCATGGCGATACGGCCGGGATGACCCCGCTGATGATGATGGATACGCTTGGACATACCTTCATGCCTCCGCCGATCCACGCTGGCGGCCTCAGGTACCACGGCATGGCCCCGATGGTCAGCCATGCCCATAAACTGGGGTTGATCGATGCAGTTGCGCTGCCTCAGACCCGGGTGTTCGAGGCTGCAGTGCAGTTCGCTCGGTCTGAGGGAATCGTACCGGCTCCGGAATCCGCGCATGCCGTTGCGGGCGCCATCGCCGAAGCCCGCGCGGCCAAGGAAGCCGGACAGAAGCGCGTAATCGTCTTCGGCATGAGTGGACACGGGATGCTCGATCTCACCAGCTATGAGGCATACCTCGCCGGCGCTCTGCAGGACGTCTAGAGGTTAGGGGACGGACGCTGTAGTCGGCGTCCGGTTGAACTGATCCTGCCAGAGCAGATTGCGGAGGGCGTTGAGTGCGCCCTCCGCCGTCGCTTGAACGGTCTGGCCAGCGCCGCGCGCGTCCGCCTCGCTTACCGCGATCAAAGTGCGTCGCCGCGCCAACACTCGGGTTTTGTCCCCGCTCAATGCCAGATCAAACGAGACGAGGTTGTCGTCGAATAGTCTGTTCACCGTTTCGGCGAGCGTCTTGGCACGCGTATCGGCGCTCGTCGCTCCGGCGTCGGCAAGGCGGATGATCCGGGTACCGTTCATCGTGACATCGGCATAGGTGACGGATTCGTGGGTAACAGTCTCTACGCGCGCGCCGATAGTAGGATCAACCGCCCTCCTGTTAATCGGTATCTTAAGCTGTGTCAGGAGGGCGATCATCGACTGGGAGCGTTCGATGGAGGGCGGGTGGGTACGGTAGATGCCGAGTTCCACTTCGGGGCGAAGCCGTTCCCGCCGCCCAAGGCGCTCCATAAACGTGAGCAGCCCGACCGGATTGTAACGGCTCTTAGACATGTAGTAGACGGCCGCATGGTCGGAGTCTTTCTCGGCCTCGACCCCATACGTGTTCAACTTCGCGATCATATAGAGCTGGCCGGCGAGCAGCAGATTCGACGTGGTATCCGTGCCCCCTTTACCGAGCAGGATGGACGCCAGGGCCGGCCCGAGCGCAATCCACTGCATCTTCTCCTGTTCGGAAATCAGCCGCATCATATGATGATGGGCAGCGTGGGCGATCTCATGGCCCAGGACGCCTGCGAGCTCGTCATCGGACTTTACGAAGTCCAGGAGTCCCGTGTTCACGTAGATAAAGCCGCCCGGAAGCGAGTAGGCGTTGACGTCCTTGTCCTCTACTACTTTGAACGTATACGGCAGTTGCTTCAGCCCGGGTCGGCCCCAGAGCATCGGCACCTCGATTGTGTTGGCGATCGCCGCCAGTTCATTGCCGATGCGGGTAACGCGATCAAGGATCGCAGGATCGGTGACGAGTTTGACCTGTTTATCATTCTCAGCTGCGGCCTTCCGTCCGAGCTCGATCTCTTCATCGGCAGCTTTACGGTCTCTATCCCCGTCGGCCCAGGCGCAGGGCGGCGTGACCAGCAGGGCGCAAAGGACCACTGCGGCCAGCGCTTTCGATATGGCTCGTAGTCTGTTCATCGTAGCAGGCGTCGGTCCATCGGCGAACCGATCGGGATAGTACCTCACCAGTATAGACGGAGGAGAAGCCGCCATGGGATCGATCATTATCCGCAGTGCGGTGTCGGATACCGTCGGGTATACCTAGGACCATGGACCGCCACGCGCGTTGCGCCCTTTGTGCGCTCCTTATGATGTTGATCATGGCGTCACAAAGCCTTGCCTTCGATGGTCTGGAGCGGTCGGAGGTGAGGGACCTGGCTGCGAATGTGATCGAGGTTGCCGATTCCCGACCGATCATCATCGGCGAGGAACGGACCGCCTCCCGGCGCCCTCGCCTCGATCCCGCATCCGGACGTACCTATCCGATCACACTCTCGGTCTGGATCGCCGATAACGATCGCTATTACCTCCGATTTCGTGTTTCGGCTTCGGGCGAAGACATGGCGGCTCTCGCCGGTCGTGCGGCGCGAGTCGTCGGTCGATTCTGGGCCATGGCCGATAAACGACAGGGGCGCCTGAACGCCCGGCTGCGTGCGGTGACTCTCGATGTCTGGCTGAACCGGGACGGCAACGGAGGCGGCGAACAGTCCAGGAACAGTATCTATGTCTACGATGTCTATGGGATCCCCACAGGTCTCGAATGGGAAAGAACGCTGGCCCATGAGCTCGGGCACTTCCTTCTCCCCGGGCCATCGGGATATACAGAGCCCGAATCTTGGTCGAACGGCCTCCTCGGCGAGCGCCTGTTCCTCGGATGGCTGCGCGACGATCTACAGTCTGGAGCTCTGAAGCCGTCCGATCTGATCTTTGCCAGTCGGGATGAGATCTTCGACTATTGTGCGAAGCAGACCGATGCCCTGGTCGATCGTATCCGCCGCCGCGGACCGGATCGGGCGCTGCTCCGGGCGACCACGAGGGCCGGTATGGACGAAGCGACCGCTCTCCTCCTCTACATCCCGGCGACCCATGGCCCAAAGGCCCTCCAGCAGCTGCTGTTCTACCTTCCCGCCATGCGAACCGCCGAGCCGACAGCCGTGGAGTTCCTGAAGGCCTATGAGCTCTGGGCCGATCGGGAAACGGAGTACTCCCTTACGGCGCTATGCTCCGACCCAATTATGGTCTATATGCCGGCCGGGCCAGGCCGCTTATTCAGCAGCCCACCATCGCTCCAGACGATTGAGGTGGAAGGCGCCACCGTCAGGCGGCTTGGAGAGGGCTCGTGGTTGGTCCACCCTGCGACGGCGGGATGGCGGAGGATTCGTCTGAAGTGCCGTGGGGAGGCAGATGACGAGGTCATCACCCTGAAGGTCCAACGCAAGGTTGCTCCCCGCTGATCAACCGCCGTAACGTCGATTCGACCGTGCCCCAATCGGGTAGGACGACGGACGCGCGCTGTTCGAGTTCAGTAAGAGCCCGAGCGCCGCGCCCTTCCGTAAAGTCCCTTTCTGCGGGTAGACGATCGGAGACAACGATGACCGGCAGGCCTTTGCGTACCGCCAGGTCGGCGAGCTCCAGATTCCGCAGGTTGCCGTGGCCGATCGGCAGCGATGCCACCACGACGGCATCCGCTCGCTCGACCATCCCGCGAGCCTGATCCCATGCGATATCCGAGATCGGCGAAAAGGGCGCCTCGCGGGCGCATGGGATATCCAGCATCGATGCGGCCTCTTCGTCGCTGTCCAGCCTGTTCAGGACACCGGCGCTCACGTTGTAGCCGGCTCGCTTAAGGGCGGCAAGAACCCCGGAGGCCGATCCTCCGCCACCGATCACATGCACCCATGATCCGCCCGCTTTCGATGGTGACTTCCCTCCGATGGCCGGTACAACGAGCGGTCTGAGCGATACAGGATTGCGCGCCACCACGATCTCGGAACCATACGCGTCCCGGAGTATCTCCTCGGTCAGAACCATCTCAGGCGGCCCATCCGCAAGCACACGGCCGTGTGCGACCAGAACCAAGCGGGAGCAATGATCCGCTGCCAGATTCAGGTCGTGCAGGGCAGCGATCGCGGCGGTGCGTTCGCTCGCACATCGCTCCGCGATGATACGGATCACCTCGCTCTGGTGGGCCAGGTCGAGGTGAGCAGTCGGCTCGTCCAGCAGCCAGATCGGGGCAGCCTGGGCTATAGCGCGTGCTATCAGAACCCTGCGGTGCTCGCCTCCGGAGAGCATGGTCACCGGCCGATCGGCGAGGTGGGCCAGGTCCAGCATCCCGAGGGCTTTCGCCACCATATGATAATCCTCGTCGGTATCGCTGGCGAAACGTCTTACGTATGCGTGTCGACCCATCTGTACTACCTGACGCACGGTGAAATCGAAGAGGGCCGGTTCCGATTGCGGCACATAGGCGAGTTTACGCGCTCGCTCCGATGCACGGCATTGTGCGATCGGTGTGCCGAACAGACGTACATCGCCTGAGCGAGGTGATAGGACATTGCTCAGGGCCTTCAGCAGGGTACTTTTGCCCGCACCATTCGGGCCGATCAGACCGATCAGCTCACCTGGATACAGAGTCAGCGAGACCTCATGCAGAACGGTACGGCCGTCATATCCGGCGACGAGCGCCTCACCGATTAACGCAGGAGCCTGCGGGGCGATCATCGAGCCTGGTCCGCAGGGTGGAAATGCTCCAGCGCAACGGGAGCTCCGTACGTTCGTCGCCCTCCATAGACTGTGACTTCCTGATGGATATTGCTCCAATCCCCCGACTGAACACCGTAACGACGACGAAGATAGAGATCCATGGGCAGGGGCGGCGATGTACCCAGAGGCCTGAAGGTATCCATGGACAGTTCGAGAAGATAGCGACCAGGGGCTATGTTGGCGATGATCGCTTCGCTGTTGGAACGGACCGGGACGGTAACGCTCCGCATCGGACCCCAGCCTTGACCCTGATGACGGCCGATGTGGACTTGCAGAAGACCGGGTCCGAGCGGACGATCCTTCACGGTCATCGTCAGCACGATGGAGCCGGCGGGTTGCTTCCCCGTTGCCGGAAAGATCGGGCGCGCCGACGGCAAGAGAGATGCCTGATCACGGTAACCCAGCTGCACGAGAAAGGCTCTGCGGCTCAGCGGTCCGTTCTCGGGCATGACGAGAAGCATCGGTTCTCGCTCCCAGACATGAGCCTGCCATCGCCGTGACCCAATCACGACGGATACGCGGATATTGTCACCGGGCTCCCCTGTTGCCATCAGTGTGCATCTCGGTCTGCCGGCGGGAAGGAGAGCCGATAGCGAGGCGGCGGCCCCTATCGGGAGAGTTAGGCGAAGGTAGGGAAGCTCCAGGATGGAGGCATCTGTCTGTGAGCCTCGCATCGCACCGGCAATGGAGCTACCGACGAGAATGCCTCCGTCGCGCGGCAGTTGTCTACTGATGGTATCGTCCAGTGTCAGAACGCGAACGCCGCCGTAATAGCGTTCCCGTGTCGGCAATGGGGCGTTCACAATGACGAACGGGTAGTCCCGAAACCGTCCGTCGACGGATGTTTCGCGGACGGTTCCGTCCAGTCGCGAGATCAGCGTGGCAGATGGTTCCGGGGCGGAATAGAATGCCGTAAAGCTTCGTCCGCCTGAGATCGGCAAGGACTGGCCGATGGTCAGCGGAGGATTGAGCCGGTGCAGCCTGCTCCCTCTGTCATCGACCATATGGAGCTGATCCATATCGATCGTGAAGGCGCCGGCGCTCTTGCCGATCGTATTGACCTGCAGTACCAGCTGCCACGGGCCGATCGGTCCCGTGTCCCCAGATCGAGCCAACGGCGGATCTAGTAGATTTCGGACACGATCTGCAGCGAAGATCTGCCGAATGCTGACGAGGTAGGGACCTGCTGTGGATGACAGATTAGCGATGATCCTCGCCTGTCCAGATACCGTGGATATCCGTCCGATCATTGCGGCGTCTGGTACGATTGCGGGTCCGAGTATCGCCGCGTCGGTTGGCGTGCGCGTATCCTGGTGATCAGCAGTCCTTGTGGGCGATCTCGAATCGCGCACCTTGAAAAGGGCGCCCAACCCTGCTGCAAGAAGGATGGTCACGCACAGAGGCAGCAGGCGTCTGCGACTCATCCGCCATATCCGAGCGATGGGCCCCGGTCAACGCTCACAGGATGCGCAGGAACCTGCGAGCGCCGACCTTGATGATGGCCCCATGAAGGGCGTCCGCCTCGAGTTCTGCATCCGGACTGTCGATGCGAACGCCGTCGATCGACACTCCGCCCTGTTGAATGAGCCGGCGCGCTTCACCTGTGCCCGATGCCAGCCCGATGCCGACGAGGAGACGGCAGGACCAGACGCGCCCATCTTTGACGATATGATCTGGCAGCGGGATCTCCGGCATATCCGACGGAATATCGCCCCGCGCATGGACGCGCTCGAACTCGGCGTCCGCAGCCGCAGCCGCAGCATCTCCGTGATAGATCGCGACAATCTCACGAGCGAGACGTCTCTTTATATCCTTAGGGTTGAGAGCGCCGGATTCCGCCTGGGCAAGCAGGCCTTCGACCTCCTGCATGGGTACCGACGTAGCGAGCTCAAAATAGGAGCGCATCAGCTCGTCGCTGATGGAGAGGATCTTGCCGTACATCGCGTCGGGCGGCTCGGTGATCCCGACATAGTTGCCCAGCGACTTGGACATCTTCTGCGTGCCGTCGGTACCAACGAGAAGCGGCATGAACATGCCGATCTGAGGGTCCTGGCCCCACTGACCCTGCAGGGTCCTGCCCGCCATGATGTTGAAGAGCTGGTCTGTACCGCCCATCTCGACGTCGGCGCCAATGACGACCGAGTCGTAGGCCTGGCACAGCGGATAGAGGAGCTCATGGAGGCCGATCGACTGTCCATCACGCCAGCGATTAGCGAAGTCGTCGCGCCCCATCACATGCGCGACGGTCATCCGGGACGCCAGGTGGATGACCTCTCCGAAGTCCATCGCGCCGAGCCACTCGCTGTTGAAGCGTACCTGTGTCCTGTCCGCATCGAGGATGCGGCAGTACTGCTCCGCGTAGGTCCGTGCATTGTCGGCTATCTCGTCGCGGCTCAGCGGCTTGCGGGTCTCGCTCTTGCCGGTTGGGTCTCCGATCATGGCGGTGAAATCGCCGATGATCACGACGACCTGATGCCCGAGATCCTGGAAGGTCCTCAGTTTGCGGAGGACAACCGCCGATCCCAGGTGGATATCCGGGGCGGTTGGGTCGAGCCCGAGCTTCACGACCAGAGGTTTGCCTGTGTCGGCTGATCGGCGAAGCTTGGCCTCCAGGCCATGTGCTGGGATCACGTCCGTCGTGCCGCGTGTCAACGCTGCCAGTTGCTCTTGGATGTCTGCCATACAGGATCCTTCTACCGATCGATTTGCCTTTCAGCCAGAGGAGGGGGCCGCCGGGGACGTCGAACGTCAGGTCCAGCCCAGCGCATAGCCGGTTTCATACATGGCGACGATGTTCGCGGGCGGGCTGACGGCTTGGATATTATGGCAGGGCGCAAGCATGTAGCCGCCCCCTTCTCCCAGGATCCGGAGGTTGTCGGCGACCTCGCGCTCAACCTCCTCAACGGCGCCCCGCGCCAGCGTGTACTGATTGTCGACCCCGCCGTGGAATATCACCAGATGGCCGAAGTCCCGTTTGAGGCCTTCTCTGTCCATGCCCTTGCATCGCCACTGGACGGGGTTCAGCACGTCGATGCCCGCCTCAATCATCGTGGGCAGGATCGGCCGTATGGCCCCGTCGCTATGATGGAAGACGAACGCGCCGGCCTCGTGCGCGAGATCGATCATGCGGCGCATACCGGGCAGCAGGAAGCGTTTGACCTGGGCAGGAGAGAACAGCATGCTCTCCTGCGAGCCCATGTCCTCTGCGATGTAGGTGACCATTACCTGGCCAGGAGCCTGATCATAGATTCGTGCAGTCATCTCGTAACTGAGGTCAAAGAGCTTGCCCAGTCCATACTCGACGATTTCGGGCGACTCGATAAGGTCGACCATGGCTTGTTCCAGGCCGCGGAGTACGCAGTACTGGAGAAAGGGTTCCGATCCGCCGCCGCGGATGGGCCGCTCACCGGCCGCGGCTACCTGTTGCGGGATCATGGAGAAGTCCCACCAATCGGGTGACGGCCAGCGATAGTTCGCGTCGATCTCTTCGACGCTGGCATAGTTGGCCAGCGGATGTGTGATCGCCTCCGAATAGACGCCGGTATCATATTGGATCATTCTGTGGCGTACGCCCCAGATGTCCTCGCCATCATTCGGTGGCGGGCCAATATATTGCGGTCCTACATGCGCCACCGCATCAATATGGAGCCGATCGAAAACTTCCGTCAGGTTGGCGCAGCCGAGATGGCGGACGAGGTTTTCGGATGCTTCGGGCGTAGCCCAGTAATCCATAGGGACCCGATCGGGCTCCTTGCGGGTAAGGACCGCGAGCCAGCGCTCGCGCGGCGTCATGGTTTCACGTGGCATAGGGGCGCACTCCGTGTCAACAGGTTACCCCGAAGCCCTCCGCACTGAAAGGATCCGAAGCCGGAATCCCTACACTGTTTGAGGGCGCTGTGCAGGGTACTATCGCCAGAGGAGGCGCTCTCAGACCATGACGATTGAGTTTCGTGAGTACGATCCGGATCGCGATTTCGCATGCGCTGCGCGGATATGGCGGGAAGTCGGTTGGCTCGGCAAGGACGAAGGCGAGCGTCTCCGCTGGTATGCCGAGGAGAGCCGCGGGGTCGTCGCCGTCGTTGACGGGGAGGTCGAGTGCTTCGTCCTGATGACGGACGGCCGCTTGCGCTATCAGGAGTCGCACCTTCCTATGGCAGCCTGTACCGGAGTGACCACCGGACGAGCTGCCAGACGTCTTGGACTTGCTCGCCGAGCTCTTGCACGGAGTCTCGTAGGGGAGGTTCGGAGAGGCGCCCTGGTAGCGGGATTGGGCGTGTTCGAGGTCGGGTTCTACGATGCACTGGGGTATGGCTCGGGCAGCTGTCAGCGTTGGGCCCAGGTTGATCCGGCGCACCTCCGCATCGGCGTGCGGCCAAGACCGGCAGCTCGGCTGACTCCCGATGACTGGGAGGAGATGCATGCCGCCCGGATTGGACGACGGCGCCGCCACGGAGTATGCGACCTCCTGCCGGCATGCATTACTCGCAGCGAGGTGGCGGATGGCGACCGGGGATTTGGTCTGGGCTACCGTGATGCTGCGGGAGGGCGACTCTCCCACTTTGTCTACTTCACAACCGGATCGGCCGAGCAAGGTCCCTATCGGGCCGAACTCATCTACCGTACCGTAGACGAGCTTCGGGAGCTTCTGGCGCTCGTCAAGAGCCTTGGCGATCAGGTGCTCTCCGTTACGTTGCGCGAGCCGCCGGGGATGATCCTGCAGGATTGGCTCGACCGCCCATTTCGGCATATGAACGTGACCGAAGGGGGCAAACACGAGTGGCGAATCCGATCGGCAGCCTACCACCAGTTCAGGATTCTAGATCTCCAGAGATGTGTTGGAGCGCTGCGGCTTCCCGGGGCCAATCTCAGCTTCAACCTCCGGCTCACCGACCCGATGGAGGCCTATGCCGAGGAGACCTCGTGGAGCGGTCTCGGCGGCGACTACATCATCAGCTTCGGTGAGGTCTCTACCTGTTCACCAGGGGCCAATACGGACCTTCCCACGCTGCATGCATCGGTTAATGCCTTCACCCGCCTCTGGTTGGGGGTTGGTCCAGCGTCTGGACTGCAGGTGGCCGACGACCTCAACGCTCCTGCCGAACTGCTCCAATCGCTCGATGATGTATTGCGGCTGCCCGTGCCTCAGCCCGACTGGGACTTCTGAGGTCACAGGTGAAGTGGATGGTCGTCGTGAGATCAGCCGGCGGGACCTTCTCTTTGCCGCTGCCGCGTTGACAACCTATCGGGCGGACGGTATGGAAGCAGCATCAGGGCACTTCGCTACGAGGGGGATCGTGCTGACTCCCGAGGACTTCTCCCTCGCCGACTGGCCCGAGAGAGCCGGTCGCGCGGGACTCACGACGATCGCCCTGCATCCGACGCCGTCTGTGGTGATTCCATTCCTCAGGACGCGACCGGGCGAGCGGCTGATGCAGCGCTGTTCGGAACTGGGCCTTGAGATCGAGTATGAACTCCACGCCATTGGGGAGCTCCTCCCCCGTGCCCTGTTCGAGCGGGACAGGGCTCTCTTCCGCATGGACGAGACCGGGACGAGAGTCAGAGACGGGAACCTCTGTGTCCACTCAAGCAGCGCGCTCGATATCGTCGCGGAACGGGCGGTAGAGGTCTCGCGCACCCTGAAGCCCACATCGGGCCGATTCTTCTACTGGGGTGATGACGGGTTGCCATGGTGTCGCTGTCCCGAGTGCCGCTTGCTTTCAGATAGCGACCAGGCGCTTTTCCTCGCCAACCACATGGCTCGCGCACTGCGGAGTGTGTGGCCCAACGCGACGGTGGCGCATCTGGCGTACCACAACACGCTCAAAGCTCCTGCATCGGTCCGGCCTGAGCCGAACGTCTTTCTCGAGTATGCTCCCATCCATCGGAGATACGATATCCCATTCGAACAGCAGCGCGAGCCATCACTCACGGATCGGTTGGAGATGCTGGACGCGAATCTTGATCTCTTCCCGGCAGCGACGGCCCACGTTCTCGAGTACTGGCTGGACGCGTCCCGGTTCGCGGGATGGAAGAGGCCGGCTCCGCGTCTTCCATGGAGCGCGCCCGTGGCCGCCGCCGACATCGAGGCATATGGGAGTAGAGGCATTCGGTCCGTCACTACGTTCGGCGTCTACCTTGACGCTGATTACCGGACCGCTCATGGCGATCCTCCGCTCAATGCGTACGGCCGGTTGCTCTGGGGATGGAGGCCCCGTGCGAAAAGGCCCTCGCTCGACGGAAAACGCCGCGTCGATCGCTCACTGGATACGAGCTCCCTCGTCGACCCCTTCAGAGAGGAGATCCTTCGATCTGGCGCGCGGCTGCCCGAGCGGCTCGAAGCCTGCGCCGATCCTCTGTACGGCGAACCCGCCTTCGACCCTGCGATGATCTGGCGCAGCGCCTGCAGTCTCCTGCTGGAAGGTCTGCCCGATGAGGATTCGGCGCTGGACCTGAACCGTCGTGGTGATGGCGAGCCGGTACGATGTCTTCACTGGGCCATCCGGATCGGACTGGCGCATATCGACGCGACGTTCCAGGGCGACCATCCGAAGTACGGCGTCGGCGCCTATGCGGCAGAGATCCATGACGGCTTCCCTCCGACGATCCTTGCTGCTGTGGATGCGTTGCTGAAATGGGATCGGCGCGCCAGGGCGGAAGCGCTGCTCGCCTATTGGCTGCGGCACTTTGTTCGGGACGACGGTAGTATCCGGTACTACGCTCCGTCTCTGAGTGAGTACGGTCAGCTGATGAGCGTGGTCCGTCAGGTTCTTGAAGCGGGCGCGAGTCCGGCATGGGTGAGCGGGCTCGTCAATCCGATCCTCAAGCTCGCAAGGCGCATGGACGGCCTCACAGGGTCTGTCGAAAGACCCATGCTGGCGGCGGGAGTTCCCGAGGCGGACACCGCATCGGACACGGCGACCTATTTCCACAACAACGCATGGCTGTGGCGTGGTCTTGTCGATGCCGAATGGGTTCTATCGCGTCGGCTCGGGATCACTCAGGAGGCTGAGGCGATGCGTCGGAAAGCGCTTCGGTTCCGAATCGCGATCCTTGAAGCAATCCGCGATGTCTGGCCGCGACAGCGCGGAGATTGGTGGCTGCGGCCGACCGTCGAACGGGATGGTACCGGGAACATGGCTAGACCGGTAGGTCGTGTGACGGCATCGCGTCTGGGATCGTACACTAACTATCGGTACTGGCCGGAGCTTCTCTCGAGCGGGATCCTCTCCGAAGACCTGATGCGCCGCGTGGTGGATGCGCGGCTGACGGGCGGAGGCCAGTGGCTCGGCTTGACCCGGTTCGAGGATCATGCAGACAACTGGCCACTGGCGCACCTGCTCGATGGGTATTGGAGGCTGCGCTTGCGGTCGGAGTACGCCTATGCGCTGTGGGGGCACATCCTTTATCACCAGGCTCGCGGGCACAGGACTGCCTACGAGCAGGTGACGTTACCTCCCGGCAAACCAGCCGCGGACTATTGCCTGCCCGCGCAGCTTGTCGCTGCCCGTGGGGCGAAACGACTTCTGCGGCTTGGATGACCCCAATGGCCAGCGCACCGCGCAGGAACCGGTATCCGGACGATCGAACATAGGTACACCCCAATAAGAACGGGACAGGACGACATGATCGGAGATGAGCGATATCTCGCGTACATGGGTCTGGGACCCAAGCGTATCCCGCACATGGAACACTGGTCCTGTCCGGATGCCGAGACCTATCTGACAGGCATCGATTACTATGACCATCCCAGGCTATGCCGGACACGGCTCGCGGAGCTGTGTCCGGAACTCGGCCTTCGCATCCCGGACACCGATGAGCCGAAAGAACGTCCACGCATGGATCTGGATGGTATCACCAGCGATGTGAACGAGGATGGGCGGCATTCGATACGCTGGGGCGACGGGGAAAGCTGGCACTGGGATTGGGGCAGGGGCTTCCATGCTCCCGAGGATGTCTTTGCGTTCAGCCCTCTGGAGCATGCGGACTTCACCGAGATACCGGTAGTGGAATCGCGTGACTACTCCGACGAGGAGCGCCTCTACCAATCGTATCGTCAGTATTTTCCGGCCGAACATGGCTCACGGGCGCCAGCCGGTTCCGCTGCCTCAATAAGTTTCTACAATACGATGTTCATGTGGCCGCTGCTTACATTCGGCTGGGATCTTTTCCTCGAGTGCTGTCTCGACCATCGTTTCGATCGGGTCATGGAGGAGTTCGCGGAGATCAACCGGCGGGTCTTCCGCACCTTCGCACGACTGCCCGTGAACTTCGTAATCTGTCACGATGACATCGTCAACACGAGAGGACCTGTCTGCTCGCCGAGATGGATGCACCGGCATATCTTTCCCCGGTACGAGGAGTTTTGGAGCATCCTACGCGACGGGGGCAAAGAGGTGATCTTCATGTCGGACGGCAACATGGACGCCTACGCGGACGACGTCCTTAGCTGCGGTGCGCGCGGCATTATCACCGAGCCCTACACGGATTTCAAAGCGATCGCGCGTCGTCATGAGAACGTAACCCTGGCCGGCGAAGGCGATAACAGAGTGCTGACCCGCAACGATCCGGACGAAATCGAGGCCATGGTGCACACAATGGTCGAAACGGGCCGGATGACCGGGGGCTATTTCATGTGCATCGGTAATCACATCCCGTGGAACGTTACTCCGGAAGGCATCAAGCGCTATCTCGACCTATCGCGGGAGTACGCATGGCGTTAGCAGTCACCATTCGCACGGGCGCCCCGCACTGTTCGCCGTGGAGTCCCGCATACCACGTGAAGGCGGCGTGATGACCAGCGTTTCCGTGTGCCGTGATCATACGGTGACCGAAATCGCCGGGCTCAGCGGCATTGCCGAGATGATGAGCGATGAGGCGTCCCTGATCTGGATCGATTTGATGGATCCTTCGGAGGAGGAACTCAGCGATCTCGAGGAGTGTTTTGGCTTCCATCCGCTGGCCATGGAGGATGCCCTGATCCAGAACCAACGCGCCAAGATGGATGAGTACGACGGCTACCTGTTCATCACCATGCGGGGCTATGATCCCGCCCTCGAGGCGGGCGACGATGAGGCCGCGGCAGGCAGAGAGGTCGATGTCTTTCTGGGATCCCGCTACCTCGTAACAATCCACCGTACCGGTTGTGCGTTCGTTACCGAGACAAGAAGCCGTTGGGCGCAACGACCGGGTCGCATGCCGAATGAACCCGCGTTTCTCCTATATGTCCTGTTGGACACCATCGTGGATTCGTACTTCCCAGCGATGGACGAGCTCGATGATCAGATCGACGCCGTGGAAGACGCCGCGTACATGCCGCAACCGACCGTTGATGTCGCGCCGGCGCTCGCGATCAAACGTCGGCTCTTGGTGTTGCGAAGAACCATGGCCCCGATGCGTGATCTTGCGAACAGCCTGCTTCGAGCCGATCTCGAGTTAATCCCTTCGTCAACGCGCATCTACTTTCAGGACGTCTACGACCATACGCTCCGACTGCTCGAACAGATCGATTTGAACCGTGACATCCTCACGGGCGCGTTGGAAGCGCAACTCGCGCAGACCAGCAATCATCTGAACCAGATCATGAGGAATCTGACCAGCGTAGCAGCGATCCTCATGATCCTTGCGCTGATCACGGGCATCTACGGCATGAACTTCCGTCATATGCCGGAGCTTGATTGGCGGTATGGCTATCACGTCACCCTGGCGATCATGGCGGGAATCAGCATTGGATTGGTTGTCTATTTCAAACGAATCCGATGGCTGTAGCCGCCGTCATCGTCCCCGGGCGATGTCGATCACGAAGCCGCCTGTGAGTCGTTCACCTTGTCGGACCAGTTGTGGGCCGATCCCGCAGCGCGTCAGGAGATAGAACCCGGTCTCCGTTCCCTCAATCGCTGCGCGAACGTGAACGTCCGCCGCGCCGTGGACTATTATCCCCCGACCCCGCGAACCGACCAGCGAGGCAGACAGTACGTTGAGTTTGACGGACCGAAAGTCCGCCGTGCCTTCTTCCGTCTCATCGAGAGACCAGGCGTTGTTCGGTCGCACGCTCTCGGGCCTTGACGACCGATGGCGACCGCGCCAGGGTTTCGCGCTTCCAATCCGCCGCATGATCGTGTCCTCCGGCGCATCGCCCCATTCGGACCATCGCTCCCACGAGAGGACCCAGTCCTGACCCGGCAGCCCGAACCGAAGGCCGATCTCCCGAAGGTAGACGTCGGGGCCCGTCCGGACGACATCGTAGCTGATCTTCCATCGGCCGTCAGGATCTCGGATCATTCGGATATCCCCCGAGAAGTCGTCCGATTGCTCCGTGAGTAAACAGGCGCCGGGCGCGGCGGTCTGGTTTCGGTGTACCGGACCCGTTGGCAGAACTGCGAACGGAGCGCGTTCGGGCCATAGATCCGCGAAGTCAAACCGGGTGGCGTGGAAGGTAGGGGTCCATCCAGGGGCATCGTCCCGTTGAAGCCCCGAGGTGCGGTGGATCGCCTGAGGCTGCGCTTTGCCGAGCGCGGGCGGACCGAGCCAAAGCGTAGCGGAGACGATCGACATACCCGTTGCCGTTTTCGGTTCCACGACGATCGGTTCGCCGGCGGCAGCATCGGGCGGCAGCGGGATGGTCAACGCGCTCGATTGCCCGGGCTCCGCGGCGCATCGCAGGGTCATCCGGCGGTTTCGGTGCCAAACCTCGAAGGTGAGATCCGACAGGTTCGTGAACGCGAACCGATTCTCCACGGGAACCGTGAGCTCTTTTTGCCCGGGGGCGATACCAAGATGGCGGACCGGAAACCAGACCGGCGAGAAAATGCTCCGCGATAGCCAGCTTTCGGGTTTCGGACGGCGCCAGCCGTCGATGATTCCCCAGAAGCCATGCACCCAGGCGTATCCCGCCTGTTTGCCGCCCGGCAGATAGAACGGTTCATCCAGAGCCGCCCAGATCGCGCCCCCCAGGAGTCGTTTCGAACGGACGATATGGGTCCACGTTCCCGGCGGCTCGCCCGGCTGCATGTACGGCCAGTCGAAATCGGCCGCAATGGTCCTTGCGTAAGCGGACTCCGGTTCGCTATGCCCGGCGCCCCAGAGTTCACGTAGTCCCGGATTTCGCCGAACATCCGTCTGCTCATGGCACACCGGGAAGAAGTACTCACCGAGCAGCAGAGGGCGGGGGTCGTCCTTGTCATAGTCGTCGAACGGCATCTTGGGATAATGGACGTTGGCGATGTCGCAGATCCGCTTCGGATCGGGATTGTTGAACGTCGTCAAGCGCGTCGGGTCCAGATCCTTGACGAGCTGATTTGATACCTCGAAGCACGGATTGAACGCCGATTCGTTGGCGAGCGACCAGATGATCACACTCGGGTGCATGTGATGGTTGTCCACCATCGCTGCGGTCGGCGTTAGGATCGGGCGCAGGCTGGAATAGCTTTCGTTGCCCACCCAGCAGAAGGGCGCTTCGACTTCGACGAAGATCCCCTGCCGGTCGCATTCGTCAAGAAACTCTTCCGTTGGAGGGTAGTGGGCCGTCCGAATGTAGTTCAGGTTGGCCTCTTTCAGCAATCGGACATCCGTCTCGGCCCAACGGGCGGTATCGGCACGGCCCGTCAGGGGATCGATCTCGTGACGACACGCGCCGGCGAGCTTAATCGATCTGCCGTTGACGAGCACCTGCGAGCCGGAGCGTTCGACGGAACGAAAGCCGATCTTGCGTTCGATGCGCTCCTGCACTTTGCCATCGATCAGGAGCTCCACCAGGACCGTGTAGCGATGTGGTGTCTCCGGAGTCCAGGGGCGGATGTTTGGGTAAACCATGCTTACGGATTGTGCGCCGACGGCCAGCGGCGTGTGAACGTTTCCCGTCTCGCCTGGAACGCTGACGCGGATCTCGCTCGATTCGGTGGCCGGGCCCGAAATCTCCGCGTCGACGTCCAGAGTCCCCCTGGTATATGCATGTGTTAGGCCGGCGCGAATCCGGAGGGCGCGGATGTACGTCGAGGGCAGCGCGTACAGACACACCGCTCGCGGAATGCCGCCCAGATTATGAAAGGCGTAGCCGGAGGCGTGGCTGAGCCGCTCGGATTCCGTCTGAACGATCATCTCCATGTCGAGACGATTCGGTTTATCCCGGACAACATGATCCGTGATGTCCCATTCCACCGGCGTGAACAGGTTCTCGGAACTGCCGATCAGATGGCCGTTCATGTAGTAACGCGTACCTGCATGGACCGCATCGAACCGCAGAATGATGCGCTTGCCCTTCCATGCTGCCGGTAGGATAAACTCCCGAGCTACGCTAACGGGATGTTCCATGGGTACATCGATGCCCTGCTGCAGCCATTGTCCGGGAACCCGAAATAGGCGCCAGCCGGGATCGTTGAGCGGGGAAGAACGAGCCCGCAACGGGTCGTCGGTTCGGATACGCCAGCTGCCGTCCAGACGGCGAGTGCAGGATGAAAGGCCCGTAACTCGGCTCGGCACGGGGCGATAACGGGTGGGCTCGAACCACACATCCTCGGGAGCGAGGCGGAGCTCTGCTCGCGCCTGCCGGGTTGCGGCCACGAGCGTAAGAGCCTCATCCCGCGGAAGGTTATCCAGTATGGATCGCGCGTATCGGAACTTGCCCGACTGGTCGGTTACCGTCGAGGACAGGACCCGATTGGCGGCGCTCAGCGTAACCTCAACACCGCCCACGGGCTCCCACGCCCCGTCGTAGACAGCCCCCTCAACGTCTTTCCATAGCGCTGAAATATCGGTAAGATGCAAGACGGGCGGTACCGTATAGGGTCCCCATAGTTCGATCCTGGAGACCACGACGTTGACCTGTCCCTCGAGCCGGAACGTAAGCTCCAAGCGGCCGTTGGTGATAGCGTTTGATGGAACCCGCACAAGCGTTCGTTCATATCCCCCTCGGGGCAATGCCCTGGGCCCGTGCAGCAGCGTCTCACCTGCGTACAGGCTCTGGATCCGATTGTTGTACGGTTCGTTCGCGTACGTGATGGCGAGCGCATATTCGGTATTCGCCCGCAGGCTCTCGTACCGTGCGATGACGCGGGTCCTGCCCCAGGCGACCGACCGAACCGATTCCGGCGCCGGAACGTTCTCAGCCGAAAACGTATGCGTGCCGTCTCCGAACACGTGGGGTTGGCGATCCGGGGCGCCGCAATCGTCCGCAGTGATCAGATGATAGCCCTCGGGCATCGAGGGAATGGTAAGGTCCATGCCGTTTGCTCCATCGATGGTAAGCGCCAGTATCCAGCAGATCATGACCGTCGCGACGATCCGCATCCAGGGTTCCTTTCGGGGACAACGAATGGGTGAGGATACGACGCGGCTCGGAGCATATCCTTCTCGGGGTATGAAGGACGGCGGGACGATTGCCCAGAACTAGACTCGCAATGGACCAGAGGACAGGGAAAGGGGTAGGCGATGGGGGTATGCGGCGTCGTCGCGATGCTCTGGGGGATGGGTTGCTTTTCGGCTCCCGGGACGATGATGATCCATAGGCTGTTCGGGCCGGAAGTTCCGACCGGGCGGTACAAGCATCCCGCGTCGATCACGGAACTGAGCAACGGTGACCTCTACCTGACATACTACGGCGGCGATGGGGAGTACGCGCTGGATACGGGCGTGTTCGGATCGCGCCTGCGATCGGGATCGAAGCGCTGGAGCAGACCGGTCCGAATCGCCCACGACCCATTCCGTTCCGTCGGTAATCCAGTCGTATGGCAGGCGCCGGACGGTCGAGTCTGGCTGTTCTACGTTGTGCGCTGGGGGGAGACCTGGTCGACTTCCCGGATACAAGGGAAGGTCTCTGATGATGGTGCGCGCACCTGGTCGGACAGCTTCGTCGTCTCTGATGTCGAAGGAATGATGGTGCGGAACAAGCCCATCGTCCTCTCTTCCGGGGACTATCTGCTTCCGGTCTACCATGAGACAGGGCACGATACCGAAAACGTAGGCGCCGATTCGACCTCGCGGTTCCTTCGCTGGAGCGGTTCGGATCGGACATGGAAACCGTCCGGCATCATCCGATCCCCGAAGGGCAATATTCAGCCGGCGATCGCCGAGACATCGCCTGGCCACCTGCTCGCGATGTGCAGGCGCGGGGGCGGGTATGAACCCGTACGTGACGGTTATATCGTGCAATCGTCCTCGGACGACGGTGGCCGGATATGGTCCGAGGGCACGAACTCGACGCTGCCGAACCCGAACGCCGCAATCGATCTGGTGCAACTCGCGTCGGGAGCGCTGCTCCTCGCGTACAACGATAACATGAATGAGCGAACGCCTCTGACGGTGGCCCTGTCCAGAGATGGAGGTCGGACCTGGCCGTTTCGCCGAAACATCGCCGAGGGAGCCGGAGATTATGCCTATCCATACGCGATCCAGACCAGAGATGCACGGATCCATGTCGTGTTCACGACGGATGAGCGCACCGTCGTCCGACATGCCATCTTCGATCAAACTTGGGTCGAGGGCGCCGCTGCGGGCGCAAACTGATCGTATGGCGATGGTCGCCATCGTCCTTGCAGCGCTCGTGTTCGGGGTTATGGCTCCGGCCTTGGCTGTTGATTTTTACGTCGCACCCAACGGCAACGACGCATGGTCCGGCCGGCGGCCATCTCCCTCAGCCAGCGATGGCCCCTTTGGAACCCTGGAGAGGGCAAGAGAGGCGGTGCGGCCGTATGCAGGTAGGAAGCCGGTGACTGTGCACGTCCGGGGCGGCGTCTACCATCGAAGCGCAACGTTCGCCCTCGGATCCGCGGACTCCGGGGCTCCCGGCCGACGGGTGGTCTATCGCGCCTATCGGAACGAGAAGCCGGTGCTGAGCGGCGGTCGGACGGTCGGCGGTTGGCGGACGATCAGCGATCCCGCCGTGCTCCAGCGGTTGCCAGAAGCGGTCCGCAGCCGCGTCCTCTGTGCGGATTTACGCGCTCAGGGCATTACGGATTTCGGTGAGATGAACCGACGAGGGTTTGGCCCACCGGTGACGCCGATGGGACTCGAGGTGTTCTATCGAGGCAAACGGATGAATCTGGCCCGCTGGCCCAACGATGGATGGACCACGATACGCGCCACTCCGGGCGGACAGCAGGGCGGCAGCTTCACGTTTTCCGGCGGTAATCCGCAACGATGGCGGAATACAACCGACATCTGGGTGCACGGGTACTGGACCTACGATTGGGCCGATACTTATGAGAAGGTAGCGACGCTGGATCCGACTTCTCATACCGTTACGACCGTGCCCCCTCACGGAGTCTATGGCTACACGCCGGGCAAACGGTTCTACTTTCTGAACATACTCGAGGAACTCGATACCCCCGGCGAATGGTGGCTGGATCGGGAGCGCGGAATCCTCTACGTCTATCGGCCCGATACCCCGGGGCGGGAGGATCTCATCGTATCCGTGATGAATGAGCCGATGATTCGTATGCATGATGCCTCGTGGATCAGTCTCGACGGGCTGGCAATCCGGGATTGTCGTGGCCTGGCAGTCGAGGTGAACGGCGGAACCGAGGTGGATGTGCGCGGGATGTCGCTCTCCTGTATCGGAGGCTCGGCGATGCGGATCAACGGCGGTTCGGCGCATACGGTTCGGGATTGTCATCTGCATGAACTGGGGGAGAGCGGTATCGAAGTATCGGGCGGAGATCGGAGCGCTCTGACGCCCGGCCGTCACCAAATCCTCCGGAACCATATCCATGACTACAGCCAGATCTGCAGGACCTACCGTCCGGCGGTTCTGTTGAACGGTGTGGGCAATCGTGTGGCGAACAACGCGATCCACGATGCTCCGCACAACGCGATCCTGTTCAGCGGCAACGACCATACGATCGAGTACAACGACATCAGTCGAGTGTGCCTGCAGACGGGCGATGCCGGCGCTATCTACGCAGGACGAAACATGACCATGCGCGGCACGGTGATCCGATGGAACTACTTCCACGATATCACCCGCGTGATCGGAGAGAGCCAGAACTTCGTCGACGTGATGTCGGTCTATCTCGATGATTGTTTCTGCGGAACGACCGTATATGGCAACGTGTTCGTGCGGGCCGGGCGTGCCGCGATGATCGGCGGCGGGCGGGACAACACGATTGAGAACAACGTTTTCGTGGACTGCAACCCCGCCGTTCACGTCGACTCCAGGGGCGCCGGCTGGGCGAGCTTCTGGTTCGATGGTCGCGATCCCTTCATCATGAACGGCCTGAAGGAGGTGCACCACGACCAGCCGCCCTATGCGTCGCGCTATCCCCAGCTGGTCGATCTACTCCGGGATCAACCAGGCCGCGCCAAGGGCAACGTCATTGCCCGGAATGTGTCCGTGGGTGGGAAGTGGCTCGAAATGCTCGACGGTCTCACAGATAAGGAGGTCCGATTCGAAGCGAATCTCACCGAAGGAGACCCTGGTTTCTACGACCTTGCGGGCCTCGACTTCCGGCTCCGCTCCGGATCACCGCTCAGGAAGCTCGGCTTCAAGGCTATCCCAACTCGAACGATCGGCCTCCCGAACGTAGTGCCGACGCCGTGGGCTGGGAAGGGCGACGCTCCGGCACATCGGCGATAATCGCGGCTGGCCGCTTACGGGTTGGTTGTGATCGAGCCTCTTGCGTCTGGTTCGAGGCAAGAACGGCCTACATCGGCTCGGCCAGATACCGCCTCATGACGACCTCGTCCACCGTCAGCCGATCGGGCAGGGCCAGCAGATCCAGAACAACCTGAGCCACGTCGTCCGGCTGGATCCAACCGGTTCGGTCTCGCTCGGGATGCACCGCGTCGGCCATGGCGGTGTCGACGGCGCCGGGACAGACGACATGGACCCGAATGCCGTAGTCCCGCAGCTCAAGGGCCAGGACTCGGGTCAGGGCGATTACTGCGGCCTTCATGGCGCAATACGGGCCCTGATGCCGATAGGGCTTCTTGCCCGAGCTTGACGCGATGTTGACGATAACGCCGCGGCGGCGAGGCATCATGTGGGCAAGCGCCTCGACGGTGCAGACGTGCATCGACCGATAGTTCACGTTGTAGTGCCAGTCGAGCTCATCAGCCGTATAGGCCCAAACCGGCTTGAATGTCGCGGCGCCAACGTTGTTGACGAGGATATCCGGAGCGCCCAGATCGGCGACCGCTGTCGTGACGGCTCTGGAGCAGGCCGAAGCGTCTGTCAGGTCGGCCGAAATAACGCAGCAGCGCCGTCCGACCTCTTCGATCGTTCGGCGCGCCTCGGCCAGATCTGTCTCGCTGCGGGCCACGATTGCGACGTTCGCTCCGTGGTGTGCCAGGCTAAGGGCGATGGCTCGACCGATGCCCCGTCCCGCGCCGGTGACGATCGCCGTACGGCCGTCCAGGTCTAGATGCGGGCGCGCTGACGCCTCATTCGTCATCCTCAGCCTCGGTAACCTGCCACTCGTGAACTCCAGCTGCCCAGCCATCCTGCATCTGGACGACCAGTCGGAAGGCGTCGGAGGTAACAGGTTCGAACTCGACGGCGCACCACCGGTCGAGGGTCACAGGGTAGTTCCCCTTTACCCGCACGGGAAGCCACCTGTCCCCATCCCGGTACTGGATCTCCCAGCGCGATGGGATCCGGCAGGCGCCGACGCCCGTATCATCGAACCAGAATGCACGGGAGGCTCTGAGAGTGATCGGTTTCGTCCAGGTGTACTGGACCCATTCTTCGGTGCCCTCGTGGGGCCACCAGTGGCATCGCAGGGCGGATTGCTCCGTGGATGCCGTCGGTACGATCCCATCGTGGATACTCTCCGGATCGGAGTTGCTGTTCTTGAACGAAACCGAGACAGCGGCCGTCACCTCCGGGCCTCCGGCCGGAGCAGGACGCTGGGAGGTCGGGATCCAGACCTCCATAGGACCCGCGTCCCGATTGTCCCATGCGTAGTAGGGGATTGCGCGCACACGGATCGAGCGGGCGGACGGGATCGGGCGGTACAACTCGTTACCCCGCCATCGATCCGACGACGCCGCAAGGCCGTCCGCCTCGAGAACGATGGCATTGCCCAGACTAGGGTCCTTACCGGACACGCCGATCGTCGCATCTGATCGTATCGCAATATCCTTAAGCGAGACAGATTGATCGCATTGCTCGATGCAGTAGACGATCGGGCCTCGTTGGAGCGCTAGCCTTCCGGCATTCCCCTGCACGGCGGGGTGCGCTTCGATTTGCCGTACCGGCATCTCGAGATTCAGTTCCACCTTGTCGCCCGAGGCCCAGCGTCGACGGACGAGCGCATAGCCCCGGACCATCTCCAGGCTGGGAATCGGTCGGCCGTTGACGGCGATGGAGGCCGAGGGCGTCCAGCCGGGAATGCGGAGATAGAGGCCATATTCGCCTGCAGGATTCGTACGAGGCATCTTCAGCGTCAGCGAAACTCGACCGGACCATGGATAGTCGGTCCTGACCGTCATGGTAAGGGGCTGACCATCGATCTGAGCGCGAACCTGCCCCTGGATGTATAGATTGATCCAGAGTCCCTCTGGCGATACCGCGTACGCATAGCCGCCGAGGGCCGCCAGAGTCCGGGTGACATTGGGCGGGCAGCAGGCGCATCCGTACCACTCGAGGCGGTGATGACCGCCTCGGCTCTCCAGCGGGTTAACGTAGAAGTACCGATGGCCGTCGAGGGAGACGCCGGCGAGGACACCGTTGTAGAGAGAGCGTTCCATGACATCGGCGTAGCGGGAGTCGCCATAGAGCAGCGCCATCCGATGGTTCCACTGGGCCAGAGCAATCGATGCGCATGTTTCCTGATAGGCCGTTAGATTCGGGAGATCGTAGTCGGTGGTGAAGCCTTCGTTATGGGCCGACGGGCCGATGCCGCCCGTGATGTACATACGGCGTTCGACCGTATTCCGCCAGACCCGGTTGAGCATCGAGAGGAGACCCGGGTCACGCGTATCGGTCGCAATGTCCGTGACGCCCGACATCAGGTACGCAGCTCGTACCGCATGCCCTTTGATCTCACTGTGTTCGCGGATCGGCATGTCGTCCTGCCAGTAGGAGCCGTCATAGGCCTCCGGCGGCGTGCCATGTTCCGTAGCGAAGATCCGTGAACCTCGCCGCTCAACCATATGCCGGGCAAGGTCGAAATAGCGGCGTTCGCCGGTCGCCTTATAGAGCTTCACGAGTGCGAGCTCCGCTTCCGGATGGCCGCAATAGCCCGTGCGTTTTCCAGCGCCTTCGCCGAAACGTCGGTCCAGATGATCGGCAAATCGGGTGGCTACATCGAGCAAGGTGCGTTTGCCGGTCGCCTGAAAGTGTGCGACAGCGGCCTCGAACAGGTGGCCCGCGCAGTAGATCTCGTGGTTGTCGCGGAGATTGGTGAAGCGCTGATCCGGTGCGTTGACCTGGTACCACGTGTTCAGGTAGCCGTCGGGCATCTGGGCAGCCGCAATCCGGGCTATCACGCTATCCAGGAGCTTCTCCAGCTCCGGGTCGCGATTCTCAGCGAGCGCATAGGCCGCTGCCTCTACCGCCTTGTAGGCATCTGAGTCCATGAAGACCGGACCTTCGTAACCCTCGCGCTTTCCCTCTGCCGCCCGGTCGAAGTTCCGGAGATTGCCAGCCTTCTCGAGCATGACGAAGCTCGTGGGGATGGAGACCGTTCGATTGGTGGCGCGACGGGGAGCCCAGAACGCATCGTTGATCGTGACGGCGGTGAAGGGAACCGGATCTAGTTGCACGAGGGGGGCTCCTTTCAGGGGCAACCGGGCGCACAGCGCCAGGGTAGTGACGCAGAGCGCTCGCAGGATCACAGGATGTGAGCCGTCATATCTCGGTGACGATTGGCAGCACCACCGGCCGCAAGCGGGTGCGCTTGCGCAAAAGCCGGGCGACGGTATCCCGTACGACGGTCCCAGCATCCTCCGCATCAACGTCGTCGGTGGCGGAGAGATCATCCAGCGCATCCCGAACGCGCGAGGCCGCCTCAAGGAACAGGTCCTCGGTATCCTCGCTGCTCAAGAACCCGCGCGCCACGAACTCCGGACCGGAGAGGATTTCGCCCGTGTCAAAGTCCCGGGTCAGCGTGACGACGACGGTACCCCCCTCAGCCAGGTGGCGGCGATCCCGGAGGACCAGATCGCTGATACCGTCGGCCGAGGTGCCATCGACGAAGACGGATCCGGTGATCTCCAGCGGTTCCAGCTTCTCTGCGCCCACACCATCAAGACCAAGCCGGTCGCCGTTCTGCAGCCATATAACGCTGTCCCTGGGGGCGCCCATGCCCATCACCATATCAGTGTATGCCTGCATCATCCGCGGTTCGCCATGGAATGGGACCACGTAGAGGGGGCGTGTCAGGCTGTACATCAGTTTGAGCTCTTCCTGATTGGCATGGCCACTGGCATGAACCGGGGTGATCAAGTCATAGACAACCCTTGCGCCACGATTAATGAGGCGGTTCACCGTCCGCCAGATGCCGATCTCATTGCCGGGAATCGGCGTGGAGGAAAGGATAACCGTGTCCCCTTCCTTGATTCGGATCTTGTGCCGATCGGTCGCCATCTGGGAGAGCGCTGCAAACGGTTCGCCCTGACTGCCGGTGGTGAGGATGGCGACCCGATCATCGGGCCAGTTCTCGAGATCATCGACCGAAATCGACAGGCTGTCGTCATATCGGAGATAGTCCAGCTCTCGCGCGATTCTGACGTTGCGCTGCATCGACCGTCCTGCGATCGCTACCTTGCGTCCGTGATCGGCAGCCACTTCGAAGAACTGCTGGATCCGATGGATGTTGGACGCAAACGTCGTCACGAGGATACGACCATCGGCATGATCAAACTGCTGATCCAGGAACCGACCGACGATCCGTTCGCTAGGGACCCAGCCCGGTTTCTCAGCATTTACGGAGTCGGTGATCAGCAGAACGACACCGTCGTCGCCGAGCTGGGCGAAGCGGGCGGCGTCGAACGATCGTCCGTCGACCGGGGTGTGGTCGATCTTGAAGTCGCCCGTATGGACGATTAGCCCGGCAGGCGTGGTGATGGCAAGGCTGATTGTGTCCGGGATCGAGTGAGTGACGCGGATCGGTTCGACGGTGATGTGTCCGAAGGTGATCCGCTCGCCCGGTTGGACGATCCTCAAGTCGGCGACTTCCAGCAGATGGTGTTCCTGAAGTCGCTCTCGAACAAGACCGAGAGTCAGTGGTGTGCCGTAGATGGGCGCTTGCACGCGACGCAGTAAGAACGGAACCGCTCCGATGTGGTCCTCGTGGCCGTGGGTCAACACGACGGCGCGCACGTTGTCGGCGTTGTCCGACAGGTAGGTCATGTCGGGGACGATGAGGTCAATGCCGGGATGATCCGCGGAGGGGAAGGTCACGCCGGCGTCGATCACGACGATATCGTCGGCGTGCCGAATAACGATCATGTTCTTGCCGATCTCCGACGCGCCGCCGAGGGGGATGATTTCGACGACGTCGGAGCCGGAGGCTGAGGGGGAGATGCTCACGCCCCATTGTACCCATGTCGGGCGCGATCAGTCAGTCCCATTACCGACGAGTCCATCTTCGGTGGGACCGACCGGATGCCCATCACTCGGGTAATGGCCCGGCGATTCCTTGCGGTGGCCCAGGTTGCTGCGAGTAGTTTCTAGAGCGATTTAGCCAGTATCCGCTGAGCCGTGTTCCGAACATCGACATTCGGGTCTTTCATCATCCGTTCGGCTGACTCTCGCGTATCGGACGCTTTCAGCTTCGCCAGCGTGTTCAGAGCGTAGATTCGAACCAGCGGATGGTCGCTGCTCAGCTTGTCGCGGGCGATGTCCTGAGCCGCCGTGGCCTGATCGGAACCGGCGGCGCCTCGGAGCGCCGTCAGCGCTCGGGCAGCGATGAAAGGATCGTCGTCACATGCCAGCCTTTCCAGTTCGGCGAGCTTCTGGCCTGTGAACGCTGCCCCTCCCACAGCCTCGGCCTGCAACGCTCGGACGGAGCTGTACTTGATCGGATCGAATCCCCGGCTCCGCGCGAGCCGCGCCGATGGACTGAGATAGCGGGGCCAGGCGTATAGTCCTGCAACCCCCGCCAGGAGAATGACGATGACAACAACGCGCCCTCTCCATTGCTTCGTCATTGTATCGCTCCTGGTTCCTGTACCAGACAACGTATTGAGCCCCCACTGGGATGGACCGTGGCGAATGTGAGCGCACCTGCGCCTGTACTGCATCACCCATCAATATTATGCTATGGTTCGTATGTCGGTAAGGTTCGTCTATGGTATCGTGCTTCTCGAACAACAGACCGGCACGTCCGGAGGAGGCCCGTCCTTGATCAGATACCCGCTTATCGCATCCCTCATCGCCATCACGTACCATTACGGCCCGGTCGCCCGAGCCCAGGCTCCGAGCGACGTTCCGCCGACAGGGATCACTGCGATCGGAACGCCTGACCGTCTGGATGATCCTGCCGACACGACCGTATGGCCCAACAAGACGAGCAGGGCGAACTCCGACGGCTGGATACCCCGCAACCACGACCGTATCAGAGTGATGCGTCCGCGCATACTGATGATCAACTTCTCCAACCAGGTCGAGGCGGCCAAGCCCATGCGTCTGGCGAACGAGCTCATCGCCGCACTGAAGGAGAGCAGCCGATACCATGGCTATGAGGACCCGGCGGCCCCGCCCTTCCTTGAGTACCGCGTCTGGCGCTATGTCGACATGCGCGATCCGGGAGCGTCGAAGGGGAACTCCCGGGCCGCTCCCATCAAGCCGAACGTCAAGGCGCCCGAGATTAACTGCGATTATGCCGGGTTCTTCACCGAGGCTTTTGCAGAGCGGATCGGTGTGCGCGATCCGGCGAACCGAAGCAGGTTCCTCCGGCTTGATGAGCTGGTGGATCGGGGATATGTCCATGAAGTGTGGTTCACAGCGGCGCCCGATCCGGACTTCCGGTGCCTTGAGTGCGTGGAGCTGAAGCCCGTCTATGACGATCGGTTTCGGCCGGTGCCCGGGAAGTACGTTCAGGCGGGCAATGGGGGCGACCCGGACCAGAAGTGGACCGGCCGGTCGCTCCGCATCAACTGTCTGAACCATGAACGGGGCATCGGATGCGGCATGGAGAACCTCGGGCACTCCATGGAAGGGATGGCCCACAGCAAGGCCATACCGTACTTCACGAAGTACTTCTACGAGTACGCAGGCTTCGACCTCGATAAGCGCTACGGGCTGCCGTTCAACTCCTTCTATCCGCTCTGGGGCGAAGGGAAGGGGATATCCTATCCCAGCCCGAACGTCGCAGTCGTCACCGACGGTGAGAAGACGTGGAAGCTCGACACCTACGTGGCGGCGGGCGGCAACGTCCATTTTCCGCCCAACGGAAGGCGGCACTACGATCTGGTGAACACCGAGCCGGTCCTCTCAACCATCGAGGACTGGCGAATCGGCAGCGGCCCCGGCGGCAAGGACCGGGCCGGACTCTGGACCGCCGATAAGCTTCGCCCCTATGAGAAGGTCGCACCCGACTGCATGGGGAAATGGCTGGTTTACTGGAGGCAGAACATGCCCGGGCTCAACAACCGCTCCCGTGACGATGCTGGCAAGCCGATGAAGAACTGGTATGTTTTCTTGTTCTATTGATCCCGCGCAGGCCTACGGCCCTGTGTGCACGGTCGCTTCCTTCCTGGCGGCGTT
>JAANMX010000072.1_pt1 | contig 112427 bp, 105 predicted proteins | sample 7279681 | NCBI WGS metagenome assembly JAANMX01 (sample SAMN14094542, study PRJNA606508) | bioreactor metagenome | isolation source: A lab-scale SPAN reactor treating ammonium-rich wastewater day 351 | place: Ireland: Galway | collected 2018-01-01 | reverse complement strand
GAGCGTTACGTGCTGAAGGTTTTGCCTCTCCTTCGGAGGCGCCTCCACACAAGTCTGTCGGCGCGATTTACTGCAAAACCTTCAGCACTTCACTTTAGACTCTTCTGGAGGGCTTCCCCTCGGGAGCTTAGAAAGCCTCAGCCATGAACAGAGCCCTTGTGCGCGCCCCCCGCGGAACAGAGCTTTCCTGTGAGGCCTGGCCGCAAGAAGCCGCCCTCCGGATGCTGATGAACAACCTCGACCCGGAGGTGGCCGAAGACCCTGAGCATCTGATCGTCTATGGTGGCACCGGGAAAGCGGCCCGAAACTGGGAGAGCTTTGAGGCCATCGTTGGCTGCCTGAAGGGTCTCAAATCAAACGAGACGCTGCTGGTGCAGTCCGGCAAACCGGTGGGGGTGCTGCCGAGTCACGCGCTGGCTCCGCGTGTGCTGCTGGTGAACTCCATGCTGGTTCCGGCCTGGGCCACCTGGGAGAAATTCCGCGAGCTGGAGCGGGCCGGACTGACCATGTACGGCCAGATGACGGCCGGCTCCTGGATCTACATTGGAACCCAGGGCATTTTGCAGGGCACCTATGAGACACTGGCCGAGCTCGCCCGGCGCCACTTCGGGGGGAGCCTGAAGGGCCGCCTGGTGCTGACCGCAGGCCTGGGAGGGATGGGTGGAGCCCAGCCCCTGGCGGTGACCTTCAACGAAGGGGTTGCCCTGGTGGCCGAGGTCGATCCTCATCGGGCCCAACGCCGCGTCGAGACGGGCTACTGCGACCGGTTAACCCACTCACTGGACGAGGCGCTGGCCTGGGTGACTCAAGCTCGCGAGCAGGGCCAGCCGCTCTCGGTCGGGCTGGTTGGCAACGCGGCCGAGGTGTTTCCCGAGGTCCACCGCCGCGGAGTGAAGACTGACGTGGTCACCGACCAGACCAGTGCCCACGACATGCTGCAGGGCTATGTTCCCCACGGCATCTCGCTGGCCGAAGCGCTGGAGCTGCGCCGCTCGGACCCGGCCGAGTATGAGCGCCGCTCCTTTGCGTCGGCGGCTGTGCATGTGCAGGCCATGCTCGACCTGCAGAAGGCCGGGTCGATCATTTTCGACTACGGCAACAACCTGCGGGCTCAGGCCCAAAAGGCGGGCGTGGCTGACGCCTTCGATTTTCCCGGTTTCGTGCCGGCCTACATCCGGCCTCTTTTCTGCGAAGGGAAGGGCCCCTTCCGCTGGGTGGCCCTCTCGGGCGACCCGGAGGACATCTACGTGACCGATCGGGCCGTGCTGGAGACTTTTCCCGCAGATACGGCCTTGCGTCGCTGGATCGAAAAGGCCCGGCAGAAAGTCCACTTCCAGGGCCTGCCGGCCCGGATCTGCTGGCTGGGCTATCGCGAGCGGGAGAAAATGGGGCTGGTCTTCAACGAGTTGGTGCGTTCAGGGCGGGTCAAGGCTCCCATCGTGATCGGGCGCGACCACCTCGATTCGGGGTCGGTGGCCTCCCCCAACCGCGAGACCGAAGCCATGCGCGACGGCTCCGACGCCATTGGCGACTGGCCCATCTTGAACGCCCTGATCAACTCGGTGTGCGGAGCTCACTGGGTGAGCGTGCACCACGGAGGCGGAGTGGGGATCGGATACTCGCTGCACGCCGGGATGGTGGTGGTTGCGGATGGCAGCGCGGAGTCCGAGCAGAGGCTGAGAATGGTGCTCAACTCCGACCCCGCGATGGGAGTCTTGCGCCACGCCGATGCTGGCTACGAACGCGCTCTGGAGGTGGCCCGCGAGCGGGGCTTGCGGGTGCCGATGCAGCAATGACGCAGACGGGAATTCTACATCATCTCGTCTTGTAGCAGCTGGATCATCTTGCGGGCATACTGGTCGTTGGGCTCGACCTGCAGCACCTTCTGGAACTGCACCCGGGCCTCCTCGAAATCGCCCAGCTTGTAGCACATCAGGGCCAGGTTGTAGTGGGCCTCTTTGTGAGTCGCATCGTACTTGAGCGCAAGTTGGAACTCGCTCTTGGCCTGATCGAGAAAGCTCTCGTTCTCGGACATGGACAGCCCGAGCATGAAGTGTACGTCGGCCTGCTTGGGGTCGGGCTTGTTGGCCCCGTCGTCCTTCTTCTTCATGAACGGGGAGAGCAGTTGCTCGAGCAGAGATTTCTGCTTCTTCTCCGGCTTCTTGAACAGGGAAGCTTTGTCCATGGCCTTGCTGCGAGCCGAGTTTTTTGAGAAACGCCGCATTTGGAACTGCGGCTGGGCGTCGTAAGCCTTCCGCTTGGCGTTATCGTTCAGCGTGTTGTAGGCCTCGACGAGCTCTTTCATTTTCTCGTCGGAAACCGTCTTCATGTCCGGATTGAGGTCAGGATGGTACTTTTTGGAAAGGTTCCGGTAGGCTTTCTTGATCTCGTCAGGGGGCGAGATCGGGGGAATCGATAGTACCAAATAGTAGTCCCGCTTGTGAGCCAACCTGAATACGTCTCGCTTTCCCAAAAGTATGATGGTTTGGGCTTCAGCCCGGGTGAGGGTCGCAAGGCGACCGCTCCCATGATTCTTTGCGCTCCCGGAGGCTCCTGTTCCTCCTGGGAAGCCGGCTATCCGGCCAGAAAAGCTTCCATTCCAGCAGCCGCAAGACCGAGCTCCACCCGAAGACTCTGCTCTGCGCCGGCCACCTGCCCGGATCCTTCCATCACCAGACGCTCGATCTCGGGATCGGTGCGCAGGGCATAGCTCTTGTTGATCTTCTGCTCGCCCAGCTGCCCTTCGACCAGAACCTGGGCCAGACCGTCTCCCCGCTCCAGACTCGGAGCCAGGCTTGCCTGAGCTTTGTATGGCAGGCCGCCAACCGTTCCACGAACATCGCACCAGGTCTGGGCCTGGCCAGGCAGGGGATTTTGATCCACCTGACGGTTCTGCCAGCCCAGGGAATACTGGAGGTCAACCTCCAGCCCGTTGGCCTTGCCGGTGAGGCGCAGCCCATGGTCGGTCAGTTTGACCAGCATGTTCTCTTGAACCGCGCCAAACCGTCCGAACAGCCGTACCCGGTCGGAGCCGACGGGCCGCACGGTCTCGGCCACAGTACGCTCATCCACCGTTCCGCGGGCGTCCATCCCCTGCTGATCGAAGTCGTAATGGACCTGGGCCACCCGCCCGTCCAGCACCGCTTTGAGCGTGGGGGCAGCGGCGGCCAAACCGGCCCCACCCCCCATGCCCCCGATGACGGCGGCCATCATCACGGTAGCGCAGACGGCCGGGTCCAGGATGGGCAGCAGGGCCACCTCTCGACCGGCATCCAGCAGGCCCTGATCGACCGGCTCGGGGAGCGTGAGCGTGGGGGGGGGCGCTGGCTGCGAGAGACCGGCCTGAGCTGGCCGACAGAGCGGAAGAAAAGCTCCAATACGCATCAGATCCGTCCTCCCCGAGCCCACAGGTCGATACTGGCTTCATCCAGCACCACCACCGCCTGCTCGCTGGTATGGGGGTCAGAGTAGTACACCGCCTTCTCGTCGATGGGAGAAAGGTTCTGGAAGGCGCCGAATTCGGGATGGGCGGCCAGATCGGACTGAATCTTGTCCAGCACCAGGTTGGCCACCACCGCGTGGCCGGTGTCGCTGGGGTGGACTCCATCGTAGCTGAACAGGCCTTCGCGGCCCCGCTCGTCGAGGGCCCCGGTCATCCCGGTGCCAACCACCAGGTCCTCACCCTGGCCCCGCAGCGGGCGGCCCTCCTGGCAAGCCAGGTTGAAGGCCGAATGTATGTCCACCACGTGAACCCGCGGGTCCAGGCTGGCAGCTTCCTCGATGGAGGCGTTATAGGAGGCGATTCGGGAGCTGATGGTCCCCAACTCGTCGGGGTCGAGCACGTCGTCCTCGCCAAGCAGCGCGTCCTGCGAAGCGATGCGGGCGGCCAGATCTTCCCGGTTGCGCGGAGCCTTCGTGCTGGTGAGCTTCTGCACCAGCACGGCCAGATTGACCCGCGTCCCGGCGGGGAACTGGGTCCGCCCTCCCGACCCCGCTCCTGCCACCTGGTCGGGAATGATCATGGCCTCCAACTCCTCGGTGACGTCCTCACCGTTCTTGAGCACCACCCGGAACGGCAGATCGCCCACCGGCTTGCCCACCTCGCGCAGGAGCGGAATCACTTGTACGTCGGGGATGTTGAGCAGCATAATCTCGGCCCGGGTATCGCGTAACATGCGGCCCACCAGCCCGTAAGGACCGAGAAGCTGCGACCGGAAACCCTCTCGAGGCCCCTCGTCCACTCGGGTCCGGGTCTGGCCTGTGATCGGGTTGGTCACCTGATAGACCCACTGGCGATCTTCGGTGGGGGTGAGCACGGCGTCGTCGATGCGACCCGAGAGGATGCCTGCCAGGGCGTCGCTATTGCCGGCCCATATAACCGCCAGATGGGGATCCTTGGCGATGGCCTGCTCGGCCTGAGAGCCGTTCCCGGCGGTCTTGCCGTTGCCCAGGGTAGCCCGGATGAGCGGAACCTCCTGGGTCAGGGAGGGCAGGCCCTCCAGACCCTGGTGCACTTCCTGCAGGTAGTCGTTCATGGTCTGCGTCGCCTGCAGGTGGCGAAGCTCGTGCCCAGCCATGGCGAAGCTTGACTGGGGGTTCTCGGGCGTATCCCTGGATTCGCTCGTGCGCTTGCCGAAGTCGGGCACCGCCTCCCAGACCGGAACGACCCAGTTGGGCGCGCCCACGAAGTGGGTATAGAGAGCCAGGGGGGCCACCGCCACTCCCAGCTTGAGCAACTGCCGCTGGTTCTGGCCCGAGTCGGCGTCTTCGCCTTGAAAGGGCCCAAAGGGGATCCCCTGCCCGCTGAGGTAGGGCATATTGAAGCTCACTCCGGCGTGGTCGGCAAGCTGCTTGACGTAGACCTTACGCTGACGAGCTTCGAGGGTGACCCCGTCCTGGACGCCGCTGGCGAAGCCGTCCCCGAGGTTGACCATGCGCAAGCCCTCGGAGCATCCCCGGGTGGGGGGCTCGGAATCGTCGGTGGCCAGAGCGCCCTCCGGGACGGGCCCCCGGCCGGCGATCCCTCCCATGGCTTGGATGCGCATGAACAGGATACTAGGCCGGTCTGCTCTGGCTTACCAGATCCAGGATGTTACATCCTCGGTCGAGAAACTTGCCAGATGAAGATAGGGGCAGCCTGGCCGGGTTTGCTCTGGTTGGGCACGCTGGTCCTCGGGGTGGCCCGTTGAAGCCATTCACCGTCCCATTCGATCTCGTTGAGGCCTCGCGAGTCCTGGTGGCTGGCTGCGGTGGTGGATACGACGTGGTCTGCGCCCTACCCATCGCGATTGAGCTACGTCGTCTCGGCCACACCGTTCACCTGGCCAATTACGGTTTCACCGAGCTCACCCGGGTCGGAGGAGTGGAGCAGCCGCGACCTGGCCTTTTCTCGATTCACTCGGGCTGCGAGCCTCCCCCCAACGGCTACTTTCCCGAGGGTTTCCTGAGCAAGTGGTGGGATCGCACGTTTAAAGAGGAGAAGCCCGTCTGGGCCTACCGCCGGGTGGGCGTGCTGGGGCTGAAGGAGCACTTTGAGTTCCTGACCGAGCAGCTCGGCTTGAACGCTATCGTCATCGTGGACGGCGGGGTGGATGCGCTGTTCTTCGGCGATGAGCACGATGAAGGCACCCCGACTCTGGATTCCATCTCCTTGCTGGCCGCCTACGCCCAGCGCAATCTTCGTCGTTACTTTGCCATGACCGCCTTCGGCACGGAGGGCACCGGCCATTCGGTGCGACACTATGACGCACTCGAGCACATGGCCGCCCTGGAGAGGAAAAGCCGGGCCCTGCTGGGAGTTTCGGCGCTGCTGCGGGGCTCGGAGCCGGGCGAGTATTTTCTCTCGGCCCTCGAGTATATTCAGGAGCGGATGGACCGCACCTGGCACTCCAACATGGCAAGCTCCATCGCCGCCGCCATGAGGGGCGTATTCGGGCACGCCGCCATCACCGTCAAGGCAGAGACCACACCCATCTGGGTCAGCCCCTTGCAGCAGCTCTACTGGTTCTTCGAGTTGGACCCGCTGGCCGAGGCCAAGCCCTATCTACAACAGGCACTGCGCACCGACAGCGTGGGGGAAATGCAGGCCCTCATCCAGGAGTATCGCGACCGACAGGGCATCAAGGCCTCGCGCGATATCCCGATCTAACAGCGCAGCCGGAAACCGCACAGTTTTCCGGCTGTGTGACGCCCAGCAGATTGTGGGGAACAAACCATGTCGTGTGGTGACGAACCCCGAGGGCGAGCTCCTCCGATACCACCGAGGTGTTTGCGGATCTCCAGGCAGGAATCACTGACCCCGGGCTGGGAACCTGGGCCTGGAGTTGAATCACACTGCGAAGGAGCCCCCCCGATGAAATCTTCCCTGCTTGGGGCCGTCCTGGCCTCAGCTCTCTGGCTGGGCGCCCTGGCCCAGACCGCCGAAGAGAAGGTCCAGGTATTGGCCCTGCCCGTTCAGATCGCAGGCGACTACCGACCGGTCCAGGCGGACCGATTCCAGAAGCTGCTTGAGGAGGACGTGGAGAAGCTCGCTCCTAACGCCGATATGATCTGGGTCGATCCCAAGGACCCACGGCTTTCCGGGCTCGACCTCAGCTTCTCGATGGATCCCGACCAGGTGGCCGCCCTCGGGCAGAAGCTCAAAGTCCCCCTGGTCGTCTGGATCAGTGTTGCCTTCGAGAAAGAGAGCAAACTGGTCAGCGGAGCCGGAGATCTCAATCCCAACCAGTCAAATCCGGCCGGGGTACAAACAAGCAATCCCTACCGCTACGTGGTGACGGTCGGCGGATTGGGTCACCTGCAGGTCGTGGACGTGGAAAAGCAGACGGCCCTGATCGATGGACCCGTAGCCCTCTTCCGCAGCGATGTCACGCAGCATCCCGATGACGGCGAAGGCTTCGGTGGCCTGGAGGAGGAATTGGCGGCGCAATCGACCGACGAGTTGGCCGAGCGCATCGTCAAAGTGGCCCAGAAGTTCGTGCGAGCCGCCCAGCCCTGACCTGACTACTCTTGCTCGTAGGCGCGCACGGCCTCCACGTCCTTGACCCCACCGGGTACTCTGACGACCGCTTTGGCTTCGAATTGGTGGTCGGCGGCCAGGGCCCGGAGCCTGGCGTTGTTCTCCTCGAAGAAGTCTCGTGAGACCCGGTAGCCCGGCTGAACAAAAGCGATGTCGTTCCAGGTGCGGACCTTTTCCCAGGGAGAGGATGCATCGTCGCGGACGTAGAGGTCGATCATCACGGGACCAGCCTGGCGGTTGGCGCCCGGGTTGCGGATGGTGACCCGGATGTTGACGTCTTCCCCCCTCATCCGAACCAGCAACTGCTCGATCTCGATGTCGGCCCGGGCAGGGAGAAACAGCAGCAGACCAAAGAACAGACTCAGAGAGCTCGGCTTCATGGAACAGTGTCCTCTCAGTGATGGTGGTGGTGACCGCCGGGCCCGTGCACGTGGCCGTGGGAGATCTCTTCCGGCGAGCCGGGGCGGAGCTTGACCACCTCCACCTCGAAGAAGAGTTTCTGTCCGGCCAGCGGGTGGTTGGCGTCGAGCAGCACCTCTTCGCCCTTGATCTCGACGATTCGGGCTCGGATCGTCTCGCCCCGCGGGCCCTGCAGGCCGACCATGGCACCTTCCTTGATGGGGTGGCCGCCAAAATCGGCCTTCTTCATCCCGAAGCGCAGGTCCTCGCGAACCTCGCCGTAGCCGTCTTTGGCCTCGACCGTGAAACTCTTCTTCTCGCCCGGCTGCATGCCGGTCATCTGCCTCTCGAAGCCAGGAATCAGGTTCATATGGCCATGCAGATAGGCCAGCGGCTCATCCCGCGTCTGATCAAGAATCTTGCCGTCCTGGCCGCGCAGAGTGTAGTTGATCTCGACCACGATGTCGTTGGCGATCACGGAAGCGGGCCGCCCTTTCCTTTCAGGGTGTCGTTAATCACGATCTGGTTGTCCACTTTGGCTACCCCGTGGACGCCTCGAACCAGTTGCTCGGCTTTCTTCTTGGAGGCTTCGTCGGGAACCTCACCTTTGATCACCACCTGATCGTGCCTAGCCTCGGCGGTCAGCACGCAGCCCGCCAGGATCGGGTCCTGCTTTAAGGCAACGTTGACGGCGGCCAGGGTGGCTTTGTCGATAGGCTCGATGGTGGAGGGAGGTGGGGTGGCTGGGGCCGCGCAGCCCACCAGCACCAGAGCCGCCACGACGGCCAGGAGGATCCTCGGCATGGATTGATTCTTCGCACCCTCGCCAGGGATCCCTGGTCCCCTCAGGAAGCGGCTCAGATGGGTCCTTTGCATGGTTTGCGAGTTTTGGAGCTGGCCGGAATCCTGGCTGGTCCGGCGGTGGGGACATTTTTCGCCGAGCTGGGGGCGGATGTGGTCAAGATCGAGAATCCGGCCACCGGAGGCGACCCCACCAGGGGCTGGAGGTTAGCGGGGGAGAGGAGCCCCGAGGGATTGAGCGCCTACTTCTGCTCGGTCAACTGGGGTAAACGATCGCTGGCTCTCGATTTCACCAGCCAGCGTGCCCTGCTCGACCGTCTGTTGGAGCGGGCCGATGTGGCCCTGGTGAACTTCCGACCCGGCAGCGGGATCGACCCTGCCGGACTGGCCAGGGATTATCCCCGTCTGGTGGTGGGCTCGGTGACCGGGTACGGCCCCGCCGATCCTCGCCCTGGCTTCGACGCCCTGATTCAGGCCGAGTCCGGCTTCATGGAGCTGACCGGCCCCCCCGGAGGGCCGGCCTGCAAGCTGCCGGTGGCCTTGCTCGACCTGCTGGCCGCTCACCAGCTAAAGGAGGGCTTGCTGCTGGCGCTGCTGGGGCGGGAAAAGACCGGACAGGGCGCACTGGTGCAGGTGTGTCTCTGGGAGACGGCTCTGGCCTCGCTGGCCAACGTGGCCACCAACGTTCTGATGGCCGGCTGGGAGCCCTGCAGGTTCGGGAGCGAGCACGCCAATTTGTTTCCTTACGGCACCTTGCTGCCATGCTCGGATGGGGCCGTGCTGCTGGCGGTCGGGACTGACCGCCAGTTCGCCGCCCTGTGCGCCATTCTGGAACGGAACGACCTGACGCGGCTCTATGCCACCAACCGTCTGCGGGTCGAAGGCCGCGAGGAGCTGCGGTCGGAGTTGGAGGGGGCCTGCTCGAGCCATTCCAGCCAGACCCTGTTGGAGAAACTTCGTGCGGCTCAGGTGCCAGCCGGCCGAGTGCAGAACGTGCGCCAGGCGCTGGAAAGCCCGGCCGCTCAGGCCCTGCTTCTGGAGGACGGTCCGCTGCGTGGATTGCGCAGTCTCATTTTCAGCGGGGTGGAGCGGGCTCGTCTGGCTTCCCCGCCGGTTCTGGGGGCTCACAGCCAGGAGGTGATGGCCCAGTGGCTTCAGGGAACCTTCTCCAGTGAAGGCTCCCCGGCGGGCTCATCGAGCAGCACCTCGCCGGGGACCAGCCGGTGTCCGCAGAAAGGACAGTAATCCTGGGGTTGAGCGATATTCCGCCCGCAGGCGGGGCAGTCCAGAGCGCTCGCATCCGGTTCGGAGTCTTGCGTCTCGCCCACGGTCGGAGCTTGAGCTGCGGCCCCGATCATCGAAAGCAGCACCGACCCAAGGAACAGGTAGGGCACGCACAGCGCCAGCAACACGGCCGGTGTCAGTCCTGAGGCGGGTTGAGGCCGCCAGGCCTGAATCTCCACCTCCTTCTTGGTCAGCAGGCTGAGCGCCAGGGCGGGGTCGGGAACCTCCACCCGCACGATCCCTCCTGCGTAGGGCTCCAGGTAGAAAATCTGGCCATCCACCCAGGCGCGCTTGTACTGGCTCTCCTGGGCTTGGGTCCAGAACTGGTTATAACCCACACGCTCGGCCTGGTTGAACGGCGTGGCCAGCCGGGTCAAAGAGAGGGCCAGGGTGACAAGCAGAATGAGTCCGATCAACACCACCCCGATGCGAAGAATCCGCCGGCTGTTGTTGCGCCGGCGCCGAGCGTGTCGTTTTTCGGTCACGTCTGCTCCTGAAGGGTCACCGGCGCAGGCTCGTCAGAGGCCGGTGGCTCGGGCTCGGGGAACCTGGCGCTGGCTCGACTTGCTTCAGCTAAAAGTCGCGCCGACCAGGTGGGAATCCCGGGGGTGAAAGACGGCAACGTGTCGGGAAGCGGGTCCTCCAGGACCAGAGGCCGCAGGCTGACGTCAAGCAATCGCTGCAACTCGAGCAGCCTGGTCATCAGGGAATCGAGCTGCTCGTTGCGAGGGGAGGTGGGTAAAACATGCAACGCGGCCACCAGCTCGGTGAGCAAGCGACCCTGGAGCTGCAGCTCTGCCAGCGACGTCGCCAGCTGGCTGGCCACCACCTCGGAGGCACCCAACTCTTTCAGATGCTTACTCCACAGGTCTTCTTGGCGAGAAAGCTCCTCTTGATTGTGGCCCTGGTGGTCGCGGGCCCCCTCCCCTGAGTGACGAGAGCCTTTAACGCGGACTTCGACCTGCTGGATCATCGTCTCCAGGGGCTCAAGCGTTCGCGCTACCTGGAAACCAAGCTCCTGGCAGGCCTGCCTGAGCATCAAGTGCACAGCCAGGCGCTCGGATGCCGAACGGCTGCCGTCCAAAGCCGACTCCAGGACTCCCAGTGCAAATTCGCAGCGGTAGGTGAGATGGGCAATCTGGCTGGCGACACGGACCGCTCCCAGCAAGCCCAGCTCGGGCAGACTGAGGCGCTCGGCCAGGGACAGCGCATTTTGCGCGCCGGTTTGCACAGCGTTACCTCCAGACCTTACGAGCGGGCCTCGGCGAAGGGGAAAAGGCGCAACAACTCGGAACGCAGGTCTTCCCCGCTGGACTGAGCGTCCAATGCTCTGATCCGCTCCGCCAGACCCGTGTCTTTGAGTTCGTTTTCCACCCAGTTGGAGAAATCCCCCCGCTCGAGGTGGTAGGCCAGCGAGCCAGGCTCGATGTAGAGCAGGGTATCCACAAACTCTCGATAGCTGCGGGCTCGGACTCCCAGGTAACGACCCGGAGTCCAGAAGTGAAAGGCCCGGTCCTCGGGCAGGAGCGAGTCGTCCAGGGGGGGCTCCATGGCTACATTCGCCGGCGAGGGGCGCTCGTTGGCGTCCATCTCGCCGCTGATGCTCGACTGCAGCCTTACGACCGCGTCGTGGTAGCTGGTCAAGAGCTCGCGGCTCAACTCGGGGGTCGACCCCTCCGCCCAGAGCTGAAGTTGGGGCTGGCTCGGGTCGGGCAAGACCAGGACCCAGGAATCGCCCCGGATGATCTTGACGCCTTCCAGCATCTGCAACTCGGCTTCTCGGTTCTCCTCGATCAAGAGCCGCATGACCCGGCCTTTTTGCTGCCAGGTGCACGGAACCGACTCTTCCAGCACGTGCACGGAGGGCACCTGGGCCACCACCTCGGAAAGCGGCACCTGCTCGCCGGCCAGCAACTCGAGCAGGCGGGCGAAGGCGAACATGGCGTCAAATCCTGGCGAGAATCCGGGGAAAATGAAGCCTCCAGTGGGGGTTCCGGCCAGCTGGATCCGGCGCTGGCCGACGCTGGCGGTGTGCATCAGCGATCGGGTGTCCGTGCGGGTGCGGACCACCCGCCCGTCGTAGTCGCGGGCCAGTTTCTCCAGCACCGAGGTGGCCTGGATGGGGGCCGCCACCAGGCTCCCGGGCGTGTGTCGAAAGACCATCATAGAGAAGGCGGCCAGAAGCTCGCTGCCCGAGAGGATGCGGCCGGTTTCGTCCACCACCACCAGCTTCTCGACATCGGTATCCATCAGCACGCCCATGTCGGCCTTGAGGGTCATCACGATGTTGGAGAGTGCCTCCAGCGACCGGCGAGGTTGCACTTCGGTGGCCTTCTGAGGGTCGAGGTAAGCGTTCAAGCTGACCGTCTCGCAGCCGAGCTGACCAAGGATGCTGGGCAGAGCCACCGAGGCCTTCCCGTAGCAGTAGTCGATGACCACCCGGAAGCCGGCCTTGCGCACCTGATCGACGTCCATGCTGGCGGCGAAGCCCTCCAGGTAGCGCTCGAGGGTACGGGCCGGAAAGTCGATATGGCCCACCTCGTCCATGGTGGTGCGACGGAAGTCTTCTCGGAAGAAGCGGTTCTCGATGCGGCGCTCCATGCCCTTATCGATGTTGATACCCCGCTCGTCGTAAAACTCTATTTGTAGCGAGCGGGGGTCTTCGGGAGAGACGCGGGTATGAATGCCGCCGGCCGCAGTGCTGTTCTTGAGCACCGTGCGGCTGATGGGCGCCGGGGTGATGCGCAGGTCGCGCACGTTGCATCCCACCGAGATCAAGCCGCACATCAGTGCGCGATTGGTCATTCGGGCGGCGGGATGAGAGTCGCGCGAGCTGGTGATCACAGAGCCCTTCTCCAGTGAGGCTCCAAAGGCGGCTCCGAGCTTCAAGGCGAACTCGGGAGTGATCTCGATGTTGCCCAGACCGGCGATGCCCTCCAGGCCAAAGAGTGAGCCCGGCCACCGCTTGCCCCAGATCAGGCTGAGGGAAACGTTGGCTCCCGCCTCGATGTTCTTGTCCGGCCAGACTTTGACCTTGGGTTGAAGAATGGCTCCGGTTCCTACGAAGACGGCGTCGCCCAGGACCACCCCGTCGCCCACCGAGACGTTGTTTTTCAAAGTGGTGTGGCGCCCCACGATGCTGCCGGCCAGACGGGTGTTCTTACCGACGTAGACATCGCTCCAGAGCACGTCGCGCTGAAGGTGAGCCCCTTCCTCGATGACGCAGTCGTCGCCCAGGACGGTGAAAGACGAAAGTCGAGCGTTCTCGCGAATGCGGCAGTTCTTTCCCACCACCACCGGGCCCTCGATGTAGGCCGAAGGATGAATCTGACAGCCCTGCCCCATCCAGATCTTGTCGGAGACGAATTCGCCCGGGGGCTGGTGCTGGACCCGGCCCTCAAGCAGGTCGAGTTGAGCCTGTCGGTATTGCTGGAGGTTGCCCACGTCGCACCAGTAGCCATCAACCACACAGCCGTAGATCGCCTTGCCCCGGTCCATGGCTGCCGGAAACAGATCCTGAGAGAAGTCGTAGGGACGATCGTTCTCCATCTGGTCGAGGAGCTCGGGCTCGAGCACGTAGATGCCCGTGTTGACGGTATCTGAAAAGACCTCCGACCAGGTGGGCTTCTCCAGGAAGCGCTCCACGCGGCCGGTTTCGTCGGTGATGACCACGCCGAACTCAAGCGGGCTCTCCACTCGTGCCAGAGCGATCGTCGCCACTGCCTGCTTGGAGCGATGGAGCTCGATGACCCTGGTCAGGTCGATGTCCGTAAAGGCGTCCCCGCTCAGGACCAGGAAGGTGGAGTCGAGATAGGGCTGCACCTTCTTGATGCTGCCCGCGGTGCCCAGCGGGTCGGCTTCGATGGAGTAGGTGATCTGCACACCCCAATCGGTACCGTCACCAAAGTAGGTCATCACCTCGTCGGCCAGATAGTGCAGGGTGACGATCAGGTTGGTCACTCCGTGCCGCTTGAGCAGGTCGACCACGTATTCCATCATGGGGCGATTGCAGATGGGGACCAGTGGCTTGGGCCGATTGCACGTCAGGGGTCGCAGCCGGGCACCCTGGCCGCCCGCCATCACCACCGCCTTCACGTCACCCGTCCTCCGTCCCCTCTGATCGGCGCGCTTTGGGGCTGCAGGCCCCCTCGCCCAGGTTCAGCCGTGGGTGTTCCACGGTTCCGGGGGGACTCCTGTCAGGCCAGCACAACCCCATCTGTTCGGAATGGGCGGTGAGAGGCCGCTCCTCGGCGCCGTGGAGGCGGCCGGGTTTTCGGGGGAAGGAGGTTCTGGCACAAGCGAGAAAACCCTGAACCATTGCTCCCGAGGGCTCTTTTTTGCAATCCGATGGGCCCTCGGAGACCTAAAAAGGCGGACGTCCCCTAACGATGCTCAAGATTCTTCAACGCCGACTTCCGGTGCAGCTGCGTCCTGAGGAGGCCTATCAGGTCCAGCAGAGCCTCCAGGCGCGCTTCAACAGCTTGTTGGCCGGTGTGCGGCTGGAGTATCTGCGTCGTCTGGGTCTTTCGTCCGAGCCAGCGGGGATGTCGGGTCCACCCCAGGGGTCGAGCCTGGCTGCCGGTGAGCTGTTCATGCCCGAGCCGGGCACCATCTTCTACATCAAGTATCCGCGCCAGGGCGAGAATTTCGAGGCCGGCGCCATCTCCCGGCAGCGTGACGCCGATTTCAGCCATTTCTTCAGCGAGGTCAAAGAGGCCGTGCTGGAAGTGCACGGCTCGGCCGGAGAGTGGCAGGCTGTCGGCGGAGCTGGCGAGTTGCAGGTCGAGGAGGCCCGCCCGGCCGACATCAACGTTTCTCAAAAAGAAATGGAAGCCTCGCGCGAGATCATGAACGATCGTTCCAAGGCTCTGCTCGAGCTGCTGGCTCGAGGAGAGTCGATGCTGTTCAAACAGTTGGAGGAAGCCAACCGCAAGGATGCCGCCGCCCTGCTCAGCACTCTGGAAGAGCTCGATCTGGTCCGAAAGGATTACGCTGTCCTCGATCCCGAGAGCGGCCAGCAGATTCTCCGGGTGGCCAGCCGCGAGACCATCGAGGAATACTCGCAGAAAGGCTTCAACTGGTTCGTCAGCGGCAAGTCCGTGTCGGACATGGAAGTGGATGAGGTGCTCAGCTGCACGCCCTTCTGCCGAGGCTTATTGGAGAACGATCAGTGGCTGTTGGTGATCTTGCTCGGCGCCCTGAAGAGCCTGGGATTCAGCAACGAGGACGTGCAGGTCTGCCAACAGCCCAACGCCCCGATCCAGTTATTTCTGAGTCTCAATCACCAGAACTTCCTGGTGGTGCTCACCAACAACAAGCTGACTCTGGATGACTCTTACCTGATCAGCGCTCAGATTGCCGCCTACGGCCTGTCCCATGTGCTGGTCATCTCCAACCAGAAGATCTCTCGCTTGATGAAGCACCATCTCAGCCAGACCAATGGGGACGTCTCATTCAACTTTATCGATTCGCTCAATGATCTCGAGGAGACCGTCCAGACGGTCTTTCTGGAGAAACAGCGCGCTTACCTCAAGGATGTCCTGGCCCCAATCTCCGAGATGACTCCGGTCAAAATCGAAGAGCTGGTGGTCGAGAAGATGGCCCCTCGGGCCGAAGCGCTCTCTCCTGCTGAGGAGGTGGTTCCTCCGGCTGCCACCAATTTTGGGGCCGACATGTTTGACACCGCCGAGCCCGAGCCGGCTCCTCGCAGCGCCCCTGCCCCTCCGGCCGCCCAGCCCGCTCGCGAATATATGGAAGATTTCTCTCCCGAAGCAGTCCCCGAGATTCCCGGCTTTTCCGAGGGTCAGGGAGAGGCCGAGCCAGGGGGAGAGGATTTCGAGGTAGCCACCTTTTTTGAAGACCTGATGCAGCCCGCCGAGGAATCTGCCGGGGAAGAGACGGGCTACGAGGACGAAGAAGAGGAATCCGCCGGCGAGGATCCTGCCGAGATGGAGGCTGTGCCCAGCCGCCTGGCCATGGGTCAAGCCCCCATCCCACGCAGTCTACCCTCCAGTGGCGCCAGTCCGATTCGCCCGGCCGGTGCCGCTCCCACGATGCGTCCCCCAGGTGTCCCGCCTCCCTCGAGTGGCCTGCCGCCGGGAATGCCCGGGATGCCTCCGCGCCGTCCGTCCTGACGCGTGCTATAGTATAGCTTATGCTGCGCCTGATCCGGCGGGACCCGCTTGCTCTGCCCAGTCCGGGAGGACGGGTGATCTTGCGCCCGCTCCTGCCTGCCCACATCGCTCTGATTCGGCAGTGGCTCAATGATCCCGAGGTCACCCGCCTGGCCTTTGGCACCCAGGCTACCGGAGAGGTGCTTGACAAGCTGGTTCGGGAGTATTGTCGCGAGATCAAGCTGGGACGGAAGAACAGTCTGGCTATCGATGTGTCGGCAGGCGGAGTGGTCGGTTTCGTGCGCTTCAGCCTGCGCAACGCCGCACGCGGGCGCACCGCCCGAGTCGGGATCTTGATAGGCAATCGCCGCTACTGGAATCTGGGTCTGGGGACCGAGGCCATGACGGCTTTGCTCCACCACCTGTTCGATTCAGGCATGGATGTCATCGAGCTCGACACCGCCGATTTCAACGAGCGCGCCCAGCGTTGCTTCGAGAAAAGTGGATTCGTGCGCTGCGGCGAGCAGGGCCAGCTCGATCCGGAAGGTGGTCCGAGCTGTCGCAAAATCTGGATGGAGATCACTCGCCAGCGCTGGATCCACTTGCAGCGCTGAACTTTTCGGGCAGCCCGGCATCCCAGGCGATGCCGTCGTTTTCAGCCGCCGGGTCCAACTCGCCGGCGGTCAACGTGGGAGGCTCGGGCGCGCTGTCAGGTTGGCCCGGGCTCAGCTCAGCCACCAGCCAGAGGCCTCCCTGGCCTGGTCCCGCCGCCCAGCGCAGGGACTGGAGACGGTGTCCGCGGCGGAGCTTCAGCCATCCGGCGGCACCAGGGTGCCCGGGAAGCTGCCGCGGCAGAAGCTCCTCTCCAACCTGTCGTGAATCGGCCGGCAGCTCAGTGCCCAGCGCCAGGTCCAATCGACCATCCTGCAGGCGAGCCAGCCCCATCTCTTGCAGGCCAACCCGGCGGTGCAACACCGGCGAGCCGGCCAGAAACTCGCTTGCGGCTTTCTCGTCGACCAGAATGCTCGCCTGCAAGGTGGTGCGCCCCGCCCTGAGGAGGTTCCAGGCCGCGGGTCCCTCCAAGATCAAGTCCGAGCTGATCGCCACGGCGCCCCTGGTGAGCCGGACCATGCTCTCCTCGAGGTGGCGCTCCTCGGTCTGACTGAGACCGGTGAAACGAAGCCCGGCCGGCAAATCGAACAAGCCCGGTTGCACAGCCAGGGCGCAGTTGGCTCCGGCGCTCAGACGTCCCAGGGCTTCCAGGACAGCTTCTGGTGAGGGGTCCGGCAGCCGATGAGGTTGTTTCGCCCTCAAATCGAGATCCAACCTATCGGACAGGCAGGTCCCTTCCACCGAGGCGTAGGGCCATTGCTCAAGGACCGGACCCTCCAGGTGAAAACGAAGAGCCTGAGTCTGACAGGTCTCGCGCCAGACAGCCGCCAAGAGCTCTTTGTGCGCGGTCTGGAGCTCCCGGTCCAGACCGCGCACTTCGGGCTCGGGTCCCGAGCCGATCAGAACGGCGGTCCGGCAGGTCGGCCCCTGAAGCCCTTCCAGAGAGTTGTACCGAAGCCCGCGCGAGCAAGTGAGCTCGAAGTCCTCTCCCAGGCACTGGTAGGTGAGGCTGCAGCTCCCTCCGGGTTGAGCCGGAAGGCTTTCGGGATAGGCCCCGGTTTGAGCCACCTGCTCCTCAAGGGCATCCACGGCTGCCTCCAACTGGGCTCGACAAGAATCGGCGCCGGTCCAGGGCGAGCCAGGGAGGAGCACCACGGCGACTCGAGAGTCCGGGGGAACGTCCACCAGGGCCCTGCGGGCCCAGGCCACCAGCTCGGGGTTGAAAGGCTCGAGCACGCCCAGAGCCGGCCAGGCGCCGGGGGGACCGCAGAGAACGATGGGGGCCCCCTGGACGAAACCCGGCGGGGCTTCAGGCCGTGCTTCACCCCCCCGAAATCCAGCCGCGCAGGCCCCGATCAGGGCCAGGAAGACAAGGATACGTCCCGGGCGAAGCCAGTCAGACATGATGAATGAATTTCAATGTCTCGCCTGAGATTCCTCCTGTTGAGTCATATCGGGTAAGGGTTTCAGGAAGCGCTACCCGGCCGATTGTTGCCCTGCTTAGAGCAAACGACAAGACCGTGGTGTAACCGGAAGAATTTTTTCAATTCGGACTCTTTCAGGGCAAACAAGCTAAAATCCAGGACCAAAGTGCGAGCACATTAGCTGGCAAAGAGCTGGGTGAGATAGTCGAACATCAGGGGATCCTTGTTGCGCAAGATGTCGCGCGCTCCCGCTTCGAAGAAAGCCTCGACCGATTCGGCGAACCATTCCTGGGGGTTCACATCGGCATACTGGCTGACCTTCCCGGAGCGTTCCCTGGCGAACCGATTGTAGAGCTGAACCGACAGAGGATGGGTGCGCGACTCCTTGTCCTGCACGTAGTGGTCGTAGGCGTGAGCGAATTCATGCCGCGCCGCTGATCGCCCCTGGTTGCCCAGGAGCTCTTCGCCCACCACCAGAAGCCTGCGACTTTGATCATACAGGCCGCGCACGACACTCCAGGGACGTCCGTCGAAGGTGCGCTCACCCGGAGCCACCACCTTCATCCCCTTGATGGTCAGGTCGGTCAGGGCCATCTGCTTTTCCAGGACGATGACATTCAGGCCCCACTGCTTCATCTTCTGCACGATGGTCAGGCCCATGGGCTCGAGCTCGCGGATGATCTTGTTGCGCGCCTCGCCCGAGGGGGCGTGGCGGATCATCTTCTGCAGCACTTCGGCGGCCGGGCTCGAGCTGGATCCTGATTGCGAGCCGGCCATCGTTGGGGCCCCTGGCTGACGCGGGACGTAGCTCGAGAGCTGGATGACGGAGGGGAACACCGGCTCGGAGGGCAGCTCTTCCTGCTGAGCCTCGTGCTCCTCGCGCTGAAGGTCCTCGCGGTAGCTCTCCAGGCCTGAGAGCAGGGCCTCGAAGTCTTGCTTGCTCGAGTAGGCAAAGCCCTTGCTTTTGCCCTCGTCGCGCATCCTCTTGCGCAGCTTGTAGAGGTACTCGCGAGCGTCGGGAGAGAGATCGAGAGTGTCGGTGGTGAGAAGATAGTGCAGCTTCTGCTCGTCGTCGAGCGTCTCGAGCTGGCGCAGGACGTTGGGCTTGACGCTGCGGGCGAGCTCGCGCTGGACGGCCCCGATATGGGCAGCATCGTAACCCTGGAAGTTTGGGCCTCGAATCTCCATGGGATAAGGGCATGATTAGACACGGCGAAACAAACACCTTGTCTTGAATGTTATACTGACATGACGGTGAGACACTTGCTCTTGATCCTGGCCGTGGTTGGCTGGCTCGCTCTCCCCACGCGGGCCGCCGGGGCAGGCGATGCAGCTCCGGCTATCAATCTGCCCTCGCTGGGCCGGGGCCAGGTTCAACTGCACGCCTTGCTTGCCGGCGGGCCTGTGCTGCTCTGGTTTCCGGCCGTGACCCCGGACGATCTGGCCCGGGCCGGAGCGCTGCAGCAGCTGGCAGCGCAGCATGGTGCGCAGCTGGTGATCGTCCCCGTGGTCGGCTCCGAGCAGGCTCGCGCCCAACAGATTCAGGTCTCAGGCGCCATCGTGCTGCTGGATGTCGATGGCCGGGTGGTCTTGAGCTACGCCGGCGAGTACATTGCGGGCGTCTGCCCCAACCCCAACCTGTTCGTGATCACGCGCACGGGCACGATCGCAGCGGCGCGTCAGTATCCGGGCATCTCCCCCTCGACCTTGAGCGAGGTGCTCTCTCAGTCTCGCTAAGGTGTTGAGCGTTACGCGCTGAAGGTTTACGCCAGCGCGTCGATGCCGCAGGAGTTGGAGAAGGCGTAGGTGCGGACCGGATACTCGGGCTCGGGCTTCACGAGAAGGTGCAGGTAGTCGAGCGGCTCGAGGGGCGTTTCTCCGGGTGCGACCCGCGACTGCAAGGAGATGTTGCGGTTACCGATGTAGCCGCTCAGCATATGGCCGTCACGCTGGTTCCACTGGGTGAGAACCACCCGGTCGTGGCCGATGCGCCCTTCAATCTTGACGGTTGCTCCCCAGTTCGTGGAGTTGAGCTCGAGCGAGCGAGAACCGATCCAGCCCTCGGCCTGACGCCCCCCTTCCACCGGCTCGCTGGTCACGTCGTAGGAGCCACTGAGGCCCACCCCGGTGCAGTGACGCACTCCGTTGGTCTCTTCCACCCGGCCCTCGAGCACCTGGTTGCCCAGGCAGCCGGTCAGGTTGCGATTGCCCCGGCTGCCCTTGACGACCTCCAGGCTGAACTCCTCTCCTGAGATGCGGCCGGCCACCACGCCGGCGGGCCGCACCCCGCGGGGCGCGGCCATCAAGAGCTGGTTGAGGCGGGGTTCCGGGGGGAAGGGCAGTCGGGCGGCGTCCATCGGGGGTCATCCTACCATTGACGGGCCGGTTCTCTCTTTGCCAGGTTGTTAACCCGCCACGGCCGAAAGCAGCCGGATGAGCCAGGCCATCAAACACGCCATCCGCCTCTTGAGCGAGGCGCGCCCGCTGAGCGCCGGGGAGGCTCGTGAGGCGGTGCTCGACATGATCGAGGGGCGCGCCGGTGAGGCCCTGATGGCGGCCTTTCTCATGGGGCTGCGGGTCAAAGGCGAGAGCGAGGAAGAATTGCTCGGCTGCGTGCAGGCCATGCGCTCGGCCGGCCGCGCCATCACTCCCTCGCGGCGGCCATTGCTGGATACCTGCGGTACCGGGGGGGATGGCCGATCGACCTTCAACATCTCCACCACCGTGGCCGTGGTGGCCGCCGGCGCCGGAGCCACTGTGGCCAAGCATGGCAACCGCTCGGTCTCCTCTCAATCGGGGAGCGCCGACCTGCTCGAGGCGCTCGGAGTTCCCCTGCTGCAGGAGCCCGACCTGGTGCGCCGTTGCATCGAAGAGGTGGGACTGGGGTTTCTCTTCGCTCCCTACTTCCACCCCGCTATCGGCTCGGTGGCTCCCGTGCGCCGTCAGCTGGGGGTGCGCACCGTCTTTAACCTGCTCGGCCCGCTCTCCAACCCGGCTCGGGCCGAGTCGCAGCTGATCGGGGTGTACGCCGAGCGCTGGTGCGTGCCGGTGGCGCGTGTGGCCGCCGAATTGGGGGTCACCAGCTGCCTGGTGGTGCACGGCCCCGGGGGTCTGGACGAGCTGGGCCTGGAAGGACCCTCCCTGCTGGTGCGCCAGACCGGGGGCAAGGTGGAGACCCTGCGGTTGAATCCGGCTGAGCTGGGGTTGTCGGCGGCTTCACCCGAGGCCCTGCTGGGCGGCTCTCCCGAAGAAAACGCCGCCATCACGAAGGCGATCTTGGAAGGTGAGAGCGGCCCCCGCCGGGAGGTCGTGCTCCTGAACACGGCCGCGGCCCTGTGGGCGGGTCGCCTGGTCGAGGACATGCGCGAGGGGTTGGTGCGGGCCGGCCAGGCCATCGATGCCGGCGCGGCCCGGACCCGGCTCGAGGAGCTGCGGGCCTTCAGCCGTAAAGCTCTCGCTTGAGGGCCGCCAGGTCGGTTTTGGAGGCGTGACGGGGGTCGCGGGGGATGTGCTCCACAACGTGCAGCTCGTCCACCGGCAGCGGATGGAGCGCGGCTCGCACTTTACGCGAGAGGTCTTCTGACCAGGGCCGGGGGGCCTCCACGCACAGCACGGCCCGGTTGCCCAGCAGGGGATCGGGCATGCCAAAGTAGGCCGCGTGGCGCACTGGCTCGACCCGCAGGGCGCGGATCTGGGCCGGCATGCTCCACTCGACTTTCTCCTCGCGCTGCACCCGCTCCGAGACCCGTCCCATCAGCCAGAGCCGACCCTGGCGGTCTTTCCGGGCCGCATCCCCGGTACGGTGCCAGATGCGGTCTCCCTGACGGATCTTGCCCCGTCGGTCGCTCTCGGGGTCGTCGAGGTAGCCGGTCAGGACGTGCCGACCCGTGACGGCCACCTCGCCCACCTCGCCGTGGCCTGCTTCCCAGTAGTCCAGACCCCGGTAGTCGAGCTCGATGGGGCCATCCCAGGGGCGCAGCAGCTTGAGCTCGAGCTGGGGCACCGGCGTTCCGACGCAAAGCCCCTCCTTGCCAGAACCCGAGGCCTCCAGCAGCTCCTCTGCGTCCAGCCCGGCGATGGGCTCGGCCTCGGTGGAGCCATAAACGACGTGGAGCCTTCCCTCGATGCTCTCTTGCAGCTCGCGGGCCTGGGGGGGCAGAACCGGCGCTCCGCCGGTGAAGACCGCCCGCAGCGGCAAATGGAGGCCTCGCTCGCGGCACCAGGCGCACAGCTTGCTGTAGAACGCCGGCGAGCCGCTGGAGGTGGTCACCCGCTCGCTCAGGATCTGGCGGTAGACCCGCTCGGGGTCGATCTCAGCCGGGCGACGCGGGTCGAAGTCGGGCAGCACGCTGGTGATGCCGCTGGCCAGGTTGTTGAGCACGAAGATGGGCAAGGTGGGCAGATCCACATCCACGTCGCGCAACTTCATGTGGGCCGTCAGGGCCCGGTGCTGGGCCCACAGAAAGCCATGCGTGCGCAGAGCTGCTTTGGGTCGGCCGGTGGCTCCGGTGGTGAAGGTGACCAGGGCTGGTGCCTCCACGCTCATCTGGGCCACGGGTCGACTGGGACCGGCCTGCTCCCACTTGCCGAAGGGGCCGCCCACCATCAGTTGCACCGGGCAGCCGCGCAATCGGGGGCTAAAAAAGCGCAGCAGGTGGGCCTTGGGGATGCCCAGGAAGGCATCCGGCATGGCCATCTCCAGGGCCGCCTCCAGGCGGGCTCTGTCAGCCCAGGCGTCGACGAAGACGGCTGTGCAGCCCAGGTGGCAGGTGGCCAGCAGGGCCGCATAGAGGTCGATCGACATGGGCACGAAGATCAGCACGCGCTGCCCCGGCTTGACCCCCTTCCTCTCCAGGCTGCCGGCCATGCGGGCCACCCGCTCGGCCAGCTCGCCGAAGGTGACCCGTCGGCCGCGCCGCTCGACCAGGGCCGGCCAATCCCCCTGTTCGCGGGCTCGATCTTGCAGACGGGCGGCGATGTTGGGATTGAGCCCCTCCAGGCTGGAGCTGCCCGGGGGGGCGAATTCGCGGCCCTCGACCCTCATGCGGCCCCCCGGCTGTAGAGAGCGTAGCGGCGCCAGAGCAGGGCCCGTCCTGCGGAGGCTCGCTGGGAGACGTGCTGGGACGGGTTCTGGCTGTGCATGAGGGCGTGGATCACCTGTTTGAATCCGAGCTGGCAGGCGACCTGGTGGATACGGGCGGTGAGCACGGTTCCCAACCCCAGCCCGCGCCGATCGGGAGCGGTGGCCAGAGTCTTGAGCACCAACCGCCCGGGCATGCGGTCGGGATAGCTGAGCACGAAGCCAACCGGCCGGGGTCCCTCCTCGGCGATCAGGACCAGCTCGTTTCGTAGCAGAGGGGCCAGAGGGCGGTACAGAGCCCTGAGCTCGGCCAGGTTGATGGGCGTGAAGTAGAGGTTGTGGGCGAAGGCCTCCAGCGAAAGGCGGTGCAGATTCTCGAGCTCGGAATCGAAGTCGCGCAGCGGGCGGATGGCGACGCGCCCGGCCAGACGCTGCTCGATTCGCTCCAACTCGGGATAGACGTGCTCGAGGTCCGAGGTCAGGGTGCTGGTGTAGTGCTGATCGGGGCCAAAGCCGGCGGCCTCGAGCCAGGCGGGATACTCGGGGGGGTTGGTGGGCTCGCCCAGAAAGCTGTCCTGGGGTCCGTCGAGCGCCAGTCGGTAGCGCTCCCAGGTGGTGCCGTCCATGGGGGCCAGCACCTTGCGAGCGCCCTGCTCGAACAGGGCCTCCGCTGCCCGCTCGAGCACCGCCACGGCCGCTTCCCGGTCGCGAGCCCCGAAGTGACCCACCCGACCCAGGCCTGGGAGGGGGAGCATGGCTGCAGTGGCACCGGCCCGCTCGGGGAGAAGCCAGCACTCGGTCTGGCTGGCTGGCTCGCGCAGAGCCAACTCCCCCCAGCGCGCCGTGAAGGGTTCCTCCCCGTACAAAAACCGCGTCACCTGCACGGCGGAAGCTTCGCCTGCGGGGTGAGGCTTCCTATAAAACGGTTGTTCGAGGTATTGAGGAGCAGACAAACTGTAGCATCGAGGAAACAACCTGCGGGGTCCGGCGCGGTTAGGCTGGGGCCCGTGAGCCTCCTTGCGGTGCAGGCCGCTCATACGCGCTGGATGTTGCCCGGACTGACCCGGCCGGCGGCCGCATCGGGCTCTCCCGAGCCGGCCGATACCTTCGCGCCCGGCTCGATCTCGATGGGCGAGGCGAGCGGGGTGCTCTTGGGCGAGGAGAAAATCGACCGTCACAAGCTGTGGGCCTATCCCACCCGGGCGGCTCTGTTCTCGAGTCCTTTGCTGGGCAAGGATGGTGTGCTCTACGTGGGCAGCCACGATCAGAAGATTTACGCCATCGACGCCCGCACCTCCAGGCTCAAGTGGGCCTGTCCGGTGGAGCGCGAGATCTGGGGCTCGCCCCGGCTCAGCCCCGACGGCAGGATGCTCTACCTGGCTTCGCTGGACGGCATCCTGCACGCGGTCGATACCAGGGATGGGCAGGAGCGCTGGAGTCGCAACGTGGGCTGGCGCGTGGAGAGCACCCCCGCCGTGAAGAGCGACGGCACCGTGTTCGTGGGCTCGGCCTTCGGCACGATCCAGGCCCTGGATGGCAAGAGCGGCGCCGAGCGCTGGAAGTTTACCATCGACGACACCGACCGCTCGGCCGACGCCTCCCCCACCCTGTCGGCGGACGAGAAGACCCTGCTCATCGGCTCGGGAGTGGGCCTGGAGGGAGCCCGGCTCTATGCGCTCGATGCCGAGAACGGCAAAGAGCGCTGGCACTTCGACACGAAGAACAGCGTGCACGGGGCGCCGGTGCTGGCTGGCGACGGCAACACCGTGTATGTGCCCTGTGAAGATGGCAAGCTGTATGCGCTGGACAGCCGCAGTGGCCAGGAGTTGTGGCACTTCAAGACCGAGCGAGGCATCCGCAGCTCTCCCACGTTGGGAGCGGACGGCACCATCTACCTTGGCAGCGCCGACGGCAAGCTCTACGCTATCGACCCTGAAACCCATCAGGAGAAGTGGAGCTTTGAGACGGGCGGATCCATTTTCGGCTCGCCCGCCGTGGGACCCAACGGGTCGGTCTACGTGGGCAGCCACGACCACCACGTTTATGCCATCGACGGCCAGAGCGGGGAGATGCGCTGGAGCTTCGAGTCGGGCAAATACGTCAACGGCTCGCCCACGGTGGGACCGGATGGCACCGTCTTCGTGGGCAGCTACGACGGGCGGCTCTATGCCCTGGTGGACGACGCCGATCGAAAACGCGTGGAGGAGCTGCGCAAGCAACGCGAAGACGACCAGCAGATGGTGCTGCGCGAAGAAGATCAGTACTTGATTGTGGGCTCGGTCAAAGTCAAGAAGCGGCGATGAAGAAGGTCGTCGTGACGGGCGTCTCGCGCGGCCTGGGCCGAGCGATGGCCCGCCAGATTGCCGCTCTGGGCCATCTGGTGCTGGGCTGCTCGCGCACCGAGTGCCATCTGCTCAAGGCCCCCCACGAGATGGCCGTGCTCGACGTGGCGGATGGACCGGCCGTGCAGCGCTGGGCGGCCAACCTGGTGGCCCGCCATGGAGCTCCCGACCTGGTGCTCAACAATGCCGCCCTGATCAACCGCAATGCGCCCCTGTGGGAGGTGCCTCACCACGAGTTCGCCGCCGTGGTGGACGTGAACATCAAGGGCGTCTATTTCGTCGCTCACGCCTTCTTGCCGTCCATGATCGAAGCCGGCCAGGGAGTGTTCGTCAACTTCTCCAGCGGCTGGGGTCGCAGCGCCTCGCCCGAGGTAGCGCCTTACTGCGCCACCAAGTGGGCCATCGAAGGGCTGACGAAGGCCCTGGCCCACGAGCTTCCCCCGGGGTTAGCCGCCGTCAGCCTCAACCCGGGCATCATCAACACCGAGATGCTGCAGAGCTGCTTCGGGGAGAGTGCCCACAGCTATGCAACTCCCGATCAGTGGGCCGAGAAAGCAGTACCCTTCTTGCTGGAGCTGGGACCAAAAGACAACGGCAAGGCGCTCACCGCGCCGAACTAGGTCTGCGTGGCCAGTAGGCGCGCACGCCCAGGTAGGCGCCGACCATCAGCAGGCCGTCCAGCCCCAGGTCAGCGAGAGGGTGCCGCAGACCACCGCCCAGGCCGGGACGAGCACTGTGATTTCAGCCTTCTTTAAGGGCTCGGGAGTACCTTCCACCGAAATGTCTCGGGAGGGTTCCATGCAGGTCCTCGCTTCTCCAGCCGTCACGAATCTCACTCTCAGTTCGCCGTCCCGGGCCCAGTCCACTGCTCTTGAAGGCGACGTCGTGCGCCTGGGCGAGCGCCCCGAGGCCGGTCCCAAGCCCCCCTGGATCAAGAGCAAGGCCGAGACCACCGGCGAGCAAGCCCGTCCCCTGTCAGGCTGGGCGCGGGGGATTTCGCTGGTGCTGGTGGGAGCCATCGGGGCGGGCGCGCTGGCGGGCTGCTCCAGGCCCCCCGAGCCGCCCCCCATCAGCGAGTCCCAGACCCAGGCCCAGCAGGCGCTGGACAAAGCCTTCGACGAAGCCGATCAGTTGCTGCAGAAGAGCAAGGACGACGACGCCAAGGAGCAGGCGACCCGTCGGGTCATGAGCGCGGTGGGCGAGTATGCCCGCAAAACCGGGCGCAGCGCCCAGCAGGTGGCCAGCGACCTGCGCGGCTACATGGTCGAGCACCCCGTGCTGACTCTGAGCGTGGCTTACGCAGTGGGCGTGGGAGCGGGCATCGGCCTGGAGAAGCTGGGACTGAGCGACTCGGTGGCCACCAGCGTCGAGTCCATCAAGCAGGCCATCAAGGACCACCCCATCTTGACCGGCGTGGTGGTGGTGGCGGCGGCCGCGGCCGTGGGCTACGTGATCTACGAGGCGGTGCAGACCGAGGCGACCGAGGTACCTCCCCCGCCCTCGACGCCCGAGGCCGAGAAGCTGCGCAGTGAGTTCGAAGCACTCGAGCAGCAGGCTGCCCAGAGCACCGGCAACACCCGCGAGGACGCGGCCCGTATCGACCGCAGCCTGAAGGAGAAGATCGCCGAGTATGCCCGCGCCACCGGGCGAAGCGTGGAGCAGGTCGGGGGCGAGATCCAGCAGTTCTACATCGACAACCCTGGCGTTTCGGCAGCCGTGGTTCTGGCTGCGGGCGTGGGCACGGGAGTGGTGCTCGAGCGCGCCGGCGTGCCGGCCACGGTGGCTCGAGCGGCCTCGGTGGCGCTGAACAGCTCCAAGGACGGTCTGGCCGGGGTGGGCGAGGCTATCAAGGAGCACCCGGTGCTGGCCACCGCCGTGGGCATCGGGGTGGCCGCGGGAGCAGGCTACCTCATCCACCAGGCGGTGACGAACTGAGCTGCAGGGCGGCCGCTGCGGCGGTCGGGAGCAGTGTGGCCAGGGCCTGGCGGCGCACCATGGGGTAGCCCTCGGGCAGCCCGTAGCGCCGTCTCAGGCCGTGATAGATCAAGGGGGCGAGCAGCACCGCCGGCAGGCACGTCCAGGCCGCTCCGCTGGCCTCGGGGTGCAAAAAGAGCGAGAGCGGCAGCACCGCCAGAGCCCCCAGCAAGGTGGCCTGCGCGGGCTTTTCGGGCATCTCCAAAGAGATCAGAATGGCCAGCTGAGCGGCCACCGCACCCACAAAGGGAAAAAACAGGGGGTCGCCGGGCCACCTGAGCCCGGTGGTCAGGGCGTTGTTGCCCAGCAGCACCAGCGTGGGCACCAGGCAGACATAGAAGACGGCCAGAATCTGGTGGCGGTCGGGGAACCTTCTTCGCAGCAAGAGATAAGCCACCAGGGCAGCGAGGGGGGGGACGGCCCACAGCGGGCCGCCCAGGCTGAAGGAGCCGAACAGCACCAGGCTGGCCCCCACCGCTCCCGCCAGCGAGAAGGTTCGCAGCTTCCAGGCCATCAGCAGGGTGACCGCCAGACAGCCGAGCAGGGCCGCCAGCTGCACGGTCAGGTGAGCCACCGTCTTGTCGGTCGCCTTGACCAGCATGAAGTAGCTGGCCAGGGGCACGATCAGGTTGTCGTTGCCCTCCAGGCTGATGGCCTCAAAAGCCGTCAGCAACAGGGCCATGATCAGGGCCACCAGCACGATCAGCCGGCGGTCCAGGTCGGTCATGAGCAACAGCGGCAGGTGCACGCCCAGGAAGGTGGTCAGAAAGAAGACCGCCGAGCCCTCCAGGCTGCGGGTATCCTGCTCGACGGCGTAGGGATGGCGCCCGTAAGCGGTTCCGACCAGGGCTGCCAGGGTATCCGAGAGCACCAGCGCGATGGCCGAGACCAGATAGAAGGCGGGCTGGTCGGCCGAGAGCCAGAAGAGCAGGAAGACGGCCAGCGGATAGTAGAGCCCGCCCTGCGAGCGCCGGGCCACCCCGTGCACGCTCGAGAGCAGGCCCAGCCTTCGTGAAAGCCACAGGATGCCCCCGAACGCGCACGACAGAGCCAGCACGGTCCAGGGCGAGCGCAGCAGCCAGGGAAAGGCGGCCACCACCAGTCCCCCGGCAAAGTGCACGAATTTGCGCGTCAGCTCGGCGGGCGGGTGAAAGACTCGCTTGATCAGCTCGGCCAGGGCGAAGATGGCCAGGAACATGCCCGCCACTCCCAGGGCTCGCACCGCCTCAGTCACGCCGATCCACCTGCAGGGCCTGGTAGAACCAGGCCCGGTCCTGGCGATGCAGAGCTCGCGCCTCCGCTTGCAGGCGGGTGACCGGCAGGCCTGGCACGGCGCCGCGCGAGGCCAGCAGGTTCCAGTAAACCAGCCGGGCTCCCGGGCGGGCCTGAGCCACCAGCTCGGAGTAGACCTGGCGGTGCTCCTGGGGGGAGAAGTACTCGAACAGGTCGGAGAGGTTGAAGCCGTCGAAGGGCCCTCGCCCGGTGGCCTGGATGGGCCCGTGGAACAGCTCGAGCCGGTCCAGGCGGTCCCGAATGGCCTCGAAGTGCTCGGCTCTGAGATAGCGGGGCAGGGCGTGCAGGGCGTAGTTGCCGGTCATGATGTAGGTCAGGTAGGGATTGTCCCAGGTGCTCACCCGGGCCAGGCCGTGCCGGGCGCGGGCCAGGAGGCGACGGCCCACGTGCACCCGCACGTGGCGCAGCAGAGCCGGATCGCGCCCGGCCGAGCCCAGCACCTGTCGGCTGAAGAAGGCCAGGAAGAGGCAACGCCAGGCCCGCGTGTTCCAGCGCTGGTCGTAGAAGCGCTGCTGCTCCTGGGGGCTCTTCTCGCTGAGCAGGGCTCGCCGGATTTCGGCCGAGTAGAGCAGCGGCAGCACCCGCAGACCGAAGAACCGCAGATAGCGTTCGAACTTGCCGGCGTGGATCACCCCTCGCTCGATCCAGCCCATCCTCTCATCCCAGAAGGCGCGCAACGGACCGGGAAGGGAGAGGGCCCGGTAGTAGAGGCGACGGGCTCCCGAGGGAGTGACTCCCAGGAAGGCCAGCAGCTCGCGGTGCTCCAGGCGTGCGAAAGCCGCTCGGCGCAGCTCCAGGCAGGCCAGCTGAGCCCCCGAGAGGTCGCAGGCCACCACCCGGGCCGGATTGAGCGTGAGCAAAGCCAGGGCGTTGTCCCCCCCGGAAGCGATGGACAGGAGGTTGCCCTGGCGGGCCACCGGCTCGAGCGCCCGGCAGAGCACGTCGGCGTCCTCCCAGACGCTGGCGTAGCGGATGGTGCGATCGTTGAAGACGGTCACGTGACCAGGCCGGTGGTGCCGTCCATTTCGACCACCTGGCCGTCTTGCAGCCGCTCGAGCAGGCCGGGGATGCCCACCACGCAGGGAATTCCCAGCTCGCGAGCCACGATGGCCGAGTGGCTCAGCAGGCTGCCGCGCTGCACCAGCAGGCCCTCCACCACCGGAAAGAGCAGGGCCCAGCCGGGGTCGGTGCGCTCGGCCACCATGATGTGTCCCCGCAGCTCGCCTGGATGGGCCGGATCGCGCACGATGCGCACGGGGGCGCGCACCCTCCCGGGGCAGCAGCCCTGGCCCCGCAGCTCGCCTTCAGCCGGGACCTCCGGGGCAAAGCGCGTCAGCGCGGGCGAGCCCACCGTCTGGAAGCGGTCGGGGGGGGCCGGCTCGGAAGCGTAGCCGGTGAACTCGGCCCGGCGCTGCTCCACCACCTGCTCCAGCAGATTGCTGGCGGCGGTGCCTGCGAACCAGCCGAAGACCTCCTCGCGGGTCAGGTAGAACACGTCCCGCTCGCTCTTCAACGCACCCAGACGGGCGAGGTGGGCCCCCAGAGCCAGGAACAGGCGGCGGATCAGTCCGAAGACCCGGGTCCGCTCGAAGCGCAGGTTCTCGCGGTCGCGCACCCTCTCGCGGGCCTGCTTCAACACCGAGAAGAAGACCCGGGCCTTCCAGCCGCGGAGCTTGCTCCGCGCCACCAGCTCGGCCGCCTCGCGGGCGGCCTGCCCGCCCTGAGGGCGCGGGGGGTGATCGAGGTAGGCCCGAATCAGGCTCACCAGAGCGGTGGGATTTTCGCGCAGGGTCTCGGTCTCGAGCTTCAGCTCGCCCACCGAGCGGTCGCCGTAGCGCTCCAGGTAGTCATCCAGGAAGCCGGGCTCGAGCCGCGCGAGCATTTCCTCGTCGCTGAGGGCGAAAAGCTCGCGGGGTGCCCTGCGGGCCAGCTCCATCAAGGCTTCGGCCGGGCGAGTGGAGATGATCCCCCCCTCCCCGCACAGCAGATCGTTCTGGAGGGTGGGGGGCAGCCCGGGCAGCCATTTCTCCACCAGGCGGCCGAGCAGGCCGTGGAAGATCATGGCGAAGAAATCGTTCACCAGCGGGGCCTTCCACTCGCACAAGAGCTCCGTTTCCAGCTGGCGGTAGAGTCCGATCAGCTGCTCGGGTGTCAGTTTTTTGAGCTCACGACCTCGCTGGCGCGAGAGCACGCCCTCTACCCGCTGCTGGAAAGCCCCCACCTCCAGAGCCAGTCGGGCCTGCTCGCGCCCCATGGTGATCACCATGCGGACCAGACGGGCCAGGTCGCGCCAGCGGCCGTGAGAGGGCGGGGTCACGGGCGGGTTGGGCAGCTTCTGGCGCACGCCCATCATGCGCTCCATGAAGTCGCGGTTGAAGCTGAACCCGGGCAGCAGGGCCAGGGTGCGATACCAGTTGAGCAGGTTGTAGTAGATGCGCCCACGGATCAGGCCCAGCATGTTCTCGAAGACGGGTCGGTTGACTTGCAGCACGCTCTCCTCCACCCCCATCACCCGGCAGAACTGGGGATAGACGTGGGCGTAGACGCTGCGCGCAAAGCTGAAGGTGAGAGGTGTGGTCACCCCCGAGTAGCTCTCGATGATGTTGGAGTTGTCCCACAGCACCGGCTCGTCGGCCAGGGTGGTGATGGGCCGGCTCTGCAGCACCACCAGCCGGGTGCCCACCAGGGCCCATTCCACGTCCTGCGGGCCATCGAGTTGACGGGCCAGGCGCTGGCCCAGCTCGGCCAGGCCCAGTGCCTGCTCGTTGCTCAGGCAGGGGCCGGACCGAGCCAGGGGACGGCGCACCACTTCGCCCTGCTCCAGCACCAGTTGCTCGCACTGATCGCCCGGCAACGATTCCAACACCTGGCCCTGGTGGACCCGGTAGGTCTCCCCCGTGACCTCGCCGCTGACCAGCAACTCGCCCAGTCCGCGCACGGCGCTGATGACGCTCAGGTCGCGCTGGCCGCTGACCGGGTCGGCGGTGAAGAGCACTCCCGAGCAATCTGGTGCCACCATCTCCTGGAGGATCACGGCCATGGCGGGTGGGGATTCGTCGCCATAGGCGTGCTGCTGGTGCAGCGAGGCTCGAACCTGCTCCACGGCCGAGAGAGCCTGTTCCGCGCCAACTCCCAGCACGGTTCGAAATTGGCCCGCAAACGAACGCTCCCGTGAGTCTTCGCCCACGGCCGAGGAGCGCACCGCCAGGGGAACTCGGTCCAGACCGCTCTGGCGCAGGACCGTCTGGAGGGCTTCGGAGGAGGGCAGGGGAGCGCTGGCCTTGAGCACCACGAATCGGGGCACCTCGTGTCCCGAAGCCGCCAGCCGCGCGAGCTGGGTGCCTTTCCCTCCCAACTCGCGCGGCTCGACCGGATCACCGGGGCGGTAGAACGCGCTCACACCGTTGGGTTCGGGACGGCTGCCCCGGAGATCCTATCGCCTCATTGGGCAGAAGGTTGAAAGGCCAGCCAGGGCGCCAGGCCGAGCAGCAGGTACATCCCGATAGTCCAGAGCCCCGAGGCGATTTCCACAGCGCGGGCTCGGCGCCAGCCCGGCTCGGCCCGAAAGCGTAATCCGGCGCGGCCGGCCAGCAACCACATCCCGAGCAGCACCCCGAAGGAGGCCGTGCCGGCCCGCACCAAGTGCAGGGCCCCGGCAGCGGTGAGGGCGGTCAGGGTCAGCAGCAGCAACCAGATCGTGGGGGCGCGCTGCAGGCCCCAGGCCCGGGTGTAGGAATCCACCCCCACGCGCTCGTCGGAGGGGGCGCGCAATTTCCGTCCCACCTCGATCACGGTGCCGTTCAGGAAGGTGACCAGCAAGAAGAGCTCCAGGCCGTGGGGGATCCCCCGGCCGGCCTCGATCCAGTCCAGCCCGGTGGTGTAGAAGTCGATCATCGGCATGATCAGCATGTGACTGACCAGATACCAGGTGACATGGGCGCGCAGCCACGAGCGCACGAAGAACTCCTTGGTCATCAGGGCGGCCCAGAAAGCCACCCCCAGGCAGGGCCACAGCAGGCGCGGATCGCGCCAGGCGTTGAGAGCCAGGGCCAGCCCCAGCAGGACCAGGCCGGTCCAGCGCAACTCCCGCAAACGGATCAGGCCGCGTGGAACCGGCAGCTCGGGGCGAAACTCGCGGTCGGTGTCGGCGTCCTTGTGCTCGTCGAGCACCCGCAGCCAGAAGAAGAAGACCAGCGAGGTGAAGCAGCCCACCGCGAAGGTCGGCCAGGGCACGAATCCGGCCACCCCCCGGGCCACGCGCGAGTAAGCCGCGGCCGAGAAGGTGAAGACCGTGATCATGGGCACGTAAGCAGCCAGGGGAAAGCGTTCGCGGGTATAGGCCAGCAGTCGAGCCGGAAAGCTCAACGCTTGTGGGGACGACCGAGGCGCTCGTGGGCGCCCGCGAACTGGTGGCTGCACATGGCGGCGCAGATGGAGATCTCGCCCGCCAGGGCCACCCCGGCGCAGATCTCGGCCAGCTTCTGGGCCGTGCCGTCGCCGGTGCACTCGAGCAGGGCCAGGCATTCGCGGGCCGTGGGCAGGCGCGTGCCGCCGCCCACGGTGCCCACGATCAGGTTGGGCAGGGTGACCGAGCAGTACAGATCGCCGCCCCGGTTCTCCATCCGTGTCACACCCACCGAAGCCTCGCTGATGGTGGCCACGTCCTGGCCGCAAGCCAGGAAGAGGGCGGCGATGCCGTTGGCCACGTGACCCGAGACGCCGATCGAGCCGGTTTGCACCCCCCCCACGAAGTTCATCAGCCAGCAATGCTGGATGCGCTCGGCGGTGGTGTGCAAGCCGCGCTCGACCAGACGGCGAGGGATCAGCGTCTCGGCGATGACCCGCCGACCGCGGGTCAACAGGAAGCTCTGAGCGGTGGCCTTCTTGTCGCCCGACATGTTGGCCTCGAGGAACCAGAAGCGAGGTTGCAGGGGCGTGCGCTCCAGGATATCCTGGCAGATCTCGGCCGTGCACAGGGTGACCATGTTCTGGCCCGAGGCGTCTCCCGTGTAGAACTGGAAGATCAAATAGACGTGGTTGGCTTCGACGTGGGTCACCAGGTTGAGCAACCGACCGTGCGAGGTGCGGGCGGCGGTCACTTCCTGGAAGCGCTCGATCTGGCCGTGGATCCAGGTCGTGAAGAGCGCCGCCTCGCGGAGCGTCTCGAAGGCAAAGCCCGGGGCACGTTGCACTTGCTCGGCGGTGACGGCAGCGCTGGCTCCGCCCGAACGGGTGATCACTCGCGCGCCGCGATCGTAACTGGAGATCAAAGCCCCCTCGGAGGTGGCCAGCGGCACGTAAAAATCGCCGCTGGCAAACATTCCTCGGATGCGCAGCGGACCGATCACGCCGGTAGGAACGCGGGTATAGCCCAGAAATTGCTCGATGTTGCCCTGCAACTCGGCCGGGTCAGGCTCGGGAACCGAGCCGGTCAGGTGCTCGAGCTTCTTCCCCCGCTGCTCGAAGAAGGCCACCCGCTGCTGGCGGGCCTCCTCGCTCCAGTCCCAGGAACGAGGTACAGGGGGCGGCGGAGGGCTGAAGTCTGGCTTCAGCCCATCGAGTCGCGATTCAAGCTTCTCTCCCTGCCCAATACGAGACATGATCTCACGGGCGCGTTCCACCGAAAGGGTCATGGCGGGCGACCCTTCGCCTTTTACGCCCCGAGCCCTCCGTCGAGTTCAATTTCAAAGGCACAGGACTCGACCCGCCCCAGCCGCAGGGCGAAATCGACCAGTTTTTTCTGGAGTCCGTAGCGTCGCGAGAGCTCTCGATTCACCTCGACCAGCTCTTCCGGGCTCAAGATGCGGGCCAGACCCGAGCGGGCCTCCGCCAACAGGTGACCCGGCCGCAATGCCGGGGCCACCTGCACCCGGGGCTCGTTGCGCACCCGCTTGACCTTGCCCGAGCGAGCACCTGTCCGCACGTAAAGCTTGCCGCCTCGCTCCACGAACCAGACCGGGGTGGTGACCGGTTGCCCGTTCTTGCGAAAGGTGGTGAGGGCCAGAAAGCGAGCCTGGCGAAAGGCGCTCAACCTTCCACGTAGGGGTCAGCCAGGCCCAGGGCGTCGTCGATGATGGCCAGGCCTTCCCTGACCTGCTCGGAGGTGATGCACAGGGGAGGCACGCAGAAGAGCCAGTCCCAGCGCACGAAGGTGAACATCCCCAGCTCGCGCAGGCGCGCTGCCACCTTTTTCATCGGCTCGCTGAGGGGCTTATTCCAGCCCTGCATCGGCTCTTTCGTCTGCCGGTTCTTCACCAGCTCGAAGAGCCAGAACAGTCCGACGCCACGCACGTCACCCACGCACGGGTGCTTCTCGGCCAGCTCACGCATGCCCGCCTCCAGCACCTTACCCATGGCAGCGGCGTTCTCGATCAGATTCTCTTCCTGATAAACCTTGATAGTAGCCACCGCCGCCCCGCAGCCCAGCGGATGCGAGCTGTAGGTGAGGCCGCACCAGAGCATATTCTTCTCGAAGTGCTCGGCGATAGCCTCGCTGGCCACCACCGCTCCCAGTGGCACGTAGCCCGAAGTGAGCCCCTTGGCCATGACCATCAGGTCGGGCACCACACCGTAGAGGTCCACCCCGAACCACTTGCCGGTGCGTCCGAAGCCGCTCATCACCTCGTCGGCGATCAGCAAGATACCGTGCTTGTCGCACAGCTCGCGAATGCGGTGCCAGTAGCGGGCCGTGGAGGGAGCGATCAGGCCGCTGGAGCCGTTGTAGCCCTCGAGCAGGATTCCCGCAATGGTCTGGGGCCCCTCCATCTCGATGATGTCCGCCATCATGTCCACCACCGCCATGTCCCCTTCCTCGGGGGTGCAGTTGCGGTAGAGGGGGCTTCGGTAGGCGTAGGGCTCGGGTACTCGCACGATCCAGGGCATCCCGGGGTCGAAAGCCAGTCGGCGAGGGTCGCCTCCGGCTGAGGCGGCCGCAAACGTACCCCCGTGGAAGCTGCGCAAACGGGTGATGATCTTCTGGCGCCCGGTCACCAGGCGAGCCATCTTCATCGCATTCTCGATGGCGTCGGCCCCGCCCAGGGTGAAAAAGCTCTTCTTCAGCTTGCCGGGAGTAATCGAGGCGATCAACTCGGCGGCCTCGCCGCGCGATCGGGTGGCCATCCCGGGATAAGCGTAAACCAGCTCCTCGGCCTGCTTCTTGATGGCCTCGATCACTTTGGGGTGGCCGTGCCCGATGTTGACGTTCATCAGCTGCGAGGAGAAGTCGATGTAGCGCTTACCGGCCGCGTCCCAGAAGTAGACCCCTCTGGCCCGTTCCATCGCGATGGGGTTGACATCTTGTTGAACCGACCAGGAAAAGAGCGAATATTCCTTGTTCTTGCGGATGATCTCCGCGGCATCCGCGGCCGAGCCGCTTTCGATGAGCGTCATGACTCCTCCAGTTATTCAGGTTCCACAGGCTTCAAGACTTTCCGAGCGCAGGGCTCCCCGGTCCACTTTCCCAAGGTGGGTGCGGGGGAGGCTGGCCACGAACAACACCCGCCGAGGGTGCTTGAAGGGCTCCAGAGCTGCCAGAACGTGGTCTTTGAGGGTTTGCTCGAGGGCGGGGCCGGTCGGACCTTCAGCCACCACGTAAGCGTGAGGTCGGATCAGCCCGTCATGGCACACCATCCCCACCACGGCGCACTCTTTGACGGCCGGATGGGTCAACAAGCAGCTCTCCACCTCCTGAGGGGCCAGCCAGCGCCCGGCCACCTTGAGCAACTCGTCCCCCCGGCCGCAGTAGCGATAGTAACCATCCTCATCCCGGCTGACCAGATCGCTGGAGACGAACCAGGGACCCCGCAGGGCTTCCTGGCTCTTGTCGGACTCCTGCCAGTAGCAAAGTGCCCGCGAGTCTCCTCGAACCCAGAGCCGTCCCACCTCGCCGGTTGGCACCTCGCGGCCCTCGTCGTCGGCCGCCTTGACCGTGAAGCCCGGCACGGGGCGACCCAGGGTGCCGGGACGAGCCGCTCCGGGCGGATTGCTCAGGAAGATGTGCCACATCTCGGCCGTGCCCAGACCGTCGAGCAGCTCCACTCCGAAGACCTCCCGCCAGCGATGAAAGAGCGCCTCCGGCAGAGCCTCTCCGGCCGACGTGGCCAGGCGCAGGCAGCTGAGATCCTGGCTGGCAGCCTCGGGGTGGCTGACCATGTGATTGACCATGGTAGGCACGTTCACCAAAATGGTGGGCCGATGGCGCGCGATCTGTTGGAACAGGCGCTCAACCGTGCATTTTTCGGGAAAAAGCACGGTGCTGGCCCCGACCGAGAAGGGGAAGATGAGATTTGATCCGGTAGCATAACCAAAAAACAGCTTGGGCACAGAGAGCGTGCGGTCCTGGCGCTGGTACCCCAGGAAGCGTTTGCCGTAGAGCTCGGTGGTATTGTAAAAGGAGCGGTGGCTCTGCAGAACGGCTTTGGGCCGACCGGTGGTCCCGCCTGAAAAGAGCCAGATGGCCACGTCGTCTCGGTGGGTGCGGTACCCGGGCTGAAAGTCAACGGGTTGCTCGTCGGCCTGCTCGGGGATCACCCGAGGAATTCGTCCCCCGAAGCTTTCTCTCCGCGCGCCCTCTACGATCGCCAGCCGAGCCCGGGAGTAGTCAACCATGGCCTGATTCTCGTCCGGAGACAGGCCCGGATTGAGCATCACCACCGCCGCCCCCAGCTTGAGAGCCCCGAACAGGGAGGCTACGTAGTCAAAGCCGTCGCTGAGACTGAGCAGGAGCCGTTGCTCAGCCTGTAACCCGTGGCTCTGGAAAAGATTGGCCATCTGGTGCGAGCGCTGGCAAACCTGCCGATAGGAGTAGCTCTGGCCTGAAACGTGGAGGGCGGGCAGGTCGCCCAGCCCTTCGCTCAGGCGGGCATCCAGGCAGTATTCGGCCAGGTTGAAGGTCTCGGGAGGCGGATCAATCAGGCTTTCTAAGGACATCCTCGTCCTCCGTCGTGGGCGGAGGAGGCACGAACCCGGCATGCTGAGCCAGGGTGGGAACCTCGTCCTTGACCGCCGGCGGGGGAGGCCCGGGGGCGGCACGCTCCAGCGGTTGGGGAGCTGCGGGGGCCGCAGGCTCGGCCGGCTCGCGACCGATCCTGATGCCGGCCTTGCGCATCTCGAAAAGCCGTTGCTCGAGGGCCTGCCCGAACTCTTCGGCCAGCTTGAGGTGCTTGTCGGTGAAGGCCCCTGCCTTGATGCGGTTATCGGCATAGAGCAGGCCCACCACCAGCCGGGAAGGGTGGCGCAGGGGCAGGCACAGGATGGACCGCAAGTTACTCAGCACCACGCTGGTGCGGTTGCCGAAACGCGGATCGGCTCCGGCATCGAGCAAAATGATGGGCTTGCCTTCGCGGCGCACCGAGCGAAGCAACTCCTGGCTGATCTCAGCCGTCGTGAAGACAGTTTCTGGCTCGATTCCGTGGGCGGCTTCCACCGCCAGCTCTTCTGCTTCTTTTTCCTGGTAAAGGAACAGGCATCTTTCCGCAGACAGATCATCGCGCAAGAAGGCCAAAACCTGCTGGCACAGAGCCTCGAAGGAGTCGATGTGTGAGAGGTCCCACATACTCAGGGGCGATTCGGCGGGGTCGGGGGGGCCACCTTTCGGGAGGGGAAGGCGAGTTTGCACAGAATAGCCGGCTTCGCCCTCGCCGGTATCCGGCACAATTTTTTGGGCGGTCCGACGCGGAGGAAGGTATGTCGTTGAAAGACGTGGGCAAAACCACACCAATCGTGGAAGTCATCCGCCGGGTGCTCGAGAAGCAGCAAAAGCCGATGTCCCTGGAAGAGCTGACCATGCACGTGATGGAGTCGTGGGGGCGCGACTTCCCGAACAATCCCTATGAGGACGTGAGCCTGATCTACAAGCTGGCCACGCGCGTCCTGCGCTGTCAGGTGTTCTTCGACGAGACGGGGGGCGAGCCGCCCACCGTCCAGGCCGAGGATGCCCGACCCGAGCCGATGAATCAGGTGCCGTTCCTGACCTCGACCCAGCTCAACGTGATTCTGGATCAACTCCGTCACGTCAAGCTTTCGCTGGCCGAAGTCCCGGCAGCGACGGGCAACGGCAAGAAGAAGTAGATTCTCAAGCGCATTCTGCGTCGTCTGGAGGGCCGTCCTCTGGTCGATGCCCTGGCCCAACTTCCAGCCAGCGACTTCGACTCGCTGATGCTGGCCGTTTTCGCTCAGCGTGCTGGAGACGGCCAACCGGTCGAGCTGCTGCGCCGCTTTGAAGAAAAGCAGGCCAGTCGCGTCCTGAGCCTGGACTCCCGCCGCCTGCATGCCGCTGAAGGGGCGTTGCTGGAAGCGGCCGAGCCTTTTGAGGCGCTGGGCCTGGGCCCGGCCTTACCATTTGGGGCCACCCGAACCCTGGGTGGCATCCACCAGAACAACGTCCTGAGCGCCGCCCGGGGGCTCGAGGTGGTGGGAGACCCCAGCCTGGCCCTGGCGCTCGAGGCGGCTCGGCGCCGACGCCACGCGCGCTCGAAGCCGATCAGGTTGTGCGCCAGTCAGCGCGTGATCCGCATGCAGCCGCTACCAGATCCCTCCTGGTTGCCTCACTTTCAGCTCTTTGCCGCGGTCACGGCCAGTCGAGCTGGCCGCTCGCTCGAGGCTTTGCGCGAGCACGCGTCTGTCTACCTGAGAGTCCTCTCTCCCCGGGCCGAGCGGGTGGTGCTGGAGGTCAGCGATAGCCGTCGGGTACTGCGCCTGCTGGCTGAGCAGGGGATCGAGGTGCAGGGTCAGTTCCAGGCTCACGACCTGGCCTCCTCGGCCGCCTACCTGGCCGAGCGCGGGGTTGTCCTACCTCGCGGCCGGGGCCTGGATGCTCGACTCGAGTCGGAGATTCTCGAGCCCCTGGAAAAGGAGTTTCCCGCCCTGGAGCTTTCCGTCGATCTGGGACGCTGCGAAGGTCTGTCTTACTACTCGGGTCCCATGCTGCGCATCCTGGCGGCTCGGCCCGATGGACCTCTGTTGCACCTGGTGGATGGAGGGCAATTGGACTGGACCGCGCGTCTGCTTGCGGATCGGTCCGAGTGGGTCCTGGCCAGTGGCATCGGCGTTGATCGATTGGCGCAGTTCTTCTGAGGGGTTTCCGTGAGCCAGTTCACGGATAACTCGCTCCGGGCGAGCTAGACTCTATTGGTAAGTAAGGTCCAGCTTGGAAGGCGCCGGCCCTCAGGGGGGAACCGGCGCCTTCTCTTAGGGCCGAGAAAAGTTTCGCTATGTTTGTACGATGTTCGGGAGGATCCCCGGAGGCAAGAACGAAATTCAACCTCAGGCCCGGTTTTGACGGGCGCAAAGAGGTGTTGTAGCGCGAGTCAACAGCGTTTGTTCGTTGCCGTCGAGTTGGCTTCGGTTGCTCGTCAGGTAGAAGAAATTCAATCTCTTCTCCGTGTGGCGGCCGAGGATGTCAACTGGGTACGGCCTGAAAATTTCCATCTCACTCTGAAGTTTCTGGGGGGCACCCCCGACGAGCGCATCGAGTCGATCCAGCAGGCTCTGGCCCGAGCCGTGAGCGGGATGGAGCCTTTTGAGGTCGAGTTGAGCGGGGTCGGCGCTTTTCCCACGACTTCCCGGGCCCGCGTGGTTTGGGTCGGATTGGTTCCCGAGCGCCCGCTGGTGCAACTGGCCGGGCGTGTTGAGGATGAGTTGGAGGGCTTGGGAGTGGGTCGCGAGGAGCGGCCATTCGCGGCCCACGTCACGCTGGGAAGGCGGCGCACTCCGCGTCGCGACGAGAGGTTGCAAAAGACGCTGGGTGAGTTGACCGTGGCAAATGGCGCCCGGTCTCGGATCGCGGAGGCGGTTCTGATGCAGAGCCACTTGCGAGCGGGCGGACCGGTCTATACGCCGGTGGCCAGGTTCCCCTTCAAAGGTTGATCCGTCGCACGGAGCGCGCACAGTTTCAGGGTCGCGCGCGCTGGCAAAGCCCGGTCGCACCGGGACAACAGATGAGGTGCAACTGCAATGGATAAAGCAAAAGCTCTGGATATGGCCCTGTCGCAGATCGAGCGACAGTTTGGAAAAGGCTCCATCATGAAACTGGGTGATGCCTCGGCGCGCTACGAGGTGCCCGCCATTCCCACAGGCTCTCTGGCCATCGACGTGGCTCTGGGTATCGGAGGCATCCCTCGCGGCCGCGTGACCGAGATTTTCGGTCCCGAGTCGTCGGGCAAGACCACCCTGGCCTTGCAGGTGGTGGGCGAGGCCCAGAAGCTGGGTGGAATCGCTGCCTTCATCGACGTCGAGCACGCCCTCGACCCCCATTACGCTCGCAACCTCGGGGTCGATCTCGACAACCTTTACGTGGCTCAGCCCGATACCGGCGAGCAGGGCCTGGAGATCGTCGAGACGCTGGTGCGCTCCAACGCCGTGGACGTGGTGGTGGTCGATTCGGTCGCGGCCATGGTGCCCAAGGCCGAGATCGAGGGCGAGATGGGTGACTCCCACGTGGGCCTGCAGGCCCGTCTGATGTCGCAGGCCCTGCGCAAGCTGACCGGCACCATCTCCAAGACCAAGACTGCGGTGATCTTCATCAACCAGATCCGCGAGAAGATCGGGGTCATGTTCGGCAGCCCCGAGACCACGCCAGGGGGCCGGGCGCTCAAGTTCTACTCCTCGGTGCGCATCGACGTGCGCCGCATGGATACTATCAAGCAGAACGGCGAGATGACCGGCAATCGAGCCAAGATCAAGGTGGTCAAGAACAAGCTGGCCCCACCCTTCCGTTCGGCCGAGTTCGACATCCTGTTTGGCAAGGGCATCTCGCGTGAGTCGAGCCTCATCGACGTGGGTCTCGAGGCCGGCGTGCTCTCCAAATCGGGCACCTGGTACTCCTACGGCGAGGTGCGCCTCGGCCAGGGCAAGGAGAACTCGCGCGCCTTCCTGGAAGAGCACGCCCAGGTGGCCGACGAGATCGAGCGCACTGTGCGCGGTATGCAGGCCTTCAATTACCGCACCAACGGTGAAGCCGTGGAAGTCGAGGTCTAGGTGGACGACCGCAGAGCCTCCGCGTGGGCCCTTCCGGCCCGCTCGGAGGCGGCGGTCCGTTCGCCCGAAGCTGAGCGCAGGTCCCAGCGAGAGCGCGCCTACGCCATTTTGTCCCAACGAGACCATTCGCGAGCCGAGCTGGCCCGCAAGCTCGGCCTCGAGCTCGATGCCCCCCTGCTCGACGAGCTGCAGCAGGCCGGCTATCTGGACGAACGGCGCTTTGCTGAATCTTTCGCTCGCTCGCGCCGACGACGCGGCCTGGGTCGCGAGCGCATTCTGGCCGAGCTGCGCCAGCGGGGCGTGGAGCGGGAGCTGGCCTTTCAGGCCACCGAGGAAGACGACTTCGAGCAGGCCCGGGAGCTCGCTCGGCGTCGTCTGGCTCGGGGCAAGAGCGCCGAGCAGGTCACGCGTTTTCTGCTCCAGCGCGGTTTTGGCCCTTCCCTGGCACGCAGGGCCGTTCTCCGGGCGAGCCAGCCCGACGAATTCTCTGAGGTTTAAAGCAACGCGGAAAAGAGACTCTCGACCGGATGCTCGCTGGGCCGGGAGCTTGGCCCCTTCATCGTGGGGTAGCTCAGAGCAAGTCCGTCCGATCCAGCCGCAAAGCGGGCCTTGACGGCATCGTGCTGCACTCTACCCGGGTCTTTCGAGAGCCCCACTTCTGCGTCTGGCTGAGAGCTCAGCTGATCCGTACCTGGCTGAGCAGCATCGCGGTGGCCAGGTTGAAGGCAAGCACCCCGGCCAGAATCAGTCCGAAGCTGAACAGGAGGGGGCGGACTCGCAGCCAGAGGGGTCGATAAGACGAATACTGCAGCACCAGGTCGGGGAGATAAGCCGTGGAATAGCACAGGTTCGCCAGTACCGCCAACAGAACCAGCGGGAGCAACTGGTAGCGGAGTAGCTCCCCTCGAGCAGGACCGAGAAGGTCGACCCCCAGCACGATGGCGGTCAACACCAGATTGTAGGCCAGGCGCCGGATCTCCCAATAGGCCAGGCTGTTGTCCAGCACGGCTCGAAACCCGGGCCCGGGGGAGCCGGCTCGTTCGAGCAAACCTTGCTGGCGGGCCGAGTCAGCCGAGATGAACTCGCTTTGCCTCATGGCTTTCGTTGTAGCAGACTTACGGGTGATTCTCCAGTCACCGGGCCGCCGGGTCGGGGTCGGTGCGCACCACGCGCCGCAGCACCACACCCCCGATGGCGACCGACTGGTTGGTCTCCTTCACTCCCGAAAACCTTTCCGGGGGGGCGACCAGCTGGCGCACGCTCTGGGCTCCGTGCTCCATCTCCTGGCGCAGGGCGCCGGCCCTGTGCTCGAGGTCGGGAAACAGTCGCCAGCAGTCGCGGAAGAGGAAACTGTTGAGCTGAGGGCTGGTGGCGCAGCGCATGGCCAGCCAGAGACCGCTGAAGAAACCCTGCTCTTGAATTCGCTGGCGCAGGGGGGTCTTATCGGGCCCGAGCTGCAAACGCTTGCCATCAAAGTTGGCCTGCATGGGCAAAGTCGAGTCACCCTGGAGCAGCGAGCCCTTCACCTCTCCACCCGGGCTGGCTTCTGCCCGGTAGACTTTGCCGCCGCTGGCGCACTGAAAGAGCCAGCTCCCGTCGGCGCGGTAGCCCTCGCGGTGCGAGCCCAGTTGGACCCCATAATCCAGGCTCTCGGGGTGGAAGACGGCCTCGGCCCGACTGTCTGATTGCAGCGCGATGGCGATGCTGCCATCGGACTCGCGACGGCAAGGGAACACGAAGTTCTTGTCCAGTGGGGCTTGCAGGTGGGCGCTCAGGCCCTGTTCGGTCTGCTCGATCACCACAGGCTCGGGCAGGTAGGTGCCGGCGGGCAGGATGGCCCGCCAGCTCTGGCCGCCGCCTTCGAACCGCACGCCGCTGGGAGTTATCATGACCTGTCCATGTCAGCATGAGGGCCTGAAATTTCCCTGCAGGGCCCGTCCCCCCCGCAAGACGAATCGGCCGTCCATGGAGATTCCGATCGATCGGAGCTGCCAGGTCTTGCGCCTGGAGGTTCCCGTTGCCAGGGGGTCGAGCGAGAAGGAGGTTGAGCTCGTTCCCGACTTGAGCCAGCTGGCTGAAAGCGGCCGCATGGTCTCCGCGGCGGTGCTGGCAGCCAAAGCCAAAGCCTTCGACGACGGCTTGATGGCGGCCGTTGAGCTGGTCGCCGACCGGGGCGCAGGACGTCTGAAGGGGAAGAACGAGCTTCTGGCCGGTTGGCTGGAGCGCTCGATGGCCAGGCCCGAAGCCGCCTCTTCTTTGTGGGTAGGCTTGCGACTGCGGGGGCTGCAGCCCTTTGTACCGCCCGAAGTCGAGCAGATCGGTCTTCCTGCCATGACCGAGTTCCTGGGCGCTCGCGAGCGCTCGCATCCACTTGCTTTCTACTGCTGGAGCCCCGAGCTGGTAGGTATCTTCCGCCGCGATCGTTTTCTGCAAGCTCCGCTCGATCCCATTCGAGCTCAGGCCCTGCTCGACAGCCTCGGCCCCGATCGAGAGGTTTACGAGGCCCACCTGCGGTTGGCCGCCCGGCTGACCAATCCCCTGGTGGAGGAGCCCGCCGCCCTGGGGCGGCCGGGCTCGAGTTGGGCCGTCTTCCCTCCCTCGCGGGCGGTGGAGACCGACCTGGCCCGGCAGTTGCTGGGGCAAGAGATGATCCCGGAAGGCTTTAACCTCATCGACGAGCTCATGCAGCGGGTGGAGCAGGGTCAGTTGAGCCTGCTTCCCGGCCCCGAGGACGGCTGGTACGCCCACCAGCAGTGGTGCCTCGAGCCCCTCCTGAGGCCAGACCAGGCGCTGGAGAGCCCCCGGGTAGAGAGAGGCAGGGGCTACCAGGCCTGCTTGCGCGAGCTGTGTCGGGCAGTCCTGGCCATGACTCGGGAAACCCACGTTAAGCAGCTCGAGCTCCCCATCCTGGGTTGTGCCGCCAGGCGGGAGAAGCCCCGGGTGCATCCCTCGCTGAGCCTCGAGCCATTGGTGACCTATTACCAGCGTCGGGCCGAGAGCTATGCCTTCGCGCGTCAGGCGTTGGAAGAAGCGTTTGGTCGCCAGGCGCTCTCCGCTCTGGTGGCTCGCCAGACCCGGCAGGGCCCGGCCGGGCTGCCCCTGGGTCAGGAGCTCGAGTTCATGGAAGCTTTGTTTCGCGGTTGCGCGTCTCAGTCAGCCTTCGAAGTGGGCTTGCCCTGGCCAGTGGTCGACCGCCGGGTGGCCGCGGGCTGGCTGAAGAACCTGGGCGCTGACCCGGATGTGGGCCAGGATGTGCGCTGCCTGGTGCCGCTCTTCTTCGACCAGCAACGCCGCTGCCTGAAGGTGCTGGCTGTTCTGGGCTACGCCCATCGGCCTCTGGACATCTCCTATGTTTGCCCTCCTGCTGTCCCTGCGGGTGTTGAGGTGGAGTTCGCCAGGGATAGCGAGCCTCTTTACTACCCGGTTGCGATCGAGGTCCACTGCCGGCGGTTGCTCGACCGGGATGAGTTTCGCAGCCTGTGCGATCGGCATCCCCCGACGATTTCTGCCCTGCGAGCCGCGCTTGAATCTCTTTGAGCGGAAGGAACTCCTGCGGGGAAGCCGAAGAGCGCCGCGCCAATTCGGAGGTTGCTCATGCTCAAGAAATCCCTTCCCTGGCCCGAACAGGAGTTGCTGTTGGAGAAGCGGTCCGCCCCCAGGCGTCTGGCCGAGCGGCAACTGACTGTCAGGGCGGGGGAAACAATCTGCCCGGCTCGCTGCCTGGATGTCTCGCCCGGTGGCATGCGCTTTGAGTGCGACTCCGAGCACTCGATCGAGGTGGGAGGGTTGCTTGAGGTCGTCTCGCTGGAGCCAGATCTCAGCTTCAAGGGGCGGGTGGCGTGGACGGCGATTGGGCCGGAAGGTCGTCAGCACGTCGGCCTGGAGCGCCAGCAGGCCATCTTGTTCTCGCTTGAGCGCCGCCGTTACGTGCGTGTATCGGCTCCTGACCTGACCGCCAGCTGCGGCCTGCAGAGCCTGAAAGTGCTCGACGTCAGCCTGCGAGGTCTGCGAGTGGAGACGCCCCTTCCCCTGCCTGCCAGCGACGAGCCCATCGGAGTAGACTTGCATCTACCCGAGCAGACCCTGACGTTCTGGGCGGTCGTGCTGGAGTCACGAGGCTCCATCGCGCGACTGGTCATTCCCGATCTCGACCCGGTGGCCCACCAGCTGCTCGGCCGTTACCTGGCCGCCGCTTTGCGCTCCTGCGGCCGAAACTGAGCCTCGTGGCTCCTGCCTGGCGAGAGGTCCCCCTGTGGTGTCGGAGGAGCTACGCTCTCCGGGGCAGGGGCCCCCGAGAGCGCCACCATCAGGTGTTGTAGGTCATGCGGGCCGGGGGAAGAGGGCGGCCTTAAGCTGTGGGCGCCGCTCGAGACGGTCGAGCCGCTGACCCATCTCGATCTGGCAGGCCTCCATCCGATCAAAGCGTTCATCAACCAGGAAGTCTATCTCCCCCGGGCCAGGTACTCGCGGTAGGCGGCCACGAAGGCCGGGTCGCGGCGGGCCAGGCTGCTGTCGTCCACCCGCGAGCTGCGCGTCATGGCTTCGTAGGCGAACGGTAGTGGCTCGAGATGCATCAAATGGCGAGCGTTCTCGAACCAGTGCCGGCTCAGCTCGGAGACGGCCTGGTACTCGGCCACCTGGGATCGTCGGGTGGCTTCAAAGGCGGGCAGGGCGTCCTCCACACGGGGATGGGCCCGGAATGCCTCCCGCAGGGCGATCGAGTCCTCCAGGGCCAGCTTCGTGCCCGAGCCGATGGAGAAGTGGGCCGTACGCAGGGCATCTCCCAGCAGCACCACGTTGCGGTGGAACCAGCGGCGATTCCTGACCACGGTGAAGCGAATCCAACGCGAGAGATTGCTCAGCAACCGATGGCCTCCCAGATCGGCCGCGAAGACCCGCTCGAGCAGGCTGCGAGACGCATTTTCCTCCAGGTGCTCGATGTTGCGCCAGGTGGGCTCGTCCACCTCCACGATGAAGGTACTGAGCCCCTGGCTGTACTTGTAGCTGTGCGCCATGAAGAGACCTTCTGGAGCGGACCGGAAAGTCAAAGTCAGTCCCCCGAAAGGCTGGGCCGTGCCATACCAGATGTAGCGGTTGTTGCCCTGCTCCAGGGAGGGCTCAAAATGCTCGGCCAGGCGAGAGCGCACCAGGCTGTTGACCCCGTCGGCCCCCACGATCAGGTCGGCTGAGATCTCCAGCGGATCGGATACCTCACGCTCGAAGTGGACCGCCACCCCCAGCTCAGAGGCGCGGTTTTGCAGGACCTGAAGCAGGGCGATGCGGGCGATGCCCGAGAAGCGATTGCCAGCTACCGAAATCAACTGTCCTCGATGGACGATGTCTACGTTCTCCCAGGTGCGCAACTGCTCGACCAGGAGGCGATGGGTCTCGAGATCGGGCTCGGCCAGGGAGCGCAAGGTGCGGTCGCTGAACACCACTCCCCAGCCGAAGGTGGCATCCCTGGCATTGCGCTCGAAAACCTCCACCTCGTGGCCCTCCAGGCGCATCAGGATGGCGAAGTAGAGTCCGGACGGCCCCCCTCCGATGACGGCGATCTTCATGGCGTCCACCTCGGGGCCGTCAGGCGGCGCTTGCCGTCCTGGGCCAGTCTCAAGCCGGGCTCGTCCAGACCCAGGCGATCCCACAGCTGGCAGGTCACCTGCTTGTGCTTTTGATCGAGCCCCTCGCAATAGTTGGTGTATCTGCAGCGGCGCACTTCCTGGCCACGTCCGAGCTGCATCTTGCGGAACCAGTCGGGATCGGCCAGGCTCTGGCGAGCGGCCCCCACGATGTCGGCGCTCCCGTCGGAGAGCAGCCCTTCGGCCTGGGCGAAGCTGCAGATGCCTCCGGTCACCACCACCGGCGTGTCCAGCCCCTGGTCGCGCAGTGCCTGGCGGATGGGGAGGGCGCTCTCCACGTTGCGTCCGAAGGGCCCTTTGCGGTCGGAGAAGACGGTGGGCATGCACTCATAGCCACTCGGTCCGGTATAAGGGTAGACCGACCAGCCCACGGGGGGCTGCCTGGCGTCCTCAAACTTGCCCCCTCGTGAGAGCGAAAGAAAATCCATGCCGGCTCGGGCCATCTCCTGGCCATAGAAGGCGGCGTCCTCGAGGGCGTAGCCACCCTCGATGCCCTCGTGGGCCAGGTAGCGACAGCCCACCACGAAGTCGGAGCCCACCGCCTGGCGCACCGCCCGGTAGACTTCCAGGGGGAGGCGGATGCGGCCCTGGCGGGTCTGGCCGTAGCCATCCGGGCGATCGTTTCGCCCCGACAGAAAGCTGGCCATGGTGTAGGCGTGGGCGTAGTGCAACTCGATGCCGTCAAAGCCTGCCTCCCGCGCGCGCCGGGCGGCCTGGGCGAAGATGTCGGGCAGCACCCGGGGTAGCTCCAGGATATGAGGCTTGTCCAGGTCGCCGATGCGCTCACGCCACCCGAAACGTAGTGATTCCAACTCGCGCTCGTCAAGATAGCGGTCGAGCTCCGGATCGGGAAGGGCGGCGAGATGCTCGCGGATGGCCTCGTCGGTCAAGCCCGGGAAGTGGGAGCGGTGGCGCTCGGTCAGCTCCAGGAAGCGGGCGAAAAACTTGGCGGGCTCAGGCCGGCGACGGATGGACAGAAAGTCGATCAGCTGAATGAAGAGCCTGGTGTGACCCTGGCTCGCTTCGCGCACTGCCTGGACGAGCTCTTTCAAACCCTCCAGGAAGCGGTCGTGGCCGATGCGCAGCAGCGGCCCGCTGGGGTTGTCGCGCACGCCGGTGGCTTCCACCACCAGTGCCCCCGGCCGTCCAGAGGCAAAGCGGGCGTACCAGTCCACCACGTCGGGGGTGACGAAGCCTTCTTCGGTGGCGCGCCAGGGCACCATGGCCGGCACCCAGGTTCGCTGCTCGAGCCGGATCGGGCCGACCTGGACGGGAGAAAACAGCCGGGCCGAGGCGGCCGTCCGGGCGTCCGGCCAGCCGCCTTCGGGCTTCTCGTGCTTGATGCGCTCAGGCGGGGTCCACATCTTTACAAAGCTCCCGGGCCAGAATGAGGTGCTGGATCTCGGTCGTGCCCTCGTAGATCCGCAGGCTTCGCACGGCCCGATAGAGCCGTTCCACGGGATGGTCGCTGAGCATGGCCACCCCCCCGCACACCTGCATGGCAGCGTCGATGACCTGCTGGGCCGTCTCGGTGGCAAAGGCCTTGGCCATGGCCACCTCGCTGGTCAGCCGCTCGCGCCCCTGGTCCTTGAGCCAGGCAGCCCGATAGGTGAGCAGGCGGGAGGCGTCCAGGCCGATGGCCATCTGGGCCAGCTTCTGCTGGATCAGCTGGAACTCGGCCAGGGGCTTGCCGAACTGCTGGCGCTTGAGGGCGTGCCGGCGAGCCTCGTGCAGAGCCCTGGCGGCCATTCCGCAGGCTGCGGCGGCCACCGAGACGCGCAGGGCGTCCAGGGTGCGCATGCCCAGCTTGAAGCCCTCGCGGGCGATCAGCTCGGCCCGACAGGCTTCAAAGCCGATGTTGCCCAGCGGGTGGGGGGCGCTCATCACCTGGGGTCCCAGAAAAAGAAGGCCGGGATTGCTCTTTTCGACCAGAAAGGCGCCGATGCCCCGGCTGCCCAGGGCGGGATCGGTCTGGGCGAAGACCACGTAGAAGTCGGCGATGCCGGCGTTGGAGATGAAGGTCTTGTGGCCCTCGAGCAGCCACGAGTCTCCCTCGGGACGGGCGCTGGTGCGCATGGAAGCAACGTCTGATCCGGCCTCGGGCTCGGTCATGGCGAAGGCGGCCATGGCCTCGCCCCGGGCCACGGCCGGAAGCCAGCGCTCTTGCTGGGCCGGAGCTCCTGCCAGGGCCAACGGGGTCGAGCCAAGCCCCTGCAGGGCGAATACGGCGTCAGCCAGAGGCGAGCTGTAGCCAAGGTTCTCGCGCACCAGGCAGAGCCCGCGCGCGTCTTGAGGCATCTCGGAACGGGCAAATCGGGCCGGCACGGCGGTGGCCAGCCAGCCCTGGCCTAGCTTGGCCAACACCTGGCGGGCTGTTTCGCGAGCCTGGGCGTCGCTTTCCGGGGCCACCTGGTCCAGCTCTTGGCGACAAAAAGCGCCCAGGCGGTCGGCCGCCTGGCGGTGCCCGTCGGTGAGGAAGACCTCGACGGCGCCGGTGTCGATCACCGGAAGGCCGGGCTCCGTTTGGAGTTGAAGGCTTCGTAGGCCTCGCGGAAGTCAGGGTGCAACATACAGGCGGCCTGGATCTCGGTCTCGGCGGCCATGGCCGAGCGCAGGTCCATGTGGGCTTCGCGATAGAGCAGTTTCTTGGTGATCTCCAGGCCGAAGGCCGGCCCGGCCGCCAACTTGCGAGCCAGGGCGGTGGCCGCGGCCAGGGTTTCCTCGGGCTTGACCACCTGGTGGTAGAGCCCCATGGCCAGGGCCTCCTGGGCGCTGGTGAAGTCGCCCGTCATGAGCATGGCGTTGGCCCGGCCCAGCCCGACCAGACGGGGCAGCAGCCAGGTGGCTCCCATGTCGGCGCCCGAAAGACCGACTTTGGTGAACAGGAAGGCGATCTTGGCGGTCTCGGAGGCTACCCGAAAATCGCAGGCTGTGGCCATGACCGCTCCAGCCCCGGCCACGGTGCCGTTCAGGGCACCCACGATGGGGCGGCGACACTCGATCATGGCCAGGATCAGATCACCGGTAGCCCGGGTGAAGTCGAGCAACCCTTGAAAGTCGCGCGCAAACAGGGCTCCGATGATGTCCTCCACGTCCCCGCCCGAGCAGAAGGCCCGTCCGGCGCCGGTAAGAACGATGGCTCGCACGCCCGGCTCGGTATCCAGGGCCAGAAAGACCTCCTTGAGCTCGCGGTAGACATCGAAAGTCAGCGCGTTGAGCCGGTCGGGTCGGTTCAGGGTGAGGGTGGCGACGCCGTCCTCGAATTGATAGAGAAAGTGTTGGGGGGCGATCACGGCACGATTGTCCCTTCGATGAGGCCGAGCGGGTTGACAGGGGTAAGCATGGGCCTGCGCCTTTAGCGTCTGAAGGTCGGGTTCCTTCAGGCCTTTGCACCTTTCGTTCCCAGCTGCCTCAATGCATGCGCGGCGGGCCCGATTGATAAGCCAGTTCCCCCGAACGTACTCAGCGAAGGCGACGGCTCCATTCCAGGGCGGGTCGTTCGAAGAGCAGGGAGAACCCATAGGCGCAGGGCAGCACCAGCAGGCAGCCGAGCGGCAGGGCCAGCGCCTGCGGAATGAGGGTCCCGAGTGCGGGCTGAAGCAGGTCCAGCACCGGCACGTGCACCAGATAGAGACTGTAACTGTAAAGCCCGACCTGGCTGGCCGCGCGCCAGAAGAGCAGGGAGCTCAGTCGCTCGGGCTCCCGGGTCAGGGTCCAGGCGCAGACGCCCAGGTAGAAGACCCCCCAGCAGGGGTCGGTGAGCACCCAGCCCGGCCGCGACCACTGACCGGCCAGGGCGGCAGCCAGGGCCACCAGGCTCGCCAAGCCGACCCACCTCGAGAAGCGAAGCCGGCCCTGAAAGTAGCGCTCGGCCAGGGCCGCCCCCAGGACCCACTCGAACCAGCGAGCCGGGCCCAGCGTCAGCCAGGCCGCCCCCCCCTGGGCGCTCAGAGCACCCAGAAACTCGACCGGTGTGGACCACATCGGAGTGCGGGCCTGCAGCCCGTAGACAGCGATGGCCCGGAAGAACAGGGTCACCCCCAGCACCACGGCGACCACCCCTGTCAGCGACAAGCGCTTGCGCAGCCAGAGAAATGGGGAGTAGAGAAGATAGAGCTGCTCTTCCAGGGCCAGGGTCCAGAATACGATGTTCCCCGAGTTCCAGAGCGTTACAGGGAAGAAGGGCAGCGTAAAAGTGGCGTGGATCGCCAGGGCAATCCAGAGCTCGTTTCGACCCGGGCCACTCAGCAAGAGAAAACTTAGCCCCACGGCGGCCAGATAAGGGGGATAGAGCCGGGTCAGCCGTCGTCGCCAGAAGACCAGGAAGGGGCGAGCCTGGCCCCCGCTGGCCGCCCGCGCGTGAATGCAGAACCCCGAGAGGAGCAAGAACAGGTGTACTCCTGTGAAGCCCTGCCAGGTGGGATAGGCCAGCCAGAAAGCTTCCGGCCTGACCTGGCTGATCAGAGGACCGAACCAACCGTGATAGAGCAGCACCATGAGGGCGGCAACGCCCCGCAGGGCATCGACCCCGTCCAGGCGGGGAACGCCCAAGCCTACTTGATGCTGATCTGCAGCGTGTACTCCGCCCCCCCCCGGGTGGCTCCGACCACCACGCGATAGTCGCCGTCGCGCTGCACCTGGCCCTGCCATCGGGTGGCATCCTTGCCCGGCTCGGCGCCCGCCAGCGGTTTAGCAGATGAGCCGATGATATGGAAGACGGCGTTGCCTTCGACCGAGCTGATCGTCACCGCCATCGTCTGTCCACCGGCAGCCCCCAGGATGTACGTGCTCTCCTCGCCGCGGGCCAGGGCGCCCTGCAGCCTGGCACCGCTGCTTCCCTGCTGGAAGCGGACCCGGGTGGTGAAACCTTCGGCCAGCAACGCGGCCGTCAGCAACAGGCAAAAGGCCAGCGTCACAAATCTCACGAGCCACACTTCAGGCTATCCCCCGCTCTTCCTTTCAGGTGCTTCATCGCAGCAGAGCCAGGAGCTCCTCAACCAGGATGCTCGCCAGCGTGGCGATACTCTCCTGACCCTCGTGGGCGTTGATGCCCCGAGGGGAGCCAAAGTAGGCCTGTGGTCCGCCCGCCTCCTCGAAGCTGGAGTGCCCGGCTCGGATGGCTTCCACCAGCGAGCGAGGATTATCGGGTAGCTCTCGAGCCGTGTCCAGCTCGACCAGCTCGGGTCGGGCCGCCAGCACGATGGAGCCTTCGTACTGGCCGGCGTGACAGGCCCCGCTCTGAAACTCAGCGCTCAGACGAGCGGCATGACATTTTCGAATCAGGTTGGGGAAAGCCACCGGGAGGGGAGCATCGGCAAGGCTCTGCTGCAGGCACTGGAGATGAAGCGGATCGAGGTGGGCATTGGCCACTCCCAGCGCGGCCAGGCCCCAGCGCGAGAGCTCGATCGTCAGATCCTTGAGCAGCAGACGCACTGTCTCGGGCCGGAAGCTGAAAGTGCCCGCAAAGTTGCGAGCGAACCCGGCCACAGTGAAGCTCATCGTGGGCAGCACGAGCGAGGTGTATCCCTCACTGGCGAGCAACTCGGTCGCCCGGCCGGCCATGGCCTCGGCGATCACCCCGTCGGTGCCAAGGGGCAGGTGAGGGCCATGGGCCTCAATGGCTCCGACCGGCAAGAGGGCGACGCAGCGGGAGCGGTCGAGCGCCTCGAAGCGGGTATAAGTTAGATCGGTCAGACGCACGGCGACCGGCCTTCGGCAGGAGGGCTCACCAGCCTGCCAGAATGGCCGCGCCATTATGGACTTCAACCCGACTTCAGAACAGAAAATGATCCGCGATGCCGCGCGTAGCTTCGCGCGCGGCAAAATCTTACCTCATGCCCGCCGCTGGGACATCGAGGAGGCCTATCCCCGGGAACTGCTCAACGAGATGGGCAAGCTCGGCTTTCTGGGCGTGCCGGTGCCCGAGCAGTATGGCGGAGCCGGCCTGGACTATATCAGCGAGGCAATGGTCTTCGAGGAGATCGGCTACGCCGACTCCTCGGTGCGAACCACGCTGTCGGTGCAGATGTCGTTGGTGGAGCTGACCATCCTGGCCTGGGGCACCGAGGAGCAGAAGAAGACCTACCTGCCCCGCCTGTGCTCGGCCGAGTGGATCGGTTGCTTCGGCCTGACCGAGCCCGGGGCGGGCTCGGACGCGGGCAATCTGGCCACCCGGGCCGTGCGCCAGGGATCGGACTGGGTCTTGAACGGCCAGAAGACCTGGATCTCCAACGGCACCTGGGCCGATCTGGCCGTGATCTTCGCTCAGACCGAGCCCGGCTCGAAACATCGAGGGATGGTGGCTTTTCTGGTCGAGACGAAGTCGGCCGGTTTCCAGACCCAAAAGATGAAGGGGAAGCTGGGCTTGAAGGCCTCTGACACGGGGGAGCTGTTCCTTGAGAACGTGCGAGTGCCTGATTCGGCCCGGCTGGGCGAGGTGGGACAGGGCTTCAAGATCGCCATGAGCGCTCTGGATAACGGACGCTACGGCGTGGCCAGCGGTTGCGTCGGCATCGCCCAGCACGCTCTGGATTGCAGCATCGCTTACTCCAAGGAGCGGGAGGCGTTCGGCAAGCCGATCGCGGGTTTCCAGTTGATGCAGGAGATGCTGGCCGACCTCTATGTCGAGACTCAAGCCGCCCGGTTGCTGGTCTACCAGGCCGGAATGGCCAAAAATGAGGGGCGCAAGAGCACCATCGAGGTCTCGGTGTGCAAATACTATGCCAGCGAGGTGGCCAAGCGGGCCGCCGACAAAGCCATCCAGATCCATGGTGGCTACGGCTACTCCAACGAGTTTGCGCCAGAGCGGCTCTGGCGCGACGCCCGGGTGGCCAGCCTCTATGAGGGAACCAGCCAGATCCAGCAGTTGATTCTCGGGCGCCATCTCACCGGGATTCAAGCTTACGAGGATGAGGTTCGACGCGAGCCCGCTCAGGTTGGTTGAAAATCCTTCCCTGCCCTGGGGGCCCTGATGAGAGCCCGCCGGGCAGGGAGGACTTCGCCCTGGGAAGGGGAATTGCCAAAGAATTTCAACTCGGGATCAGTAGGATGCTCGGTCCGGTCGCCGGTCGGACCGACTTACCAGTGACTGGGGAGGCACCGTGCCGGAGAAGATCCTGGTGGTCGAAGACGACCCCTTGATGCTTGCAGCCTTGGAGATTCTACTCACGGACGAGGGTTACGACGTGACCACCGCGTCTTCGGGGCTGGATGCCATTCAGAAGGCGAAGGAGACGTCCTTCGACCTGGTGGTGTGCGACGTGCGCATGGCCGAGATGGACGGTCTGGAGACGATCTCCAATCTCAAGCGCGACCAGCCCGACACGCGCTCCATCGTCATCACCGGCTACGCCAGCCCCGACGTGCCGATTCGCGCCATCAAGATGGGCGTAGACGACTATCTGATGAAGCCCTTCGACGACAAGCAGTTCGTACAGAGCGTCAAGCGCAGCCTGGAGTCCTATCGACTGCAGAAGAGCTTCTCGCAGGGTCTCGAGCAGCAGTGGCGGGACTTTGCGGCTATCGTCAGGCTGCTTGCCGAGGGCGTGGAGGAACGCGACGAGCACTTCAGCGGTCACTCGCGCCGCGTGGCCGAGAGCTCGCTGAAAATCGGCAAGGCGGCCGGGCTTTCCCGCAACCGGCTCGAGGTCCTCGAGCTGGCCGCCTTCCTGCATGACGTGGGCAACATCGGCCAGAAGAAAGCCTTCCTGGACAAGACCGAAGAGATGCTCGACGAGGGCGAGAAGCAACAACTGCAGGAGGCCTCCAGTCAGCAATCCCAGACCCTGTTCAGCAGTCTGGGCAGTCTACGGGAAGTATTCCGAATCGTGCTGCACCACCATGAGTGGTTCGACGGCTCGGGACACCCGCAGGGCCTGAGGGGCACTCAAATTCCTCTCGAATCGCGCATTCTTTGCGTGGCTGAGGCCTACGATGCCATGATCAGCGCTCGCCCTCACCGCGAGCCATTGAGCCACCACGACGCTCGGCAGATCCTGGAGAAGGAGGCTGGCACGCACTTTGACCCTGACCTGGTCAATCAGTTTCTCAAAATGCTCGCTGCCGACGAAGAAGCCACCGACGAAACGGCCGAGGACGACGAGGAGGTACGCGAGGAGGCGCTCTCCAAGGAGCGGCAGGTGGAGTTGATGCTGGGCCTGGCAGGCACCTACCTGTCGGCCGGCGACCTCGAAATATCGGGAAAAGCCTACTCGGGCGCTTTGGAGCTGCTGCCGGAGGCGGCCGGTGGTTTGCGCTCCGAGGCGCTGGTTGGCCTGGCGCTCTCCCACCTGCACCGCGGTCGCGTGGACGACGCGCGCGGCTACGCCGATCAGGCCGTAGAGGCCGCCATCGGTCAGAGCCAGTTGCGTACCGGCAAGGCCCAGGCTGTCCGAGGCCTGGTCCGGGGCGTGCAGGGAGAGGTTGCGCCGGCTCTAGAAGACCTGGACAGGGCTCGCGAGATCTTCACCGTGTGGGAGCACCAGCCCGAGCTGGCCTCCACCGCTCTTTATCGTGGCAAGGTGCTGCACAAGAGCAATCGGGCAGCCGAGGCGAGAGCGGAGGTCGATCTGGCTGCCGAAACCGTCGAGAGATACGGATTGCAGCAGTCGTTGCGTCAGCAGCGCCACCTGGCCATTCCGTTGCTGCTCGAATTCGCCGCCCAGGAGTCACCGGCGGTCGACCGCATGCTGCAGTCACTTGGTTTCGATGCTGTTCAGCCGTTCCTGGCCGACGTCCAGGCAAGCACTCGCGAGCGGGTGATGGAGCTTTTGTCCCCCAAGGAAGGCGCGGCCGGCGCTGTGCAGGCTCCGCCCCTTTCACTCTATGGCTTTGGCAAGTTCCGCGTCTTCGCGGGCGGCCAGGAGGTGGGCGACAAGCTCTGGAAGACCCGCAAGTCGAAGTATCTGTTCGCCTACCTGGCGGTGCATTCGGGCCGAGACATCCCAGACGAGAAGATCATGGACTTGTTCTGGCCCGACCATCCCCCCGAGAAGGCTCGCCAATCGCTTTACGCCGCTCTTTCCCATATGCGCAAAGCGTTGGAGGCGGTCTTCACCGGGGAGTCCGACCGCGTGGTGCTCGCCCGCAAGGGCTTCTACCGATTCAATGTGGACCGCTCCTGGTTCTTCGACGTGGCCGAGTTCGAGCGACAGTATGAGCTCGGTCAGGCCCGCGAGCGCGAGGGGCGCGATGATGAGTCCATCATCGCCTTTCAGAAGGCTGAAGGCCTGTATCAGGGTGAGTTCATGGAAGGCTACTACGCTGACTGGTCCATCTTGCTCCGCGAGGAGCTGGAGATGAAGTATACCGAGGTGCTCGAGAGCCTGATGACTTACTTTTTCGAGAAGGAGCGCTACGAAGTCAGCAACGATTACGCCCAGCGCCTGCTCAAGATCGACAACTGCCACCAGGAAGCGCACCTTTGCCTGATGCGAGCCTTCGTGGAGCAGGGCAAGCCCGAGCAGGCCGCTCGCCAGTACCAAAGCTGCGCCCAGATCATGAAGAACGAGCTGAACATCTCGCCCTCGGCTGAGATGAGTGAGCTGTTCTTGACCATTCAGCGATGAAGAAGGCGGCTCTCGAGTTCCTTCAACAGCTGGTCGAGTCGCACGGCACACCCGGCTATGAGCAGGCCGTTCAGAAAGTCTTTCGCGCTCGCCTCGAGGGTCAGGTGGGGGAGATGCGCACCGACCTGATGGGCTCGGTGATCGCTGTGGCCAACCCCAAAGGCAGTCCTCGCATCATGCTCGATGGGCACTCCGATGAAATCGGCTTTCTGGTCAAGTACATCGACGACAAGGGCTACCTCTTCGTGGTCGCCTCGGGGGGCTGGGATGCCGAGGTGATCGTGGCTCAGCGGGCGCTGGTGCACACAGCCTCGGGCTCCATTCCCGGCGTCTTCGGCAAGCGCGCCATCCACCTGATGGATGAAGAAGAGCGCAAGAAGAAGTCCGAGCTGCACAAGATGTGGGTAGACATTGGGGCCACGTCCGGTGACGAGGCGCGCGAGCTGGTCAAGTTGGGTGATTCCGTCACCATGGATGCCACCCTCACTTTGCTGCGCAATGGTCGGGCCACTTCCAAAGCCTTCGACAACCGCTGCGGCCTCTATGTTGTGGCTGAGACCTTGCGCTCACTCAAAGGCAAGAAGCTGACCGCATCGGTGCATGGAGTCTCGGCGGTGCAAGAAGAGATCGGGCTGCGCGGGGCCCAGACGGCTGCCTACGGGATCAATCCCACCATCGGGATCGCGATCGACGTTTGCCACGCCACCGACCTGCCTGACTCGGACAAAAAACGCCACGGAGACATCCAGATGGGCAAGGGCCCGGTCATCGCCCGGGGCCCCAACGTCAATCCCCATGTTTTCCAACGTTTCGTCGAGGTGGCCGAGGCGGGCAAGATTCCCTATCAGGTCGAGGCCAGTCCTCGGGGCACCGGAACCGACGCCAACGTCATCCAGCTTTCCAGGGCCGGAGTGGCAGCCGGACTTCTCTCCATCCCCCTGCGCTACATGCACAATCCGTGCGAGATGCTCGAGCTTGACGACCTCGACAATTGTGTGCGTTTGCTGGCTGCCTTCTGCCAGTCGGTGAAGAAGCAAGACGACTGGATTCCGTGATCGCTTCCCGGGGACCTCGGTGAATGTGGAACCCGGCCAGTTACGACCAGCACAGCCAGGTCCAATTCGGTCTTGCGCAAGAGGTGATCGAGCAACTCGACCTGACAGCGGTGGGCTCGATTCTGGACGTGGGCTGTGGCAGTGGCCGGGTGACTGCGGAGCTCGCGGCACGCTGTCCTGGTGCCCGGGTGGTGGGTGTCGATCTGGCCCCCGAGATGGTGGACTTTGCCACTCGCAGTTACGCTCGACCTGGCCTGAGCTTTGAGGTGGCTGACGCGGCCGCTCTCGAGTTCAGGCAGGGCTTCGATCTGGTCTGTTCGTTCGCTTGCCTGCACTGGCTGAGCGATCCTCCCACCGCCGTAGCTCGCATGGGCCGTCTGCTCAATCCGAGTGGTCGGCTGCGGGTCCAACTGGGCGGCCAGGGGAACATGGCCTTCTGGCTGGAGCGGGTGGAGGCTCTGCGAAGCTCGCCGAACTGGCGTGAGGCGTTCGCCGATTTCAAGATGCCCTGGACTTTTCTGGGGCTGGAGCCCTTCCGGCGGGCTCTGGGCGATCTGAAAGTGGAGCGGCTGGAGCTGATCTCCCGCACCGGGTGCCTGGCCTCGCGCCAGGCCTTCAAGAGCTGGTTTGAGGCGGGCTGGCGCCCGTATGTGGAACGGCTTACCGAGCTCGAGCTGGAAAGCTTCACCGATCAACTCCTGGGCAACCACGAGGGCGAGATCAAAGTGCCCATGGTGCGAGTCGATCTGTCCGCCTGTGCCGGCTGTTGAAGTGAAGTCGCCGACAGACCTGGATGGAGGCAACGGAAGTCTTCAGCACGGAACGCTCATTCCATGAGAGGCCTGGGCTCGGGGGCAGCGAATCTAGAAAACATGCGAGTAGCACCATCCGGGTCGCGGCGACGCACCCTGACCATCGCGACCTTCTGTCTTCTCCTACCGATAGCGCTGGCGATGAGCCTGCGGGCGCATGCCCAATGGCGCGACTTTGAACGGGCGCGTGCCCTGTATGCCCGGGCCGACGAGGAGCTGCATCATAAGCACTTCCCGAAAGCCATTGAGCATCTGGAGACGGTCATCCAGCTGTGCCCCGACTATCTGGCTGCCTGGGACCTGCTGGCCCACTGCTACCTGGAGAGCAAGCAGCCCGACAGGGCTATCGAGGTGCTCCAAGAGGCCTGCCGGGTCCACCCCAAAATCAGTCAACTTCGAACCACTCTGGGGCTGGTCTACGTGCGTCTGGAACAGCCAGAGAAAGCGTTCGAGCAGTTCGATGCGGCTATGAAGCTCGATCCCAATGATCCCTTGCCGGTCCGTCTCAAGGGGAGCCTGTCAGAGCCTGCCCAGAGCCCCGTAGAGGGGCCCGAAGATGGCCAGCATGGTGAGGCCGACCAGAAACCCGAGCACGCTCAGTAACAGTGGCTCCAGGGCCGTGACCGCAGCCTCCAGGAAGTGGGTGACCTGCTGATCGGCATATTCGGCGACCTTGGAGAGCATGGGCCCCAGCCGCCCGGCACTCTCGCCGGCCGCGGTCATCTGAATCACCTCGCGCGGAAAGTAGCCGCTGGCCGCCAGAGCGGCGGCCAGCCCTTCACCCGCCGCCAACTGACGGCGAGCGACCTCGAGGGCCCCGCGTGCCAGGGGGCTCCCGGTCGTGCCGGCGGTCAGGCTCAGACTGAGGTCGACCCGCAGTCCGCTGGATGCCAGCACGGCCAGGACACGGCAAATGCGGGCCGACTCGGCCCGACGCAGCAGAGGGCCGACCACGGCAGTCCTCAGCAAGACTCGCTCCATGCTGGCCCGGGTGGAGGAGCCGCTCCAACCCCACCAGGCCAACCAGGCCAGAGCCAGCGGGACCAGCAGCATGATCGCCGGCAGCCAGGGTTGCTGGAGCATTTTCAGAAACGGGCTGGCCTCGGCCAGACTCCCCATAGAAGCAACCACCCGGCCCATCAAGATGGTCAGAAGCGAGGCGGCCACCACCATGGCTGCGGCCACCCCGACCGGGTAGCTGAGGCGTGCCTTGACCTGCTGCTGAAAGGCCAGCTCCAGCTCTTGAAGCCGGGCCAGTCGCTCGAGAAGGACGCTGAGCATGCCCGACTCCTCCCCCGCCTTCATCACCCCGACCTCAAGAGGCGAAAAGAGCCCGGAACGAGCCATGGCCTGACTCAGCGAGGAGCCCTCGGCCAGGCGGGCGGCCACCAGATCCAGCGCCTGACGCTGGCGGGGCCGCTCCGATTGCTGGGCCAGGCAGGTGACCGCCCGAAAGAGCGGGAGCCCGGCCTGGAACATGACCGTCAGCTGGCGAAACAGCACCGCGGCCTCCATGGCAGAGAGCCGGGGGGCCAGTCGAGGGGGCGGGGCGACGAGCGCCCGGGGTGGGACCGGCGGGGCCACCGCCTGGCGTGTAGCAGCACGCTCCTCCTTCAGCTCAAGCACCATCAGACCCCGTTGCAGCAGGGAGCGGGAGGCATCCTGCTTGCTGGTGGCCTCCAACACTCCTTCCTTCAGCGCTCCCCCGGCGCCCGAGGCCCGATAGCGGAAGGTGGCCATCAGCTCAGCCGCCTCAGCACGGCATCGGCCGATTCGGGTCGTTCCTCGGGGTGAGCCCGCAACAGGTCCATGATCAGCTCGCTCAACGACCGCGAAATCATCGGGTTGAGCTGGTTGGGAGGAGGCGGCGGCGTGTTGCTCTTGGCCAAGAACAGCTTGACGGCGTCACGCTCTTGCCAGGGTAGCCGCCCGGTCAGCATCTGATAGAGCAGCACGCCCACCGCAAAAAGGTCGGTTCGGGCGTCGACGGTGTGGCTATCGATCTGCTCGGGGGCGGCGTAGGCCGGGGTCCCCATTGCCTGGTCGGGGGCCGTCAGGGTGAGCTGAAGGTCCTGGCGAGCCAGCCCGAAGTCGAGCAGGCGCACTCCTTGAGCTGTTAAGAGCACATTGGCGGCCGAGACGTCGCGATGCACCACCCCGGCCTGGTGGGCATATTCAAGAGCCTGCAAGAGCTCACGCGCGATGCGTACCGCTTCCTCGGGGGCGATAGGCCGCTCCAGTCGCTCGAGCAGACTCTCCCCTTCGACCGGTTCGAGAACCATGTAGGCCGGCTCGTCCTGGCTTGCCACCGAGAAGCTGTGCAAGCGCACAATGCCCGGATGACGTAGTTCGCGCAAGATCTCGCATTCGCGCTGGAAGCGCTGGGAGGGCTGGCTGGGAACCTTCAGCGCGAAGCGGTCGCCGTACTCGTCTTCGACAAGGTAGACCACGGCGTGGCCGCCCTGGCCGAGTCGTTTTAGGATGCGATAAGGCCCCAGCCTGATTGGATCGGCACCGGTGCGCGACTCGGCCCGCCGGGCCCGTTCTTCAGCCTGGTTACGCTCAACCTCAAGCTCGAGAGCCTGACTCTCCCGATGGCGGAGGCGACGTGCGAGGATGAGCCAGAGCGCCCCCGAGAGACCGGCCAGGCTGACCAGCCCCAGGGCCAGGATTCGGGTCCAATCGAGCTCGACCACGCTGACCAGAGAGACATGCGACTCCGGTTGGACGCGGCCCTGGGTGGCTCGGAACAGCTGGAAGGGACCGATGCGGCCGCGCACCTCCAGATCGACCAGGTGGCCTTCGGGAATTCTGATGCGGCCAGGGGCGCTCAAGCCACTGGGCCGAAAGGGTTGGTCCGAAGAATTGCCCCGTCGGTAGAGTCGAAACCAGAGCTGACCGCCCCGGTCGGAGGCGACGTAGGCCGATTCACCGAGCGGAGTGTCAGGAGTCATTTGCAGAGCCCGGTCCGGGGGCGGAGGGCCACAGGCCTGCAAGGCGGTCAAAGCTAGCACCACCAGACCGCGTTTCACACGGCCCAGATGCAGACCGGATTAGACTTGCCAGCCAGAAGCTCTGCCCCCAGGTTGGTTCCTCCCGTCAGGCCACTGGAGCGGTAGGTCTCCTCATCCACCAGCACCGCAACCCCCTTGCTCTTGGTGAGTTTCTCGAGTCGGGCGGCGGTGTTCACCGGGTCCCCCACGACCGTGTAGTCTCTTCTCTGAGAGCCTCCCAGATCTCCTACGACCGCTTCTCCGGTGGCCATACCCACACCAAATCGCAACCCCTGTCGGGATTCGCCCCATTGAATCAGATTCCTGGCACACTGAATGGCCTTCAACTCCTGGTGCTCCATGGCCAGCGGGGCACCGAAGACGGCCAGCAAGCCGTCGCCCAGGAAGGACAAAATCGTGCCCCGGTGAGCAAACAATACCTCGAGCATGCCCTCGTAATACTCATTGAGCATGTCCAGTAGCTCGGCCGGGGGAAGCTGCTCGGAAAGAGCCGAGAAGCCGCGCAAGTCCACGAACATCACCGTGACCCTGCGCCGCTGGGCGCTGAGCGCGTCGTGGGGGCGGGCCAGCAACTCGCCAACCACCTCGGGGCTGACGTAGCGACTGAACAGCTGGGCCAATCGGTTCCGCTCCCGGGTCAGGCGGGTCCGGTGGATGCTGGCCCCGGCCTGGTCAGCGAAAGTCTTCATAAACTCGAGGTCGTCCGTCTCGAAGGCCCCCAGCCGCAAGCGGTTATCCACGTAGAGCACCCCGATGGCCTCGTCCTGCACCACCACAGGCACGCACATGACTGCCCGCAAGCCCAGCTCCTGAACACTGATCGCGCTCTGGAAGCGCTCATCGTCCTGGGCGTTGGAGGTCAGCACGGCCTCACGGCTGCGGAAGGTCTCGAAGATGATGCTGCGGCTGACCTGAAACTCCGACTCGAACAGGCTCTCCTTAGAGAAGTTGCGAGCCGTGCAGAACTCCAGCGCGCCGCTTTCCGGGTCGACCAGCATCAGAAAACCACGCTCTGCCCCCACCAGCTCCAACAGGTGGTCCATCAGAATTTCCTGCAGGGCTTCCAGGTCGCTCAGGTGCGAGGTGATGTGGATCATCCTGGCCAGGATCTTCAGGCGATCAACAGGATGGGGGACGCGCTCGGGGATCAGGCTCAGCGGCGGCGTCGCCCCCGTCGTTTTCCGCTGGCCGCACCCTGCATGGCCTTCTCGACAGGGTCAAGCTCCTCGGGCCGCACGGTGACTTCACGCTTCTTGCGCTCGCCCGCCTTTTGCTCGGCCAGCTCCCGCCGCATCGCCAGCCGCTCCTTCTCCTTGCGAGTGGCGTAATGGTCGATCTCGATCAGCAGGGGCGAGGCCAGGCAGATGGACGAATAGGCGCCCGCAAAGATGCCCACCAGCAGCGCGAAGGCAAAGTTCTGCAGGGTGGAGCCCCCGAAGAAGTAGATGGCCAGGAGGGTCAGGATGGGGGTCAGAGTGGTGTTGATGGAACGGGTCATGGTCTGGTTGACCGAAAGGTTGACCACTTCGGAGAAGGTGGCGTTCTTGGTGGTGCGAAGATTTTCGCGAATGCGGTCGAAAATGACCACCGAGTCCATCACCGAGTAGCCGGTTACGGTCAGCAAAGCGGCGATGAAAGGCGAGTCGACCTGGCGTCCGGCCAGGGCGTAGATGCCCAGCATAATGATGACGTCGTGAACCAGAGCGATATCGGCTGCCAGGCCGAAGCGCATCTGTCCCCCGAAGCGGAAGTAGATGTAGATGAGCTGGAGGCCCAGCGTGATCACCAACGCCGTGATGGCGTTCATCTGGAGCTCGCCAGTAATGGTCGAGCCGATACGCTCCTCGCGCAGCAGGGTCGTCTGCAGCTTTTCTGCCAGGACGGTAACGACCATCTGAGTCTGATCGGCGCTCAGGGCTGGCTCTTCGTTTCCCTGGCGCTTCATGCGCAAGATGATCTTCTGGGCTGGCTGCTCGTCCTTCCCCAGCCCCGGGATCAGGCTGGCCGAGACCTGCACCTGGAGGTCGGCGATGGGGACGCTGCCCGGGCTCTGGCCGTCCACCCGGGGGTCGGCCATGGCTTCGCGCACCTGGGTGACAGTCACCATCTGGGGCGAGGAGAGCTCGATCAGCGAGCCGCCGGTGAAGTCCAGGCCGAGCTGGACACCGCGCAATAGCATCCCTCCCAGGCAGACCACCACCAGGGTGGCGCTGACATAATAGAAATAGCGACGATTCCCCATCAGGTTGCGAGTCTTCTTGCGGAACGACTGGCCCCAGATGACGATCGCCGTCAGAATAATGACCCACAGGCCGACTTCAATCATCTTGGTGGTATCCATGGTTAGCTCCTAGGCCCCGTACAGCCAGCGATTCTTGACGTTGGCGACGTAAATGAAGAATTCGAGCAGCATGCGGGTGATGTAGACGGCGGTGATCAGGCTCCACACCGTTCCGATCATGAGCGTGGCTCCGAAACCTTTGACCGTCGCGGTACCAAAGGCATACAGGATGAAGGCGCCGATGAAGGTGGTGACGTGGCCGTCCAGGATGGACGACCAGGCCCTGGCAAAGCCAACGTCGGTGGCCGTTCCCACAGATTTGTCGTGCCAGAGCTCCTCTTTGAGGCGCTCGAACTGCAGCACGTTGGCGTCCACCGCGATTCCGATGGACAGGATGAAGCCGGCGATGCCGGGCAAGGTGAGCACGAACTCCATGCCGGGTATGTTCATGGAGGCAAGCACGATGAGCGCGTAGGCCACCAGCGCGATACTGGCACAAAAACCGGGCAGGCGGTAATAGAAGATCATGTAGAGCACAATGATGCCCAGGCCGCCGGCAAAAGCCATGACGCTCGAGTCGAGAGACTCTTTGCCGAGGGTCGGGCTGACCGTGAAGGAGCTGAGCACCTTCACGTTCACCGGCAAAGTTCCCGAGTTGAGGTAGGTGGCAAGCTCCTGGGCCTCCTCGACAGTGAAGCTGCCACTGATCTGGCCGCGGCCGCCGCGAATGGCCTCCTGCACGATGGGCTGACGCTCGAGTTTCTCGGCTTCGTTGGCCCCGCGGCCAACCGGTTGACCGTCAAAGAAGATGCCCAGCGGTTGGCCTACCATCTCGGCGGTGATGTTGCCGAAGATGTCGGCCCCTTTGTCGGTCAACTCGAAGGCCACCACCCATCCCCCGCCCATGTTGCTTTCGGGCATGGCCCGCTTGATGTACTTGCCGTCCATGACGGTTTTCCACTCCACGATGCCTTTGGCAATGTTTGGTACCCGCCGCCGGAACTCGAGCTTGGCCACTTTCTGGACCATTTGCTCGGCCTTCTGGCTGTCGGTCATCTCGGGAATCTCGATGATCAGGCGGTCGACGCCCTCGGGGGTGATCAGGATCTCCAGCGTGCCATCGGGATTGAGCCGTCGTTCGAACACCTGGATGGTCTGTTGGCGCACCAGCTCGTTGACGGGAATGATATTTCCCTGATCATCGGGCGTGGGGATGAGCTGCACGGCGATGTGCGAGCCTGAGCGCAGGTCCAGACCGAGCTTCAGGCGCAGCCGGTGGTTGGGCGCATCGTAGAGCCACCAGAAGCAAAGAGCGCAGATAGCTGCGATCAAAGCCAGCTGGATGAGGACATTCCAGGTTTTCAACGTATCATTCTCCTTGAGGCATGGAAAAAAAAGGCGAAAAAATCTGCCACGAGTTCTTTTCAACCGATGCTTCTCCTGCCGGATGACACCTGTGCTATAATGGAGAGCGGGTCAGGGCCACCTGCCCCGTGAAAGATCTCTCGAGGGGAAGGTATGACGAGGGACGACCTTCAGTGGCGGGACCTGATCCCGCTGGAGGCGGGGCGCCGCCGGGAAATCGCACAAGACCTCACCCCCGAGGGGAAGACCCAGCTCTTGGAGCAAGCGCTGGCCCATGTGGACGTACTGATGGCCCAGGGCCACCGAACGGCTGCTCGGCGCTGGCTGATGCTGGCTGAAGAAGTCGTCTGCGAGCAGCCCGAGTTGCTCTATCGGCTGGAGCGAAAACGCATTCGCTGGCTGGAAGCCGAGGGACTGCAAGAAGAGGCTATCCTGGCGATGCGCAGGCTGTTTGAGCAGTATCGCCGCAGTCGTCTCAAGCCCCTGCGAGCAGCCGAGCTTTGCATGGAGCTGGGAATCCTGCTCGATCGACTGGGCAAGAAAACCGAGGCTCTGGGTCTGTTTCGTAACGCCGCTTCTCGCTACGAGAGACTGGAGCATTCTTATAATCGAGCCGCCGCTCTCTTCAACACGGCCAGCGTGCTCTATGACCTGGGGCGGGTAGCCGACTCCATTCGCACCTGCCAGAAGGCTCTCGATGAAGGAGGGCGCGGGCACCTGGAGTTGGAGACCCATGTCACCCTGCAACTGGCCAATTCTTACGAGACCCGACACGCCAACGAGCAGGCTCGCGAATGGTACCGCTATGCCTCCGAGGGCTACCGGCGAATGAACAACCGCAAGCAGGAATCGGATATTCTCTATCGTCTGGGCTGGATGGCTCTGCGGAGGGCTCAAGAAAGCGAGTTGGACGAGTTCGACGGACCCAGCATCGAAATGCGCAGCGCCCTCTTCGACGAAGCCTCGGCCTTTCTCGAGCGGGCCCTGCGGCTGAAGCGCGAGCACGACTACGGCCTGGGTCTGGCTCGCTACCATCTGCACCAGGCCGAGACATCCCGCTCTCTGGGGCCCGAGTTGAGCACGGCCGCCCGCCAGCACTACCTTTCCGGTCTGGGTCTGGCGCTGGCACTGGGCGAGGACGGTTTGGCCACTCGGGCCCGGATGGGCCTGTATCTTCTCGCCAGGCAGCCGGACCGCTCACTGCCGACCTTTTTGCGCCTCTCCCCCGAGCGCGACGAGCGAGTGGAGGCTTCCATCGAGCGAGGGCGCAACGGCGTCTACTCCGAGCAAACCGGAGAGGGGCCCCGCACAACCCTGTGGCGCCAATCGGGGGGCAGCGACACTCCCCAGGTCGATCGCACCTTCCTGGCGCGGCTACTCGACGATCTTTCCCGGGTGTGGCGTCGCAGCGATACCGAGGGTTATGAGCAGCTGAGGCGGCAGGGGCGGGAGGTCATGCAGTGGCAGACTCGCTCCAAGAAGCGATAGGAATCGCTCTCAAGTCCAAGAACTGAATTTCCCAGACCGCAATCTGGTCGCAGAATTCGAGACCGGCGGCTCTTCAACTGGGAGGGTTCTTTATGATCAAGCACTTCTTGCTCGGCGTGGTTCTGGCCCTGACCTTGGGCGCAGGCTCAACTGCGGCTGAGGTTACCAAGACACCTGTCGTGAACATGCCCCGCGAGGCCTTCGAGAACGCGGTGTGGGATTATAACCGCGTAAAGATGGGAAAGGGCGACGAGAGCGTGGCCGGTTCCATCCAGGGTCTCGGAGGGGCCCACGATGCCGTCATGACCTACAAGCTCGATGGCAAGTTTGACGCATTCGAGGCCAGAGTCGGTTACATCACCGGGACGCCCGAGGGCAGGGGGGCGGTCTTTGAAGTGTGGGCAGACGGTAGCTGCCTGTATACCAGCGACACCATACGCTCCGGTGAGACTCCCGAGCTCGTGCGAGTTCCCGTCACCAAGATGCAGTTGTTGCAGCTTCGCATCCGGCCTGATCGCTACGAGGGAACGCACGGAGCTGCCTGGGGGGAACCCTATCTCTACACCGGCGTCGGCCCGGACTTTCTCAACACGATGGTGATCAACAACAATGGCAGGATCCAACGCCTGACGACCGGCAGCCGGCTGAACAAGGTCGAGGTCACGGTGCCCCTCAAGCCCGGTAACCACGAGTATACCGTCAAAGTGCAGTATGACGAGAAGGCCAACCGGGTAGACATCGAGACGGTGCCGATCGAATCAGCTCCCTGACCTGCCGTGGGCGATCGTATCGACGCAGGTCTGACCGCCGTGATCCTGGCGGTTACTGGCGAGCAGCCTCGAGTGTTGACCGTGCGACACTTGGGATCGGTCCAAGCGCTTCCCTACGGCTCACTGGACCCGACCGGAGACATCACTCTGGAGCGCGCTCTGCGTCGCTGGGTGCTGGCTCGGACAGGCTTGGAGGTCGGCTACGTCGAGCAACTCTATACCTTCGCGGATCGCTTTCGCGATCCGCGCGAGCGGGAAACCGGCGAGCGCTCGCTGGCTGTAGCCTATCTGGCGCTGGTGCGGGAGATGGCCGTGGCCCCGGCCTTTGCGGCCCACTGGGCGGCGGTCTACGGCTTCCTGCCCTGGGAAGATTGGCGCCAGGGCCGGCCGCAGATCCACCAGGAGATCGAGCTCTCAATGAGGGAGTGGTGGCATGGCCAGCCTGCTCGCCGCGAGCGAGCCCTGATCGCCTTCGGCTTGAGCGGGGCGACCTGGGATGAGGAGCGAGCCCTGGAGCGATTCGAGCTCCTGTACGAGGCCCGGCTGGTGGCCGAGGCACCTGAGCCACTGCAACGGCTCGGGCAGGCCATGGCCGTGGATCATCGTCGCATGCTGGCAACCGCTTTGGGACGGATCCGGGGCAAGATCAAATACCGTCCGGTGATCTTCGAGCTCTTGCCGGAGGTCTTCACCCTCTTTCAGCTTCAGAGCGCCGTGGAGGCTCTGGCGGGAGTGCGCCTGCACAAGCAGAACTTTCGACGTCTGGTGGAGAATGCCGGATTGGTCGAGGGCACCGGTGCCAACACTCGAACCCGCGGTCGTCCGGCCGAGCTGTTTCGGTTCCGCCGCGAAGTGCTGACGGAGCGGCCCGCTCCCGGAGTCACCCGACTCACCCGAAAGGATAGCCCGAGATGAAGGTTTTACTGCCCGCTCTGCTGAGCCTGACTCTGGCACTATCGGCCCCTGGCCGCGCCGACGAGGGCATGTGGCTTTTGAACGCGCCTCCCAGGGAGCGCATCAAGCTCGACTACGGTTTCGAGCTGACCGATGCCTGGCTCGAGCGGGTGATGCGGGCGGCAGTTCGCTTCAACAATGGAGGCTCGGGCTCGTTCGTGAGCCCCGAGGGCCTGGTGATCACAAATCATCACATCGGGGCCGATGCGCTCCAGAAACTCAGCACCCCCCAGCGCGACCTTGTGCAGCAGGGTTATCTTGCCCGGACGCGGGCCGAAGAGTTGCCCTGCGCCGACCTCGAGCTCAACGTTCTGCTGGAGATCGAGGACGTGACCGAACGCGTGGAGGCCGCCGTCAAGCCAGGCACTCCCTCCGACCAGGCGGCGGAGGCACGCAGCGCAGCCATGACCGCACTGGAGAAGGAATCGGCCGACCGAACCGGCCTGCGCAGCGACATCATCACCCTCTACCAGGGCGGAGCTTACCACCTTTACCGCTTCAAGAAATACACCGATGTGCGGCTGGTGATGGCTCCGGAGCAGGCCATCGCTTTCTTCGGGGGAGATGCCCACAACTTCGAGTACCCGCGCTACAACTTCGACGTATGCTTCTTTCGCGTCTACGAGAACGGCAAGCCGGCTGCCACGCCCGATTTTCTCCCCTTCAACCAGGCCGGGCCCCAGGCTGGCGAGCTGGTCTTCGTAGTCGGAAATCCCGGCCGTACCAACCGGTTGGACACGGTCGAGCGCCTCGAGCACCTGCGCGACCTGACGCTGCCTTACCGGCTGACCCGGGTCCGTCATGCCGAGGCCAACCTGCTGCAGTATGCCCAGCTCGGTCCCGAGCAGGCCCGCCAGGCTCAGGGAGAGCTCTACAGCGTCGCCAATGCTCGCAAAGCCTATGCCGGCCAGTTTCAGGGCCTCTTGAACGAAAACATCATGGCCGCCAAACGAGCGGCCCAGAAGAGCCTGCAAGAGCGCTTCCAGCGCCAGCTGCCGGAGGCCAATCTGGCCTTTCAGGAGATTGCGCGCGGTCAGAAGGCTTTGACGGCATTTGAGCGGGAGTATTCCCTCTTCGAGCAGGCCAACGCCTTCGACTCGGAGCTGTTTTCCATCGCACGGCATCTGGTGCGCCTGGCTGCCGAGCGTCGGCTACCCGGCCACCAGCGGTTGCGCGAGTACCGGGACACGGCCCTGGAGTCACTCGAATTGACCTTGTTTTCTCCGGCACCGATCGAGCCCGATCTGGAGAAGGTGCGGTTGGCCGACTCGCTGACCTTCGCGGCCGAGGTGCTGGGAGGCGACGATCCAACTTTGCGCAAGGCTCTGGGTCCTCTCTCTCCCGAGCTTCGGGCGGCCGAGCTGGTTGCCGGGACGCGCCTTGTCGAAGTGGCCGAGCGCAGGCGGTTGGCCGGTCTGGACGCGGATTCCCTGGCTCGTGAGAAGGATGCGATGATCCGGTTGGCACTGGCCGTGGATGGGCCTTCCCGGGCCCTGCGCAAGCGGATGGAGACTGAGGTCGAAGAGCCGGAGCGGCGTGCCTACGCTCAGATCGCCCGGGGAATGTTCGCCCTCGAGGGTCCCACCATGGCCCCCGACGCCACATTTTCCTTGCGCCTGGCCTACGGCCGCGTGGGTGGCTATCAGGTCGGAGGCAAGGAGGTTCCCTGGTTCACCACCTTTGGCGAGGCTTTCCAGCTGGCCGCGGAGCATCAGAATGCGGCTCCCTTTCAGCTGCCCGTCCGCTGGCTGGAGGGCAAGGAGCGATTGAACCTGAGAACCCCCTTCGACTTCGTATCCACGGCTGACACCATCGGGGGCAACTCGGGCAGCCCGGTCATCAACCGGGCCGGCCAGCTGGTGGGGATCAACTTTGACCGCAACCGCTACGGGTTGGTGCGCAACTTCGTCTATACCGATCAACAGGCGCGCCACATCGCCGTGCATTCGAAGGCCGTGCTGGAGGCGCTGGACAGGCTGTATGGGGCGCAAGCGCTGCTCGTTGAGCTGGGGCAGAAGCAATAAGTTCACTCTCAGGACACAGCTGTTACACGAAATTCATTTTTTCGGGCTGCTCGTTTGTCGCGCTCTGGCTAATCTGAGAGCAGGAGGATGAACATGGACGCAATTTCCGCACTCAGTCCCCTGACTCAGAGCCCTGGTCTTCCTGGCAGCACCTCGCTTGGAAATCTTGGTCTGGCCAGCGCCCGTGCCCTGGGTACTGCAAGCTTGCTCAGCGCCAACTACGAGATGATGGCCATGCAATCGAGCGTGCTGCAATTGCTGGCTCAGTTAATGGTGGGCCAGTCCAATCAGCAGTTGGCCCAGCTGGCAAAGGGCCTGGCCAGCGCCGGTGGCAGTTCGCCGGCAGGGTCTTCGGGGGGCAGCACCGGCAGTAGCGGCAGCTCGGGGGCCACAGGGGCCAGCACCGGCAGCTCGGGAGCCAGCAGCACCAGCGCCTCAGCCCAGCCCAAGGACCAGGGCGAGATCGACAGTTTCATTCAGAGCGCCGCCTCGGCTTACGGGGCCGATCCCAAGGTGCTCAAAGAGATTGCGCGTCGCGAATCCAACTTCAAAGCCGACGCGGTCAACAACTGGGACTCCAACGCCAAGAAGGGAACGCCCTCCAAGGGGATGTTCCAGTTCATCGAGCCCACCTTCAAGAGCATGGCTCCCAAGGCCAAAGCGGCCAACCCGAAGGCCTGGGAAGGGCTGGGTGAGCTCAACTGGATGGACTGGCGCCAACAGGCCCTGGTGTGCGCCTGGGCCATCGCCAACGGCCAGGGCAGCCACTGGGCTACCTATAACGCGGCCAGGTCGACCGCTCACGCTTAGCCTTTTTGGGGCCGGTGACACAGACGAAGTTCGCTCAAAGCCGCAAACCCCGCGGCACCACGAATCGCTCCAGCAGGTCGAAGCCCCCCTGAACGGCCAGAGCGAGCAGGGCGGCTGGAATCGCTCCCTGCAGGATCATCGGCGTATCGATCAGGGCGATGCCCTGCAGGATCGGTTGGCCCAGGCCCCCGGCCCCCACCAGGGCAGCCAGGGTCGCGGTGCCCACGTTGATCACGGCGCTTGTCTTGATACCCGCCAGAATTGAGGGCGAGGCCATGGGCAGACGGACGACCAGCAACTGGGACAGGGGGGTCAGCCCGATGGCCTCGGCGGCTTCGGCCAGGTTCCCCGGAATGGTCGTCAGGCCGGTATAGGTATTTCGCACGATGGGGAGCAAGCTGTAGAGAAACAGAGCCGTCAGGGCGGCCCACAGGCCGACGCCCATGATCGGCACCAGAAAAGCGAGCAAGGCCAGCGAGGGGACGGTTTGCAGGAGCCCGGTGCCCGTCAGGGTCATGGAAGCAAGCAGTGGTGAGCGAGAGGCTAGCACTCCCAGGGGAATCCCAGCGGCGATGGCCACCAGCAGGCTGGCGGCGACCAGGTAGAGGTGCTCCGCCGTGTTGGCCCCGATGGAGCTCCAGTCCCAGCCCCGCGCGGCGATCAGCGGCGCGCTCTCCTGGCCCAGGCACTCCTTGAGCAAGATACGGGCAGACTCTTGTGATGTCCGGTTCTCCAGCACCACTCTGGCGTTGGCGGCGACCATCTGCTCCTGGCCGATCTGGCCCACCAGACGCAGCATGGCCCCCCAGGCGTCTGGGGCCCGGCGGGGCAGGTCGGCACGGTAGAGCAGCACCGCATCGTAACGAGGAAAGAACTGCTTGTCGTCCTGCAGGACCACCAGATTCAGCCGAGCGATCTGGGCGTCGGTGGTGTAGACGTCCACCGCGTCCAGCTTGCCAGCAGAGAGGGCCTGGTAGCCCAACTCATGCTGCATCTGCTTGAGCTGCTGAGGCTTGAGGGCATAGGCTGCCTGAAGCGGGGCCCAGCCATCTTTGCGGCCTACGAATTCGGGTGTGAGGCCCAGGATCAGCTCGGGATGGCGGGCCAGGTCGCTGAGGGTAGCCACCCCCAGCTTTTCCTGGACCTCGCGCCGCACCGCGATTCCATAAGAATCGTTGAATCCCAGGGGATAGCTCATCCCGATGCGGTCCCGGGCGAGGGCGTCCAGCATGACCCCGGTGGTCGGGTGGGGCAGATCCTTGAGGAACACTTCCGAGATCGTGCCAGTATATTCTGGATACACGTCGATCTTGCCTTGACGAAGTGCTTCGTAAACGATCTGGGTGGCCCCCATGTTGTCCTGGTGCACCACCTCGGCACCTGCCTCGCGGGCCAGGATGGTCAACGCATCGCCCAGGATCCAGGATTCTGGGAAGGCCTTCGAGCCGACCCGAATCTTGACGTGTGGTTCGGCCCAGGCGGGCAGGCTGAGCAAAACGATCAACAACAAAAGCCGGTGCTTCACTGCAATCTCTGAGCCTTGAGGAACTCGCTGACGAAAGCCTCAGCGGGACGCTGGCGCAAGTCGTCCAGGGGGCCTTTTTGGACGATCGCGCCGTCGCGCATCAGGGCGATCTCATCGCCCAGGTAAGCAGCCTCGCCCATGTCGTGTGTCACCATCAAGACCGTCTTCCTCAGGTCCCGGAAGATGCGCTTGAGGTCTTGCTGCAGGTGGCTGCGCACGATGGGATCGAGGGCCCCCATCGGCTCGTCGAGCAAAATGACCTTCGGATCAAGCATCAGGGCGCGCATAATGCCCACTCGCTGTCGTTGACCGCCGCTCAACTGGGCGGGGTAGCGACCTAGCAGATCGGGGGGCAGTTGCACCAGCTCCGCCAGAGAAGCCAGCCGCTCCCGGATGCGTGCCACCTCCCAGCGCAGCTGCCGGGCCATCAGCGTGACGTTGTGAGCCGCGGTGAGATGGGGGAAGAGTCCACCGTCCTGAATGACGTAGCCCATCCGCAAACGCAACTCACGCGCTGTGCTCGGAGTCATAGGGACGCTATCCACGCTGATCTGCCCGCTGTCGGGGCGAATCAGCCCCACCACCAGTCGCATCAGGGTGCTCTTGCCGCAACCGCTCGGCCCGATCAGGGCCAGGCTTCGCTCGGCCGGGACCGTGAAGGTGATAGAACGCAGCGCCTCCCGTCCCTGGTAGGACTTGCTTGCGCGCTCGATATCGATCACCGATCGGCCTTCGCCTCTGGACAGAACACGACCTCTGTGGTAGGAATTTGTTTGAACCTGAACAGAAGGAATTTCTAACCCAACCCAACTGATGTCACAGACCATCCTAGAAGGAAGCATCCTCGGCTTCTGTCCCGCTTTGAATGAGGAGGAGCCAGCCAGTTTCTGGCTCAAGACCCTGACCGTCGTCGAACACATTCAACTCCCTCCAGGCCTGCACCAGAGTTTCGAGCCCGGATTGACCAGAGGGCGGCGAGTCCGCGTGTTCGTCGACGAGAATGCAGGGCAACTGGTGGCCCGCCTGATCTTCCCGCTGGTGGAAGGGGCTTTGAGCGTCCCTGAGACCGGGCGGATCGGCAAGGTCCAGGTCTGCATGCACAAAAACTGCTGCCAGAATGGAGCCCGCGAGCTGAAAAACGCCCTCCAGGATGCTCTCTCACGCCATCCTCAAGGCGAGCAAATCGTCCTTGAAGCGGTGGGCTGCATGGACCATTGCAAGCGCGGACCCAACGTGCGAATCTTACCCGCCAATCGAGTTTATCACCGCATGACCCCGATCGGGGTGATCGCGTTGTTGCACCGCTCGTTTCCGCAGCGGGCCCCGGTTACGAGCTGGCTTTCCTGGTCAGCTTCTTGAGGCTGGACCAGCTCTTTTTGTCCAGCACGAAACTGCGCTCAAGTTTGTCCTCGTGAACCACGAGAACACGCCACGGACTTGAGTTGCCTACCCGGACCCGGGCGAAGTCGATCCAACTCGCCCCAGATTTCATCGTGGAGACAACCTGGACGGCACCCGGCTTGAGGGTCGTGCGCTCCTGGAGCAGCGTTTCGCAGTGCTTCTCAAAAGCAGCCAGTTGGATTGTCTCCATGGCGAACCTGGCCTCACCGTCTTTGCCAACCTCTCTGATTTTCAGAACGACTACCTTTTTGCCCTCAACTTCCGCCTGCCAGACCTCGGCCGTGGCTGTGGGCGTGGCCGTGGCACCCACCAGCTCGTAAGTGGGGCCCGCCCAGGCCGCGGTCATCAAGAAGAGAAAAAGCAAAAGACATTTTCTCATGGTCTTGCCTCCTTCAAAGCCAGAGCCTGAATAGTGGCGATGTGCGGCCCCGACCGCATCCGATCGCGGCATTGGCTCAAAAAACTCATCGAATCTTCTCCAGTTGCTCGCGCAGATAAGCCTCGGGAAACTCCAGGGCCGAGTTGGGGACGCGCTCGACCTTGAGCAGTGGACGCTTGCCCTGATAGCGTTGGGGGAGCTTCTCGTCGGGCCCCACTACCTCTGCTTCCCCACAGGTATACAATCTGTTTGCCTTCAGGTTGGCCACCACCTTGAACTGGGGGCCAGATGTGTTGCGCTCACCATCGGCGCCGTAGGCCCAGGTGTAATCCACCAGCAAGAGATTGGCCACACCTCCCACGTTGTAGATCACCCAGGCGGGACTGGTATTGGGCAGGTCGATGGACTCGGTACTCCCTCCCCCGCTGAGCACCTCAAGCGACTCCCCTCCGACGTGGAAGACCCGCATCTTGCCAGACTCGCCCGGCTCGAGCGGCAGGCGCTCGAGGTTGAGTTGCAGGGTCAATCGGGCCCTGGTATCGTTTACCGCCAGCACGTCAGCGATCAATTTGCGCTGGAATTGCAGGTAGAAGATGGTGGCCGCCAGCCCCAGGGCTACCAGGGGGATCCACAGATCACCCAGGGTCGTGGAGCGCTTCTTGCGCTGGAACTCGCGCATAGGAACCGCCGTCGCACGCGGGTCCTGTCCGCGAGGTGGCTCGGGCGGCGGCTGAGTCGGCTCCATCGAGTTTACATCCCCAGAACGTGCCACCCGGCATCGACATACAGGATGTCGCCGGTGATGCCACTGGCGTAGTCGGAAAGCAGGAAGGTGCCAGCTCTGGCCACTTCGTCGACGAAGACGTTCCGGCCGAGCGGGCTGCGCTCGGCTGAAACTTTCAGCATCTCGTTAAAATTGCGGATTCCCTTGGCAGAAAGGGTCTTGATGGCTCCGGCCGAGAGAGCGTTGACGCGGATGCCCTGGGCTCCGAGATCGGCCGCCAGATAGCGAACACTGGCTTCCAGGGCCGCCTTGGCCACCCCCATCACATTGTAGTTTGGGACGACCTTCTGCGATCCGTAGTAAGTCAGGGTGAGCAGGTTCCCACCCTCGGTCATCAGAGGAGTGGCTCGGCGGGCCATAGCGACCAGTGAATAGGCGGAAGTGTCCAGGGCCACTCGAAACCCTTCACGCGAGGTGTCCACGAAACGCCCATCCAGGTCCTCGCGCTGGGCGTAAGCGATGGCGTGCAGGACAAAGTCGAGCTTCCCCCACTTGCGGCCCGCCTCCGCGAACACGGCGTCGAGCTCCTCGTCGTTGTTGGCATCGCAGGGAAGGATCAAACTCGCTTCCAGGCTCTCGGCCAGGGGGCGCATGCGTTTTTCGAGCGCCTCGTTGAGGTAAGTGAAACCGAGCTCAGCGCCCTGACGGTGGGCTTCTTGCGCGATTGCCCAGGCGATGGACATGTTGTTGGCCACCCCAAAAACAAGGCCCCGCTTATTTTCCAAGAGCTTCATAGGAACGTCCTCCAGAGAGATGGGCACGTTCCTTCGGGGGAGGGAGAATTAGTCCTCGAAGTCCTCAGGATCGGCAAAGAGCAGGCAACTGCCAGCGGAGAGCACCTCCAGGCACTCTTCCAGCTCTGGAATCCGAGCCCGGTCGAGCGGCAGCATCACCGTCTCTCCGAGGGGCGACTCCACCTCTACCTGGTACTGCCCTTCGGGCACCCGCAGCAGACCCTGGATACGGCTTGGAGCCACGGCGCACTGGCCCGAGATGCGAACGAAGACCCCGATGCGGGTTGCCCGGTCAAGCGCGTCCTCGAAACTGCGGCTGTCAAGATCAGGCAGCAACCCTCGCACGGTGGCCCAGTAGATCACGTCGCCACGGCCATCGAGATAGAGAATCTCTTCGGCTTCCACGCGGGTCCAATAGTCGGGAGCGGTGCGAAGAAGCGTCGGCTTCATTTTCACCCGCCCGTGGAGTTTCAACCCATCCACGGTATCATCCAGGGCTCCGAACCAGATCTTGCGACCGGGATAGCGGTCAGTTTGTGTAACTTGGACCACGGCTCACCCTCCCGATATTTTCAGCGTCGCCACATTACTGGAAAACTGTCCCGAGATCCTGCTAATTTTGCGAGAAATTTTAACAAATCGATCCGGAGGACCGGAAAGCTCTCCGGGAGAACGGCCCGAAACCAGGTGAAGTGCTCAAAGTTCTGGAGGGACCGGCGCCTCCGGACAGATCCAGGTCCGAAGGCGCCCCTCGAAGGAGCGGCAAGACAGCCGTCACCTGACGCTCAAAACGATGTCCGACGCCATTTCTACTTACCTCGACCAGCATCGAGAGTCGTTCTTGCAAGGCCTGAAGGAGCTTCTGGCCATCCCCTCGGTTTCCACCCAGTCCGAGCGCAAAGCTGATTTGCTGCGCTGTGCTCGCTGGGTGGAGGAGCGCTTGCGCGAGCTGGGCCTGGACGCTCGCCTGGAGCAGACTCCCGGGCATCCGGCCGTGGTGGCTCATGGCCCGGTCGTGGATGGCAAGCCGCGGGTACTCGTTTATGGGCACTACGATGTGCAGCCAGCCGATGAGATCGAGCTGTGGACCACCCCTCCTTTCCAACCGCGAGTTGAAAATGGTCGAATTTATGCTCGGGGAGCCTGCGACAACAAGGGACAGTTCTTTGCGCACATTTGTGCTATTGAGACGCTGCTCAAGGGGGGAGGCGGTTTGCCAGTCAATCTGACCCTCCTGATCGAAGGGGAGGAGGAGATCGGAAGTCCCCACCTGGTCGAGCTCCTGAAACGCTTGAAAGGCGAGAGCCCTCCGGAGCTGGCGGTGGTGTCCGATACCAGCACCTCCATCAAAGGCATTCCCACCATTCACTACAGCCTGCGCGGGATCGTGGTTTTCGAGGCTCACCTGCGGGTGGCCCATCGCGATGTGCATTCTGGCGTCTACGGAGGGACTCTTCCCAACGCCATTCATACGCTGGCAGCCATGGTCGCCGCTCTGCACGACGAGTCCAACCGTGTAACTGTGCCAGGCTTCTACGATGGCGTGCTGGAAGCCGAAGATTGGGAGCGCGAGTCGCTCTTCAATCTTCCTTTTGACGAGGACGCCTACCAGAGCTGGCTGGGTGCCCACCTGCACGGCGAGCACGGCTTTACCACCAATGAGCGACGCTGGTTTCGTCCCACCCTGGAGTGCAATGGCATCACCGGGGGCTACCAGGGCGAGGGCAGCAAGACGATCGTGCCCGCGACTGCCAGCGCCAAGTTCAGTGCACGGCTGGTGGCCGACCAGAATCCGGCCCACCTCATGGAGTGCCTGCGCCAGTGGTTCGTGGGGCAGTGCCCGGCCTGGGCCGAGCTCGAGTTCGTGCCTGGTGACAGCGGACACCCTTATCTCTTGCGGCGCGAAGGGCGCCACGAAAAACTGTTCGAGGCTGCTCGCCAGGCCGTTCGAGTCGGTTTCGGGGTAGAGCCACTCTTCAGTCGCCACGGCGGGGCGATTCCCATCGTCTCCGACTTCCGCAGCGTGCTGGGGGTGGATACCCTGCTGTTAGGCCTGGGCAACCCCGATGACGGCATCCACTCACCCGACGAAAAGTTCGAGCTGCGTCACTTCTTCGGGGGAATCCGGGCGGCCACCGAGCTCTATCGCCTCCTGGGTCTGAGCTCAGGGGGGGGTGACGGCCTGTAGCATCCCGTCCGAGAAGCCAACCAGCACCAGCTCTCCCCAGGCCAGGGGGCCGGCAGTGGGGATGCCGCGCAGGGGGACTTCCCCCAGCATCTGTCCGCTAGCAAGAGCCAGTGAGACCAGCTCTCCCTGACCGGTGATCAGTTGCACCCGATCTTTGACCAGGGTCAGAGGGGCGGCGATTCCGGATTCGAACTCCCTTCTCCAGAGGATGCCGCCGGTTCGTCGGTCCAGGCAATAGGCGGCGGTGCGACTGGCAACCAGCAGTCGGTCTTCCAGTACCAGCGGAATGACGGGTGAGCGCCCGGTGCCGCCGCCAGGAGATCGGCTCCGAAGAGAAAGCTTCCAGAGTCGCACGGTGCGCTCCGGATCGGCTCGAAAGGCATACAGCGAGCCGTTGACGGTGGAGACGTAGAGCCGGTCGTCGCGAGCGACCACATCGGCTCGAATATCCTCTCCCAGATCAATCGTCTCTTTGCGACGCAACGTTTCGCTGGCCACGCGGTGGAGGCGGCCACGGATGGATCCGACGAACAGTGAGTCCCCCGCCAGGGCTGGCCGACTCCAAAACTGGTCCGTCTGATTCAGGCCCTGCAACTCGGTCTGTCCCAGCGGCTGCCCGCTGGCGTCAAGCTTACAGAGCGTGCCGCTGAGCGAGACCAGCCAGATCCGGTTGGAGCCGACTGCGGGAGGGGCTTTGTTCTGCCAGGGCGGACGGTCCCCCGACGGGAAGCGGGGTCCCAGCCAAAAAAGGACTTCCCCGGTTTCGATGCGGAGCGCGATCAGGGCTGCCGCGTTGGGGACCACATAGGCCGCATCCTGAGTGACAACGGCCGGGCTCCAGATGGATCCGGCCAGGTCTCTCTTCCAGAGAAAGGTTCCTGGCACCACATCCACGGCGTGCAGATAGCTGCCAAAGTCCGACCCGACCAGGGCCACGCCCTGCTCACTCACGGCCAGGCTGCGCACCGGGAAAGGCAGCTTGTAACTCCAGCGCAGCGAGCCGGGCGGCTCTTGGGCCTGCGCGACCCAGGCCAGCACCAGAAGAAGGGCTCCAAACCGCCTCATTGGAGCCCTTTCGCACAAGATCCCGCGACCCCCTCCGCCAGCCGCTGCCCGAGTTTTCCCGTCAGGAGGGTGTTCTCTTTTTGCGGAGAAATAAATTCAATATCTGCCAGGAGGACCTACAGAAAAACTGGGGTTGCGCCCGGACCGAGCGGGGCATACAATGAGCCAACTGTGAAAGGTTTCAAGCCTGATGAAGGGCAGGACACCTTTCTTGGTCGTCGAATGGCCTGCGGACTTTTGCGTAGTGACGGGCTTTCCGCCGATCTCTGGAGTTGACCGATGAAGAAGAAAATTAGCCTCGCCCTGGTGGTTGCCATGCTCTCCATGAGCTTGCCCCTGGGGGCGTTGGCCCAAGAGTTGCCTGGTGGCGGAGCATCCGACATTGTTGCCGCCGAGGAAGAAGCGGTCCCGGCTCAGCCCGCTCCTGACGGCACGGATGGGGGCGGCGAAACTCCGGTTCCTCAGCCTGCAGAGGCTGAGGGTGGCGCTCCTCCCCAGCCGGCCGAAGCAGAGGGCGGCGCGCCACTTCCGTCGCCGGACGGCGAGGGTGCGCCTCAGCCGGCAGAAGGTGAGGGCGCTGCGCCGGGAGGCGAAGGAAACGCGCCCCCCACGGAGAGCCCAGCGGCCGACAGCCTGCCCGAGGGCACCTATCGTTTCAGCGGTCAGGTCCTGTTGCTCGAGGACGAGAAACTCAGCGTGCGCGGTAAGGCTGCCGATGGCAGCGAACGGGACATGATCTTCCTGGTTTCTCCCGATAGCCAGTTAGCCGAGGGACTCAAGGCAGGTGACACGGTCTCTGTCGTCTTTACGCTGGGGGCCAATCGCGAGATGATCGTCTCGTCAGCTCGCTACGCACAGGCACCGCTGGGCCGCGACATCCTGCCGGTGGATTCGGCCGCCGTGGCTCCGGGCTCTGAGGAGACCCCCACCCCCGGAGCAGAGGAGCAGCCACCTGAGTCCGCCGCTCCTCGCGTGGTCAACATCGAGATCGAGGGCAATGCCCAGGTCCCCACCGAAGAGGTGCTGCAGGTCGTCTCGACTCGTATCGGTGACCCGGTGCTCGAGCCTCGTCTGCGTCGTGACATGCAGGCGATTTTCGATCTCGGTTACTTCACCGACGTTCGCCTGGATACACGTGGCGCTCCCGGGGGAGTGCGACTGATCTTCCGGGTGCTCGAGAATCCGATGGTCAACCAGGTGGTCATCAGTGGCAACCAGGTGGTTCCCACCGAGAAGATCGCCGAGTTGATGGAGACCCGGGCGGGCAAGATTCTCAATACTCGCACACTGCACGCCGACATTCAGAACATCAACAAATACTATAACGAGGACCTCGGCTATCTGCTCACCCCGACCCACGTGATCGACTTGAAGTGGGGCGAGGGGACCCTCGCTCTCACCATCAAAGATGGCATGCTGGTGCAGTCCGTGAGTATCGAGGGTGTGACCGTTTTCCCTGAGCAGGAGGTCCGCTCGCTGGTTCAGACCCGAGTCGGTGAGCTTTTCAACCAGAAAACCATCAAGGAAGACAGCGCTCGCGTTGCCGAGCTGTATGAAAAGAACGACTATATTCTTGATACTATCCGTCCGCGGCTGGATCCCGATCAGGGAGCGGTGACCCTCAAAGTACTCGAGGCCGTGGTGGAAGAAATTCGGGTCGAGGGCAACACCAAGACCGAGACCGACACCATCACCCGGAATCTGCGCACCAAGCCCGGTGAGGTCTTGCAGCGACGCAAGATTCAGAAAGACCTCGAGCGTCTCAACAACCTGGGCTACTTCAAGAAAGTCAATATCGAGCCTGAGCCCGGCACCGAGCCGGGCAAGGTAGTGCTTGTTCTGGCTGTGGAAGAGCAAAAGACGGGTCTGGCTACCATCGGGGTGGGTTATGCCGGTGGCGGCTCGGGCGCTGTGCGACCCGGCATCACCGGTGCCATCTCTTTCTCCGACCGCAACCTGTTTGGCCAGGGCAAGTCGGTCAGCGTCCAGTGGCAGAGGGGTGCCAACATCAGTGCCCTGGGCCTGAGTTACTTCGATCCGGCCATCAACGACAACCAGGACTCCATCGGCATCTCCCTGTTCCTCAACGAGGTTTCCGGGCTGCGCCAGCCGGTCATCGGCGGTAATCCCGATCAGTTTGCCCTGTATGATGATCGCCGCTATGGCGGCACGATCACCTACGGACACCCCTTTACAGACGACTTCCGCGGCTTCTTGACCTTCCGCCGCGAGACGATCGAGATCACTCAGGATCGAGAGTCGCTCTTCGTGCCCGTGGGCATTGGAAGTGGTGATCTGAACAGCCTGGCCGTCTCGGCCCTTTACGACACTCGTGACGACGTTTTCAATCCGACCGTGGGCAACTTTGCCAATGGCTCGGTCGCCTTAGCCGGTCTGGGTGGGGATTTCAGCTACACGAAGCTGGTCGCCGAGGGCCGCTCCTACATTCCGTTCGGCACCAACTCGACCCTGGCCATGCGAGCCTGGGCCGGAATGCTAAACGGGACCGCCCCGATTTCAGAGTACTTCTTCGCTGGCGGCACGGACACGCTGCGTGGCTACCGTGAGAACGCTTTCTTCGGAACCCGCTTCGTCGTGCTGAACGCTGAGTACCGCTTCGGAATCGGCCGCATCAAGTTCTTGCGTGGGGCCGTGTTTGCTGACGCCGGCAACGCCTGGACTCCGGGGGTCACCTCGGGGGCCCTGAAGGCCGATGTCGGAGCCGGTCTTCGCATCGTATTCCCCAGCCTCGGACTGGGCGTCATCCGCATCGATTACGCCTTCGGAGAAGACGGCGGTCGGGCCAGCCTGGGCATCGGCCAGTCGTTCTGAAAAACTCCGGCTGGCCTGGGAACTTTTTCAAGTCCTTCTGCGTCCGTGGCTGTGACGGTTGACAGCCGAGCGGAAAAGGTTAGACTACCGATAACCCAAAGCTCACCCGCGTGTGAGACATCGTTTCTGGCGGGCGGCGGCGCCGAAGCCCCAGGCCCTTGAGGAGGTCCCTTTCGCATGCAAGACGGAGAAACCACGATGACTTCCACCTCGTCCGGTGGAGGCTCCAATAAGGTCCCTTTGATCGCAGGCTTTGTCCTGCTGCTGGTGGCCATCGCCGCCGGTTGGTTCGTGCTCAGAAGCGGCGGGGTTGGCTCGCCCATTAAGAAGGTGGCCTCGCTCGACTCGGACGCTATCTACCAACTCGAGGATTTCACCAGGGCGCGCGAGCATCTGGACAAGAAGAACGCTGAATACACAAAGAAACTGGAAGAGTTTGCCGCCACCCAACCGCGCAACGAGGAGGGGGCCCGCAAGGTGCGCGAGAAGGCTTCCGAGCTCGAGATGGAGCTCCAACAGGAGCGAAACAAGACCCTTCAACCGTTACAGACCCGCGCCGAGGCGGCTATCGCCATCGTGGCTCGCAACAAAAATTACAAGGTCGTGCTGGACAAGCGCATCGTTGTGTATGGGGTTGAGGACATCACTGAGGATGTCAAGTCTCAATTCACCTCCAAGACCGAGCTCAAGCTGCCGGCCGAGGATGACACCAAGGACTCGCCTATCGCTTACTTCGACCAGGATGTCGTGCGTAACCTGAAGGCCTTCCAGGAGGTGGATCTCAAGCTCGCCGCCCTCAAGAATGAGCTGGGTGAGGAGTTTCGGAAGAAAGCCCAGGGCCGCAGCCAGCAGGAGGTGGAGAATCTCCAAAAGGAGCTGATGATGCGCATGGAAGCTCGTCAGGAATCCGAGGTTGCCCCCCTCGTGCAGGCTGTCAATCAGTCGGTTACCGAGGCGGCTGAGACCAACAACGTGTCGCTGGTGCTCGACAAGGTGCACGTCATGTATGGAGGGCGAAACCTCACCAACGAAGTGGTGGAGACCTTCCTGAAGAAGACCGGCAGCAAGGGCACCTCGGCCGGCAACACCAAGGCTCCCGGCAGTCCGTAAGGAGGCAAGGTCATGCACAACACTCTGCGATCCGCATGGTTGCGTTGGGGGAGCGGGCTGGCTCTGGTTTCGGTGCTCGCCTCAGGTGCCTTTCTGGCGACTCCGGTGGGGGCTCAAGATCAGCAGGCGGCGGTGCGCGAGGCCCTGGGTGGCACGCTGGGCGTGGTGGATTACTCCAACCTGCTCAAGGCCCATCCTGACTACGAGCGTTTGAGCCAGCTCGACCAGCAGCTCGCCGAGCTCAAGCAAGAAATCGAGTTCGCGCCGATGCAAGACCGTGACGACCTCCTGCGATCCGCCCAGGAAAAGTACAAAAAAGAGCTGATGAGAGCCCAGGCCGAGATGGAGGCCGAGCAAGCAGCCATCGCGGCTCAGATGGCCGGCCTCTCCGACCAGATGAAGGCCCGGCTTGATGCCGAGGCGGCCAAGGGCTCGGCCGAGATGCAGCGAGAGCTCGAAGCCTACATCAAAAAGAACGCTCCCGAGGCGGCCGCCCCGGCCGAGCCGGTCAACATGCCGGCACCTCTCAGTGAACAACGGAAAAATCTCTTGCTTCTGCGAGAGCGCAAGGTTCAAGCCATCAAGCTTGAAGTCGAAAAAGTGCACCGCGATCAGCGCGAGGCCGAGAGGGCCCGCATCGACTCGGAGATCGCCGCCTACGAAGACGAGATCATGAAGACCCATCAACAAGAGAAGCTGAACCTTCAGCTGAAAGTTCAGGTGGCCAAGGACGAGGCCGAGCAGGCCGACCTGCAGGCCCAGCTTGAGGCGATCTCGGACGAAGAAGAGCGGCTCAAGGACGCCAAGCGGGCCGAGCTCGAGGGTCTTTTCAAGACCTTCCGGGCCGATTCCGAGGCCCGCCAGGCGGCCGAAACAAAAGCCGCAATCGACAAAGTCAATCGCGAGGTCGAAGGGCAGATCGGGGCTCTGCCTGCCAGCTCGGGTGACGCTCCCCCGGCCCCCCGCCCCAAGCAGCCCACCATAACACCGGAAATCAAGGCCATGATCGCCAAGAAGCAGGATGAGTTGCGCTCCAAGATGGAGGCCGAAGCAGCGGTCGCTCGCCAGAAGATGGAAGCCGAGCAGGGCGCGGCCGTGGCCCGGCTCAAGACAAAGTCTGAGGAGCTGAAAGCCCGCATCGAGAAACAGCAGGAAGAGCTGAAGAAGGCCGTGCAAACCAATGCCCGGGAGGGTCTCTCAGCGGCGACCAAAGAAAAGATCAAGGTGCTCGAAGAGCAGCGCGAGAAGCTCCAAACCCAGCGAAGCGAGCTTTTCGACAAGATGGTGGCGGACCTCAAAGGCGACATCGGCGAGGTGGCAAAAAAACAGCAGATCGACATTGTGATCGGCACTTACGTTGAGAATCGTGGCTGTGTCGATCTGACCGACTATGCGATGGTCGCCATCAAGACCAAGGCCAGGCCCGAATCGCCCTAGGAGGATGTCTATGAAACGCACTGCATGGTTGGGGGTGGCGCTGGGGCTGGGGATGATGGCTCTAGTCGGCTGCGGTCCCACGGGCAAATTGACCACCGGAACGGTGAACACCGTTTCGCTGGTGCAAAGCGACCCGGATTATCAGAAAATGGCCAGCGACTACGCCAGGGCCCGGGTCGAGTTGCAGAAGAAGATCAACAATCGCATTCGCGAGGCCGGCGGCCCGAGCAATCTGAGCCAGACCGATCTGAGCAAGTTCCGCCAGATGAATGCCGAGTTGGACAAGAAGTGGTTCACGAAGACCCAGGAGTTCCTCAAGACCCGTTTCGCGCACATCAGCGACGCGGCCGAGGCAGTCAGCAGGGATAAGGGCATCGACCTCGTCCTGGTAGACACGCCTGGCTATCCCACCGTGGAATACGGCGCGGTAAGCATCACCCAGGACCTGGAGCTGAAGCTTCAGCAAACTCCAGCGAAGGCGCCCGAGAAGAAGAAATGAGCATGACCAGAGCCGCCCTTTTGAGTCTGCTGTTGCTGGTGGCCGGTTGCGGTCAGGGCGAGCCACGCAAACTGACGGTCGGCGTCGTCAATACCGAGCGTGTGGTCAGTGAGATGCCCGAGTTTCGTGACATCAACTTGAGTTGGGCGGCTGAGACGGGAAGCTTTCTCTCCAGCATCCCAAAGTCCAAGGAAGAATTGGACCAGCGGAAGCTCAAGGAGCTCAACGACCGCATCCAGCATGCATCCAAGTCGTGGCAGGCTCGCTCGAGCAAATTCTACGAAGACGCATACCGGCGCATTACCAGTGCGTCCGAGCAGGTGGCCCGCGAGCGAGGGCTGGACATTGTGGTGATCGACACCATGCATCTGCCTGCCGTCCAGTACACGAGCGGTGAGAATGTGACCACTGATATCCTCATCAAGCTGAACCAGAAGTAGCTGCTCAACCGTGAGAGGATGTTGCCCTTGCTGAACGGCCCACCCTGGCGCCTGGCCGATCTGGCGCGAGAATTCAACACGTTCACCAGCCAGCCCGAACTGACCGTCAACTGTCTGGGAGCCCGCCCGGGGGGGCTGGGGCCTCCTGGCAGCTCAGGTGGCGATGCCACCGTGGGAGTCGATTTCCAGGGCGACGAGGAACTCTACCAGCGTCTCAAGGACCGGCTCACCCTGGTCCCGGGAGCAGCTGTTTCAGCCGAGGCCTGGTTGGGCGAAGGGGTCAGCGTCGGAGCCGGGGCCGTGGTCGAGCCCGGTGCCCGACTGGGTGACCGGGTAATGATTGGACCCTGCTGTTTTGTCGCCGCCGGCGTTGAGGTGGGCGAGGAATGCTTGCTTGAGCCGGGGGCCGTGCTGATGCAAGGAGTGCGTCTGGGTCGCCGGGTCCGCGTGGCCTCGGGTGCCATTCTGGGCAGCGACGGTTATGGCTATGTAGTGGACCAGGGCCGGCATCTCAAGATTCCGCAGGTCGGTCTGGTGGAAGTCGGAGACGATACAGTGATCGAGTCGGGTGTGTGCATCGACCGAGCCACCACCACGATCACGCGGATCGGCCGAGAGGTGAGAATAGGCAGCCTGAGCCAGATCGGTCACAACGTCCAGGTCGGCGATCGGACCGTCATCGGCGAGCAGGTGGGCTTGCCCGGCTCAGCCCACATCGGGCAGGATTGCCGCCTGGGCTGGCAGAGCGGAACTCTTGGTCATGTGGAGCTTGGTGACGGGGTCGAGCTCTTGCCCCGCTGTGGCTCGATGCGCAAGAAAGTGCCTCCGGGCTCGGTTCTGGCCGGATATCCAGGGCGGGACCGGCAGGAAGCGATCGAAGTGTACGCCGCCCTGCACCGGCTGCCTCAGGCCCTCAAGGAATTGGAGCGACTGCTGGGAGATGGCCGGTGAGGGTCCGGGCTCTGGTTATGGTTGTCCTTTGCTTTCTAGCCCTGCCCGGCCGGGCCCAGGAAGTAACTCTGGGTGATCGAGTCGTGATGCGACTGGAGAACGCCGAGCAGGCTGAAGCCGTGACCCGGCGCATCGAAACGCAACTCGAGCGAGGGGCAGACCCTGCCGGCATCAAGGTCGTCAAAAGCAAGAATGGTGCCACGATTGTCTGGGGTGGAGCGGTGATCGTTGAGGTCAACAAAAGCATGGCTGCAGCCAACCAGAGCGACCCCCTCAAGCTGGCTCTGCGCTGGGCCAACAACCTGCACGAGCTGGTGGCCGACGGGCTGGTGCGGTTGTCACCCGGTCGGGTGATCATGCCCATCGGCGAGGCGCGTTCGATCGAGGTGACCGGCCTGGCCGAGGGGCCCATCGAGGTGGAGGACGCGAACGGGGTAGTGCAAGCCGTGGTCGATGAAAGCGGGCTTTTGACCCTGACCGGCGCGCGGGTGGGCAAGACCCGTTTGAAGGTCCGTCGAGGCCAGGGCCAGGCCTATCTCTTCGTGCACGTCAAGGACTGGGCCGGCACCCTGCCCGAGGTGGTCAACGTTCAGGTGGTTGGCAATCCGGCCCCGGGCGCGGTAGTGGCCGAAGGTGTCTTGCGGGAGGCCTACGTGCAGGCCCGGGTCCGTCCGGGCTGTGTGATGAGCGTGGGGGGGGACTTAAGCGACCTGCCTTCGGTCCCGCGCGGCCAGATGATGAGACTGACCGTGCCCATCAAGATCGAAGGGGGCGAGGACTACTATCCGGTCTCGAGGAGCCTACCGGTGGTGGTGAACAGCCTGGACGTCGAGCCGGTCGAGGCCAATCTCCTGCTGGTCTCAAATCGCCCCGAGTCGGTTGACGTGGATGGGGTTCTGCTGCAATACAGGTTCAGCCAGAAAGAGCCCAGCCGACTGATGTACAGCCACAAGAACATCTCCAAGGGCAAGCGCAACCTGTGGGTCAATCTGGAGAACCCCAACAACCAGCCAGTCAAAGTTCTGGTCAACACCCTCTCCGCCGGTCCGAGTCGCAACGAGGTTCTGGTGGGGCATACCTCGGCCACGCGCTTTCTCGAGCAGGAGGGGGACGGGGCTGGATATGTGCTCACCGTTCCACCCCGAACGAAGCTGGAGCTGGCCGCCCATGAAGTGGGTACCCAGGCTCTGGTGACCGGCTTTGCCAACCTCCGCATTTTGGAAGGCGAGTCTCTGGAAGTCGAGGTGCGCACCGAGCTGGCCCCCAGTTTCAACGATGGCAAGAAGCTGGCCCACCTGGGCGCCCCCTTCAACCCTTTCAAGATTCATCCCCACGGCGTCTTTGCCCAGCCTTCCTTCGAGGAAGAGCTTGAGTTTCGCACCGGGGGAGCCCCGGCCGGGGTGCGTTTCGGAGAAGATCCCTGGCTGATCGACTTCGAGACAGGGCTGCCCAACACGGGGAACTTCGGCGTGTTTTACCGGCTGGAAACCACTTTGATCAATCCGCGACCCTTTCCGGTCCGGGTTGGTCTCTATTTTCTGCCTTTGAACGGACCCGCCGCCGGGTCGTTTCTGATCGACGGCAAAGTCTACGAGACCCCTTTTCGCAAGCCGCAGGGCGCTCCACCGAGCCTGGTTCGCCACTTCGACCTGGGCCCGGGCGAGAAGAAGGTCGTACGTCTGCTGACTTTCCCCGAGGCCTCCTCAAGCTACCCGGCCGAGTTGCAATGGCACGACGTGACGGGACGGGGCGAACCCACCACCTCGGGTCCTCTACAAGCTCCAGGGGGGACCGAATGGAAGTGAGCAGGCCTCAGCAAACACTGGCTGCCCCGGTGCGCTTCGAGGGAGTGGGCATTCACCTTGGCCAGCCGGCCCGGATCGAGGTGTTGCCGGCTCCCGTCGACTCGGGTCGCCTGTTCGTGAGTCAGGGCCAGGAGATTCCCGCCCTGCACGAACGGGTCAGCTCAGTCGAGCGCTGCACCGTGCTCTCGGCCGGGGAGGTTTCGGTCAGCACCGTCGAGCATTTGCTGGCCGCCTGCGCGGGCCTGCAACTTGACAATCTGCGTATCCTGGTCGACGGCCCCGAGGTGCCCATCCTGGACGGCTCCGCAATGCCCTTCGTGAAGGCCTTCCTGGCGGCCGGCGTCGTCTGCCAGGAGCGGCCCGCCCGCCGGCATGTGTTGACGCGACCTCTCTTTGTGCACGATAAGAACGCCCTGGTGCTGGCTCTACCCGCCACCGAGACGCAGCTGGAGTATTCCCTGCATTATCAGCACCCGATGATCACTTACCAGCAGGTCACTCACACGTCAACCCCGGAGAGCTTCCTCTCAGGACTAGCTCCGGCCCGCACCTATGCCTTCATGGAGGAGGTTGAGGGCCTGCTCGAGAGGGGTCTGGCCAGAGGGGGAGACCTGTCCAACGCTCTGGTGATCCGTTCCGATGGCTACACCTCAGCGCTTCGTTTCCCCGACGAGCCCGTGCGTCACAAGTGTTTGGACCTGGTGGGGGATCTGGCCCTGCTTGGCTACGATCTGCTGGCCCGGGTGGTGGCGGTCAAGGCTGGCCACCGCCTGCATGTCGAGCTGGTGGGCAAAGTACTGAAGGAGGACTCGACCGATGTTGGAGATCAGCGAAATCAGGAGGAGGTTGCCCCACCGCTACCCATGCCTGCTCTTGGATCGGGTTCTGGATCTTGACGAGAAACGAGCTATCGGCTACAAGAACGTCACCATCAATGAACCCTTCTTTCGTGGTCATTTCCCGCATTTTCCTGTTATGCCAGGGGTCCTGCAAATCGAAAGCCTGCTGCAACTGGCCTGGATTTTCCTGGGCCGTGACTTTCGGGTGGTGCGCATCGACCGCCTGAAATTCCGACGCCAGGTCGTTCCGGGTGACCGACTCGACCTGCAGGTCGAGTTGATCGAACAGGAGGGTGAGCGCTTTCGGCTTCGTTGTCAGGCGCTGGTTGACGAGAAGATGGCCATGCAGGGCGATTTTACACTGGAAACATATTCAACTTCCCAGGCCGTGCCCGTGAGTGTCGCAGTGGGGCTTTCTTCAGGTGCCCTGGATGGCGGAACGGTCACAAAATCGTGAAGGATTTTAACAGGATCTCCCTGGTATCCGGCGAAGTTTTGGGAAATACTCGACCAGCAGATCTTGCGGAATTTCCGCGAGTGACAAGGGATTCGCCGTTGAGGAGCGGGGCCTCAGGACGAAGGAGGCGCAAAGTCTTGGAACCGGTCAAAGTGGGAGTGGTGGGCATCGGGAACATGGGGGTGCACCATGCCCGGGTCTATTCCGAGCTTCCCCAGACCGAGCTCGTCGGCGTCGTCGATGTCAACGAGGCCCGTGGTCGCATCTGCTCTGACCGATTTCACACTCAATTTTTCAACAGCTACGGCGACCTGTTCGAGCGAGTCGAAGCCGTCAACATCGTCGCCCCCACGATTTTTCATTACGAGCTGGCCATGGAGTTCCTGGCTCGCGACATTCACGTTCTGGTGGAGAAGCCGATCACGGTGGATCTGATTCAGGCCAAGCGTCTGGTGGATTACGCCAAGAAACGCAACCGGGTGCTTCAGGTGGGTCACCTGGAGCGTTTCAATCCAGCTGTGGGAAAGCTGCGCGAGGTGTTGGGGCGACCCATTCATCTCGAGTCGCACCGGCTTTCCTACCCGACCAACCGGAACCTGGACGTGGGGGTTGTCTGGGACCTCATGATCCACGATCTGGATATCCTCATCAACCTGGTCAATTCTCCCGTTGTGGAGATCAATGCCGTGGGCGTGTCCGTCTACTCAGACTTCGAGGACATCGCCCAGGTCCATTTGCTCTTCAAGAATGGTGCTGCCGCCAGCCTGATGGCCAGTCGGGTGAGCGGAGAGCGGCTGCGTCAACTCAAAGTCACCGAAGACTCGGGGCGGACACTCTGCCTCGACTTCATCAACCAGAATCTGTCCATTCTACGCCCACCCTCCAACGGTTACCCGATAGCTCCCGAATTTGTCCAGCTGGAGAAGAAAGAGCCGCTTCGCCTCGAATTGAGTCACTTTGCCGACTGCGTGGCCACCCACAAGACCCCGCTTGTGACCGGCGAGGATGGTAAAAGAGCTCTTGAGCTTGCGATGCAGGTTCTGGCCCGAATGAAAATCGTCAAGTCCAAGGCTCCGCTGCCGAAGGATTTGATCGCGTTGGCGGTCTAAAGTGAAGGAACTGTTCCGGCGTGTGGGCCAATTGTGCTGATGTGCAAAACCAAAGTGCGGGCACATTAGCGAGAGGAGTGGCGCTGCTCTGACGAAGGTGCATCCCTCGGCAATTGTCGATCCGGGGGCTCAACTTGGCGAGGACGTCGAGGTGGGCCCGTTCTCCATTGTGTCCGCCAACGTCAAGATCGGCCGCGGCACCCGCATCCACTCTTCGGTCGTCATCGGCGAATGGACCGAGATCGGACAGGAGAACGAAGTCTGGCCCGGTGCGGTCATCGGGGTGGCTCCTCAGGACCTTCGTTATGGCGGCGACCGTGCCTACACTCGCCTGGGCCACCGCAACATCATCCGTGAGTATGTCACCATTCATCGCGCCTATGAGCCGGAGGGCGTCACCTCCATCGGGGACGACAACCTGATTATGGCCTATACTCATGTGGCTCACAACTGCACGCTGGGTAACCAGATTGTGATCGCCAACTCAGTTGGCCTGGCCGGCCACGTAGACGTGGAAGATCAGGCTGTGCTCGGGGGAATGAGCGGCCTGCACCAGTTCGTTCGCATCGGCCGACTGGCCATGGTGGGCGGCCTGGCCAAGGTGATCCAGGATGTTCCGCCCTTCTCTCTGGTAGACGGGCAACCGGCCCGCATTTACGGGATGAACATCCGCGGCATGCAGCGACGGGGGATTCCCCGTGAGGTGCGCCATGACCTCAAGCGATGCTACCAGTTGATGTTGCGTTCCGGACTCAATCTTTCCCAGGCAGTCGACGCCATGCGCCGGACCATTCCGTCCAATAAGGAAACCGATCACCTGATTCGATTCCTCGAGAACCCCTCCCGTCAGGGCGTTTGCATTCGCCGCGAGGGCCAGGGCGTCAACGGGCGCACCCTGGCGGCCGAAGCCGCCGGGGTCTAAGGCGCGGTGCGTTGACCCCTTCAGGAGAGAGCGCGGGGGGGTTGTCTCCAGGCCCGCGCGCGCAAGGTCTGCACAGGTCAACGCGCGGGGCTTTCGCTCGAGTCTTCCCCCCACGCCCGTGAGCACGCTGGTTATCAGCACGGCCGAGCCTTCGGGCGATCTGCAGGCCGCCGCTCTGGCTGCCGAATTGAAGCGTCGTCACCCTCAGATGCGCATTCTCGGTGCAGGTGGGCACTCCATGAGGGCGGCCGGAGTGGAGGTGCTCATCGACAGCAGCGGTTGGGGGGTGATCGGTCCCGGCGCTGCCATCGGGCTGCTCCCCACCCTGATGCTGGCCTACCGGAGGATGCGCAAACTGCTGCTCGAGGTACGCCCTGACCTGCTGATCGTGGTCGACTGCCCGGCCGCCCACTACCGATTGGCGGGGTTTGCCCGGCGGCACGGGGTCAAAACAATGTATTACTTCCCGCCATCTCAGTGGACCCGCAGCGCCAAGAGGCTCCACCAGATCCACCAGCGGGTCACCAGCGTGGTGACGGCCTTTCGCTTCAATGCCGAGCAGTACCGCAAGAACGGTCTGGAAGTCCAGTTCTTCGGCCACCCCCTGGTGGACATCATCGGCCCCCCCCGACCTCTGGAGCAGGCCCAGCAAGCTCTGGGCCTGAAACCAGGCCGCTACATCGCGCTTCTGCCCGGGAGTCGCGTCCAGGAGTTGCGCTATCTGACTCCGGTGCTGCTCCGTGCTGCCGCCCTTTTGCGTCAGCGCTACCCCGACGTGGAGTTCCTGATCCCCTGCGCCACGCCCCGGCTGGCGCCCATTCTGGCCCGGCTGTTGGGCACAACGCCAACCTTTCTGCACGTCTTTCAGGGCCAGGCACGGGAGGCTCTGGCCGCCTCGCGCGTGGCCCTGATCGCCAGCGGAACGGCCAGCCTGGAGGCGGCTCTGCTGCGCATTCCCCACGTGGTTTTCTATAAAGGCGGTTCCCTGGACTGGGCCCTCTTTCGCCTGCTGCACCGCCTCAAGCTGTTGCGGGTGGACCGTTTCGGCCTGGTCAACCTGGTACTCGACCAGGACGTAATGCCAGAGTTCCTGCAAACCACGGCCACACCCGAAAACCTGGTCCGGGAGGCCATTTCGCTCTTCGAGGAGGGACCCGAGCGCGAGCGCATGCTCGAGTGCCTGGATCGAGCTCGCGCCTCGGTGGGTGAGCCTGGCGTGGTCGGCCGGGTGGCCGACCACGTCGAAAGGCTCCTGCAGGGTCGTTAATGTGCTCGCACTTTGGTCTTGCACTTCAGCACAATCTGACGAACGCGCCGGAACTGCGTTCCTGCGCGTTGTAAAGTGATGCGCTCAACAGATTGCCTGGTGGGCAGGATGGGCCAGGGAGCGCTGGTCGACAAGCGGCTGCAAATGCACTACATTGCTTGCGATGCCCGATATCATCATGACCTCGAATTCGCCAGGCGAGCTCTCCTCGTGGGTGCGCGTCACCAGCCAGGCCCTGCTGGCTCGCCAGGCCGATTTGCGCCTGCACGTGGCTCTGGTTCCCTGTCCTTATGCCACCGGCCGCGAAATGGACTATGCTGGCGAGTTGCCTGGCTTGACCAGCGTCCTGGCTCCCCGGGAGACTCTGCGCCTGTTACTGGGGCTTCCTGGTTTCCGGCCCTCCAGGCAGGCCGTTGTCGTCTTTCTGGGCGGGGAATTGTGGCAGGCCGGCCGCCTGGCCCACCTCTGGGGCGTGCCCGGACTGGCCTACTCGGTACGACCAAGCCGCCAGGCCCGTGCTTTCGAACGTGTGGCCGTGCCAGGTCCAGAGCTGGTCGCCCCCCTTGTGGCGCGCGGGGTGGCCCCTGAGCGCATCGTCTGTGTAGGAGATCTGATGGTGGACGGCGTGTCCCTGCCCGAGAGTCGGGAGGATGCACGCCAGGTGCTGGGCCTGGCAATCGACCGGCCGGTGCTGGGACTTTTCCCGGGCTCGCGCTCAGTCCACCTGCGGGCCGCCCTGCCGCCCTTTCTCCGCGTTGCTGAGAAGCTGGCCAGCAGTCACCCGGAGTTTCAGTTCTTGCTGGCTCTCTCGCCCTTCGTCAGTCTGGCGGCTGCGCAACAGGCACTGGATCATCCCATCGACCTGGGATTGGAGCGCAGCTCGGGTCGGTTCGGTCGCCGCAGCCTGAGAACTCGGGCCGGCCTGGAGGTCGTGGTGACCCAGGGCAGGCCCCACCAGTCGATGGGAGCTCTCGATCTGGCCCTGACCATCCCGGGCACGAATACGGCTGAGCTCGCCTGCGCTGGATGCCCGATGGTGTTGGTTCTGTCGAATCGCGCCCCGCTCCCGCGCGGAGGCCCGGGAGGGCTGCTCGACCTGATGCCTCTCGGGGCCTGGAAGGAACAGCTCCGGCTGAGAGAGTATTTGAGGTTTCCCCACGGTGTGGCGCAACCCAACCTCAGGGCCGGGCGCAAGCTGGTTCCCGAGGTGGTCTTGCAGGATTCACTGGAGCCGTTGATAAGCGTTCTGGAGGAGCTGGCTCGAGATTCCGAGCGTCGAGCGCGACTCTCCCGCGAGCTGCGCGCTTTGATGGGGGCTCCGGGTGCGGGGGAAAGGCTGGCAGGCCAGATTCTTGAGATCCTCGGTTTGCCCCTGGTAAAGCAGTATGCGTGAATTTGTCTTTCGTTGGAGAGGAGTCCTGGCCTCAGTCACTGCCGTGCTGGTGCTGTACTACAGCCGCCCCAGCCCGATCGGCCTGATGCTGGGTGCGAGCCTTGCTCTTGCGGGCGAGCTTCTCCGGCTTTGGGCTCTGGGATACACCGGGCTTCCCACCCGCCGACAATACCTCGACGCCCCCCGATTGATCACGGCCGGTCCCTATGCTCATCTGCGCAATCCCCTCTATCTGGGCAACCTGCTCAACGGGGCCGGGGTGGCCCTGGCGGCCACGGGAGGCATGGGCTCGGTGGGTCCCTGGGTCTTTCTGGCGGCGATCGGTATCCACACGGGCATCTACACGACCATCATCCCCCTGGAAGAGGGCTTTTTGCGCAAGCAGTTTGGCGAGATCTATGAGCAATATTACCGGAGCGTTCCGGCTCTGCTGCCACGTCTGACCGGCTGGCCCGGCGGGGAAGGCACCTTCTGTCTCAAAACGGCACTGCATTTTGAGTGGTCGACCTTCGCCTGGTTGGCCGTGGCCTGGAGCATTCTGCTCTGGAAGCTGCGCTTGACAGGGGCTATGCTGTGAGCAAGAAGAAGCGTAAGCGCAAGGAGCTCGAAGCCCAGCTGGCGCAGGAAGGCCAGGAGCAGGAGGAGGACCCCGGTGCCGTCCAGGACCAGCCAGCCCGATCGCCCGGCATCACCCCCGGCCAGCGCTTGCTTTCCATCGTGGGATTCGGCCTGTGCGGTTTCCTGGCCGCCTTCTTGACTGGCGCCAACCTCAATCCACCCGCGCCCCCCGCCCTGACCGGTCTTGCCCTGGCCTCCTGGGAGGGAGCAGTGTTGGGGAGTCGCATGCTGAACCTGGGGGCGGGTGCCCTGGCGGGATTGGGGGGAGGGCTTCTGGGGGGAGCGCTGGGCTTCTCCATCTTTCTCTCCCCTCTTGCTTTTGTCTTGAACTGGGCCGGCGGGGCGCTCGGTTGCTGGGCCCTGTTTCATGTTACTGGCTCGTTCCTGGGCGCAGCCACTGGCTGGTTGCTCGGGTCCTCGCTTCCCCTGGTGATCGGAAAGCTCTCCCGGGGTTGATGTGGCCGACCTGAGGCTGCTCTACACCAACGACATGCACGGCCGGACGGCCAGCCTGGACCTGCTGGCCCGCCAGCCAAGAGACGCTCGTACTCTGCTTCTGGATGGGGGCGATGCCCTGTGCGGCTCCAACACGGTGTATCGCCGTCACGAGCCAGCCCTGGATCAGATGCGTGAGCTGGGTTTCGCGGCCATGGCCATGGGCAATCGCGAGCTCCATTACCTGCGCCGGGTCATGGGTTGGCGCCGAGACCAGCGTCGTTTTCCCCTGCTGGCCGCCAACCTGGTCGACCTGCGCAACCCCCATCACGATCTCTGGCAGTCGGTGCTGGAGCTTCAAGTTGAGGATCTGAAAGTGGGGCTGATCGGGGCCACGGTGGTGCAGTATCCTCACGACTCGCTCTGGGAACGGCTTTTCGGGCTCCGATTCTTTCAGCCCGAGGATTGTCTGCCCCAGCTGGTGGAACAGATGCGACCGCGTTGTGACCTGCTCTTGCTGCTTTCCCATCTGGGATTTGAGGTGGATTGTCGGATCGCGCCCCGACTGCCTGGAGTGGACCTGATCTTAGGGGCCCACAGCCACACCGTGCTGGAAGAGCCCCATCGGGTGGGAGGAGTGCCCATCGTGCAGGCCGGGAGCCACAGCCGCTATCTGGCCGAGTTGCGTCTGGGGTCAGGGATACTCGAGTATCGATTGCACTCCCCGGCTCTGGTGGCCTGAATGCGTCCCCGGGTGCTGTTCGTCTCCAACGGCGCGGGAGAGGATGCGATCGCCAGCTTGATCGGCTCGCGTCTGAGCCGGGTCGAGGCTGAAGCCATGCCCACCGTGGGTCAGGGAGCCGCGTATCAGGGCGTGTTGCCGCTGGTTGGCCCGCGCCAGGCTCCGATGCCCAGCGGAGGACTGGTCAACGATTCTCCGCTCAGTCACATCACCCGCGACCTTCGAAGTGGTCTCTTAGCCCTGCTCTTGCGTCAGTTCCAATTTTTGCGCCGGGTGCGGCGCCAGTACCAGCTCTTCGTGGTGGTGGGAGATGTCTTTGCTCTGCTCAACGCGTTTGCCGGGCTTCGCCCTCTCCTCTTCATCGGCACGGCCAAGTCGATCGTCCACCACCGTTACTCCTGGCTCGAGCGACTGGCCATGCGACAGCTGGCTGATCGGGTGCTGACCCGCGACGAGCCGACCGCTGCTGACCTGCGTCGAGCGGGCGTTCGGGCGGCCTGGGTGGGAAACCCGATGATGGACGCTCTGGAGCCTGCTGGCATCGATCTGCCGCTCAATGGCGAGCTGCCCTGGATAGCTCTCTTCCCGGGCAGCCGGGTGGAGGCCTACGCGGAACTGGCCCGGATGCTCGAAGTCTACGCGCTCCTCTGGCAGGGAGGGGACCGGGCGCGGGCTGTGGTGGTCGTGGCTGACAGCCTGCAACTGGAGCGACTTGTTCCCCCCGGCTGGCAGTTGAAAGCTCATTCGTCCGAGCGTGGCCTGGTGGGCGAGCTGGGCCGGGAGGGAATGCCCCCCGTACTGCTGGTGCGGCGGGTCCTGGGGGATGTGCTGGCTCACTGCCAGGTCGTGCTGGGACAGGCCGGAACGGCCAACGAGCAGGCCGCCGGCAAGGGGTTGCCGGTACTTGCCTACGGGCCCGGCGGCGAGAAGAGGATGAGCTGGTACCGCTTCCGCCAGAAGGGCCTGTTGGGGGAGGCGGTGGAGGTGGTGGAGGACCGTCCCGAAGTCATTGTCGCCGCCCTGTCCAGGCTGCTGCGCGACCCTGAGGAGCGTCACCGACGCGGTGCAGTGGGGCGTGAGCGCATGGGTCCTCCTGGGGGAGCGGCCCGGATGGCGGCCTGGATCGAATCGCTGGCCCACGGCCAGCCGCCTCATTGAAGCGGATCGGCGCCTTCCTGGGCCTGCTGGCCGTGGGCTGGGTGGCGGCCTGGCTCATCCCGGGCCTGATTCTGGGCCAGCCCACCATTTTACTCAGTCGTCACGGGCCGCGTGAGTGGAAGGATGGCTATTTGATTGCTCTCTACTGCTGGCTGCTCTTCAGCACCTCCTTCAGCTGGCGGCGCTGGGGTCCACAGCCGGGCTCGGCCACTCTGGCGTTGCGCCCGGGTTGGGTGCGTCTGTTCACTGCCGGACTCTTGCTGGGCATCGGGATGATCGTGGGCTCGCGGCTGATCTTGACCCTCTTCGGTCGCTGGACCCCACCTCCCGATCCCCAGCTTTTAGCGGCGCTGGTCGCCGCGCCGCTCATGGCCATCGCCGAGGAGGTCGTGTTTCGCGGCTACCTGTTCCAGGTGGCCCGCGAGGAATGGGGCAAACCGGCCGCCTATCTGGGCGTGAATCTCTTCTTTGCGGTTCTCCATCTGTTTCGCCCCGGGACAACCGAGTGGAAACTGGCCTTCGGGGTATCCCTGGTGCTGGCCGGCATCTTCCTCTCCCTTCTGGTGGAACGCACCGGCTCGCTGTGGATGGCCATCGGGGTCCACACGACCTGGGTTTTCATCCAGATCGTCGACCCGCCTGGCCGGTTGGACAGCTCCTGGTTCTGGGGCCTGTCAGGCGATCCGCTCTCGGGGATTCTGGGCTGGATCCTGCTGGCTCTTACCTGCGGACCCTTTTTAGGCCCTGCCAGAGCTCGGCAGCCTTCCCCTGAAGGGCCTTGAAGACCATCTCCTGACGATGAGGTTGGGCCGGGTCGCCCGAGTAGGTGCCCGCTTTGAGCAGGTCCTGATCGGCAACGGAGCGAGCCGCCAGCTGCACCTGAGCCCCCAGCTTCACGCCCGGCACAACCACTGACTGGGCGGCCACGACGCTGTAGTCACCCAGCTCGCAGCCGGCCAGCACCAAGCTGTGGCCCACCATCAGCACGTGGCGGCCCAACTTTGAGCCGGCTCCTACCAGGACCAGGTTATCCAGCTTGCTGCCTTCTCCGATGCTGACTCCGGCTCCGATGACGACCCGGGCGCCGGTCTCGACTCGCGGCCCCAGAACGCTTCTCGGACCCACCACCGAGTGGGGCAACAGGGAGCATCCGGAGCCAAGTCGCGCCCCCTGCTTGACAACCACCCCGGCTTGCAGCCAAACCCCGGTCTCCAGGATGACTTGCTCTTCCAAGGTCACGCGGGCCACCAGCTCGGCCCCGTCTCCCACCTCGGACCCGGCCGCGACGGAGCAAAAAGGACCGATGCGGGCAGTGGAGGCCACCCGCGCCTGCGGGTGGATGAAGGCGGTCGGATGCACCAGCGGGCAAACCGGCGGGCGGGGGTGAAAGAGCGCTAGCAGCCGCGCGAAGGCGACACGCGGGCGGGGCGTGCGCAGCACCGCGAGGTGGCTGGACTCCACTTGCTCAGGGGCGATGACGGCAACCGCTCCGCTGGCTTCGGCCTCCGCCAGCCGGCCGGCTTCCTCGATGAAAGTCAGCCCACCGGGTTCTACACCTTCCAGGCCACTCACCGAGGTGATGGTCAACTCGCCGTCGCCCAGCACGGCCCCCTCCACCCGCCGGGCCAGCTCCTTGAGCAGAAAGCTCGCCATGGCAGGCCGAGTTCGAACCCCTGGCGGAGATTCCCGCTTTGAGCCCGATTCAAGAGGCGTGGCCTTTATGCCAGTTTTTAAGCCGTTTTAACGGGCAGGATCCGGCATGAGAGATTGAGAACATCCCCCTGGTATGAAAGAGCTACTCCCTGGCCAGGAGCTCGCGGAAGGCCGCTACGTGGTCGTCAAGACCCTCACCTTCGGCGAGAAGGGGGGCGTTTATGTGGCCAAGCGGACCTCCGATGATCAGAAATTCGCCCTCAAAGAGATGATCCCGCATCCCTCATTGAGCGAAGAGCAGGTGACCGAGCGCACCCGGCAGTTGCAAGAGGCCATGGAGGTGCTGCGCGAATTCGACCATCCAGGTCTTACCAGGATGTTTGACCACTTCTGCGAAGGGCGCCGCCAGTACGTGGTGCTCGAGCGAGTCGACGGCATCACCATGAAGACCCTGCTCGAGATGAGCGTGAAAGGCCAGCCCGAGCCCCAGGTGCTGGAGTGGGGCATCGCTCTGTGCGACGCGCTGCACTACCTGCACAATCGCCCCAAGCCGTTCATTTTCGACGCTCTGGATCCGTCCAACATCATGGTCGACTCCGAAGGCAAGCTCAAACTGATCAACTTCGGTCTCGACCGCTTTCTGGGCGACGAGGACGCGCCCGAGTTCTCCGCTCAGGCCTCGGTGATCGCAAGAGACATCCGCAAGTTCGGTGAGACTGTGTTCTTCTTCTTGGCACGCAAGGAGCCCGGCCCCTTTGGCTGCTCACAGTCCGATCCGGTCAGCCCTGAGCTTGCCAAGGTCATCAATCGTTGTCTGTCGGCCGAGGACAAGGGGCTCTATTTCTCCTTCGAGGAGCTCAAGAAAAACCTCAACGACGTGCTCCACCCTCCCGTCCAAGAGAAGGTGGAAGTTCGCAAGATCAACTTCGGTCTGGCCCGTTTCGCCCGCTGGAGCTACAGCTACACGCGCCTGTGGCAGAACCTCTTATGGGGTTTTCTCAAGCAACCGGTCTACCTGGTGGCTCTGGAAGTGATAGGCATGGTCGCGTTGCTCTGGTATTCCAGCCAGTTGCTCAACCCCCCCATCCTTGCTCGGCAAGGCGCTGCTGCCTACGTGGCTTGCGGCAACGCCATCTATGTGATCAATCGGGCCGACAAGACGGTCTTGACCCGTATCCCTCTCGAGCAGGACAGGTTTCTTGCCGTGGTCTCCAGCCCGGACGGAAAAAAACTCCTTGCCTCCACAGAGAATGGCTTCCTCAAACTGATCAATACGCGCAGCAACCGCATCGTGGGCGAGCTGAAGATCGACCCGGGATGCCGGCGCATGCTCATGGACCCCTCGGGCCAGTTGCTCTATTTGCTGAACTCCGACATGGGCCAGGTATCCATCGTCTCGCTCGACCCCAAAGCTCTGCCCGAGCAGAGAGACGGCCCCCTCAAGCGCAAGGACGCCATGATCGGCCTGGTTCCCCTGGGTCGGGACGCCCAGGGGATAGCTCTGGATGCTCCCGTGCCCGATCCGGCTGCCTCTCTGGCTGCCGAGGGGGGGCCCGACCTCAGCGGCCGCAAGCTCTACCTTTCCAGCCTCACAGGGAATGAGCTGGTCTGCGTGGAGCCTTACCCGGTGGTCAAGGAATTGCTCAAGGTTCCCCTGGCCGGCGCCGGAGCGCTGGCGCTCTCGGCCAACAAGTCCAACCTGCTGGTGGCTCTGCCCGTGGATGGTCACCTTCAGAGCTACCGCCTGCCCAATTGCGCCGAGGCGCTCAAAACTGGTCGCGACACGGGGGGAACGCGCCCTTTCTCCATTCTGGTTCCTCCTGACGGGCAGAAGATCTGGGTGGTCAACGAGAGCGGCACGCTCGGTCCGCTCTCTCCGGTCGAGCTGAGCCTGTCCAAGGCGGTCACGGTGGGGGGCAAGCTGACGGCGGCCACACTGCAGGGAGATGAGATCTGGGCCGTGACCGAGCAGGGCGAGGTGGTGGTCGTCAGCGCCACCCGCGAGACGGTGGACCGCCGGATCCCGCTGGGCCCCGGCGCGACCTCGATCACGATGGTGGAGTAAAGCATGGCACAATCACATTGTCTCAAGCACCAGGAGCGGCCGACCGATACCAGGTGCAAGTCCTGCCTCAAGCCAATCTGCGAGGAGTGTACCTACACCACGCCCGAGGGGAAGTTCTGCAGCGACCAGTGCCATCAGAACAGCATCACCTCAGCCGAGAAGCTGGCCAAACTGCGGGCCGACGAGGCTGCCCTGGCAGCCGAGCGCCAACGAGCGGCCCTGATCAAGACGGTGATCCTGATTCTCTTGTTGGTGGGCGGCTACTTCGCCTGGCCCCACGTGCCCGACTCGGTCAAGAAGCCGGTCAACAGGATCATCAAGAGCGTCACCGGAGGCAAGTGAGCCAGACTCCGGTGCTGGCCCTGCGGGGCTTGACCACGCGGTTTGCGACCGAGCAGGGGAAGTTGACCGCGATCGACGGGGTCAGTTTTGAGCTCTATCCCGGTCAAACGCTGGCGGTGGTGGGTGAGTCGGGATCGGGCAAGAGTGTTTGCGCGATGTCCATCCTGGGTCTGATCGCTCCCCCCGGGAAAGTGGAGGCCGGCACCATCGAATTCGAGGGCCTCAATCTGCGCGAGCTTCCCCCGGCCGAGATGCGCAGGCTGCGCGGCAACCGGTTGGCAATGATCTTCCAGGATCCCCTGACGGCGCTCAATCCGGTGCTGACGGTAGGGCGTCAGGTCGCCGAGCCGCTCGCGGTGCATCGGGGCCTGCGCGGCACCGCTCTTCGCCTGGCCGCCATCGAGCTGCTGGCCCGTGTCCAGATCCCCGAGCCGGCTCTCCGGGTGGACGATTATCCTCATCAGTTCTCGGGCGGAATGCGCCAGAGGGTGGTGATCGCCATGGCCCTGGCCTGCGACCCGGCGGTGTTGATCGCAGACGAGCCGACCACGGCCCTGGACGTCACCATTCAAGCACAAATCCTGGCTTTGTTGCGGGAAATCCGACGTCAGTCAAACTCGGCCGTGCTGCTGATCACCCACGACATGGGGGTGGTGGCCCAGGAGTCGGACGAGACCGCGGTCATGTATGCCGGTCAGGTCATCGAGCGCGCTGCCACGGCCCGACTCTTCAGCCAGCCCCGACACCCCTACACAGCCGGCCTGATCGCCTCTGTGCCTCGTCTCGATCGCGCTCCAGGCCGTCTGCCGGCCATTCCAGGCCAGCCTCCCGACCTGCGCGCTCTGCCCGATGGCTGTCTTTTCGCTCCCCGCTGCTCGATGGCTCAAGACCGCTGCCATAGCCAACGACCGGCCCTGGCTGAGCTGGATCCTGGCCATTTCAGCGCTTGCTTCTTCGCGGACAGGGTGGCATGAGTGGCCCTTTGCTGGAAGCTCGTGGGCTAACCCGAACTTTTGCCTCCGGGGGCGGGATGTTCGGAGGAGGGGGCTCACCGGTTCGGGCTGTCGACCAGGTAAGCTTCGTCGTCGAACCGGGCGAGACGCTGGCCCTGGTGGGGGAATCAGGCTCGGGCAAGAGCACCACGGCCCGAATGGCTCTGCGCCTGTTGGAGCCGACCTCGGGCGAGCTCTATTTCCAGGGCGAAGACCTGCTGGCCCGACGCGACCTGCACTCCTTCCGGCGCAAGGCCCAGTTCATCTTCCAGGACCCCTTCAGCAGCTTGAATCCTCGTCATTCGATTCAGACCATTCTGGCCGAGCCCCTCAGGCTGCACGGTCTGGCTCCTCGGGCCGAGATTCCCGAACGGGTTCGGGCGCTGCTCGAGCGGGTCGGCCTGCGGGCCGAGCACGCTCAACGCTACCCTCATCAATTCTCGGGAGGACAGCGCCAGCGAATCGGCATCGCCCGAGCCCTGGCCGTTGAGCCCGAGCTGATCGTGGCCGATGAGCCGGTCTCGGCCCTGGACGTTTCGGTGCAAGCCCAGGTGCTCAACCTGCTGCTCGACCTCAAGGAGGAGCGTGGTCTCTCGATGCTGTTCATCGCCCACGATCTGGCCGTCGTGCGCATGGTGAGCCAGCGTGTGGCCGTCCTCTATCGCGGGCGACTGGTCGAGCTGGGCTCGGCCGACGCGGTCTGCACGGCTCCCCTCCATCCCTACACGCGGGCCTTGATGGCAGCCGCGCCCTTCCCCGACCCCGGCCGGCGTCCGGGTGAGCCGACCCTCCAGTTGACCGCGAGCAACTCCGATCGGGGCTGCCCCTACGCCGGGCGGTGCCCGTTAGCCAGCGCGGTTTGTAAAGAAGAGATTCCGGCCCTGGTGGAGAAGGCCAGCGGACATCAGGTCGCCTGTCATCACGAGGGCCCCGGCTGAGCGAGCGAAGGTCGCCGACGGGCGCAGAGGAACGGTTTTCAAGAATGCTTAGAGGACGAGTCTTGTTGCTGGGGGCAGTGCTTTTTTCGGTCGGCCTTTGCGGCCCGGCTCAAGGCCAGCCCGGGCGGACGCTGCTTCGCAAGGACAGCCGATTCGTCAATTCCCCGGGCCCTCAGCAGTTCCCTGATGCAGCGGCCATCATTCTCTACGATGATATCGGATTCGAGCTCAAGAGCGACGCTTCCACGACCTACCACGAGTATGACGTCGTGAAGATTCTCACCAGCGAAGGGATCGAGCCCCATCAAACGCTGGTCCGCGTCTACCGGCGGGGACATGGAGAGGTCACCTTGCACGAGGCGCGGGTCATCGGGCCCGACCAGGCGGTACACGATGTCAACCCCGATGCCGTGGTGGACGCCCCCTTGCTGCCAAAATCCAAGGTTTATGCAGATTACCGCCGTTTCGAGCTCGAGTTCCCCAGCCTGGCGCCCGGCTCCGTGCTGGAATACAGGCTGACGACATCCCGCAAGCCTTCCTATCGCAACGCCTGGTGGGCCACCTCCTACGTCCAGAATCCCGAGCCGCTGCTGGTCTCGATTTTCACCGTGAAGAGCCCTCTTGGGACGGACGTCCAGTGGGCCGCCCCGGGCCTTGTACCCTCGCGTCCGACCCGCTCCGAGGCCGACCAAAGCCAGGTGCTGCGCTGGCAGGTGAGCGACCAGGCCGCTCTGCGCACCGAGCCAGCCATGCCCGAAGCGGAATCCTTGCTCCGGCGGGTGGACTTGTCCAGCTTCAAGTCCTGGAACGAGCTGGGCGACTGGTTCTATTCCGACTGGCGGGACAAAGCGGGGGGTGGACCCCGACTGGGGATGATCACCTCAGGATTGATCCCCACCGCCGCCACGCCCATGGCTCGGGCTCAGGCCATTCTCGACTGGGTGGTGGCCTCCAAGAAGCAGGTCGACCTGTCTTACGAGCAGTTTCTGCCCAACAAAGTCAGCGAATTGATCGACGAGCCGGTCCTCTCTTACATGGACACTTGCATCCTGGTGTCGGCCATGCTCGAGTTCGCTGGCTTCCGAACCCAGCCTGTGCTGGCTTTTACCGAGCCAACCGAGGAGGTGGCCCGCTTGCTCCCGCAGCCGACTCAAGTGGGTCGCGTGCTGCTCTATCTGCCCGACGTGGGCGGCCGGCCCTGCTGGTTCGACCCGGCTCACCCGGGTCAGCTGATTTCGGGGCCTCCGGGCGGCTTCCAGGGCCGAGCGGCCCTCTTTCTGGGCCCCGAGGGCCCTCGTCTGGCTGATGCCAGCGTGGATGCCTTCGACGTGAACCGCGACGAGACGAAAATCGAGGCCAGAGTGGACGAGCAGGGCAGCGCCGAGCTGGCCATCTCCAAGCAGCAATTTGGGGAGTCGGCCACCTTCCTGCGGGAAGCCGTGCGCGCCCTGGCCAGCTCCGACCGAAGTCGGCGGGACACCATTCTGCGCTCGCTCTTCGCGGCCATCGCCCAGAGCTACTCCCCTCTGGCCCAGGTTCACGAGCGTTACTTCCCGGACAAGGAGCCGGCCGGGCCAGGTTTCCCGCTGGGCATGACGCTGATCGTGCCGGATTACGTGGCGGTCGAGGGCAACAAACGCCAGGTGAGCATCCCCATCCAGCTCGATCAGCGTATCGCCTCTCTGGCGAGCAGTCCGGCTGACCGCGAGCATCCACTCCAGTTCGACCATCCTTTCCGCGATGATAGCCAGGTGCACCTGATGCTGCCCGAGGGCAGCAAGATCCTGTCCATGCCTGGCTCGGTGCAGGTGGATAACGACTACGTCTCGTTTCTGCTCACCTCACGCCAGGAAGGACGGGAAGCCTGGTTTTACAGCCGCCTGGTGGTGAAGAGGCCCTGGATCCCGGTGCAGGACTACGCCCAGGTGCTGGCGGTGGCCCGCGAAGTCTCTCAAGTTGCCAACACCCCGCTGGTCTACGAAACAACCCCCTCCCCGAAGAGCGAGGATGAAGAGGGCGAGTAACCTGGCCGTGTTGACCGTCGAGGCGCCGGCCAAGGTGAACCTTGCCCTGGAGGTGCTCGGTTTGCTGCCGGGTGGCTATCACAGATTGGATACCGTCTTCGCCTGGCTGGATTGGCACGACAAGGTTGAATTGTCCCCCGGCTCGGGTCTGGAGGTCGTCAGCGAGGTGGAGGGCGGCCTTTCGCTGGGCCCCCCCGAAGAGAATCTGGCCGTTCGGGCTCTGAACCGATTAGGGGTCGAGCTGCGTGTGCGCCTGTTCAAACGCATCCCGGCAGGTGCCGGCCTGGGAGGCGGTAGCGCCGATGCCGCCGCCGTCCTGGTGGGGGCCAACGAGCTGCTGTCCCTGGGCTATTCCCCGGCAGAGCTCGAGCGCATCGGGGCCGAGCTGGGGGCGGACGTGGCCTTTGGCATTCGAGGCGGCGCCGCCCGCGGCCAGGGCCGAGGAGACCTGCTGCAAGCGGTGGCCGCTCCCCCGGCCTGCGAGGTGGTGGTTCTGCAGCCTCCCTTCGCCCTGGCCACCGGGCCGGTCTACCGCGCCTGGGATGAGCAGCCCGCACGGGTCGCCCCGGGAGCCACCGAGCGCGTGGTGAGAGCATTAGAGCAGGGCGACCTGGCCGCTCTGGTGGCCGGATTGGCCAACGATCTCGAGCCCCCGGCCACCCGCCTCGAGCCCCGGTTGGCCAGGCTGCGCCAGGCCATGCTGGAAGCAGGCTGCCAGGGGGTGCTGCTCTCGGGCAGCGGCTCCTGTCTCTTCGGACTGCTCAGCTCCGGGGGGGCGGCGGTAGCCAGACGACTGACCGGCCTCGCTCGTGTGACGTGCACTCGATTCCGAGGCCCGCGATGAGCTTCCCGGCTCGGGTGGACGCTCAGGTACTGGCAGGCGGTCGGCTCGGCCAAATGCCTCCGGGCGAGGTCGAGCCGGCCGGCAAGGGCCTGGTGAGCATCGGCGAGCTTCCCATGGCTGCCCGCCCCCTGCAGGCGCTCAAAGCCTCGGTGCGGGTCGACCGGGTCGTGCTGGTCAGTCCCGTCCCGGCCGGAGAGCTCGATCCGGCCTTTTTCGGGGCGGCCGATGCGGTGGCGCAGACCGGGGCCAGCATTCTCGAGTCCTTCGCCAACGGACTGCGCCAGGCGCGTTTCCCTGAGCAGCCCGTGCTGTCGGTGGCAGGCGACCTGGCCTTCCTCACGCCCGAAGCGGTGACCGATTTTGTGGATCGCTGTCGGCGCCGCCCTGATGTGGACGTGTGGTGCGGCTGCCTGCGCCGTGAGCATTCCGAGCGCGCCTATCCGGGACTCCAGCACACCTGGGCCCGACTTGCCGAAGGAACCTTCTGCGGCACAGGGCTTTTTCTGATCCGCCCGAGCGTGCTCGAGCGCGTCCAAACGACGGTTCTGTCCGCAACCCGCCAGCGCAAGAATCCGCTGGCTCTGGCTCGTCTCCTGGGCCTGGGCCCGGTGCTGGCGTTCGTGCTGGGCCGACTGACCCTCCGGCAGGGCGAGCAAGCGCTCAAGCGCGTGCTGGGCGGGGTGGCCTGCGCCGGCATCGAGACCCCTTTTGCCGAGAGCGCTTTCAATGTGGATGATCTGCCCACCCTGTTGGAGGCCCGCCGCCTGGCGAGCCTGCAACGAAAACCGCTCGGAGGAATGATCTCAAAATGACCCGCAGTGCCGTTTCCACCCCTCATGCGCCGGCAGCCATTGGCCCTTACTCGCAGGCCATACGGGCCGGCAACTTGCTGTTTTGCTCCGGTCAGATCCCCCTCGACCCTGCTACCGGTCAGCTCGTAAAGGGGGACCTCGAAGCTCAGACCCGCCGAGTGATGGAGAACCTGAAGGCCGTGCTCGGTGCGGCTGGAACCTCTCTGGAGAGCGTGGTCAAGAGCGTGATCTTCCTGGTCACAATGGACGATTTTGCGGAGGTCAATCGGGTCTACGGAGAGTACCTGCCTGTCCCGCCCCCGGCTCGCTCGACGGTGGCCGTGGCCGGCCTGCCCCGGGGAGCCCGCCTGGAGATCGAGGTGGTGGCGCTGGTGAACTGACTGAGGCCGCACAAAGTTTCTCCCTGCAGGGTTGCCGTGAAGGAATTCGCCGCAGTGCGCTGGAATTGTCGCTGGCTCAGCGGCTCCAGAACTGGCTTGCGAGCCAGGTGACGCGGATTTTTCGCGCTCCAACGTTCTCACACGCACTTGCCTAGCTGAGGGAGGGACTCAGAGTGAAGAAGTATTCCACGGAACAGATTCGCAACGTAGGACTCTATGGCCACCAGGCCTCGGGAAAGACCACGCTGGCCGACTCCATCCTTTACCTCACCGGTGGGGCTGATCGCTTCCACAAAGTGGACGATGGCAACAGCCTGCTCGACTTCGACCCTGAGGAAGTCAACCGCCGGATGACCATCTACGCCGCTCTGGCACCGGTCGAGTGGGAGGGCCACAAGATCAACGTGCTCGACCTGCCGGGCTTTTTTGACTTCCAGTATGAGATCACCGCTTCGCTACGGGTGGTCGAAGGTCTGGTGCTGCTGGCCTCTGCCGTGGCCGGTGTCGAGGTCGGCCTGGAGAAAGTGTGGGGGCAGGCCGAGTTGCTTGGAATGCCCCGCATCATGTTCTTCAACAAGATGGACAAAGAGAACGCCGACTTTTATCGCTGCCTGGACGACTGCAGCGAGAAGCTTTCGGGCAGCCGCCTGGTGCCCATCGAGCTGCCCATCGGCACGGCCGACACTTTCTCCGGGGTGGTCAATCTGGTCAGCCAGAAGGCCTACAAGTTCGACGACAAGGGCAAGCCTCAGGAGATCCCCATCCCGGGCGATATGAATGAGCGCATCCAGACCTACCGCGAGAAGCTGGCCGAGGAAGCGGCCGAGGCCACGGAAGAGCTGATGGAAAAATACCTTGAGACCATGGAGCTGAGCGACGAGGAGATGCGTGACGGCCTGCTGCGCCGCATCCAGTCGGGCCAGATCGTACCGGTGCTGTGCGGCTCGGCCACCCAGATCCGAGGCGTGGCCCCTCTGCTCAACGCCATCCTGCGCTACGTTCCCAACCCGCTGGAAGGTAAATCCGACCCCAAGGTCGACCCCGCGGGGCCCTTCTCGGGTCTGGTCTTCAAGACGACCTCCGATCAGTATCTGGGCAAACTGAGCTACATGAAAGTCTTCTCGGGGACCTTGAAGCCCAACGGAGAATACTACAATTCCACCAAGGAGCGCTCGGAGAAGGTGGCCAACATCTTCACTCTGCGCGGCAAGAAGCAAGAGCCCCTGGAAGAGGCTGCGGCCGGGGATATCTGCCTGGTGGCCAAGCTGGAAGGAACCAGAACCGGCGATACTCTCTGCACCAAGGACAAGAAGACGGTCATTGCGCCCATCAAGTTCGCCAGGCCTTACTTCGTGCAGGCCATCCATCCCAAGTCCAAGGCGGACGAGGACAAGCTATCCAGCAAGCTGGCCGACATCCTGGCCGAGGACCCCACGCTGCAGGTCGAGCGCGACGACTCGATTCGTCAGACGCTGCTCAAGGGCGTGGGCGATGTGCAGATCGACATCTGCGTCAACCGCCTCAAGCGTGCGGGCGTGGACGTCGAGCTCGAGCATCCCAAGGTCTCCTACAAGGAAACCATTCGGGGCACCGTCAAGATTCAGGGGCGCCACAAGAAGCAGACCGGCGGACGGGGCCAGTTCGCCGACGTCTGGCTCGAGCTCGCTCCGAGAGCGCGCGGAGAGGGCTACGAGTTCGTCGACAAGATCGTGGGCGGCGTGATTCCAGGCAACTTCCGCCCCTCGGTCGACAAGGGCGTCCAGAATGCCATGAAAGACGGCTTCCTGGCCGGCTATCCAGTGGTTGACATGAGCGTCACCCTGTATGACGGCAGCTACCACGACGTCGACTCCTCCGACATGGCCTTCCAGATCGCGGGAGCCAAGGCGTTCAAGGAAGGGGCCCTCAAGGCCAACCCCGTGCTGCTCGAGCCCATCACGGAAGTGGAGGTCATCATCCCCGAAAGCTTCATGGGCGACATCATGGGCGATTTGAACTCCAAGCGGGGTCGCATTCTGGGCATGGAGCCCATCGGCCGAGGGTTGCAGATGGTCAAAGCCAACGTTCCGGCATCGGAGATGCTGCGTTACTCGATCGACCTGCGGTCCATGACTCAGGGTCGCGGGGAATTCAACATGAAGTTCAGCCACTACGAGGAGGCCCCGCCCAGCGTCGCCGAGGGCGTCATCGCCCAGGCCAAAGCGGCCGCCGCAGCGGCTGAATAATCGGAGGCGCCGAGAAGGAAGAATTTTCATCTCGGTGGCGAACGAAGGAAAGTCTAAAGGGGGAGCAAACCTCCCTACCCGACCTGTCTGCCTTGTCAGGTCAGGGCTCGTTTTTTGGAGAGGAGCAAGAGCGTGAGGAGACTATGGAAGAGCCTGACCGTGCTGGTCGTGCTCTGCTTGATGGCCGGCCTGCTGGCGATCGGATGTACCAGTGCCAACCAGGTCGGGGACAATGTGATCAACCCGATTCCAGATCCCATTCCCCCACCCCCACCCGCGCCCGATGATGGTGGCGGCGGCGGCGGCGGTGGGGGCGGCGGCGGTGGGGGCGGCGGCGGCGGCGGTGGGAACGGCGGCCTGGGCGACTTTGTTCCCCGAAACATTCTGACCGGCCTGACCAACCCGACCCGACTCACCAATTTTGAGGGCTTCGTTTTCGGCCTGGTGGGGTTCAACTCTGGCCAGAGAAACGGGCGACTGATCCGCTTCGCGCTCGATACGAGGGAAAACAACTCGGCCACCGATGGAGCCCAGCCCAAGACCGTGGTAGCCGCAGCTGGCTCTGCAGAGCCAGCCACCTTTACCAATCCGTTTGACGTGGTTTCGACCGGAATCGGTGGGCTCATGTTCGTCACCGACGGGTTCAGCGTGACCGGCCAGGGGCGCGTTCTGGCCGTGGTCCCCAGCGCCAACGCGCTCGAGTTCGACATCACGAACCTGACCGCCAATGCCACGGCTCCCCAGAATCCAAGCTTCATGCTGCCGGTCGGGCCTTCGTTCCTGTTCGTCTCTGAGTTCGGCGCCACCAACGTGGGTCAGGTGCGCCGCATCAACCTGGCCGATCCGGCCAACCCGGTGGTCGAAGTGTTTGCCAACAACCTGGCCTTCCCGTCTGACCTGGTCAGCGACGGTGAGCACCTGTTCATCGCCGAGGCGGGCAACATCGGCGCCGTCGTGCGCATCCGCCTGGATGCCGCCAACCTGCCCGTGGACGGGAGTCGTAACAGCGCTAATGTGACCCGCATCCAGAATGACCCGGCCGCGCAGGAAATGAACCAGCCGTTTGAGCTGGCCGTCAATGACGCGGGCGACGTCTACGTGGAGCAAGGCATGGGCATTGCTCTGGGCGGATTGCCTCCCCGGGGAACCGCCAACGGCCAGATCCAGGTGATCCGGGCTGGGACCGACGTAGCCGTGGACATCGGTACGGGCGATTCCCGCCTGACCGGCCTGACCAACCCCTCCGGAATGGACCTGGTCGAACTCGAGAATGGCCGGGACCTGCTGCTCTTTACCGAGTCGATCAGCACTCCCAATGGTCTGGTCCGGGCCGTGATCGTCAACCGAAACGACCTGACCGTGGTCAGTAACGAGGAGATCGATACCGGGTTGAACCAGCCCTTCGACGTCATCACGGGTCTCCCGCAGGACGTGGAGCGGATCTTCTACACCGTCAACTTCGATGGCGGCCCGCCCAACGGACTTGTTCGCGGCGGCGGCTTCGAGTAGGCCCGCCTCCATCGGACCTGCGAAAAAGAGAGCCCCACCCGAGCTGGTGGGGCTCTCTTGTTTCGTGGGGAAGCCAGGACGGCCGCAAAGAGGCGGGGGTCGGCTTACGCTCTGACCTCGTCGGCACGGCCCTTCCGCGCCGCAGTTCAATCGTCTAAGGTAGGGGTCTGGTCTGTTTTGCCCCGGGGCCGAAGATCGAGCGGCCCTTACCCGCGCTCGGGAGGAAACGAGAAAAGCCGCCGATTCACGGTGGCTTTTCCAGGACTCGGGCAAGTGGGGCCGGGTATTTGGAGTTAGTTACCGCCCAACCGGTGCCCGGCGATGACCTGTCCGCCCATCGTCTCAATCCAGGGCTGGTTCAGGCCGTTCAGTCCCAGCTCGGGGTGATCGGTCGAGGTCTGGCTCAGCCCGCCCACGGTCAACACCGTGGGGGCGTTGTTGATGGTCGAGGGGGTGGACGACCCGGCGGCCTGCGGGGCGGTCAGGTTGGCCTCCACGGCCGGGCCTCGGCTATCACCGCCGCCGGACAGCCTGGCGGCGGGAAGCCCGATATTGACCGCATCGGTAGTATCGAACCGGGCCCCGGCATCGGTTGCGTCCGGCGTGCCCGAAGCGCTACTCGGCAGACGACCGAGGCTCGGGTTGAAGTTCGGTCCGCCGATCGGGCTGTTGCTCATCGCCATTTTGCTTGTCCTCCTGGCTTTCGAGGTTGGATGCTCCTCAATCGCGTGGTCATCATAGCACCGGAGCGAAATGGTAACAAGATTGATTTGTTAACAGGATGTTACCAAATCGCCATGTCCAAACGGTAACTCTTTGGCAAAGAATTCGCGGGTCCCGGCAACATGCTCAGCGCAGCACCCGGGCGATGGTGCCTCCTCCCAGAACCTCGTGCCGGCGGTAGAATACAGCCGCCTGGCCGGGAGTGAGCGAGCGCTGGGGCGAGTCGAAGCGCACCTGGAGACGACCCGGCCCCAGCGGCTCCAGACTGGCCATGGCGCCCCCGGCGCTGGAACGCACCTGAACGCGAGCGCGGGGATGGTCGACCGGCACGACCCAGCTCAGCTCGTCCACTTCCATGGCCAGCTCGAGCAGTTCCCGGTCTTCCCCCACCACCAGGGCGTTGCTGACCACGTCCAGCTCCAGCACGTAGCGCGGTGTGGTGCCGGCCAAGCTCAATCCTTTGCGCTGACCCACCGTGTAGAAAGGCAACCCTCGGTGCTGGCCCAGCACTCGCCCGCTTCGGTCACGAATCTCGCCCGGCTGCACGTTCTCCAATCGACCAGCCAGGAAACCGGCCGTGTCCCGGTCGGGAATAAAGCAAAGGTCCATGCTCTCTCGCTTATCAGCCACCCCCAGCTCCAGGCCGCGGGCCACCTCGCGCACCTCGGCCTTGGTCAGCTCGCCCACCGGGAAGCGCACCCGGGCCAGTTGCTCCTGGCTCAGGTTGGCCAATACGT
>JAANMX010000068.1_pt1 | contig 113881 bp, 100 predicted proteins | sample 7279681 | NCBI WGS metagenome assembly JAANMX01 (sample SAMN14094542, study PRJNA606508) | bioreactor metagenome | isolation source: A lab-scale SPAN reactor treating ammonium-rich wastewater day 351 | place: Ireland: Galway | collected 2018-01-01 | reverse complement strand
ACCGGTCAAAACGGCATCAGCCAGGCGCGACTCTTCACCGAAGCGGTCCCGGTCTCGGGGATTATCCTGACCAAACTCGACGGCACGGCACGGGGAGGAATCGTCCTTTCGATTGCCGATGAACTGGGAATCCCGATCAAGCTCGTCGGAAGCGGCGAGCGCGCCGAGGATCTCGAGGACTTCGATCCGGAAGCGTTCATCAAGGCGCTACTGGCGTAACAACGCGATGCGGATCAGTCGATTCGAGCGATCGCCTCGATCTCAACATCGACTCCCATAGGCAGGCCGGCAACCTGGACACAGCTCCTGGCCGGCTTGGGATCGCCCCAATACTCCGCGTACACGGCATTCATGCGGGCAAACATACTCATATCGGTGAGGAATACAGTGACCTTTACGACATCGTTCATCGATGCATGCGCCGCCTTCAAAACGCTCTCTACGTTGCGAATACACTGTCGAACCCGCTCCTCGAAGTCCCCTTCGACGATCGCACGCGTGGCAGGGTCCAGGGGGACCTGACCCGAGACATAGACAAAGCCGCCTGCTAGAATGCCGGGTGTATATGGGAGTGGCCCCGGACTACCCGGCCATATCGCCTGTTTGCTCATGAACGCCTCCTGTGGGTAAACCGCACCCTAGATCGATCGTCGTCCGTCGAACGTCGCTGTGATCTCACGATGCACTCCTTGTGCCCGGTTTCGTCAGAGGAACACCGGCAATACAAAGCGGGCACGCCTCGGGCGCATACGTTGCGAACTCGACGGTGAGAAGGGATTCCAGCCGGACCCCGGGCAGAGCCTTCCCTCCGCTCCGGTCCCCAAGGATGGCCACGCCAACGAGATCCCCTCCGCCCCGTGCGACGATGTCCATGCATTCACGCACCGATAGACCCGTGGTCAGGATATCGTCGACGATTAGGACGCGCGCACCGGCGGGTATCGTCTGGCCGCGTCGAAGCGTCCGACCGTTCGCTGCAGGTTCCGCAAACCGGGCCACGACGCCAAGATACCGGGCGACGTTGTAAGCGAGGATGATACCGGCGGTCGTCGGACCAAGGACATACTCAACTCCGGAGTCGGCGAAACGGTCGGCGATGTCGGCGCACATCGGTTCCAGCGCGGCCGGCCGTTCGATCAGGCGGAACTTCTCGAGGTATCGGTCGCTATGCAGGCCGGAGGATAGCGCAAAGTGCCCTGTAAGAAGGGCGCCGGCATCGAGGAACGCCTGCTGGATATCGGCTGGATCCATGCGCGCCATGTCAATCACGGCGCCAGTACGCGCAGCAACGAGCGCAGATCGGCAGATCCCCTTCAACGCTCAGTCGCTGTCGATGACGCTTGAACTCCTCACCGTTCCAGATATCCGTGAAACGCTCGGTCGAAATGTTGCCGCATACAACTCCAAAGCACGGAGAGACATCGCCCGTTGGTAGGATATCCGTATTGACCCATGCGCATACCGCAGGCCGGCGCCGTACGAACGTGGCGGGTGATTGATAGTAGGTGACGATCTCCTCAGGTCGCATATCGGGCTGGAAGATGATCGGTATTCGCGACGGCTTTCGCCGGATGGCTTCCACAGCCTCGACCACCTCACGGGGATCCATACCGTGGTTTTCGTCGCTAGCCCACTCCTCAGGATCCACGTACTGTTCGTCACCCCATCGTGCGTTATGATCGGCGATCATGCTGGCCGTCATCATCCAGAGGTGCTGGACATTCAGAGCGACGGCCCCGAGTTCTTGTGCGACATCCACCATCTCGTGCGCCTGACGAAAGCTCTCGGGGGTCAGGGCAGTGCTGATCACAACAGCGGGATGGGGCGCTTTGGCCGCCTTCTTAGCCGCTTGCAGCGCCTCTACGCCGGCATAGGCGCGTTGGAACGCCCTCGGGTTGCCCCGGACCTTATCATGGACCTCACCGCGACCATCCAGCGAGACGACCAGCAGATCCATCGGGTTCGCGACGATACCGTCCGCGACCTTGGTGAGTGTCGTACCATTGGAGGTCATCCCGCACACTAGACCCCGCTCACGGATGTATGAAAGGAGCGGGAGTATGTCAGGGTAGAGAGTCGGTTCGCCGCCGGTGAACCATATGTACGGCTTCCAGCCCGCGACATCATCCACCAGCCTCTTGTAGGTTTCCAGGGGCAGGCTATCTCTCGGATTCGCGCGCACTGCACCGCTCGCCGCATACGAACACATAATGCATCGAAGGTTGCAGCTCAGGGTCGGCTTGAGCGTTATCCCAAGAGGTTTCGCACTGTAGCCGTTGCCCGTAAGTTGCTCCCTCCTTACGCCAGCCATGCGAAACCGCCCCTGGAGGAACGATTGGATTAGTTTCGGATGCTGATAGGCCATCCGGAGCGCGGCGCCGACAAGGGCAACCTTGCTCATCTAGTAATCCACAGGGCGAAGGTAGTAATCATTGATCGAAGTCGTCGTGAGCATGGCGGTCGTCGGCATGTGGCGCTTCCAATGTGTTCGGTCCAGCTTCTCCCTCACGAGAAGGACCTCAGCCTCGGGGAAGCCCATGCGCACCAGCCGCTCGGTATCATATCCGCGCAGGAGATAGACCAGGATCCGATCAGCTCTGCGATAGGATATGCCAAAATCGCCTTCATCTGTTTGACCTTCGATCAAGTCCGCTGTCGCCGGCTTCGTCACGATTGCCTCAGGAACCCCGACATGGCGAGCCAGAGCCCATACCTGCGTCTTATATAGATCGCCGAGAGGATTCACCGGTGGTGAATCATCGGCGTGCCATGTGAAATATCCGAACAAGCGCTCCGTTTTGTTCCCTGTGCCAACCGGCAATGCGCCGTAGCGCTCTGAAAGATCAAAGAGAACGATCATTCGGCAGCGCGCCATTACGTTGCCCCGACGACGATCGCTAGCCTCAGGAACTGAAGCAAGGTAGGCGTCGACCATCGCCGAGATATCGACGGTAACAGATTGTATGCCCAACTCGCGAATCGCTATATCGGCGTGTTCCAGGCTTTCCGTACTACTGGTTCGATACGGCATTCGCACGCCGATCACGTTCTGAGGGCCGAGAGCTCTTACACAAAGGAAAGCAGTGAGCGCGGAATCGACTCCGCCGGATATGCCCACGATCGCTCGTTGAAAGCCGCGATGGATCACGATCTGATCGCGCAGAAACGCGGTCAGCCATACGGTGACTGCTGGAGCATTGATGACCAGGTTCGCGTCGGACTCAGGATCATCAGCAGGAGCCGCATAAACAGGCAACCTCTCAGGCATCGGAACGCCCTCTCGGCTCCTCCGGACCTTCTCTGGCGGCAAGCGCGTGAAAGTGCGCGGCGATATCACCTAGCGCAGTCTCAAGGTCCGAAAGAAGGGGCATACTCGTGCGGGCGATCGTAACATCGTCGGCTTCGATCTCGGCGCGGACGAGCGCGGGTCCAAGGAGAGGCGCAGCTACCAGCTGCTTACCCCACGGATCGACAATACAGGAACTGCCCGTGAACCCCTTACCGCCCTCGAAGCCGACCAGGCCTGCATAGACGACAAAGACGCCGTGCTCCACCGCGATACCCTGGAGGATCCGATCCCAACAGGCCAGATTGCCAGGCGTCGGCCCGTGAAAATCCGTTCCCGGCGAAGCGCTCAGTATGTGGATGATGCGCGCTCCCTGGAGCGCCGCTAAGGCCGCACTGACGGAGTGCCATGCGTCCTCACAGATCAACAGCGCCTGCCGCCCAAGTCGCGTGTCGAACGCGGTAATCGTACGTCCACGGGTCACATGCCGCTGTTCGTCAAACACACCATAGGTGGGTAAGAAAAACTTGCGATGAACGTGATGGAGGCGAGCGGCGCAGGCGGCATGATCGGAACCAGTTAGAGTGGCGTACAGCGCGGCGTTATAGTATTGGCCTCGGTACTCTTCGTAGAACCCCAGAGAGACATCGAGGACGGCCTCAGGGTCGACACATCGCGAACGGAACACGGCCAGGATGTCCTCAAATACCGCATCGGCGGGCCTCGCGACGTCACGAACCCCGCCTTCGAGGAAATAGCCCGAAAGGACGGTTTCCGGTAATGTCAGCAAATCGGTTGGGGTTGTCGATTCGGCCAGCTGCTCGAACAGGTCGCCCAGCATCTCGAGATTGGCCTGATAATCGGCTTTCCGGGGGCGCACTTGAGCCGCGGCCACCTGAATCGTCAACGTCCGCTCCTTGTCGACCGGGGAGTCGGCCCCTTCGCATACCGATCTAGATGAATGCTGCCGGTATGTCCATGCCCTCGACGTCCGTGTACACGCCGGAATAATGTTGGTATCGATAGTCAGCCAGCCTCGATCGAGGGATGAACGGTTCCGAGTATACGCGCGAGCGATCGGCCAAGTCAAGCGATTCGGATGTTCATGCCGTCTATGATGGGTCGGGGGATGCGGACGCTCATCGTGATCGATTTCCATTCCATGCTGCACGCAGCGCCGCGATCAGAATACTTATTGAGGCAAGACTCCATAGGAGAGCCCAGAGCAGCGGCGGAAGCCCGACGAGCTTGGCCATATTGACCGCGTCATTGGGTGCGTCGGTCGCTGTGGTCAGCCAGAGCAAGGTTCGGACATCCAGGATGGAGTTCAGGCACAGCTGTATAGCCAGGAATGCGGCGGCGAAGTCAGAGCCGTTGGCGGGCAGTAATCGTCCGACGCCTAACAGGACACCGGCGAGGACGAGTCCTGCGATGATCGTGAACGGATCTCTGCCCCACAATAGCGTCGCCGCCAGAATCAGCACACCGAGACTGACCAGGGTACCGCTTCCCAGCTTTGGCCGCATGAGCAATAGTAGCAGGCCTCCGAGCAACGCGGCCCCAAGATAACCGGCAGGACAGATTATCAGCGGAAGCCCACCTCTGGAAAGCGTCAGTCCGCTTCCGCCAGGCTCCACAATCACCTGTGTTATCGCGCCGCCAGTAAGCAGTGTCGCCAACGCGTGGGATGTCTCGTGTACGTAGGTCACGAATAGCCGGATCGGATAGACGATGATCCACGCTCCGGGGATATACGCGCAAACGAGCGCGGCGAGAGCGCTCGCAACAAGCAGCCTTCTGGATTGCGCGATACCTGAAGCGCCAGCCACCGTGGCCTATGTTCCTTCGACTGAAGAGGCTCTCGGCAGGGGAGCCGAGGCAGCCGCGTCGAGCCCGAGACCGTCGTCTTCGCCGCGAATCAGTCGATCATATCCGGCTGCTGCGATCATCGACGCGTTATCGGTACATAGCGGCGGCAGAGGGGTGATGCAACGGATGCCGGCCGTTCGGGCAGCATCCGCCATCGCCCTGCTCAGGGTTCTGTTCGCCGCCACCCCGCCGCCAATGCCGATCGCCTCTACACCCACCGATCGCGCGGCGGCGACCGTCTTCTCCACAAGGACGTCCACCACGGCGCCCTGCAGTGCGGCGGCGACATCCTCTCGACGGAACTCGTGTGCGTTCTGTTTCAGATACCGGGCTACCGCAGTTTTCAGCCCCGAAAAGCTGAAGTCCGCCGACCCCTCCAACCAGGCCCTCGGCAGTGGAACGCGCTGTGGATCCCCCTGCTCCGCGAGCCGCTCGAGATGAGCGCCGCCCGGGTACGGGAGATCGAGCATGCGCGCGCATTTATCGAGGCACTCTCCTGCCGCGTCGTCCCGTGTTCGCCCCAGAACGGTGCACTCCCCTGTCCTATCGACGTAGATCAGTTCGGTATGACCGCCGGATACAATCAGACAGACGAACGGCGGTACGAGACGAGGTTCGGCAAGGTAGCACGCGTAAATATGCCCGATGAGATGGTGCACGCCAACGAGTGGGCGGTTCCATGCGAGCGCCAACGCCTTCGCTGCTGCTACGCCCACGACGAGAGCGCCGATCAGTCCGGGACGATTGGTAACGGCGATGCCATCGATCTCCGCTGAGGTGATCTTTGCCTTCTCCATCGCCTCCTGAACCACAGGCAGAACCCGCTCTACGTGCATTCTGCTTGCCACCTCGGGTACGACTCCGCCCCATCGCGCATGGAGGTCCGCCTGGCTCGCGACGATGTCGACGAGCGCACTTCGACCGTCCGCAACCAGCGCCGCGGAGGTCTCGTCGCACGAGGTCTCGATGCCGAGTACAACCATAACCGTTCCTGGCCTTTTATGTTCCGCGGATGTTTACACCGACGATGTCGGTGGGCATCGCTCCTCAAGGCCGGCCCTCAACTGGCCGAGCAGAGCGGTATATCGCGAAGACTGAATATCGTAGACCCACATAATGACGGCGGCTTCGCCCGTATCCGAATAATAGCCGGGCCGCTCGTGGGTCTCAACGAAACCGGCCGCGTGATACATACCCAGTGCGCACTCGTTGCTCTTCCGTACTTCGAGTGTTGCCGCGGTGGCGCCGTGATAGCGGGCCTCTTCCAGAAGGCCGATGAGCAGACGCGTGCCAATACCCTTGCGCCGATACTCCGATCGAACCGCGAGTAGTGTGATATGGGCCTCATCGGCCGAGACCCACATCCCGGCAAAACCTACTACAGTACCGTCGATCTCCGCCACCAGATAAACCGCCGCAGGATTCAACAGCTCATTCTGATAGGTGGCGACGGGCCAATGCGTTGTAAAACACGCTCGTTCGAGCTCAACCACCGCGACGATATCAGCCGTGTCCATGTGTCTGATGCGACACACGGCAGCATCCGGTCGGTGCGTTGTCGTATAAACGCCCTCGATCAAGGCCTGGTTGTCCACGGGTCATAACGAAACATGCGCATGAACTCCTAACTACCGGTCGGACGCTTCCGGGCAATCGAATAGAAACGGGCATTGCGCGCACCATCGTGATGGTTTCGCGGGATAATCGCCTTCCTTTATCCGATTCATGATACCGTTGTAGTGTTTGTCGGCCATCGTCACAGCGCTCACCGAGGGCCGGTATTGCTCCAGCGTGTGTTCGCCGTCGAGGCAGTAGCGGATCGCTGTTCGCACATGGCGATCAGGCCACTGTTGTTCGGCCCCTATCTGGACGATCGCGCCAAGACGACCGTTCCAACGGGGTCTCCGAGTGTAGCGGAATATCTCAACGGTAGTCGATCCGTCTGATGAATGAACGATGCGATCCGCTGTCAACACAAAGACCCCGGCCGGACTGCGTACTCGAAGGTGCATACCAACTTCGCCGGTACGGAGTTCCGGACATCCACAAACCGTTCGGATGGTACGTTGTGCCAGCCTTGGATAATGGTCATCGAAGTCCTTCGGCCATGGATCGGCGTTCCACACACTCAGCCACACTTGATACGCCTTATCGTGCACGTTCTCGCTCTCGTGCACCCTGGCGGCCTGTATCGTTCGCATGGCCGTTCGCATCCCACGCTGGAAGAGACGATCAGGATCGCTCCAGGCTCCCGAGGCGAGTTCCGTCCGTTCGTAGTAGAATCGTCGTGGGCAATGGTGGTATACATCCAGATCATCGAGCGACAGCTCTGCACTATCCACCGGTAGGTTCTGTACTGAGGATCTCGCGGGACGCGATGTCCCCTCGGAACGCCACTCGATCAACTCACCGCCAACCTCTTTAACGGCCGACTGCGCCCATTGGCCCAGAGAGGATAACTCAGCGGGTTTTCCATCCAGCTCCCTGCAACCCGACACGGTAACCGACTCGCGGGCCCGTGAGATGGCAACATACAGCAACCTGGCCTCTTCCTTGTCGGACTCCGTCCCGTCGAGTCGGTTCGCATCGTTGTCGTTCTGCGTTGCAGAAGTTGACTGAATAGGGAATCGCCCGATGTTCAATGACGGAACATAGACCGAGTGGAACTCAAGCCCCTTCGCTCTGTGCACGGTCAACACCCGGACCGCATCATCCGAAGCCATCAGGTGACTCAACTCCAATCCGTCTTCACGAAGGGCAACTGCTCTTCGGAGCGCCGACAGCGCTGCGAACAAAGCGTCCGTTCGGCCAGCACGATCCGGATCTCGACTGTGCCACTCCCATCGATCAACGAAACGGTATAGCCATGCGAGCGCCGCATAATCGAGCGGCTCGAGGCTCTTTCGTACCGCTGCACGTTCACTGCCGAATAGATACTCGCTCAGGACCTCCCTGGGACCGACTTGTTCGCCGCCCCGTGCATCCACGGCAGACGATGCCGCTCTAGCGATCATGGCAATCGCCGTACGAGCAGAATCCGAAGATAAAACCGAGGCCGCCCAGATCACAGGGATACCACGGTCCCGTAGTACTCGGGCATACAGCCCCGCTTGTTTGTTCGTGCGTACCAGGATTGCGTGTTCGGAGTAGGGCGTACCCGATCGCCGGCTCTCCCTGATATCCTCAGCGATCGCGTCGGCCTGCGTCCTTTCATCCAGAGTCGTGGCGAAACGTATTCGACAACGTTCGCCGGAAGACACAGACCGCATACGCCGAGGAGGCGTCAGGCCAGCGTGGTCCGCGAAGGCTCTCAGCAAACGGACGATACGTTCTCCACAGCGATAGTTCACCGCCAGTTCGTATTGCCCGTGAACTGTTCGCCCCATGCCACCAGACGCCCAGCCCTTCCATCCCGCTCCACGAAATCCGTAGATCGCCTGATTAGGATCGCCAACCGTCCAGAGGCTCGCCGTACCGACCGTCAATAGACGAATCATCTCCCATTCGGCGTCGTGGAGATCCTGTGCTTCATCGACAAGGACGTGGTCCAACGTGCCGGCAACGGTTGAGAGTACATCCTGATGCGAGCGTAGGAGCTCAAGTGAGCGATACACTAGATCGGATAGGTCCAGGCAATCATTACTGCTCAGCAGCGCTTGATACGCGGAATACGCGCGAATCGGAGCATCGTCCTTCACACCGAGCGGCGTTAATGCGCTCAACAGGCTCGCAGGAGTGATTCCCTTGCTTTTCCATCTCCCAATGCTCCGGTAGTATCCGATCAGCGTGGTCAACGGACTCAATCCGATCGGCGCATCCGACATCTCAAACAAATCGAGACGCTGTTCCATGAAACGGATGGCTTCGTCAGCGCTCAAGATCCCAGGGTTCGGCGACAAGCCGATTCGACCGCCGTAGGTGCGAAGGATCTCGAGGCCCAGGGCGTGCGTAGTGGATACGCGTATCCCACGACACTCGTCACCGAGGCTCTCCTCCAACCGATTCCGAATCTCGGAACACGCATGTCGAGCGAATGTTAGGATCGATATCCGGTCCGGTCTGACTCCCGACCGTATCAAGTGGACAGCGTGGCCGATCAATGCGCGCGTCTTTCCTGTGCCTGGACCCGCCAGGACGGTAACGTCACCATCCATATGGACCGATGCGCGGCGTTGGTAGGTGTCCAGGGGCCTATGCGGCTCTGCGGGTCGCACTGCTGGCCGGATCGGGCGGAGGATGTGGTGCACGAGCTGTCCATCAATGGTGGCTTGTCGAACGCCTATCTTCTCAGCGATCGCCGAAGAGGTCATTCCGCCTAGGAAGGCGGCTCTGAGTGCGGGTCCGGGTGCAATGAGTTCAAGGCCGAATACCGTGGCATCGATCTCATCAGCCTGGACCGGACTGTACCCCAGCGGTCCATCCACATCGAACGACGAGCGGGCGAGGAATCCGAAGGTCCCCTCATCATCATCGTTAATATCAGCGCCTGTACCGCACCAGGCATGTCCGAGCTCATGCGCGATTAGTAGTCGGCGGTCGGATGGCGCCAAACCTTCCCGGATCCAAACGGCGCCCGCCTCACGGTCGAGTACGCCAAGAGCGCCGGCAAGAAGCGGATCGAAACGTGGCAAGCCGATACACTGGTAGCCCAGAGAGCTCAACAGTGCTTCTATCGGAATATCCGCCGATCGAAGGGAGTGAATGTCCAGTCCTACGGATCGCAGCGCACGGTGTGCCGCGTCGCGAACACCATCGAAATCGGACCGTGTCATGGCCGGAGATCTTCTTCGATCTAGGTGGATCTCACGCCCATTTCGCCTTCTGCTCGAGGCTCATATCGGGCGCATCACGCACGCTTTCCGCGAAATCAAGACGTTCGATATGATCCGCTCCGATTTCCGTATCGGTATCGATCGACCCATCCATTGCCGATCCATCAGCCCGTACGGAGCGATACAAGCCGACCCTATGTTCCGCTTCGGACAACCGCAAGGGTGTTCGAAGGCCACCCTCTTGTACGTCACGAGCAGTCGCTCGATACGATGCCTGTCGAGCAAGGGTCGGCGGGCGGTTCAAATACTCAAGCAGAGCCACCAGCGGTTCGTCGATCGCCTTGGAGAGATCGGTCAACAGCTGAAGCGGAATGGTAGAGGGTTCATAGAACCGACGGTCGAGCTTCGTCAGGACACTGAGGCCGAGTTCGAGGCTCTCGGCAAAGGACGATGGCGCCCTACCCAGGCGTTTAATCGTTCCAAGAAGACCCCATTGTGAGAGCTGGCTTGCTGCACCATGAGTGCGCATCCGCTCGAGCATCGCCGCAATGCTGGTCTTAGCCTCTATGCTCTCCGCTGCCTGAGGATCCAGATCATCGGCCGTGGGCTCCAGGTCCATCAACGGCACGCGGCTAAGCGCGAGATCCATCAGGTCCGAGCCGTATTCCGGATATCGGGCCAGGTACTCCGCCAGCGTTCTTTCATCAATATGGCCAAGCTTCGAAAACTCGAACAACGCTTCGTCCCGTGTCACACGCTTCATCGCTCGGCGCCTCCATAATGTTTGATCAACAGCTCTCGAGCCTTCGTCAACCAGTTCCTTATCGTTCTGGATGTAACTCCCATCCGCCTGGCGATCTCACCCTCGGTATAACCATGCCGATGACGCAGGACGACGGCGCGGCGAAGGTTATCCGGGAGACCGTCCAACATAACGCGATGAATCGCTTCCTCCTCCACATTGACAGCGGACGGCATCGATTGGAGCGTCTCCGGGAAAGGGGACGGACCGTCGGCATCCCGTTCCCCGAATCGGCAATAGGGCCGCACTACATCACGTATCCGAAGCCCGAGGCAGTGCCAGAAACGGACCTCCCAGAACTCCTGACATGAGTCCGTTCGTCGCCATTGTTCGATCAATAATACAGCCAGATCCGATCGGATATCCTCCAGAGCGTACATCACGCCATACCTTGGAAGCCGCCTAAGAATATACGGGACGCACTTATACAGCAGGGCCTCCACGATCTGATCGCTGACTCCGGTCAGACCCATTACATAGGCAATACGAAACGCGCATACCCCAGCCTCGGGCGACAGATCGGCGATGGCCCTTGGCACTGCATATGCGGGCATACCCATCAGCTTCCGTAGATCCGCAATCGCGTGCGGTTCGCGCTGATACTGACCATGCGGTGTCCGATCGATGTACGGGAAATCCTCGTTGATGAGCCGTGTCTGTTCATTGGTATTCATTTCATCTACTCGGAAAGTGAACTGCACTATCGGAAATCGCCGCAACCGGGAAAGCTCCTGATTGGCTGAGCTGCTCCCTCCCGTCGCGGAAGGAGGCTTTGTTGATAACCATCATCCGATCGGCAGCGGATGCGGCAGCGAACGTGTCACACGATCAGCGGCCCAGCCACGGACACATCCATCGTCCCGACGGACGCCGTCGGTCATGGTGCGCTTATCGAGCCAAGATGCCGTTTGAGGAAGGCTCTGGCGTCTACGAGCAGCGCCGTCGGAGGGAGCACGTGGCCAGAGTTGTACCATTTGATCTCTTTCGGTTCGGCCGCTGCCGACCAGAGCGCCTCTGTAGCATAGGCAGGGATCAGCTCATCCTTCCGGGCGGATAGGACAAGAAGCGGGCGCGGTGCAAACCGGCCGATGAAGTGAACTGGATCTGTCAGCGCTGCGCCAAGCCGAAGCCGTTCCATATCGTTCGGCTGCACCATCTTCGCACGAACAGCCCAATCCGCGAATCCCCCGCCCGGTATCGCCAGGACCGCGGCCCGTATTCGCGGCTCTACACCGATGAAGGTGCCGCCGATCATTCCTCCCTGACTGAATCCGACAAAGCCGATACGGGTGCGGTCCACGTCCTTACGGGATATCAGATAATCGACCGCCCTTCGGAGATCCCGTACCGTCTGGATCCAGGCGTCCCGTTCCGTCACGTGATGGATCAGGTGGATGTCGCCGGAACGGTTCGTGCGCGATCGCTCACCATGGTATTGGGCATCGATCGACAGAGTCGCAAAGCCCATCGTATTCAGCATATCGCTGGTCAGCCGGACATAATCAGTATCCTTGTGACCACCGGAGCCGGCCAACAGCAGAACCGCGGGAAACGGAGCCTTCGCCTTCAACGGTAGGGTCAGGATACAGGGCACTCGCTGATCGTTGACGCTGTCGAAGGTCACCTTATACCGAGAGCGAACGCTGCTGATCTTTGCCGCCTCATCCTTGAGCTTCGGCGCCGCAGACACAACCGCGTTGAGTGGTTGCGAGGTGTCGATCTCGTAGATCGCCCCCCGTATCTCCTCAAGACCCGGTGATTGCGCTTGTCCGGAGGTCGAAACGCCCAGCGCAAGGACTACTGGAACTAGAACGGCACGAACAATGAGTCTACGGCAGTACAACGTACACCTCCCTGTCACTCACCGTTCTTTTCACCAATACGGGCAGGATCCCATGCCCCTGCCGCCGAACCTGCGAGGACATGGCAGAGTACCACAGCAATCACGAGGACCGACTTACGACCAGCCTAAGCGCCCACGACGCTGATGGTATCACCTCGATGCTCATCGGCAACGGCGAACTTGCCACAACCATCGGTCCCACCGGCTTTCATGATGATCCGCTTGATCCGAGCGCCACCGCACATCAGACCCAGTTCTTCGTCTGGGCAGGCCGCAGGGGCCCCGGTGCGGGTAGGCCTCTTCTCGACTTTGGCAGCCTGAGCCGGCGCCTGCTCATCGATCGTAGAACGCCCACGCCGGTCGACTGGGAACAGACCCTGCATCTCGAGGATGGAATCGTAACCTCTCGATATACCACCGATTCCATCATCGAAATCGCCGATACCTTCATCCCACTTCATTGCAATGCGCTGATGGCCAGAGTAACGATCGAACGGACCGCCAATCGTTCCCGACAGCTGGACTACCGGATTCGGTACCGTCTGCCCCGTTGGCCCGCAGTTCGAGATGTTCAGCGGACGGGCGCTGGCGTCGAACTGCGTTACACGTATCTTGATCAGATGGGCACGATCGTAATCCAGTCTCGATGTGACGATCCCGATTGCGGGTGCGCCATCGATCAAAATCTTGAGGAGATCGCGTTCGTCCATCGCGTCAGCCCAAACCGATCCGCGACCATCAGAGTACTCCTTCAGTTCAGCGACCGGGTGACCTTCGCGTTTCCGCTCGACATCGAACAATGGGACGACTATGCCGCAACGCATCGAGCCGGTTGGCGCGCCTACACAGGGCGGAGCGTTCTGACGACCGGCAATTCGGAGATCGATCGCTTGCGTGCCGTTGGCCTATACACCATTCGCGCCCAGCTAAGTCCGTGGTCGATCGGCCCCACGCTTTCCGAACGGTACTGGGGCGGCGGCGCGTTCCATGACGAGATGTACCCTTTCTATGCATTGCTGTCCGGCAATCACGCGGACCTCGCCGCCCGGATGCCCTACTTTCGGTTGGCTACGCTGCCCCAGGCTCAAGCGCGCGCCCGGGGAACTGGTGCGCTGTATCCGTGGAGCAGCACCGAGGACGGCCAGGAGCGCGATCCCGACGGCCTATGGCTGTCGGAGCGTTTTCACCTTGCCCAGTTTTCGGCCGAGATATGGGCGCTCTGGCTCTATACGCGGGACCTATCCCTCCTGGAAGACCTCTATCCGGTCCTCCGAGAGATCGCCCGGTACTACGAGAAGAACGTGGTTCAGATCGGATCGGACGGCAGGCTGTCTACCCGGCCCTGCGTGGACTTCGACGAGTCCGTCGGGCCAGTCAACGGCGGCCCATTCACCCTTTCGGGTACGGCCTTCGCCCTCCGTTGCGCCGCCGATGCTGCGGACATCCTCGGTGTTAATCCCGCGCGAGGGGCTCACTGGCGTGAGCTTTCGAACGGGCTCCTGGCTAGCATCGTCGTCGCCTCCGCGCGCGAGATGCATGGGGAGGTATTTGGAATCCCGGACGGCGCCGCGCTGCACTATTCGGTCCTGGGGCACATCTTCCCGTTCCGCACCGAAATCGGCTCCGCGCGCGCTCGGCGCAGCGCTGAGCTGATCCACCGTGCCTGCCGCTCCACACGGGGCTGGAAGCCGGGGTTATCGCCGGTGTACGACGATACCAACTGGCTCTGGGCCGGCGCCCATCTCGGAATCGTCCACGCCATGCACGGGGAGGGCGATCTCGCATGGGAAGCCCTATCGTCGGGACCCTCCTGTTGCGGGCCGGGACTGGTGCCGAACGAGCATCTGGCGGCGGACGGGCATCCCCGCGTTCCGTGGTTCACCACCGGTATCGGCGCGTGGATCTATGCCCTGCATGCGGTCTTCGTCGCGGTCGATGAAGGGGCGACCCATCTCTGTCACGGACTGCCGCATACTATGGACGATTGCACGTTCGATGGCCTCCTGGGCGGAGGCGGCGTTCTCCTCTCTGGAACGGTGAGTGGCGGCCGTATCGAGCGGCTGAGGGCTCAAGCAACAACGGCGCTCCGTGGACCATGGCGTTACACCGTGCCGACACGATTGATGCAGCGCCGACGGCCGCTCGGAACGATCGTTCAGACGACGCCGGAGCGATTGATCCTAGAGCTGGATATTGAACCGGATCGTCCTGCAGATCTATTGTAACTCAATCAGCGCCACGAACCGAAGGAGAACGTCCCGTGCCCGACATGCTCGCCAACCTGCTCATCCTGCCGGATCTGCAACCCCATCTCAACACTCTGTCCGAACAGGGTGTAATCATCCGGAGGGCGAACGTCTTTGAGATCTCGCAGGTGAGGTCGTTCATTCAAAACGACTTCGCTACGAGCTGGGCCGACGAGGTTCTTGTCGGTTTCTCGAACAAGCCCGTTACCGTCTACATCGCTATCAGGGACGGAGAGGTGATCGGGTTTGGCGCCTACGAGTGCACACGGCGCGCGTATTTCGGCCCCACTGGTGTCACGGAGCGGGAACGTGGCAAGGGAATAGGGAAGGCGTTGCTCCTTGCCTGCATGCATGGCCTCAGGGATCTGGGCTACGTCTATGGCATCATCGGCGGCGCCGGGCCGATCGAGTTCTATTCCGGAGCCCTGGGCGCAATCGTCATTCCCGGCAGCGAACCGGGCATCTACGCGGACAGGTTGAAGAGACGTACCGAGCCTGATGACTAGGTTCATTATCGTTTGCGGGGTGGTTCTTGCGGCGTTTCCGGCCATCTCGGGGATGTCCGCATCGGACCGTTACGAGGCCGCAATACGACGCTTCGACCGGGCCGAGGCCGCCTATCGGTCCGCCGCTCCCTACAGGACGACTAAGGACAATGACGCCCTTCCATGGTCTGAGTCGTACCTCCTTCAGGCCTATGCCGTTATGTACCGAGCGACGGCTCAACGCAGATATGCTGAACTCCTCTTTGATCGCTTCGAGGCCATAGCTCGGGATCAGGATGATCGGCGGCGTCCACCCGCGGTCGACGCCTTTACGCGGACGATCCGGCCGGCGTGGGGCACGGCGCAATACACACAGGGACGCTGGCACGTATGGGCCGTCCACACCGGCATGCTGTGCCTCGGACCGGCGGAGTGCGCGGCGGATATCCTATCCCGCAGGACGCCGCAGACGCTCCGTAAACGAGCGCAGGAGATTCTGGATCTGATCGATGAGGCCATGGCTGCTCATGACAGCGAATGGCGCTGGGGTCCCAGGCGCGATGAAGCCCATATGATCGATCCCGCGATCGGCCTGCTGCCCTTGAACCAGCAGAATGCTCCCGGCATGGTCTGGCTCAGTTTATACCGTTCGATGCATCAGCGGCTCTACAGGGACCGAGCTGAGGCTCTTGGACGCTATTTCCGCAACCGAGTACGGACCACGTCGAACGGCGGGATCGATTGGGCCTATCAACCGAATATCGAAGGGAATGCACGGGGCGCCGAGGACATCTCCCACGCTGCGATCAACGTGCAGTTCGCGGTCCGCCTCCGTCAGGCGGGTCTCGTGTTCACCGACTCCGATCTGCGGAGGATCGGGATCACCTGGAGATCGGTGATCCGAAAAGGTCCCGGAACGTGGGCTGACACCATGAACGGAGCCGGCAACACCAATACCCATGTCCCTCAGGCGATTGGCCGATGGTTGGATCTCGCGCCATGGGCGCCGACCATCCGTGATGATGCGGAAGGTGCACTCGGATCTCTGGATACGACGGGTTCTGCGGCCGTCCTGCTGGGTATGGCAAAGCTCGCGGCCCAGACACCGAAACGGTAAGCCTACTTCACCACCTGCAGGAAGCCCGTGAGCAGCCCTGGCACAATGCCGAGTAGCAGGGTCGCAAACGCCGAAACGAAGACTGTCAAGCCGGCGCCGGTCAATCCAACCTGACGAGGGGCATCCGGACCGCTCGCACTCTCGAATGCCGCATACCAGACCACGCGGAGGTAGTAGTACGCTCCCATCGCGCTCGTCAGGGCGATCGTGACGGCCAGCGTCATATCGCCTCCGATCAGGACCGCGTAGAAGATCTGCCATTTACCGATGAAGCCGACCGTGGCCGGAATGCCCGCCAGAGATAGCATGAACAGAATCAGCGCATACCCGGACGGCGCGTCACGCTGCACCAGGCCGCGTAGGTCATCGAGCGTTTGGACGTCCTTGTCGCGGGAGCTCAGATAGGCGAGTACGCCGAACGCCCCGAAGCCAGCGAGCGCATAAGCGAGCAGGTAAAAGACCGACGCGCTCATGGCGGCGGTATTCGTTCTCGCGCCCGCCGTACCTTCGTAATGCATCGCCACGCACACCATTGCGGCTAGTAGATAACCCGCATGGGCCACCGCAGAATATCCGAGCATTCTTTTCACGTTCGTCTGTGCAATCGCAACGAGATTGCCGTAGATCATCGTCGCGATCGCGAGGACGCGAAGCATGGGAATGAGCGTCTGTGAGCCGCCTGCGAACACGTCAAGGACGCGAATGAGACCCGCGAATGCGCCGATCTTCGCCGTTGCCGCAAGGAACGCCGTGGCGCTGGTTGGCGCGCCTTCGTAGACATCCGGCGCCCATTGGTGGAACGGAACCGCGGCGACTTTGAAACCGAGGCCTGCAATAATCAAGATCATACCGGCCAGTCCCATAGGCGTATGGAGCGCTCCATGCGCAACCGCGGACTGGATCTTAGCAAACTCGGTAGAAGCGGATACCCCGTAGATGAGCATAATGCCATACAGAAACAGAGCCGATGCGAAGGCGCCCGTCAGGAAGTACTTGAGCGCCGCCTCCCCACTCCGACCGTCCCTCCTCGCGAATCCTGCCATGGCATAGAAACCGAAGGACATCAACTCGAGCCCCAGAAACAGGATGAGCAGGTCGTTGGCCAACAGCATAAGGTACGCACCGGCCAGGGAGAGCAGCAGTATTGCGTAGTATTCGGGCTCATCGATCTCCCTCGCTTTGAGGTAGCTCTGCGCGATGAGTACACCGAGAAGACCTGAGAGGAGTAGGACGAAGGCCGAGGCTGTGGAGAGACTGTCGGTGACCAGCGTCTCCGCGAACAAAGTGGCGCCAAAGCCTTCTCCCGGCAGCCGGATCAGCAACGCAAGCGCTGCCAGGACGCCGAGAGCGCTAATAGTCGCGCTGCCGCTATTGCCTCCACACCTGCGTAGGAACGGCATCACAAGGAGGATCAGGCCGCTCGCGCCGATCAGGGCGAGAGCAGGGTACAGGGCGCTGAGATCCGCGATGAACCGACTTGATCCACTCATTACCGGTTTTGCCCTACCGCCGCTATCGACGGACGAGTTTCATGCTCGGCAACCTGGCCCATGTCGAACCCGCCCGGCGTTGGTACGGCCGAGGCGGCCTGCTGGTCGGCAGTCTGTCTCTGCTGCGCAATCCCGGTCAGCGGCCGTATCCATGGAGACACATAACACCCGAGCCACAGAACCATGACAACGAGCGGTACCAGAACGAATCTCTCCCGCATTGTGAGGTCAGATACATGATCGTGTCCGTCCGCCATCTGCGGCCCGCAGAATACGCGTTGGAAGAGCCAGAGCATGTATACCGCCGAGAAGATCATGCCGCAGGCGGCGATCGCCGCGTACATCGGTCCATGGTTCGGCGCCAGATAGGCCCCCTGAAGCACCAGAAACTCGCCGACGAAGCCGTTGGTCATAGGCAATGCGGCCGAGGAGAACGCGGCGATCAGGAACACGGCTCCGAAGAACGGCGCAATGCGTCTGATCCCGCCATAGGCCGCGATGGCGCGAGTGTGTTTCCGATCATACAACATGCCGACCAGGAAGAACAACATTCCCGTCGAGATCCCGTGGTTCACGCTCTGCAGTATCGCTCCGGTCATCGCTGTGACGTTGAAGGAAAAGACGCCCAGCATCACCACACCCATATGGGAGACGCTCGTATAGGCCACTAGCTTCTTCATGTCCGGCTGGATCGCCGCGACGATGGCGCCGTAGATGATAGCGATCACTGACAGCCACAGGAACAACGGTGCGCTCGCCTGCATCTGCTCGGGAAACAGTGGGAGACAGACGCGGATAAAGCCGTAGACCCCCATCTTGAGCAACACACCGGCGAGGATCACGCTTCCCGCGGTCGGCGCTTCGACATGGGCATCGGGCAGCCATGTGTGGAACGGAATCATCGGCACTTTGATCATGAACGCGAGCGCGAACGCCCCGTAGAGGTACATCAACGCCGGCGCGGGAATACCCGCGAGCTTCATTGCAGCGGGCGAACCGCTAGCGCCAAGCTCCAGCAGACTGAAGCTGCCTGTCTGGACGTACAGGTAGATGATGCCCACGAGCATGAGAACGCTGCCGGTAAACGTATAGACGAAGAACTTGATGGCTGCGTAGATCCGCCGCTCATGCCCCCAGATGCCAATCAAGAAGTACATCGGGATCAGGACTATTTCCCAGAACACATAAAAGAGCGCCAGATCGAGCGCAACGAACACGCCCATCATCGCGGCCTCTAGTACGAGCAAACAGACCATGTACTCTCGGATGCGGGATTGGAGACGAACCGAGTAGAGGACACTCAGCAGCGTCAGAAAAGCGGTTAGCATCACGAGCAGCAGGCTCATCCCGTCGAGCCCTACGTCGTAGTTGATGCCAAAGCCCGGGATCCATTCGCCTAGCTCGCGGAACTGAAAACCGGGTCGCCCCGGCTCAAACCGGAACCAAAGACAGATCGCCAGGACGAACTCCGCTCCAGCCACCACGAGGGCCAGAATCGCGGCAGGTGACAACCCGGAATCCGCGGCGTCCCTCTTGCGTGTCGGGGCAGTCGCGACGATCATCGCGCCGATGACGGGCAGGAAGATCAGCAGGCTGAGAAGATGCTGTTCGAACATCGTTATCGAACGCCTCCGCCGATGAGCGCCCAGACGGCGAGGACCGCAACACCCGCGAGCATGGTGGTCACATAGATCCGAACATATCCGGTCTGAAAGCCGCGCACGATCTCGCTCAGGAGCCCGACGACAAAGGCAACGATGTTCACGAGTCGATCGATGATGCCCTGATCGACCCATTGCCAGAGGACGGTGGCGACCTTGCCGCCGAATCGGATCCCGATCGCGTTTGCGGCCGAATCGACATACCAGAGCCGCCCCGCACCGACGAGAATCGGATTGCGCGCCGGTTCAATCGCCTCGCCCTTTGCAGCCTCAGCAGGATAGAAGACCAGCCCAGCGGCCATTGCGGCAATCGCAACGATGGCGCCAATGCCCAATCCAACTCCAACCGGAACACCTTCGTGGGCCACATGCAGTGCGGCTGTAGGCAGCACAGGCTCGAGGAAATGCTGCAGTTGATGACCCCATGGCGTACCGATCAGACCGCCGATGATCGAAAGAACGGCGAGGAGCGCCAGAGGGATCCACATCGACGGAGGGGACTCATGGACGTGGACCTCGTGCGTGTTGAACCGTTCTTTTGCCCCAAAGGTCATCACCATGAGCCTGGTCATATAGAGACCCGTTAGGAAAGCCGTGAACGTGCCGACCGCGTAGATGACCATGCCATATGTATGAATACCTGCGCCATATCCGAGGATCAGGTCCTTGGACCAGTAGCCGGACAGCCCGGGGAATCCGCAGATGGCCGCCCAGGCCGCAACCATGGTCGCAAAGGTAATCGGCATGTGCTTGCGCAAGCCGCCCATCAGCCTCATGTTCTGCTGTCCAGCCATACCGTGGATCACCGAGCCGGCGCCGAGAAACAGTAGAGCTTTGAAGAAGGCATGGGTCATCACATGGAACATGCCCGCAGCGAACGCGCCCGCACCGCACCCGAGGAACATAAAGCCAAGCTGCGATACAGTGGAATACGCCAGAACCTTCTTGATGTCGGTCTGTGTCAGGGCGATCGTCGCGGCGAATATCGCAGTGAAAAGGCCGACCAGCGCGACGATGAGAAGGACCGCGGGAGCCTGCACGAAGATCACCGACATGCGGGTCAGCATCACTACACCCGCCGTTACCATCGTCGCTGCGTGGATCAGCGCGGACACCGGCGTTGGGCCTGCCATCGCGTCGGGAAGCCAGATATGCAATGGGAACTGCGCCGACTTACCACAGGCGCCGATGAATAGGAGGCTCGCTATGAGCGCGGCCGATCCGGTCCCGAGGGCACCGTGGAGTGTCTCCTTCCGTGCCGCGAGGTCGAGGAACCCCCGGCCGTCAGCGGTATGGAATGAAACGGTACCGAATAGGCTGACAATCGTCAGGATGCCCAGGACAAAGCCGACATCGCCGATTCTGTTCACGATGAACGCTTTGTTGCCGGCCTTCGCGTTGTCGGTATCGTCGTACCAGAAGGATATCAGCAGGTAGGAGCATAACCCGACCCCTTCCCAGCCGACGAACATCATCAGAATGCTCTCCCCGAGGACGAGAAAGAGCATCGCCACGATGAACAGGTTGAAATAGGCAAAGAACCGGGCGTAATCGCGGTCGTGAGCCATGTAGCCAGTGGCGTACAGGTGGATCAGGCCGCCCACACCGGTAACGATCAGGCACATCAGCGCCGACAGCGGATCGATCAGCGCCGCAAACTGGGCGTGGATGGGGCCGGCGTCGATCCACGGCAAGGTCTTGGCAAACGGCAGTAACGGGACGATGGCCCGGCGGGCCTCCGCGGGCAATGCAAGGAGATCTCTGACCAGCGCCGCACTCAGAGCAAAGGGGACCAGAACCGCCAGGGTCGCAAGGGCGCCGATGACCCGTCGGCCAGCGGCATCGCCGAGCACCTGAAGGATTCTGCCCCCGAAGAGCATGATCACCACGAAGCTGATAAGCGGCACGCAAGGTATCGCCCAGACGAGGCCTCCCGAGCTCAGATGCCCCATTCCATCCATCATAGTCGGAGGCTATCCACACGATCGACATCGATCGTCTCTCGTGTTCTGAAAAGGGCGACGATGATCGCCAAGCCGATCGCAACCTCCCCCGCGGCGACGGCCATGACGAAAATCGCCAGCATCTGTCCGCCGGTGTCGCCGAAATGGCGGCCCAGCGCCACAAAGCCTAGGTTCGCCGCGTTGAGCATCAACTCGATACACATCAACATCACGATCGGGTTCCGACGGGTGGCGACGCCGAACGCTCCGCAGCAGAAGATGAGAACCGATAGAGCCATGTAGTGAGCCGTAGGTACGGGAAGGATCATTCCGATCTCCGCCTCGTCAAAACGACCGCTCCTACGATCGCGCTCAGGAGCAGCAACGAGATCACTTCAAACGGAAAGAGCCAGGGCAGTTCGGGATCGTAGAGAGCATAGCCGATGGCCTGCGCGGTGCCGCCCCGCTCGAGGGACTCGGCGGTCGCCTTCATCGGGGCAAGACCATGACGCCACACTGAGCCTCCGACCATCGCAAGTGTCAACGTGAGCGCACCGATCACCGCGAGCACGAATCCGGCACCGCGTGAGCGGATGCCGCCGCCAGTTACGCCTAGGTTCAGCAGCATGATCGTGAAGAGAACGAGGACCATGATCGCACCGGCATAAACGATTACCTGTACGGCCGCGACGAACTGCGCCGACAGAGTCAGGTACATCACCGCCAGCGTAAGCATATGCGCCACGAGCATCAACGCGCCGCGAACGGGATTGCGGTTCAACACGGTCATAGCGGCCGTAACGACGGCGATCGTCGCAAGGATCCAAAAGATAATCGCGCTCGCCACGTCGTTACCCAGCCCCCTCCGCGCCCATCATATTGGGCTTGGGTCGCTCTGGTTTGGCCGGGATAGCGCTCTTGGCGGTCGGGCTTGTATAGTACGCATCGACGACCGCTCCGAGCATCAGAACCGCCAGCGCAACCGGGAATAGCCGCTTCCATCCGAAACGCATCAGCGCATCGTAGCGAAATCTGGGCAGGGTAGCCCGTACCCACACATAGGTGAAGATAATGAGTGCGATCTTACCGAAGAACCAGACAACGCCCGGTATGATCGTCAGACCGGGCGCGGGCGCCTGCCATCCGCCCAGCCAAAGCACGGTAGCCATCGCGGAGACGACCACCATCGAGGCGTATTCACTCATGAAGAACACCGCGAACTTCATCGAGGAATATTCGGTCTGAAAACCCGCGACGAGCTCGGACTCGGCCTCGGGCAGATCGAACGGCGCACGATTCGTCTCCGCTACCATGGAGATGCCGTACACGATTGCTGCGATAAGGCCGAGTGGGAACCAGCGGAGGATATTCCAGGACAAGATCCCACCGGATTGCGCCTGCACGATCTCGACGAGGCTCAAACTCCCCGCCATCAGAACCGCCGTCAGGATGGTGAGACTCATCGCGAGTTCATAGGAGATCGACTGCGCGCTCGACCGGAGGCCGCCGAGCAGCGAGTACTTGTTATTCGAGGACCATCCGCCGAGGACGATGCCATAGACCTGCAGGGCCGCCAATCCGAATACCCAGAGTACACCGATATTCACGTCGGCGGCGACCATCGGCAACGTTCGGATCGTGCCATCGGCCATCCGTATTCGGAGTTCGGTAATAGGGATTACAGCGCATGAAGCAAGCGGCGGCATGAGGGCCAGTACCGGCGCCAGATAGTAGATGCGTCGATCCACCGATGTCGGGAGGATGTCCTCCTTAAAGAACAGTTTAATCCCATCGGCAATAGGTTGCAGGATCCCCCTGGGACCGACTCGATTCGGCCCGGGCCGATCATGGAACAAACCAAGCACGACGCGTTCGAACCAGGTCAAGAGCGGCACCACGGCGAGGACGATCCCGAACATGATGGCGAGGCTGAGGTACGGCAACACCGTTACCAGGTCCAACGGCCCTATTTGAACGTTCGGAATCGTCACCGGCTATCCTCGTTGCTCTGATCCGCCAGCAGCCGTCCGCCGTCGCCCAGATTGTCCGGATTGCATTCCGCAAAGGCGCGCTCCGAAGTCGCGATGGCCTCGAAGACATCGCGCCAGCTCGCGTAGGGCATATCAATGCCGAGCCGCATGCCCACGTTTGCGGCGATACGCCATTCCTCACGGACGTCGACACCCGCATCAAAGGCCTGATGGAAGCGCTGCACGCGACGCTCCATACTGGTATAGGTACCGTCATATTCGGCAACGCTCGCCAGCGGCAACACCACATCAGCCATCGTCGCTGTCCGATTGAGGTCGAGAGCGGTTACAACCACAAAGGGCGCTTGTTCGAGCGATTGCGTGGCCAGTTCCGGATCATGAAACTGCGATGCGATGTCCACGCCGCTCACCCACAGCGCCTTCACCGTTCCGTCCTTCAATCCGTGAAGGATCTGATCTGCATTGAGGCCGGGTGCGGATGCCTGCACGCTTCCATCCGGAAGGATGCCTAACTCCCGCGCTCCCTGCTCATTAACGGAACAGGCGTAGGTATTGATGACGCAGGGCGTTCCCATCTTGTCGGCGGCGGCCTTCAGCGTAGCCGGTACGCTCAGACTCCGGGACCATACGTCCCGCCCGATGATGATCGCGATCGGTCCATCGTCAAGCCTGGGGATCGCCGATCCGAACTCCACATTCGCCTCGGCGCCTGCGTTTGGCAGAGATGCCGCCGCGTCCGACGCCCCTTCAGACGCGCCAGGATCACGACCACCGGTCATCACGTGCGCCAACGCTTCAGCGATTGCCGTCTCCTGGCCGGGCTCGTACCAGATCGATCTATGCGCAAAATCAGTGACCTTGTTCGCATGGGGCCGCTCACGATAGGAGCTCGGTTGGCACTCGATGACCTTCGCGCCCCTGCGGACGGCGGCCTTACGCACCCTCAGATACAGGATCGGCAACTCGACGGCGAGATCGCATCCGAAGACGATGATCGTCGTCATCCGTTCGTAGGCCGCAATCGGTGTAGGGCTTTGCGAACCCAGCGCCGCCCGCACATCGGCGGCGGAAGGATAGGCTGGGCCAAGCCGGTGGTCCATGTTCTGGGAGCCGAGCACCTCCTGAAAGAGTCGGCGGAGAACGAACAGGTCTTCGTTCGAGGACCGAGCGCCGCCCAGAAACGCCGCTGCGGGCCCCGCTTCGCTCAAGGCCGTCGCGACATGGGTCAGGGCTTCATCCCATGAGACTTCACGGAAGACCGCGCCGTCTCGGATCAACGGACGCCGAAGTCGCTTCTCGTGCGAGACATAGTCCATCCCGAACTTGCCCTGATCACAGGTCCATTCCTCGTTGACCTCTTCGTTCAGGCGCGCATTCACCCGCAGGAGCTTGCCCGCTCTGTGATCAAGCTTGATGTTGCATCCGTTGGAGCATTCAGTGCAGATCGACTTCTGGGTAGATAGGTCCCACGGACGGGCCGTGAACCGATAGGGCCGGGATAACAGAGCGCCTACCGGGCAGACCTCGATGACGTTGCCCGAGTAGAGCGAGGTGAACTCGGTGTCCCGAAACGAAGAAACCTCCATGTCGGCGCCCCGTTTGAGGAAATCAAGCTGGGCATCGCCGGAGATATCCGACGCGAACCGGGTGCAGCGGGCGCAATGAATGCACCGTTCCCGATCGAAGATGACGTACTTGGACAGCGGATACGCCTTGGGCGGATGTCGCTTTTCTTCAACGAAGCGCGTGGTTGCGGCGCCGTAGTGCATCGTATTGTTTTGGAGCGGACATTCGCCGCCGCGATCACAGATCGGGCAATCGAGAGGGTGGTTGATCAGCAGGAACTCCAGCATACCCTTCCGAGCTTCAACGATCATCGGCGTTTCGGTCTCGATCACCATACCTTCAGCCGCAGGCAAGCTGCATGAGGTCTGCGGCTTTGGCATCCGTGCCAACGCCAGTGTGCCATCGGGATTTTTCCGGGGCATGGATACTTCGACGAGACACATGCGGCAGTTGGCGCCGGCCTCCATCGTTAGCCTGGGGTGATAGCAAAAGTGAGGTATTTCGATCCCGACTCGGCGGGCCGATTCGATCACCATTTCGCCGGCAGGGACCTGCACGGTCGTGCCGTCGATGGTTATATTGACGAACTCAACTTGAGACACGCGCTATTATGCCACCTTCGGAACCGAGTGCTCGCCGACCGGCGATGTTTTGTGCCGAACCCAGTGCTCGTACTCATCGCGATACTGGAGTACGCTCGCACGAATCGGCCAGGCCGCAGCATCGCCCAGCGGACAGTAGGATCGGTCGTCGATGTTATTGCAGACGCTGACCAGCAGATCCGGGTCCTCAGGTCTGCCCTTGCCGTGAACGATACGATCCATGATCTTGGCCATCCAGCGGGTTCCCTCACGACACGGGGTGCATTTGCCGCAGGACTCATGAGCGTAGAACCGCGCCGTAACCCACATGAGCTTGACGATATCCGTGGTCTCATTGAAGACCATGCAGCCGCCCGACCCCAGCATGGTTCCCGCGGCCCGGCATCCATCATAGTCGAGTCGAACATCGGCGCATATCGCCGCGGGCAGGATCGGCACGGACGAGCCGCCCGGGATGATCGCTTTCAAGGCGCCGCCGGTGACGCCGCCCGCCATATCGAGCAGCTCGAGCAACGGGGTGCCGAGTTCGATCTCGTAGTTCCCCGGCCGCGCCACGTGGCCGCTCACGCTGAAGATCTTGGTCCCTTTGGCCCGTTCCGTGCCCATCGACGCGTACCAGGCGCCGCCTCGTCGGAGGATATGAGGGGCGCATGCATAGGTCTCGACGTTGTTGATCAGTGTTGGACGCCGCCAGAGGCCTGCGACTACGGGCAGCGGAGCATGCGGCGGTTTGGCGCGCGGTTGTCCCCGCTCTCCCATCAGGCTGCTCATCAGAGCGGTTTCCTCGCCGCATTCATAACTGCCCGCGCCAAGGTGAACGTGGATATCGAACCGGCTGCCGTCGGTGCGAATCCCTTCCCCCAGATAGCCGCGCTCATACGCCTCATCTACGGCTCTGCGGATCGCGTCGGCAGGCTCGGTGAACTCACCCCGAATGTAGATATAGCCCGTGGCGGAGCCGGTGGCGTGGCCCGCGATCGCCATTCCTTCGACGATCATATGCGGGAAGCGCAGCATCAACTCACGGTCCTTGAACGTCCCGGGCTCTCCTTCGTCCGCGTTGCAGACCACATAGCGATCTCCCGGCGGATTGCCCAGCATTCCATTCCACTTGATCCAGGTCGGGAAACCGGCGCCCCCGCGCCCTTGAAGCCCGGATACTTTTATCTCTTCGATCACGCCGGCGGGCGTCATCTGCAGCGCCCGGCGAAGCCCCTCGTAACCGCCCACGGTCTCATATACGGCCGCGGTCTCCACCCCGGGCAGATGACGGTGCTCGAACAGCACCAGCTTCTCAGCCACGATCGGCCTCCACCTCAGCCGACGGCCTCGGACGACCTTTACATCCTCCGCGCAGCTGCACCCGCACTACGGTGTCCGCATGGGTTACCACGTCGTTGCGAGGGTCTCCCGCAATATCGTCGAGCAGTCGATCCACATCCTCCGCAGTTACGTTCCCGTAGTAACGATGCCCTACCTGGACGACGGTTCCCGCCTCACACCAGTTCAGGCACTCAGCCTCGCTGAGACTGTATTCGCCATCGGCAGTCGTCTCTCCGACCTTGATGCCGAGTCTCTGTTCCAGTGTATGGATAACGGAGGCGCTGTCCAGGACAGCACAGGTAAGGCACGCGCATACCTCGATGTGCTTGCGGCCCCGTTTCTTCAGGTTATACATCGTATAAAACGATGCAACCCCTTCAACCTCCACCGGCGGCACGCCCAATCGGTGCGCCACCTCTTCCATGGCTTCCGCGGTGATCTCACCGCCATACTCACGCTGCGCGATCCAGAGTGCGGGCAACATAGCTGCTTTTCGCTGCGGATAGCGGGCCACGAGTTCCTCAAGCTCCCGCACCGCGTCTGGGGAAAACCGGCGCGCGTATGCCGGATCGGTACGGTCGTGAGTCAACGATCTATCTCCCCGAGGACGATATCCAGGCTGCCGATAATCGCAACAACATCGGCGATCAATCGGCCGCGGCATAACGTCGATAGCGCCTGTAGGTTCATGAACGAGGGCGCCCGCAGGTGCATGCGCCACGGATAGAAGCCGCCGTTCGAGACGACATAGAAACCCAGCTCGCCCTTGGGCGATTCGACGGGCACGCAGGCATGGCCCGCAGGCGGCGCGAATCCCTGACTCCACAGCTTGAAATGCTGGATCACCGCTTCCATGGACCGATCGAGATCCGCCCGCTTCGGCGGGAATATCTGAGGGTCATCGATGCTGACTGGACCATCGGGCATCCGTTCGATCGCCTGCCGCGCGATCTCACGGCTCTGGCGCAGTTCCGCCATGCGAACCCGGTACCGATCGTTCACATCCCCAAAGGCGCCGACGGGGATACCGAACTCAAAATCCTCAAACCGGGAATACGGGCTGGCTTTTCGCACATCGTATGCGACACCGCTACCTCGCAACGACGGACCGCTGACCCCGAGCCCGAGACACTCATCCGCAGAGATGATCCCCACGCCCTGGGTCCGTTCGCACCAGATCGGGTTTTGGTCGAGGATCGTCTCATACTCCGCAAAACGGCCGGGCAGATCATCCAGAACGAGCTTACATCGCTCAAACCAGCCCTCGGGCACATCGCCGCGGAGTCCGCCCGGGACGATCCAGGACGGCATCAAGCGGACGCCCGACAGCATCTCCGTCAGATCCAGAAGCTTCTCCCTCTCGCGCATAGCGTAGAAGAAGACCGTCATCGCTCCAAGATCGAGGGCGTGCGTTCCCAGCCAGACGAGGTGACTGGCCATCCGCTGGATCTCCGATAATAGAACGCGCAGATACTGCCCTCTCGGAGGTGGCTCCACCCCCAGCAGCCGCTCCACGGACAAACAGAACGCCAGGTTGTTGATGTGGGCGCTAACGTAGTCCATCCGGTCCGTTATCGTAACGGCCTTAAGGTAGCTCTGGTACTCGCCCTCTTTTTCGATGCCCGTATGGACGTAGCCGATATGAGGCGTCACACTGACGATTGTCTCGCCGTCTAGTTCGAGCACAAGCCGGAGGACTCCGTGCGTCGATGGATGTTGTGGCCCCATATTCAGAACGATGGTGCTGTCATCCACTGGATCCAGGGTAATACCCTGGGCCGCCATCGCCGCGGTCGTCATCGCGGGCTTCGTCACTCAAACTCCTCCGCAGTAGGCCCGAAGAAGCTTTCGCCGGGATGCTGAACGAGCCGATCGTTGATACTCGGGCCGGTCATCTCCGCCGGGAAGCGTACTCGTTCACCGCCCAGCGGATAGTCTTTGCGCTGCGGATGTCCGATCCAGTCATCCGACATCAAGAGGCGCCGGAGATCTGGGTGCCCCTGGAAGCGGATTCCGAACATATCGTAGATCTCGCGCTCGGGGAAGGACGCGCCTGGGAAGAGCTCCGTTACGCTCGGGACGGTCGGATCCGCCTCGGGCGCCGAAACAGCCACGAAGATCCGCCGCACGGCCCCAACGCCCTCTGAAGAAGGAACGAATGCCGCCAGGTTATAGATGACCTCAAAGCGCTCCTCACGCCCCATGATCAGCTGTCCGGTCTTCGGATCAAGGTAATCGACCCCAACGCACTCGGAGAAGAATCGATAGCCGGGAGTGACCTGATCACGCAGACACTGGAGCGCTTCGACGATACTCTCGCGGTGCACCCTGACCCATACATCACCACGATGGGCTTGCGCGTCGATGAAACCGGCCGGCACCGCAGACCTGACGGCCGCAACGTCGCTCGCAATCGCTTCGGGCAGCTCGAGCGTCGACTCCGTTCGATCAATCACGGGACGAGCTCATCGAATGCCGATCGCTGACCACGGTCTGACTGAGATTCACTCCGTTCGAGGTTTCATTGCCGAACATGATCGGCGGGCGCCGATCCAGTACTCCGGGTTCGACTCGTCGGCCATCCGCATGTTCCGGCCCCCAGTCTAGAGCCTTCGTTCCGAGGATATATACATAGGCGACGATCAAGATGGCGACGAAGACGCCCATTTCACCCAGAAGGAACAACTTCTGGGCGCGACTCCCGTCAGCGAACGTAGCAGCCCACGGATATAGGAAAACGGTCTCAACGTCGAACACGATAAAGAGCATAGCGACGACGTAAAAACGTATGGGAAACCGCTCCCGTGCCCCGCCGACGGGCGTCATACCGCACTCGTACGGGGCCTCCTTATGGCGGCTCGGCTTCTTGGGACCGAGTACATACGCCCCGACAACCATGGCGATGCCAAGGGCTGCGGCGACGATCAATGCTATAGCTAATAGAAGATAGGTACCTGGCATTCCGATTGACTGGTCGTTCAAGACGACCGTGTTAGTGTACCCTCAGAGCGCCGCTGTTCTAAGCGAACGGCCGTTCTCTTAGCGAGTCTTACTATCCTCCTGACCATAGCTCCGCTCCCGTTCCATAAACCATCGCTGCGCGTTGACCGGATCCCTACCCTCCGGGGCTACCCGAACGTAGGTTCCGTCTCCATTGAGGATTCTCGCGGAGCTCGAATCCTTCAAGTAGGCCTCCAGGTATGTATCGATGATCCATCGTTTCAGGTATGGGTCTTCGACCGGGAAGAGGGCTTCATACCGGCGATCCAGGTTTCGGGGCATCAAGTCGGCGCTGCCCAGATATACCTCCTCGGCGCCGCCATTCTGAAAGAAGAACACTCGATCATGTTCCAGAAAGCGCCCTACAATGCTGCGCACCCTGATGGTATCGCTCAGCCCAGGTATCCCTGGCGCCAGACAACAGCTGCCTCGTACGATCAGGTCGATGGACACGCCAGCCCTGCTGGCATCGTATAGGCGCTCGGCGAAGTCGAAATCGGTCAGGGCGTTCATCTTGAAGACCAGTCGGCCCGTGCCACCGCTCCGCGCGTGCTCGATCTCCCGTTCGATCCGGTGATAGAGCCCTTTCCGAATCCCACCGGGCGAGACGAGCAGCTTTCGATAGGACTGATCCTCGCTGTATCCTGTGAGGGCGTTGAAGAGAGCGCTCACATCGTCTGCGATGATGGGATCAGAGGTCAGGAGACCAAGATCCGTATATTGCGTGGCAGTACGAGCGTTGTAGTTGCCCGTACTGAGGTGTATGTATCGCTGGACCTTGCGTGCCTCCCTGCGTACGATCATCAGCAGTTTGCAGTGGACCTTGAACGCGATGTCGCTGTAGACGACATGGACGCCGGCAGCCTCGAGCGAGCGCGCCCACTCCAGGTTGTTTTCCTCGTCGAAACGCGCCTTGAGTTCGACGATCACGGTCACTTGCTTCCCTTTATCGCTGGCTTGTTGGAGAGCCGCAACAACCGGAGAGTTCGTGCCAACACGGTAGATGGTTTGCTTGATTGCGAGCACGTCAGGATCCGAAGCCGCCGCTGTAATAAGCGTTACCACGGGGGAAAAACTATCGAATGGGTGGTGCAGAAGAACATCCTGCGCCCGTACGGTCTCGAAAATATCAACATCCTCCCGCATCCGCGCAGGGAGCCTGGGTCGATACGGCACGACCTTCAAGTCCGGGCGATCGATATCCGCCAACGCTCCGATCGCACTCATGCCCAGCCGCCCTTCGGTCTCGAAGCAATCCGCAGGATCGGTTTCGAGATGCTTGAGGAGGAGTTCCCGTATGTGTCCCGGCATCGATTCGGTGATATCAAGCCGCGCCACGCTTCCAAACCGTCTGCGCCTCAGGACTCGCTCGATCCCTTGCAGCAGATCACCGGCCTCATCCTCTCTGATCTCGATATCGGTATCCCGGATCACCCGAAAGGGGTAGGCGCTAACGACAGCCATCTTTCGAAACAGCGAGCCCAGGTTGTCCGCGACAATGTCCTCGAGCCATGCATAGTGGACCGGAGCGTCTAGTGTGTCTTTGCCTCGCGGGTTGGGGGTCCGGACAAGCCTTGGCAGTGTCGGCGGTATCTTTACACGGGCGAACTTGACGCTCTTATCCTTGCCGTCGATGACGACTGCGAGGTTCAGGCTGAGGTTTGATATCAGTGGAAACGGATGGCTGGGATCGACAGCCAGAGGAGTCAAGATCGGATAGATATCCTTCTCGTAGTAACGCTTCAGAGAGGTGCGCTCTTTATGCGATAGCGTTGTATAGTCCCGTATTACGATCCCCTCGCGCTCAAGGCAGGGCTGTAACTCGTGATTCCAGAGTTGCCAGGCCCTTCGATTTTGCCCGGCCGCCAGCTCACGAACCGCTACCAACTGATCCGTAGGCGAGAGGCCATCCCGGGACCGTTCGATATAGCCGGCTTCGACCTGTTCCTGCAATCCCGATACCCGGATCATATAGAACTCATCGAGGTTGCTATGAAAGATGCTGAGGAACTTCACCCGTTCCAACAACGGGTTCCGTGAGTCCTCGGCTTCCTCCAGAACCCGCCCGTTGAACTCCAGCCAGCTGATCTCGCGGTTGAAGAACCGGTTCGCGATCACGAACTGGCGCTCGCCGCCCGATAGATCAGATCCAGAGCCTCGACGGCGACGAGCGCATCGCGGCCGGTAACGGCAGGCGGACGGTGGTCGCGAACGGCAGCTGCGAAATCGGATAGGATGGCGCGATGCCCCTCCATACTGATCGCCATCGCCTCAGCGCGACCTCCCAGACGGGCATCCGCCTCGTCCACGGTACGGATCAAGTCTTCACCGCCGTATCCGAACTGCACAACCCGTGCGTCGTCGAACGCAGCCGAGCCGCGAGCGCCGACGACCTCAATGCGCGAACACAAGGGCGGATTACAACAGGTCGTTGCCTCGATCACACCTCTGGCTCCGGATGCGAACCGGACCACGGCGATGAGAAAATCCTCCGCTTCCATCTGATGTCCGACCGTTGCGGCATAGGCGTGGTCCACATGGATCACAGGGCCCGCCAGCCAGCACAGGTGATCCAGGGCGTGAATCCCTTGATTGGCGAGCACACCACCGTCCAGGGTAATGCTTCCGCGCCACCGGCTGCTGTCGTAGTAAGCCTGGTCCCGCCACCATTTGATATAGGCGCAACAGGAGAGCAGTTTGCCGAACTCGCCGCTATGGATCGCGTTCGCTACGGTTCTGGCTCCGGAGTAGGTTCGGCGCTGAAGCACGCAGGACAGGGTCAATCCGCGATCTTCGCACAGGGCAACGAGCGCACGGGCCTTTTCTGCGTTGATGTCGAGTGGCTTTTCCGATAGAACGTGGAGGCCGTGTTCGGCTGCGATCATGCCCTGGTCGGCGTGCACGCCAGACGGTGTGCACAGGTCAACGGCATCGATCAATCCGGATGCCGCCATCGCCTTGAGATCGGTGAACGGGGCGCAACCCAGAGATCGGGCCATCGCGTTGGCGTGCTCCGGATTCGCGTCACAGACCGCGGCAATCCGGGCGTCGGAGATCTCCGACCAGACACCGATATGCGCCTGGCCGATGGCTCCGCATCCGACCACACCAATACGCAGGGGTTCTATCGACATTCGATTATTACTCCTATTAGTACTAGGCCCCAACGGTCCGCATCGATACCGCGGCTCAGAGGGGCGAAGAGGCGGCCAGACGTCTGGGCGATTTTCGCAATGCTACCGTCTCCGGGTCGATCGCCGATGCCTTGAGAGCGTCGTTCCACGTGCCGAAGATCCGGCGCGCCGCAGCGATGAGCGCCGGTTCATCCCGCTCCACCGCCTTCGCGTTGAGCGGCAGCCCTTCTCGCCGTCGCGTCAATACCGCCCGGCTTATGCTTCGCGCATCCCAACGGCGCCTCCTGCGCGTGCGCTCGGTAATCCCCGCAGCGGCGAGAGCCGCTTGCCATGACCCGAAATGACACGATCGGGCTGCGGCATAGGCGACCATCCTATCCGGTCCGTTGATCACAGCCGTCCAGGAAAGATCATGGCCTGCGGCCGCCATGGAGGCGATTCGCTCAATAAGACCCTCATCCGTCCAACGCTGCCGACGGCGCACCCTGGCCGGCGTCACACCCGATTCTCTCAGCGCACTAGACCAATCGCCGAATAGCCGGATTGCCGCTGCATACAGCGCCCCCCGATCCCGATGAACAGCGGAATAGGAGAGATCCGCACCTGCCTCATGCAGTGCGTCGATAGAACGAAGGATCGCTTCGCGCGTCCAGCGTCGCCGAAACCGACTACGGCGACTTGCGCCAGGATCTTGACTCACGAATACCTCTGGGCGTATACTCACTGGCGAATGGACGCCCATCGACGTCCCATTCCCCGTTAGCTCAATGGCAGAGCATTCGGCTGTTAACCGAAGGGTTGGTAGTTCGAGTCTACCACGGGGAGCCCTTATCGAAGAATGCTCATCCCCGGAGGCTTGGCGACGAATCCCAGGCCTCCACTTCCCCTGGTTCCATATAATCCTGCCCACACAACGACGAACCGACTCGAACTCGATCCTTGAGGATAGCGCCTCCGAGCCGATGTCCCTGGTCCTTCCCTACCCGCAGCGCTTTCGCTAGACGCCAGGATTATCACAAGTGCATGAGCATCACCTGATATTCAACCTTTCGATCGGTCTTACGCTTGGCCTCATCCTCGGCTTTCTCACAAACCGGCTTCACTTATCGCCCATACCCGGCTATCTCATCGCAGGAACCATTGTCGGCCCGCACACGCCAGGGGTTGTCGCAGACACGAGCCTTGCAGCGCAGTTCGCCGAGATCGGTGTCATCTTGCTCATGTTTGGTGTCGGCCTTCATTTCCACCTCCGGGACTTGCTCGCTCACCGACGGATCATCATCGGCACTCTGTCCCAGAGTCTCTGCGCAACCCTACTGGGAGCGTCCCTCGCCGTTGCATTTGGATGGAAGCTGAGCGCGGCTATGGTCCTCGGCGCCGCCATCTCCGTTGCCAGCACTGTAGTGATGGTGCGGAACCTGACCGAACGAGAGCACCTCGCCACACCGGGAGGGAAAGCCGCGGTCGCGTGGGTCATTGTTGAGGATATCCTGGTGGTGGTCCTTCTGGTCCTTCTTCCGGCTCTCGGCGCTTCGGCGTCATCGAATGTAAGCGGGGCCGCCATCCTGAAGTCTCTGGGGATCGCACTGTTGAAGCTGGGAGGACTCGCAGGCATCGTCCTCTTCCTCGGTTCTCGCTTCGTGCCCTGGCTATTGTTCCATGTGGCCCGTTCGAGATCCAAGGAACTCTTCACGCTAACGGTTCTGGTGCTCGCCCTGGTCACCGCAGCCGGCTCAGCGATCTTCTTCGGAGCGTCCATGGCGTTGGGAGCCTTTCTTGCCGGAATCGTGGTTGGGCAGTCGAGCGTAAGCCATCAGGCTGCCGCCGATGCACTCCCCATGCGCGATGCATTCGCCGTGCTGTTCTTCGTCTCGGTAGGCATGCTGTTTCGACCGGAACTCCTCCTATCAGAGCCGTGGCTCGTCCTCGGAGTCCTCGGTGTGATCCTGATCGCCAAGCCAGTCGCAATGCTTCTCCTCCTAACCGTACTGGGTTACTCCGTCCCGACAGCGATCACGGTCGGCCTGAGCCTTGCACAGATCGGCGAGTTCTCCTTCATCCTCGGCGATGCCGCGAGAAAGCTCGGCATCCTGCCCGGCGAAGGTCAGAGCCTTCTTGTCACGGGCGCTTTAATCTCCATTACGTTGAATCCCCTTCTCTACCGGATGTCCGGTTGGATTGAACGGCAACTGCGCGCTCGTCCGCGTCTCTGGCGGTGCCTGAACCGCAGAGCCGAAGCCCGCGGGCGCGAAGTGAATGCACGACTGATCACACCTCCATCCGAGACCCCTACATTCCTCCGAGTGGTTGTTGTCGGATATGGACCAGCAGGGCAGACACTGGTGCACATCCTAAAGGACTTCGGGGTGATCGCCACGGTGATTGACCTCGATGTGGACGCTGTGAGCGCCCTGGCGGCCGAGAACTCACCGGCTATTTACGGTGATGCTCGTCAGCAGGAAGTCCTCCGCGGCGCTGGTGTAGATAAGGCCGGATACCTCCTTGTAACCCTGCCAGACATGGCACGCAGGACGCCGGTTATCCTCGGCGCCCGCGCGATCAATCCGGACCTCCGGATCTTCGTTCGCGCACGCCACATCTCTGAGAGGGATGAGCTGGAGGCTCTGGGTGTCACAGCAGTGACCTACGAAGAGGCCGAGGTAGCTGTGCATCTGGCTGAGGCGCTCTTATCGGAAATCGGCGCGGAGGGGCGCCTGATTCAGGAAGAGGCCGATAAGATCCGAGCGGCCATCGCCGTCCATGCGCCGGAATCACTGTAAGCGGCGCTGGATCGGAGCCCATACACGGGCATAATATCTGAGACGGTTCGCTCAGTGGCGGGCGATTATGGTTTGCTCGAGACGAATATCGTATGCGAGGAGGCGACAGTGCCGAAGATCGACGGTGTAATCCGGGAGCTATGCGAAAAGGCCGAGTTCATGGCTATCGTGACCAATGGAGACGATGCGCCTCATGTTGTAGCTAACTGGGGAGACTATCTACGGAAGGTGGGCATCGAGTCTGACCGGATCGTTCTCCCAGCCGGCGGCTACCGCATAACGGAGAACAACCTCCAGAGGGATAACAGGGTCCAGGTTCTTCTGGCGTCCAAGGCCGTTCACGGAACCCGCACCCCGGGTCAGGGATGCTTGATCACGGGGACCGGCAGGATCATCACGTCCGGCGATGACTACGATCGCGTCAAAGCGCAGTTTCCCTGGGCCAGAGGCGTGCTCATCATCAGTGTCGAGGATGCTGTTACGCAACTCTAGAACGGTACGGTTCCCGCGATGAGTCGGGTATGTTGCCTCGCGAGCGGGTCTGGATCCGTTCGCGATGCAGTCTCAGCCCGATGCATGCAGACGCGAAGGTGAAATCGGTTTGGCACGACGACACGACAGTCTGATCCCATTTTCCAGGGACCATCATCAATCGCTCGTCCGTGCGGTCCGAATGATCAACGCACACAGCGCAGCGGCTGATCGGATTGCCGCGCTGCAAGGGTTCGTGTACGAATGGGACCGCAGGATGAGGCAGCATTTCATCGATGAAGAGAGGCTGCTGATCCCTCTGATGCTGGCCGAGGAGCGCTCCCGACTGGTCGGTGATCATGACGCGCTGCGCTCGATGGTCGAACAGGCGCGAACAATCGTTGAGGCGGGTGCGGAGGATGGGGGTCTTTGCGGCGAAGCCGGAACACGGCTTGAGGCTCACGTTCGCTGGGAAGAGCGTGTGCTGTTCCCGACCATCGAGCAGCGTGCAACGCCGGAGGAACTGGCTTCGCTCGCATACGAGACCGCACGAATCGATGCCGATCCGCCGCGGGCTTAGTATCTGCCAGCACAGCGTTTTCGCCGGATTCAACCGGTGATGGCGGAGATGAAGGAGCCCAACCGGACGACTGGTGTGTCGGACGGATATCCTGCATCGCAATGGTTCACTGGGTCCATCCCAGTCGACCATTGATCGAGATGCTGTAAGTCGCTTCGCGCGTAATCATCGCGACCGTCCCCCATATCCCTTCTGCGACGAACTCTCCGAGCAAGATGCCCAATGCGACCATCCTGAGCTTGTCGTATCCGGCAAGGCCGTAGTAGCGCTGGACGTAGGTCTTGACCAGAAGCACGATGATCAAGCCGAACCAGTAGTAATCGACGCCGAAGTTCATCGTAAGCGCATAGCCCGCCGGATGAAGCGGAAATCCGGGTATCCGAAAGCGGATCATATCGAGCAGCAGGACGAAGCTGAACGACAGAACGATCGCGGTAATGGCCGCGATATTGTATGGTCGCGGCGAATCGGTCAACTGGGCGATCACACCCGCCGTATCGCCTCCGTAATCGCCCGGGGTCCAGCGGTAGCCAAGATAGATTCGGACTAGATGCCCGAAGATACTGCCTGCCAGCGTCGCGAGCACGATAGCCGTGAAGATCGCCCGCTGGTTCACCCGGGCCATCGCTCCCATCTTGATGCTTTCCAGCTGGTGCGGCATCGGATGGGTTCGGTGAATCCGATTCATGAAGTGAAACGTCGTCACCGTTCGTGCGATGAAACTCTCCCCCAACCCCTGGGAACCGCGGAAATCAACGAGCAGCTGGTTTGGCCCCATAAAGGCCATCTCGTGCGTCGGCGGCCCGAGCTGGGCTCTAAGGCGCGTCATCGCGACGCTGAACGCGAGAAAGACGATGGTGTACCCGATGACAAAATACCAAGGAAGCCCAATCGCATATCCGATCCAACCCAGCAGTCCCAGGCTGAGCAGCAGCAGGATAAACGAGATGCGATGGGGTACGCCTCGTGGTTCTCCACCCCCATGGACGATCTCGGCCCATACCTCTCGCAGGTAGCCGCGCGACACCCATATTGCAGTGCAGAAGAGTCCGAAAAACGCACCCCAGGACTGTTCGCTGAAGTACGGCGGGCTCGGCACCAACCCACCTCCGCCGAAGACGCCCTGTTCATTGCCCAACGCCGCCGCTACGACCTGCATCCCCTTCCGAACGAAGAAGAAGAAGATGCACGAGAACAGCAGGTCCGTCGGCATGAACAGGCCGATCGCCGCCATATAGGGGAAGATACCGATCGGCGTCCAACCGACCTGGTTCCATGGTCGCACGGTGAACCACTGGGACATATCACCCAGGAATCGCACGTTGATTCGAGGCAAGACCGGATAACGAAATGCAAACCCGTTGAGCAGGTCGATGGCGAGCATCACCCCCATGGCGCCAAGCACGTAGCGTCCTCGCAGGCCTCCTCCTCCGCTCCCCTCGCTCACGATCGCGACTGGCAGCTGGATGATCGGAAACGCGAGCCTCTCGCGATGCGTCCATTGGTCCCTCATCAGCATGTTGATACAGAGCATCGCAAGACAGACCAGACTGATGATCGCGGTCCAGGCTAAGATCTTCGGCCACCAGAGCGGTAGCTGTGAAACGAAGTACCAGAACGGTTTTCCGCCGGCCGCGAATCCCTCCAGCGCTGAGGCGTCCTTGAAGAACAGAAGGTTACTTACATAGGGAAGCACCTTCGATCGGTACCGTTCATTGCGATCGGCGTACAGGCCGTAGGAATGGATATACGGCGCGATCACATCCATCCACTCCGATGCCATGGCGCATCCGACCGTCAGCATCGCATATACGATGACCAGTTCGCCTTCGCTCATCGCAAGGACAACGCTTCTCATCCTCACGATACGATTGGCGACGGCGACGATCAGGGTCAACACGATCGGAGGGACCATCAGAGAGAAGATGCGATCGACCGTCTGATCCTGTGCCCAGTAACAGCAGACCGGCATCAAGAGCAGGCCTACGATCGTCGCGCGTACGATCCTGAGAAGACCCGTGTCGGGTTGTCCATGAGCCTCGATGGGACGTTCGTCCATAATCCGTAGAGGATACCGCACGAGACCGACTCAACCCGAACCCGGTTTCCATACCGGCTTGGGCGCCGCTGGATCGGCCATCGGATGTGCGCTGACCATCTGCAAGCGCCGCTGGATCGGCCATAATGGGTATGGGGATCGCAATCCCTCAACGGAGTGGAATCCCATGCCTGTCATCTCTGTACGCATTGCAACCCGATCAGCGTCCCAGGCGAGCCAACCGGTGCTCTATCGTCTGGCGACGGAGTTTCGTGTCGCCCCGAACCTCCGAAGAGCCGCACTGTCGGAAGAGGGCGGTTATGTGGAGATCGATTTGGAGGGCAGCCTGGATGAGGTGCAGCGAGCGATCGCATGGCTTCATACCACCGGCCTAAACATCGACGCCCAGCAACGCTCCGTAACCGACGGCGGCAACCTCTGATCCTTGCATCTCTCCGCAATCGACGGCGCAATTGGGCGTAATCGCCTGAGAGAAGGCTAAGCCCCGATGTCCGATGTAAAAAGAACCTCCGATACGACCGGGAAACGCCTTGATATCGCGATCGTGAGCCGCCGACTCGCCCCGAGCCGCGAACGAGCCCAGATGCTGATCCAGGCCGGGCACGTCACCGTTGACGGAGCCGTTACAAGGAAAGCCAGTGCGATCGTCCTGGACGACGCGATCGTATCGATTACAGGCGATGCGTTACCCTTCGTTGGCCGGGGAGGACTGAAGCTCGACGCCGCCTTACGCCAGTTTCGCATCAATGTCAGCGCATGCCGCTGCCTCGATATCGGCGCTTCCACTGGCGGTTTCACGGACTGTCTGCTGCAACGAGGGGCTCGTGAGGTCATCGCGGTCGATGTCGGCCACGGTCAGCTCCATCCGTCCCTCGCCGCCGACCCCAGGGTTCGCAGTTTCGAAGGAGTCAACGCTCGCCATATCGCGCCAGATCAGTTTGGCGGGGTGTTCGACTTCGTGGCAGTCGACGTGTCGTTCATTTCGCTGACCCTGGTCCTGCCTGCGCTCGTCCCGATGATCCGACCGACGGGTCATCTCGTGGCTCTCATCAAGCCCGAGTTCGAAGCGGGGCGTGAGGCGGTCGATGAGCGCGGCGTCGTCCGCGACCCGGAAGCCCTGAGGTCAGCCCGGGATCGCGTCACCTGGTGCGCGGTAAGGGAACTCGGCCTGATCAAACGGGCGCTGATTCCGTCTCCCGTCCGAAGCGGCCGCAATCGCGAGTATCTCTCCTGGTTCCAGCGGCCAGCGGAGGTGACGGCCGTCGATCCGCCCTTGCATGAGGAGGTCTGATGAACTCCCTTACCATGGCCTCGCTACTATTCACGCTGGCGTCGACCGCTGTATACGCCGCTCCGCCGAGATTGCCGACGGGTGTATTACCCGATGGCCTGGGCGTCAACATCCACTTTACCGATCCCCGCCCGGGCGAAATGGAAGTCCTCCACGACGGAGGCTTTACGTGGATCCGGATGGACTTCGACTGGAACCAGATCGAATATGAGGCGGGCAAGTACCGGTTTGACGCATACGACCGGCTCATGGCCGCGCTGGAAGCCCAGCATATGCGCCCCATCTTCATCCTGGACTACGTCCACCGATTGTATGATGATGCGCAATCACCCCACTCGGACGCCGCCATCGCCGCGTTCGCTCGGTTCGCTGCTGCGTCGGCGCGCCACTACAAGGGCAGGGGCATCCTCTGGGAAATGTACAATGAGCCGAACATCTTCCCGTTCTGGCGCCCAAAGCCGAATGTGGCGGACTATGTTCGGCTGGCGACAGCAGTGGGCAAAGCGATACGCGAAGCGGCGCCGGGCGAAGCGTACATAGGGCCGGCAGTCTCCGGCTTCGATTGGGCCTTCCTGGAAGCCTGCTTCAAAGGCGGGTTACTCGAGTACTGGGACGCAGTCTCCGTACATCCGTATCGCCAGAGCGCACCGGAGACCGCGATTCCCGATTACGCCCGGCTTCGGGCCATGATTCGAGCCCATAGCCCCCGCGGCAGGCGCATCCCGATCATCTCGGGCGAGTGGGGGTACTCGTCCGTATGGTCCGGCATGTCCCCTGAGGCTCAGGGCCGGATGCTGGCCCGCCAGTGGCTGACCAACGTTGCCGAAGATGTTGTCCTTAGCATCTGGTACGACTGGCATGATGACGGTCCAGACCCGAAAGAGCCGGAGCACCATTTCGGAACTGTTTTGCACCCGTACCATGAAGCAAAGACACCGGTCTATGATCCCAAACCCGCCTATCTCGCCGCGAGGACGCTGACACGGGAGCTTCGTGGTTACCGGTTCAACAAGCGGTTGATCTGCGGGCCGTCGTCGAACCATGTTCTTCTGTTCATCAAGGGCGCGGACGTCAAGATTGTGGCCTGGACGTCGAGTCCCGCTCCGATCGATTGCGTTATTCCCGCAAGCCCGGGCTCCCTCAACCCCGTCGATCATCTCGGCAACCCGCTCGCTCCCATGAAGGCGGAAGCCGGTTCCGGCCTGCGGATCCGCCTGACCGATGCACCGGTCTACCTGCATCCCGTATCATCCAACGCGATCCTCTCGGTAGCGGCCTCCTGGGAGCGGTTGCCACTGGATCTATGGTTGCCGTTCCGCGCGAAGGCGAGGGTTCAAGCACGCCTCCGGAACAGTTCGGGTAAGGCTGTTTCGGTCCGTTCCCTTAATGGAAGCGAGAACCTCGCTAAGCATGAGCAGACGACGATCGCCGCCGACGTTCCTCTTGAACGATCCGACATCCCGGAGATCGCCCGTCTCGAAGTACGCATTGAAGGCAGTGCGCCACTCGTGCAGGAGACGCGAATATACGTGACCGATCCCATCGGCGCTGAGCTTTCACCTCCATTTGGCGGCCGCATGACGATTCGCCTCTGGACTCCGGCAGAGGGAGCGTTCAGCGGGACTATGGTATTGCGTCTGGGCGATCCCGCCGTGGAACGGAAGATACCGGTACACCTTGGGCGGGGCAAGTCATCGGACACATTCACGGTTCCGATCGAACGCACCGGGCCGGCATTTCCAGTACGAGGGGAACTGCGGGATGATCAGGGCCAGAAGGTCCGAGATCTGGGGTCGTGGCGGTTCGTTGACGTACTTTCGGCTCTGAGCGCTCCGGTTTCGCGCCTGCCACACGGCATCAGGCTCGTGCCCGATGGCGATCCGAAGGTTGCATCCACCCAGTCGATCGCCTCTGCTGATCCTGCAGACGGTCCAGCGGCTAAGGGCCTCCAGTCCGTCCGCCTTAGGTACAAGTTCGATAGAGGCTGGAAGTTCCTCCGCATCGTAGCGGACGATGATCTGCTGACACCGTTGGCGGGAAAACCCGATAGTCTCGGTATGTGGCTCTACGGTGACGGTTCGGGCAACATCCCTCGTATGCGCTTCGCGGACTCATCCGGCCAGGCCTGGCAGCCGGACGGAGATCCGATCACGTGGAACGGATGGAAGTGGATCACCTTTCGCCTCGATGGATCACGCAGCGGACATTGGGGCGGACCAAACGACGGAGCGCTGCGTCCACCGCTGCGCTGGGATACGTTGTTCCTGCTGGATAGCGCCGGCGGCAGCCCTACCTCTGGTGAGGTCTATATCGCAGGTTTCACTCTTATCTACAAACAGGAGGATACGCAACTTGGCTCAAGGTTTTGACGGGCTTGGCCTGGGACTCCACAACATCAGTCGTCTGTCACGAGCGAAGGTCCGATCGATCTGCGCGGAGAACCCCGACGGGTCCAAAGGCCGCGGCGCCATGGCTGTGCCGCCAATGGATGATCAGGGCCGTCCGATCGGCGCGGCTCGCGAGCTGGGACAGGGCTGGAAAGTGCGCCCCTGCATCACGCTCGAGCCCCATACGACGACGGATCTGGCTACAATCGACGGCTCTGGCGCCATCCAGCACATCTGGATCACCGTGGACCCGAACTATTGGCGCCGCCTCGTTCTCCGGATGTACTGGGATGCCGAGGAGACGCCCTCGATCGAAGTGCCGCTGGGCGATTTCTTCTGCATGGGATGGTGTGAACGGGCGAACGTCAACTCTCTTCCCATCGCCGTTAATCCCGCCGGCGGTTTCAACTCCTACTGGGAGATGCCGTTTCGTAAGGGCGCCCGGATTACGGTGGAGAACACCTGGGATGAGCCATGCCGCGGTTTCTTCTATCAGATCACCTATGCGCTGACCGACGTTCCGGAGGACGCCGCCTACCTCCATGCTCAGTGGCGTCGCAGCAACCCCCTTCCCGAGCGCACCGACCATATCCTTGTCGACGGCGTTCGAGGCTGCGGCCATTATGTCGGAACCTACATGGCGTGGCAAACCAATAGCTGTGGCTGGTGGGGCGAAGGCGAGGTGAAGTTCTATCTGGACGGCGACACCGACTTCCCGACCATCTGCGGTACCGGCACCGAGGATTATTTCGGGGGCGCCTGGGACTGGGAACAGCCGGCAGGGCAGTACTGCATCTATTCGACCCCGTTTCTGGGCATGCCCCAGGTCATCACGGCTGGCGCTCAGGGGATGTACCGGAGCCAGCAACGACACGGAATGTACCGGTGGCACATCATGGATCCGATCCGCTTCGAAGAGGATCTCAAAGTCACCGTCCAGGCGCTGGGATGGCGGTCAGGAGGCCGATATCTCCCTCTTCGGGACGACATCGCTTCGGTAGCGCTCTGGTATCAGGCGGAACCGCACGCTCCGTTCCCAGCGCTGCCGGACCGTAACGCGCTGGAAGTCATCTAGCGCCTTCGATGCCCTGCGTCAGGCAACTGCCTTCTGGCGCAGGGCTTCGGCCCGTACCTATCGACCCACGAACGTACGATCAAGCTGCAGCGGCTCGGGGCCAGCCTCGACCGTCAGGTCAGAACGCCGCTCAACTTCAGCAAGGAACGCCTCTGAGACCTGTAAGCGACTGATGTGCTCGGTATTCTGGATGCGCACCAGGCGCACCTGGCTACGGTCGCCTCGCCCGCACATGCCGATCGCCGCTCGGACCGCCGCATCCGGGCTGTGCAGGACGATGGGGATCCCGCCCCGATAGGCGCCCCCCTCCTGACTCGTCCGATGGTTCGTAAACGTCTTCTTGAGATCGATCTGCTCCATCAGATGCTCGGTTACGATGTCCGCGAGACAGAGCCCGGCAGCGTTCCCATGGGTGGCTTCGGTTAGCCCGAGTGTTACTACCATCCGAATATCGGGACCGTCCCAATCGGTCTCCGGCACCGACGGCATTCTGACACGCCCGAGGACGTGCGTATCCATGCCGGTTCCGCTGATGTCCTTCCCCATCTCATCGACGACCAGGACATCCGCTTGATCAAACGCCAAACGCGGCGACATTGATCGGGCACGCTCCAACAGGGCCGTTTCCGCCTCACGCCCGATATCGGCGCCCCGTAGTCCATGGATTTCCGCAGTCTGCCCGTAGGGGTTTTCGATGATGGCGATGCCGCCAATCACGTCACCGACCTGAACCAGCCGCCGGCCGACTTCCGGCATGATCTTAGACAAACCGTCGGCGCCGAAACGGTGGATCGCCTCAGCGCCCTGCCGCTTCCCAAGGCCGATCGCGCACATCTTGCAGAGACCGCTTTCGATGGGCCCCTTGAAGTCGGTATGATGCTTCACCCGATTCAGGACGATGACGCCGTCTGCCTCCAGAGCGTACCGATCGAAATAGATGGGATACCCATCGTCGAGGGATCCGACACGATCGACCTCCATCGTAGCCCGTACCGGAACTCCCATCGCTTCCGCGGTGACACCATAGGAGGCGAGGATCTCCATCTGGCCTTCCGCCGTCGCGCCGCCATGACTGCCCATCGCAGGCACGATGAAGGGTTGACAGCCGAGTTCGATAAGCGCCTCGACGGCCGCCCTGACCATCACAGAAAGGTTGGCGATCCCGCGGCTGCCGACTCCCATCGCGATCGAAGCGCCCGGCTTGAGACGCGGGTCGTCCTGAAAGGCCGAGACCGCCTGCCGCACACTTGCGGTTATATCCTCGATCACCGGCGCGTCGACCCGGTGTCGAATGGTCCAGACCTCGGGCAGAGCGATGTCCGCAAAGTCGTAGGCGTGCGTGTCGAAGTCGATGATCAAGGGTCGTACCTCCAGCAGCGAGAGACGATGTTTCTCGTGTTATCTGACAGCCACTCAACCTCGGGCGACATATGGACCTTCCGAAAGCGTGACGACGCCCCGAGCGCCGTAGGCGTGCTGCCATCGCCGCGACATTTCATCGAAGCCTATCTGTGTCGCGGCTGCACCCCATGCCCCGTCTTTTCGCAGGGCAATACATGCGGCTCCCTGGGCTTGATGATCAGGCCTCTTTCGCAGTAGGTAGGCGATCCCGTCACGACACGCCTCTGTCGGCGTCATACCCCGTTCCATCCCCATGACGACCCGATAGGATAGACAAACTTTCATAATCTCATCGCCGTTCCCGGTCGCCGATGCAGCTCCGATCTCGTCATCGACATACAGTCCAGAACCGACGATCGGACTGTCTCCGACCCTGCCGGGCAACTTCCAGGCAAGCCCTGATGTCGTACACGCGGCCGCCAGATGCCCATCCGCATCGAGAGCGCAGATTCCGATCGTGTCGTGGTTCTCGTCGTCGAAGTGAACAACGGCGGGTTGATCGGTACGCTCCCGGTACGCGGCATAGGCGGCACGTGTTCGGTCCGTATGAAGATCGGTATCCTCACCGCCCTGGGCAAGCGCAAACCGTCGTGCATTGCCTCCGGCGAGCATGCAATGCCTCGTTCGCTCCATGACAAGCCGGGCGATCGAGATCGGGCGTCGGATGCCAGTGAGCGCGGCTACCGCACCGGCAGTATGCCGTCGACCATCCATAATCGCCGCATCGAGTTCTACGATTCCATCGGCGTTCGGCATCCCGCCATAGCCAACCGATGTAACGTCAGGATCATCCTCCGTAACGTTGGCGGCGCGTTCGACGGCATCGAGCGAGGATCCGCCCTCCTCCAGGATCTCAAGCGCGGCGCGGCATGCTGGCGCACCAAAACTCCAGGTTGCGATTACACAGGGTAGATTCACAGGTCCTCCTAAGCAACTGCCAGGGTACGCTCAGCGGTACGAGCTCAGCGCATTGACACATCGAATACACAGTGTTATACTTGGGAGCAAGCAGTAATATAAGCCGCAACAAGCGGCTAGGAGGCCTAACCGAGCATGCCCACAGGTAGAGTGAAGTGGTTTAATGACGCCAAAGGCTACGGCTTCATAGAGACCACAGATGGCAAGGATATCTTTGTCCACTTCTCCGCAGTTCAGATGGAGGGATTTCGTACTCTTGCCGAAGGTCAGAATGTCGTGTTCGACATCGTCGACGGAGCCAAAGGACCGCAGGCAGCCAACGTCCGCCTTGCCGCCTCTGACGGCTAGGATATCCATCTCGTCCTCGCCGCAAGGGTGGTGAGTTTCACTCGTCCATCGTCATAGGGGGCGCTATCACCGCAGTGGTCCACCGCGTTCGCGTCATCGGTCGCTTCCTGCGTCAACGTAGTGCGTCCCCTAGCGCCCATCCTCCAATGAAGGCCGGAAACACCATGTTTCCGCCGAGTAGGAGCACGCCAAGCGGTGCGGCAGGGACGGCAACCGCGAATAGCAGCACGATGATGGCGCATATTACGAAGGCTGCAACGATGGATCGCGACAGCGCCTCTTGAGTGATGGCCATAACCGTATACAGCAGACCCGCCATCCAGAAGCATGCGAGGGACAGCAACACGAGGATCACTCCCATCGGGACCACGGAGCGGCTCCTGCGACTGCAGGACGTCATCATCAGTTCACTCCGCGCCGGGCGAACCATGGCTGTATAGGAACACACTACGCCGGCAATCGCTCCGCTCACTGGCAAAGCGAATAGGAGACCCGCGGACCAGTCCCATAGGGCGGCTCCCTCGATGCCATTCGAGGTGCCGGACGACGCAACGACAGCAACGAGTGCAACGAAGAAACCAAGACACACCATGAACGTTGCCGTCTGACGCAGGGCTAACGATGAAGACGATTCCTTCCGGCTAGCGGAGTACCCCACCTGTCCACGCTCTTCCGATACCAGCCGATCGAACTTCGCGCGCACCCTGATGCTCCGGGGATCAAGCTGTATCGCAAGCGTGTAATGGGAGAGCGCAGCCTCAGCCTGTCCGCGCGCGTTCGCGATATCACCGAGTATCTCATGAGCCTCCGCATTACGCCGGTCGAGCCTGAGCGCTGCGTTACAGCATTCGATGGCCCTGGCGAGATTCATCCGTTGCACGGCGATATGGGCGTCCTGGAGAAGGTGATCGATCATGGCGTCGAGATCCGCCTGGCGCCTTGTTGCGCGATCAGCTCCCCTGGTACTGCCCGATCCAGTCGTCGTGCCCCTTGATCGGTTCGGACGTGCCGTGTCGCTGGTCGCGGCGCCACCGGCGGGTCGACTTCTTGCAGCCCGGAAGGTCGCCAGTTTCTGCTCCGCGTCGTACTTAGCGCGGCTCACAGGATCGATCAGAACCTGATACGCCTCGTTTATCGCCAGAAAGCGCTCTGCGGCATCAGCGGTACGCGCGATGTCGGGATGCCATCGACGCGCCAAAGCGCGATACCGCGACTTGAGGTCCGCCTCGGTGACGTCGATCCCGACTCCGAGCGTTTCGTAGTGATTAGGCGCACTCATGGGAATCCATGCAAGGCGTATTGCCCGAGCAGGTGGTTATTTGCCGTAACCGGAAGCATACCCTGCATAGGAGCTGATCACGGCCATCCCGACAAGGAGCGCGACGATCAAGTACATACCGGTGCCGAAGAGGATCGAGTACTGGCTTGCTCGCATCTCGGCCTCCCGTTCCAGATGGTTGGCAGCGTTCTCCATATTGCTGTCGATATTGCCGGTCTGCTCTCCGGTCCGAAGCATGTCAACGATCAACCGAGGAAAGATACCGCTCGCCGAGAAAGCGTCTGCCAGAGGCCGACCTTCGTTAACCAGCGATTGAATACGGATTGTGCCACGTTCGATACTCGGACTCCCGCTGGCTTCTGCTGAGGCCGATAAGGCGCCGTTCATCGACAAGCCGGCCCCGGATAAGGCGCTGAACGCCCGCGCGAATCGGGAAACGGCAAAGGAGCGTGAGACACTCCCTACACCCGGAATGATCCAGATCACCCGCTCCCGTACAGCCCTCAGGTCAAGCGATCGGCATAGACCGTAGCGTCCGACGGCGCTGACCATCAACGCCAACACTGCCACGATGCCAAGCACGAGAACCGTGTCCGACAGATAGTCGAGGACCGAATAAGACGATCGTCCCATCGATCCGATGATCAGTTTGGCGATCGCCGGTACGCCATCGGTCAGAAACGAGCGCCCTAGAATGAACACAGCGGATAGGAGAACGATCTTGGGATACAGTGTGGCGCGGCTTATCGTCCGTCGCAGGGCGAGTTCACGATCAAGATACGAAGCCAAGCGCTCTAGCGCCTCCTCCAGCATGCCGCCTTGCTCCGCGGCACGAAGCATCGATATCTGGAGCCGCGAGAACACGTATGGGTGACGCTCAAGCGAGTCGGAGAGCCTACCTCCGGCCATGATGTGTGACTGACTAGCCGATGTGATCGCCTTCAACGTCGGATTCCTCGTCTGAGAGGTGAGGGCGGTAAGGGCCTCATACAGGGAAAGACCAGCCTTGATCAGCACCGCGAACTGGCGAAAGTACACCGCCTGATCGGCGAGTGGCACACCGGGAGTGATCGGATCGCCCGTCGAGCGGACAACGCCCGGACCGCGGGCCTGCACGGTCATCGTTGGAGGCGCGGCATCCCTCGTATCGGCTACTCGGATTCGGTCAACATCGAGACCCTGGGCTCGGAGACGGGCCACGGCAAAGCCGGAGTTCTCGGCGTTGATACGGCCTTCGAGTTGGACTCCCGATGCGTCGCGTGCGGTATATTCGTACTCTGGCATGGCGAATGGAGATGGAGCTTACTCGTGGCCACCGTGCCGCTTGAGGACATCCTCCATTTCGCTGTCGCCCTTTTCTCGCGCCACCGCGACCGCGGTTTTCCCGGATTCCAGCCGAACATTCACCAATCCCGGCTTCGCGGACAGCAAGCGGTCGACGATGGCAGCGTCTCCATCGTTCACCGCCGATGTGAACTCGTGAATCTCGTGCGCACTCGGTGTCGATGGCGCCTGCGGCCGCCCGCAACCAGCGACCGCGATCACGAGGATCACTAGAAGCCGCCCGAGTGCATGAATGCTTCGATTCAACCGCCACCCCCTTCGGTTCCGTATATGGCTCAATAACCGCACCACCATTGCCTATCGGTCCTTACGATCCCAGGCACACTAATACCGGGCGTCTATCTTATAAGGTATAGTGTACTGTACTGGATGACCTAGGATTCGCTTGGGAGCATCGAAATGCCCGAATGGGCGGTGTTGATCGCATTTCTGGTTGTTTGGTTCGTACTGCAGCGCTTTATTCTGCCGCGCTTTGGCGTCCCTACCTGAATGGCGCCCGGGAAGTGCTCGGAGGCTCCGAGCAACAAGTCCGAAGATCATCCGAGCGAATAAGGCTCGATCGGCTGCATTACCGGCAACCTAATAGATCAGGCTGGCGTCCCCGGTATCCGGCGCCCAATCAGCAATAAGACCGGTCAGGCCCGCATCCGTGACGACAACTCGAACGGTATCGCCGATCTTCGGCAACTTCGGCTCATGCGATCCTGTTCCTCCTGGCGAGTCGCCTGGTACCGGATCGATGTGCACGGTCTTGAAGGTTCGAGTCAGCCCCACAGCGCGATTGGCATTTCGTTCGCTCGCACCATCAACGAGCACGTCGACGGATGAACCGATCGAGCTCCGGTTGATCTCCGCTGTAATCCCGTTTTGGGTCGCGATGAGCTCATTCAGCCTATCGACCTTCTCTGCTTCGGGCACCTGATCGCCGGATGCTGCGGCACGGGTTCCGGGCCGGGGCGAATAGGCGAACATAAACGCGGCATCGAAGCGGGCCTCGCGCACAAACTCCAGGGTCGCGCGATATTGCTCCCGCGTCTCACCGGGAAACCCGAGCATGATATCCGTCGTCACGGCAATACCCGGGACGTGTTTCCGAAGCTTATCCAGCAAGCGCCTGTAGCGATCGACCGTATAGCCGCGCCGCATCCTTCGCAACAGATGGTCATCCGCGGCCTGCAACGGCAGATGGACATGCTCACACACTCTGTCACAATCGGCGATCACGCGGATTAGCTCATCGGTGAACCCACAGGGATGCGGTGAAGTGAATCGGATCCGCTCGATACCGGGCACCTGAGCGATCTCCCGCATCAACCCGGCAAGGGTTACGGACTCCCCGCTCGTGGATGGGGGCAAATGTCGCCCGTAGTAGTTCACCGTCTGACCGAGGAGCGTTACCTCGCGCGTCCCGGTATAGGCAAGTCTCCGGATTTCATTCAGGATATCGGAGGGAGGACGGCTCCGCTCGCGTCCTCGGGTTGAGGGAACGATGCAGAACGTGCAGAAACGATCGCAACCGTACATGACGGGTACAAACGCGCGAAGTCTGCGCGGGCGCGCGAAGGTCCGCTCCGGAACTTCGACGACGATGTTCCCTTTCCGTTCTGGCAGCGACAGCTCAGTGACGGCTTGATGGCGCGCGGTCCCATTTCTCCGACGCCATGCCTCACGCACAAGCGCGGGAATATCCGCAATATGTCCGGTGCCTGCGATGATATCAACGTACGGCGCACGGCGTTGGATTTCATCGGCCTGAACCTGTGCCATACAACCGCAGACCCCGATCACCATCGTTGGCCGCTCAACTTTCAGGAGTCGGAGTTCTCCTAGTTTGCTGAAAACCTTCTCCTCCGGCTTCCTACGGACGGAACACGTGTTCAACAATACGACATCCGCGCTTTCAGCGTCGGTCGCCGGTAAGAACCCGTCTTGTTCCAGGAAGAGACCCAGTTGCTCGGAGTCCTCCTCGTTCATCTGACAGCCCCAGGTCAGCACACAATAGGTCGGTGTATACGTACTCATTTCGCGTGATTATACTCACTACGTGTTTCGATACCCTGGAAGGACGAACGGTATACTGGAGTGTATGCATATGATGTTGTGTACCGAAATCGGCCTTGCGCAACTGGAACAGGAGCTGGCGCTGGCCCTTGGCCCCGATTCTGTACTGTCCTCACCGGCTGATGTTCTCGCATATGACGGTGACGCCTACCCTGCGGCAAGGCAGGCGCCGGCGCTCGTGACGCTCCCAACGTGCACCGAACAGGTGTCAACTGTCGTACGCCTATGTAATCGTTATGGAACGCCGTTCGTTCCGCGAGGCGCCGGCACCGGCCTCTCCGGAGGAGCGACCCCCTCGCCTGGCTCCGTTGTGATCTCCCTCGCTCGTATGAACCGCGTACTGGAGGTTGATCCGGAGAACCGTCGTGCGGTCGTTGAAGCGGGATGTCCAAATATCGCGGTCAGCAGGGCCGTAGAGGCTTACGGGCTCCATTACGCTCCGGATCCGTCCAGTCAGACGGTCTGTACGATCGGCGGCAATATCGCCGAGAACGCAGGCGGGCCCCATACGCTCAAGTACGGTGTCACGGTGAATCACGTTCTCGGGGTTACGATGGTTCTGGCCGACGGTTCGATCGTTACGGCTGGGGGCAAGGCGGACGACCCGGGGGCATTCGATCTCGTCGGTGTCATCGTCGGGTCCGAGGGCACCTTCGGCATCGTTACCGAGGCGACCTTACGCCTCACACCTCTGCCCCAAGCGGTTCGCACTCTGCTTTCCATTTACGACAGTGTCGAAAGCTGTACGTCATCGGTTGTCGCCATCGTCGGGGCCGGTGTTCTTCCATGCGCTCTGGAGATGATCGATCAGACCATCCTACTTGCGATCGAAGATGCCTTTCAGATGGGATTTCCCGGCGATGCACGCGCCGTTCTTACCATCGAGTTAGATGGATCGGAAGCCGGTTCAGCCGAGGAAGCCGCGATCGCGCGCGAGGTATGTATCCAACATGGCGCACGCGAGGTTCGCGAAGCCGCAACACCCGAAGAACGGGCTCGCCTGTGGCTGGCCCGAAAGAAGGGCGTAGGTACGACCGGCCGCCTGGCCTCCACAATCGTCACTCAGGATGGAGCGATACCCCGAAGCCGACTCCCCGATGTCCTCTCTGGTATCGCGGAGTGCGCGGAGCGCCATAGGATCCGTGTATGCAACATCTTTCATGCAGGGGATGGGAATCTCCATCCATGCGTCCTGTACGATCAAGCCGATCCGGACGAATCGGCGCGGGTCCATGCCTTCAATGAGGATGTCCTGAGATTGTGCGTCGAAGCGGGAGGAACGATCACAGGGGAGCATGGCGTCGGCATCGAGAAACGAGAGGCCATGCGCTTGATGTTCTCCGAACCGGATCTTCAGCTCATGCATCGTCTCCGAGAGACGTTCGATCCGGAGGGCCTATGTAATCCCGGCAAGCTGCTGCCATGTCCGTGACCTCGTGTAGCACAGCGAAGACCGACATCGAAGTCCGACGGGAGGCATCGATTCACGGTTTGATACCGGAAGCAGTCTTCGAACCGACCACCGTTGACGAACTGCAAGATGCCGTACGGACTGCTATGAACAATCGGATCAACATGGTCCCGATCGGCGGCCGCACCACCGTACACACGGCGCATTTCCTGTCCGATCGGCCATGGGTCGCGATATCAACCGGCCGGTTCGATGCTCGGATCACGGTACGCCCAGAGGACTCGCTCGTAACGTGCGGAGCCGGAGTGCGCTGGGCTGATCTCTTGCGAGCCATTGATGAGCGGGGCCAGGCGCTCCCGTTTGATCCGCCATTTGCGGAGCTGGCAACGGTGGGAGGAGTCACCGCCCAAAACGCCCATGGGCTGCTTCAATGTGCGGCTGGAACTCCCAGAGACAGCGCCGTCGCCATGACAGCCGTCATTGGCACGGGTGCATGCATTTCAACAGGCGCCCGGGTAGTCAAGAACGCCGCTGGCTATGATATCTGTCGTTTGCTCGCGGGTTCGCGCGGAACCCTAGGGATCATTACCGAAGTCACCTTCCGAACGCGCCCTCGATCACGGGCTGCACGCAATCTCGTCTTCGATATCGCGTCTATCGACCTTGGACTCGAGGCTGCCGCCGCCCTTACGGCCGATGGTGGTGATCGTACGTATCTGGCTCTTGGTGGCGACAAATCCTCGACAAGCATACGCCTGTACACGGGTCTTGCAGGGGCGGCGGGGCACGTCGATGCGGAAGAGGACCGCCTCCGAAGGGTCCTGCGATCACTCGGTATCGAACATGGAGAGCGTATCGATTTCGACGATCCGGGACTCGGAGCGTTGCGGAAGCGACTGTACGGCACTACCTGTACAACCGCAGTGCGCGTCACTCTACCTCCGCGTGACGCTGTCGATGTCGCTCGATCAGCGTCCGTTGCGGACGAGTGGATCTGGCTCATACCCTCTGGTATCATCGCGGCCGGTGTCGTCGATAGCGATCGTGACCGGTTACGGCCGTTGGCTATGGTCCGTTCGGCCGATCACCGAATAACCGTGCTCCGATGCGTGAGGCCGTATCCAGCATGGCTCCCGGAGACCGTCACGACATCGACCAGGTATCAGCTCTACCAGCGCATTCGGCGCGCGTTCGATCCCTGCGGCGTTTTCAGCCTCATTCAGCCCGGAGGATGGCCGTGAGCGACGACCTCCTCTCACTGGCGTCCCGATGTATCCGATGCGGATTCTGCCAGGATGCCTGCCCGACGTACAAGCTGACGGCCTCGGAGACCGCCTCGCCCAGAGGACGGATTCGCTTGATGGTCTCCGTAACCGGGGAGGGGAAATCGCTCACCCCCGACCTGATTCATGCGATGGATCTTTGCCTCGGCTGCCGCGCCTGTGAAACGGCGTGCCCATCAGGCGTCGAGTACGGTCGAATGCTGGAGATATTCCGGCATCGGATCGAAGCCTCCTCTGCGCGTCCCCGTGTCCAGCACGCGTCGAAAGCCGGCCTTATCGCGATGATGGAACGCCCCGCGGCCTTCGCGGCGTCGCTGAAAATCGCAGCGGGGGCACGTCGGGTGTCGGGCAATGATCCGATACCGTCGCCCATCGTGCGGGCCATCACGGGAGGTAAAGCCGATCAGCTGCTCATGCCCACGGCGGACCTGCCGGAATCCACTTCTCCACTTCCCGAGATCTCGCCTGCGAGCGGGAAGCGTCGGCATACCGTAGCGATCCTCCCCGGATGCGTGATGCAGGTTCTGTATGATAGAGTACATCGGGCTACGATCCGAGTCCTCCAGAAGGTCGGTTGCGATGTCCTGGCGCCCAGGGCTCTCGGCTGCTGCGGCGCATTGGACATCCATGCTGGATTTCTTTCCTCCGGCCTTGAACGAGCCCGGGCGTTCCTTCGAACGCTCCAGACGCTCGATTATGATGCTTTTGTCGTCAACTCTGCAGGTTGCGGATCGACGTTGACCGAATACGGCGATCTCCTCGCCGACGATCCCGTTCACTCTTACGAGGCCCGTACGTTCGCTGCGAAAGTTGTTGATATCAGTACCTTCTTAGACGATCATGGTCCCCTCTCTTTCACGGGCCGCTTCGAACGCACAGTCGCCTACCACGACGCCTGCCACCTCGCACACGGACAGCGGGTCGTCGAGCCACCTCGGCGCCTGCTCGAGCAGGTACCCGGCCTACGCCTCGTCCCATTGGCAGAATCCGATCTTTGCTGCGGCAGCGCCGGCACCTATAATATCACCCAGCCGGATATGGCAAAGCGGCTTCTCGATCGCAAGGTCGACAACATCCTTAAAACGGGAGCGGAGATCGTCGCGATGGGTAATCCGGGCTGCATGGCCTGGATTCAAACCGGCCTCCAGGAGCGCGGCTCAGCTGTCCGCGTCATGCACACCGTGGAGATCGTCGACGCCGCTCTGTGATCGTTCGGTATTCGTATTGACCGAGCCGATCGGCTCATGCTATAAACCCTCGGTCGCCCTGCGGCGCTACTACGATGATCAGGAGAGCCCGGAACCCGTACGTCATCCTATCGTTTACGGGCGCACGGCGTAATCGATGCCAGATTCAATACCATCTGTAACGGACTTACTGACGGCCAGCCGAGCGCGCCTTAGCCCTTCGGCCTTCGAGCACCTCACGACATGGCTCACGAATCCCGGTTATGCCGACTTCGTGCCGGAGATTTCGGACCTCATCGCATCCGTGTCCTGGGATGTCCTGGAGGAGAGTTTCTATACCGTGCTGCCGTTCGGCACGGGCGGCCGACGAGGCCCTCGAGGCGTCGGTCCCAACCGTATCAACGCTCGTACGATTGCGGAATCGGCCCGAGGTCTGGTGGACTGGATATGCGCCACGCGCGGATCCGCATCGGGAGCCGTTGTCGTGGCCTGCGACACGCGTATCGCGTCCGATGATCTTTCCCGCATCTGTGCTGAGGTCATCGCGGGCGCCGGACTCAACGCGCTTATTTACGACGGGTTCCGCCCCACGCCCCAGCTCTCGTTCACGGTTCGGCTTCTCGAGGCGGATGCGGGCATCGTGGTTTCGGCGTCCCACAATCCACCTTCCGATAACGGTTTCAAGGCGTATGGCCCGTCCGGCGGACAGCTGATTCCTCCGTTCGATGTCGAAGTGCTGAATGCGGTCCTCAAGGCTTCTAACGGTGCGATCCCTCGCAAGCCGTTTGATCAGGGGGTTGCGGACGGCTCCATCCGTCTGCTTGGCGAGCACGAAGACGAGGCCTATCAGAGCGCCGTCCTGGCCACATCGAGGTCCGCTCAACGCGCCGTTCGCATCGTCTATACGCCTCTCCATGGGGCAGGGATCCGCTCGGTGCCGCCGGTCCTGAAGCGCGCGGGATTCGACGACATGCACATCGTCGGCGAACAGGCCGATCCGGACGGAGCATTCACGAACGTGACGGGCGGCATACCCAACCCGGAGGAGCCGCTGGCGTTGCAGCTCGCCGCTGAACAAGCGAACCTGATCGACGCGGATATTGCGATCGGCACCGATCCAGACGCCGACCGTCTTGGCTGCGTGGCCAGACGACAGAATGCTGTGAAGTCGTATGCGCCTCTCACGGGCAATCAGATAGGGGCCATTCTTTGTTGGCATGTACTGAAGACCCGTCAATCGCAGGGCCTTCTCGAGCCGGACGAGGTCGTTGTTACCACCACCGTGACCTCGCCCATGATCGGCAAGATCGCGGCGCACTTCGGAGTAGCCGTCATTGAGGACCTACTCGTAGGCTTCAAATATATCGCCCGAGTGTTGGATCATTACGACGACCCCGATCAAGTCGTATTCGCTTGCGAAGAGAGCCACGGCTATCTTGGCGGCAGTTATACGCGCGACAAAGACGCAGCGGGCGCCGCACTGCTCCTTGCTGAAGCGGCTGCAGATGCACGGGCCCAAGGACGAACCCTGTGGGATGTCCTTGACGACATCTATGATGCCGTTGGATACCATACCGATTCGCTCATTCCCCATTTGAGCAAGGGACGCGCGGCCATGGATCATGTCGCGCGAATGCTCGAAGGCCTGAGGGCATTCCCGCCGAGATCTCTGGCGGGTCTTGAGGTCGCGTATATCATCGATCGGCGCGATGGAACCGTCCGAAACAGCGATCGAACCCTGCTACGCGGTTTTCCCGACATCATCGATCCGATCTCAGGCGTACCGATCGACGGTCTTGACGCCGCGTCCGACAACCTGCTGATCTTTGTGCTCCAGGGTAACCATCTCGTTGATGGTGTCCGGGCATCGGTACGCCCTTCGGGCACGGAGCCGAAGTGCAAGTTCTATGCATCGGGCTGGTCGGACGTCGAGCGGGGGATGGGTCGTACCCGCGAGGCAGTCGACGCCGCTGCACGAAAGGTCCGAGAAGACCTGCTCGCCTATGCGCTTGAGATCGCCTCCAGGGCGTGAATACATCCGCGGGTCGGACATCCCCGGTCTAGTGGGGCGAAGCGGATAGTTCAGAAAGGTCATCATGGCTGACACACCGCACCGCACCGTATTACCGGGCATCGATCCGATCGTCTCAGGCAAAGTACGGGAGATATTCCCGGTGGACGATGCCCTGCTCATCGTCGTCTCCGACCGCATATCCGCCTACGATTCGGTCATGCCAACTCCGATTCCCAACAAGGGTCGGATCTTGACCGAGCTGTCCCGTTACTGGTTCCGAAGACTTCGGCCCATCGCACCGACCCACTACATCACCGCTGATATGGACTATATTGCCGCGCGTCTTCGCGAATCAGGCTGCTACTTAACGCCATCTGATCTCAACCATCTTCATGGTCGATCGATGCTTGTCGTACGCGCAGAAATGCTGCCCGTAGAATGCGTAGTTCGAGGCTATCTCGCTGGTTCCCTGTATGCTGAGTATGTTGCCGCCGATGGGCCTTCAAAGGGAGCCCGGCTCCACGATATCGACCTACCGCCGGGCCTGCTGGAGTCTGCCAGGCTCACGGAACCCGTGTTCACCCCTGCGACGAAGGCCGAAACGGGCCACGATGTCAATATCAGTTATTCGCAGATGTCCGAGATCGTCGGCTCTAAGCTCGCCGAGGAACTCCGCCGAACAAGCCTCGATATCTATCGTGCCGCCGCCGACCTTACGTTACAGCGTGGGATCATAATCGCTGATACGAAGTTCGAGTTCGGCTTGCACCGCGGTGTGCTAACACTCGCCGATGAGGTCCTTACGCCCGATTCCTCTCGGTTCTGGAACGCGGATCTGTACCAACCGGGCCATGCGCAGCCGTCCTTCGACAAGCAATATCTCAGAGATTGGTTGATAGGCTCTGGCTGGGATCGGGAACCCCCAGCGCCAGAGCTTCCGGAGGAGGTGGTGCGAGAGACCTCCAGCCGCTACAGGCGAGCCCTCGAAGCGATTACCGGCGCAGCATCTGCCGTTACGGCGGATCCTGTCTAGTCGAACGGGAGGAATGGATCGCAGTGGAACCGATCAGAACCTTCGTAGGGTGGAAGCAACCGCTGCTTGTCGAAGGGTTGAACGTTCTTCGCACGATCCGTCCACCGCAGCCGGCCGCATGGGATCAATCCACGACAGTATGGAACCTTGAAGATCTCCTGATCGTTACTCCATCCGCGCGGGCGGGCCGTCGGCTTCTCGAACTCCTTGCAGACCGAGCGCAGTCGCCCTCGAGTCCATGTGTACTGATCCCGCCGATGATCATCACGATCAGCGGCATCACTTCGGCTTTCTTGCGGAGTTCGTTCCCAATCGCGGATGATATGGCACAGACGTTTGCCTGGTGTCACGCTCTTGGCGAGCTTCGGAGCGAAGAGCGCCTGCGACTGGCTCCACTCGGTTGGTCGGAATCTCCTGTATCCACGCTCGACCTCGCTTCGCGTTTGTCGGGACTGATGGCGGATCTGCGCAATGAAGAGATCGAGCCCGACGAGGTAGCTTCGATTGCGGGCAATCGTCAGAGTATGGAGTCAGCGGCCATATGGCAGACCCTGGCGGCTGCTGACAGGCGTGCCCGCGACTACATGCATGAGGCGGGTCTGGAGGTACCCTCGCTGCTATCTCGGTCGATATCGGCAGGCGCACCCAAGTACCGATCGGTCGTGCTGCTCGGTGTCACGGAACTCCCGAAGAGCATGCGTCGATTACTGCTGCATCCCGATATTTCGGTCCATAGTATCGTACACGCACCGGCCGTCGACGAATCCTATTTCGATTCCTTTGGATGCCCCAGACCCGACCGTTGGGCACACCGGCCTATTGACATAGACGATGAAGTAATCGTCGCAGCTCGAGACCATCGATGTCAGGCCATGGAAGCCCTCCGCTTCATTGGTGATCGCGCCGACCAGTTCTCGATTGATGAATATACGGTCGGCCTCGGAGACTTGACAGTACACAGGACCATCCAGCGCTTCATCGAAGGCGCTGGTGTTCCAACGCACTCCGCATATGGTCGATCGCTGGCAACCGCTCGGCCGCTGTTGCTTCTTAGAGCCCTGGCGGAATACGCATCGTCCGAGGAAAGCGATACCTTAGCGGCCTTGCTCCGGCACCCCGATGCTGAGAATCTCCTAGACCGTCATGCGTCGGGCCGTTCCCTGCTGACACTTCTGGACTTCCATCGTGCAAAGCATCTTCCGAGACGGATCGACGCCGCGATATCGTACGCATGCAAGGAGAAGAAGGAGCTCGAAGCTCTCGTCCGGACAGCCAGGCGGCTTGCCGGGAGCGTCTCACAAAGCGTTACCGATGTCCGTATCGCGGCCGACAACATCGAGCGCCTGTTGCTGGCTGCCTACGGCGCTGCAGACCATTCATCGATCGCGAGGGAATACACGGAAACCCTCCAGACGGAACTCAAGGCATTGGCTTCGGTCCTACAGCGCCTCTCGATGTTACCGGCGGCACTCGCGGAATATGCGCCGATCCGGGGATCGGACGTTATCCGATGGCTGACCCGGATGGCCTCGCGAATACCGATCCCCGAAACGTACAAGGGCCCTTCGGTTGAGTTAGTAAACTGGTTCGAGCTGAGCTCCGATGATGCACCGGTGAAGATCATCACCGGCATGAACAACGGGTCCGTACCGGAAATGCCAGCGTACGATCCTCTGTTATCCGAGTCGCTACGCTCTGCGCTGGGACTACCCGGCACAGAGGTACGGTACGCCCGTGATGCTCACGCTCTATCTGCAATATGCGCCTCCACGCCGAAACTGCGGATCGTCTGGGGTAAGACGAGTGTGGATGGAAGCGCGTTGGCGCCGAGCCGGCTCCTCTTTGCCGTCGACGATAAGACCCTGGTAACCCGGGCCAATCAAGCATTTACCAGCCATGACTCGATACCCCCATCGATCCCGGTCCTCTTCCCGTCAGCGGCGACCTCCGTTCTCGTCATGCCGCGCCCTTCCGTACCCGAACCACCGATAACGCACCTTCGGGTAACAGCATTCAAGGACTATATCGCGTGCAAATACCGCTTCTATCTGCGGCATGTTCTCGGCCTACAAGCGCTCGACGATGAGGCGCGCGAGCTGGACGGCGCCGGATTTGGATCACTTCTTCATACTGTGATTGGGGAGTTCGCCCGGAGCGATCGTCTAACCTCAGTTGAGCCGAATGCGGTGGTCGAGGAGCTATATCAGCGCCTCGATAGCCTGGTGAAGGCCACCTATGGAGCAGAGCGCTCCATCTACCTGGAACAGCAACTCCGCCATATCCGCATCCGTCTTATGCGCTACGCGGAGTTCCACTGCAAGCGCAGCCTCGACGGTTGGCGCACCAAAGAGGAGTGGATCGAGGTAGACGCCGAAAAAGATCTCGTGGTGGACGATATCCCGTTTCGCATACAGGGAAGAATCGACCGGATCGAGTACCGGGATGATACGAACGAATACGCGATCCTCGACCTCAAGACATCGGACCGCCGCACGGTACCAGAGGAATCCCATCGCCAGGGTCCCAGAAACGCAAAAGTCTGGACGGACCTGCAGCTTCCCCTGTACCGACAGATCGCTCCAATCCCGTCCGGGTCTTCAATCAAGGTTGGGTACATCCTTCTCGATGGCGCTGAGGATCGTCCGCCGCTCGCGATCGCCGACTGGACCGATGCTGACTACGCATCAGCCCTTGATCGCGCCGAGGAGATTATCCGGGGGGTGAGAGCCGGGGTATTCTGGCCGCCCTCTATGGTTGTGCCCACCTGGGACGATGACCTTTCCAGTATCTGTATGGATCGATCTCCGTATAGACAAGCCCTCATCGCGCGGGCGCCGAGCATCTGGGGGTAGCCATGCTCGCTCGCGCCATTCGTGCATCCGCCGGCACCGGTAAGACCTATGCTCTCGCGGTCCACTATCTTGCGCTTCTCGCCGAAGGATCACGCCCGTCCCAGATTATCGCCACAACGTTTACCCGTAAAGCCGCTGGTGAGATCCTCACGCGCATTCTGGCACGTCTCGCCGAAGCTGCAGCTTCCGATGTTGCGTTGCAGCGCCTGAATGACGACTGCGCGCCGATACGCACATGGCTCACCGATGGCCGCCCCGTTCATCCTCTTTCCATCGAGGATTGCATCGGACTTCTCCGGAGTCTGTGCAACGAACTCGACAGGGTCGAGATCTCGACGATCGATGCCCTCTTCATGAAGATGCTGCGATCCCTGGCAATGGATGCTGGAGCCACGGGCGGTCCTACCCCTATTGATGATGAGTCCAGCGAGGCGCGTCGATATCGCGAATCGGCTGTCTATGATGCGCTTGCAGGACTTCCGACCGGACGATTGGATGACCTTGTTTGGCGACTCAATCGGGGACAGCCGAAGCGTAATATCGCAGACACAATCTACAACAGCATCGAAGCGCTGTACGTCGATGTCCGATCGGCGCCGGATGAGGCGTGGTGCGCTCTATCCATCCCAGAGGCTGAGCCAGTCGATCTATTCACGCTTTCTAAGGAGCTCATCGCTGACGCGCAGGCTTACTCGGATCAGCGTGTACGAAACGCGCTCAAATGCCTTGCTGAGCTGATCACTGCACAGCACTGGACCGACGTCCTTGCAGCCACTATCGTCAGGAATGTTCAGCGTGGTTTGGATTCCTATAGTCGCGTAGCGCTGGAGGAGACAACGGCAACTTCCATCAGGCAGATCATCGGCCTTGCCGCGTCCGAGAGCCTTACGGTGGTCCAGCGCCAAACCGAGGCTCTCAGGGACGTCATCCATGCGTTCACACCAGCTTATCTGGGCCGAATAGCCGCAGCAGAACAGATACCATTCTCTGAGGTACCGCTCCGGCTTGCTAATCTCCTCGAGTCGATCCCGCGGTCCAGTCTCGCCTATCACCTCCCGTTCCACCCGCAGCATCTGCTCCTCGATGAGTTTCAAGATACCAACCGGGAACAATGGGAGGCGCTTCGCTCGCTGCTGCCTTCAGATACCCATCCCGAGAGCCAGAGGTCCTCGGCATTCTTCGTCGGCGACACCAAGCAAGCGATCTACGGGTGGCGCGGCGGTTGTGCCGCCATATTCGACTCCCTGAATGAGGATGTCGCGAATATCCATTGGGAGCAGCTCGACCAGAGCTATCGATCGTCCCAGACCATCCTCGAATTCGTTGACAGGGTATTCAGAGGGCTGAGCCGTTCTGACACACTTGCAGCCTATCCAGAGTTGCTCGAGCGATGGAAGAAGGCGTATACCCGCAGCGTCGCGGCAATCCCGCGGCGCGGATTAGCGGAACTCATCATCGCCCCTCGATCCGTACTCCTCTCCTCGACTGCCGATGCTGAACCCGGGGAGGACGATGACAGCGCATTCACACCATACGAATCCTGGGGCGTTACGAAGATCCTCGAGATCATCCGCGACCATCCTCGAAGCTCCGTTGGCATCCTGACGAGGACGAATAAGTATGCCAGACGATTGGCGATCCGCCTGATGGTCGAGGGCATCGACGCCAGTCTCGAGGGTCCCGGCACGCTCGTCGATGACTCAGCGGTTGAGCTTGTTCTCTCGGCGATCACCTTCGCAGACCATCCAGGATCGGATGCAGCGGCGTTCCATGTCTTCCATTCACCACTGAGCGCTCAACTAGGCTTTACCGAGTTCACAGACGATCAGCGAAATCGTACCGCCCTGGCTCTTCGTGAATCCGTGATCGCTCGCGGCTGGGGACATACGATTAGCTGGTTATGCCGTCTTCTCGCACCCTGGAGTGACGCTCGAAGTGCGAGACGGTTGTCCTCGCTAGTGGAAGCCGCGGATGAATACGACCGGAGCCCGGGCCGCCGCCCGGTTGAGTTCGTCGATATGATCCGAACCCGTACCCTCCGAGACTCCGTGCCCTCTCCTGTCCGGGTCATGTCGATCCACCAGGCAAAAGGGCTTGAGTTCGATGTCGTGATCTTACCTGAACTCCAGAGGACGATCCCCGCAAAGACCCCACCGGTCATGATCGTAAGGCAGACCGAGACAGGGCCGATCACCGCGATCTACCCGTATGCAGCGGAGAGCATCAGAGCGTGTTCGCCGGAGCTAGTATCCGCGCATCAACGGTACCACCAGCGGATCCTGGGTGATGAGCTCAATCTGCTCTATGTCGCAATGACACGACCACGAAACGCACTCTACATGCTGATACCACCCAAAAAACTGAAACCGGATGGGACCGCCTCAGCGACGGGCAAACCGACACTGGGCGATATCGTTCGCGGTGCTCTCGATATCCCGAATGAGGCGGAGGATTACGATCATCGCGTTGGCGATCTTGATCTCGGCGGCGCTGGGGATTCCGCCAGCGACTCTGGGCCGATGATCGAACAGGTTGCTCCCGAGCGGGTCGTTTTTGCATGCCGATCGCCGCGCCGTCGCTGGCCTGATCTATCGCCGTCGAGCGCGGCCAGAGAGCATACAGACGCGATCCGATCACTTTTCGGTATGAACCGAGACGCAAGGGATCGAGGCACGCTCCTCCATGGGTGGCTTCAGCAAATCGAATGGATCGAGGATGGCGTCCCTGGTACAGATCAGCTGCTGGATATCGCCAGAATAACGCTGCCGCATCGTAAGCCTGAGTGGGCCGAAGGGTTCCTCGAAGACTATCATCGCATGCTGCGAAGCCCCGCAGTCACCGCAACACTATCTCGACCCGGGATCGAGGCGGTTCTCTTCAGGGAGCATGCCATCACCGCACGCATTCGAGGCTCACTCGTACGGGGTCGTGTAGATCGGATGGTTGTGACAAGCGAGCCGACAGGTTCCGTCGCGACGATTACGGACTTCAAGACAGATATGATAGGCGCCGACGCCGTGGCCACGCGCGCCGAGCTTCTTGCACCGCAGATACGCAGCTATGCCGAATGTGTTTCCGAAGTATTCCGGATTCCGATGGAACGTATACGCTCGCAGCTGCTATTCGTTCAGCCAGAGATCGCGGTTACGATCGAGGTTCGCCCATCACCTGCCAGGCCGACGCCGTAATGGCGTAGGAATGGCGAATGTATATAGTCGTACGCGTTCGACGCTGACCTACCGACAACAGGCCTCGGCGACCGGAATCATGCAGAGAAACTGAAGGGGTTCGCTTCCATCGTTAACAAACGAATGTTCCTCACCAGGAGCGACGTAGACGGCATCACCCTGAGTGAACGGTCGGTGCCCATCTACGATTCGCAGGTATCCGGAACCGCTCAGAATATAGACCTCGTGTTCCCATGGATGGCTGTGGTATGGCGTGTGTCCGCCGGTGGCGATCTCGAAGTGTCGCATCGCGAATGTTGGGGCGCCATCCGCCGCCGTGATCAACTCTCGTATCTCGCATCCGCTGGCTCCTTCCATCGTCACCGGTGAGAACGGAACGGCTTCAGGGCTGATCCGAAGCATGGGGCGGTTCCTCCTGAGGGTCGTGGTTCATAGGCGTTGGATCGGTAGAGGGCGGATTATCCGTGTGGTCAGACATCCCGTTCTCTCCTGAGCTGACACCATCGGCGGTGTCTGGGTCACTGAGCCCATCGACGTTCGATGGATCACCTGAAGAATCGGAGGCGCCTGAATCACCGTTCACCCCTGCATTACCAGATGATCGCCTCGTGCGGTGACGTCGGTATTCCCCGTTCAACGCGGCGACGGTACTGGGATCCGGCACATCGAGTCGGACGCCACTCGCGGAGCCCGGGAAGAACAGCCTGTTGATCAGGGCTTCGGCGTCTGTGCGATTGACACTCACATAGCTCCTCCCTTCCTCTGATGGCAGAGTAACGACCTCGATCCTGTCTTTGGGCAGACCTCGTGCGAAGTTCGCCAGCGCGAACATCTGTTCTAGAGTGAGATTCGGCGACCGTTTGAGGCTGTCTGCCAGACGATCCACGGCGCCGGGAAGTCGGAGAAACGTGGCGGGGCTCTTTAGCTTCGTGCGGACTGCCTCAAGGAACGCATGCTGCCGTTTGGATCGCATCTCATCGCTATCGGAATGCCGCATCCGCACGTAGCCCATCGCCTGGTATCCATTGAGATGCTGATAACCAGGATACAGATTGATGTGCAATCCTCCCCAGTTATCGTCGTACTTGAGACGCTTTTCCACCGTCAAGTCAACACCGCCGATGGCATCCACGACCTTACAGAATCCGTCGAAGTTGATCGTCACATAATGATCGATCGGAATACCGAAGCACTCACGGATGGTATCGATCGTCAGCTCCGGACCACCGAAGCTGTGTGCAGCGTTGATCTTGCTCAGTCCCCGTCGCCCGGGAATATGAACCGCGGTATCCCTGGGTATGGTCAGAGCACGGATCGTCTTACCAGCCAGATCCACGCGGGCGATCAGAATGGAGTCACTCCGACCGTTCGTTTTCATTACTCGACGGCGGTTATCAAGGTCGCGATCGACGCCAAGAACCAGAATGTTCATGGACCGGACGCCGGCGAACTGGCGCTCGGGGGTGTAGAGCGCCATCGGGTTTTGGAACGGGTTCTCCCTGATGTGCTTCCACAGGGCATCTCGAATGGTTCGGCTTCCGAAATAGAACGCGCCGAACACACCGCCGGCCACAACGAACAACATCACGAACACGGTAACGGCCAGCGTACGGATTACCCGGCGTACGCCGCGTCGTTGCTGCTCCTCTTGCTGTTCACGCCAACTGCGCGGTGAGCGCAGCCCGCCACCCTCCATCCCATTCCCCCATGGTCCACAACCGTACGAACCGTGCAACGGGCCGCCCATACCGATACCTCGGCAACCCGGTGCGGAGCGTGAATATAGCACTCGGATCAGAGGGAAGTCAACGAGCTTCGATCTTCGATTCCATGGCACCTATCGGATGCGACTCGGGAACTCTGCTGAGGAAATAGACCGCACTAACGGCGCCGATGACGGCCATAACGCCGAACATGGCAACAAGACCGTACGCCTGGGCGATCATACCGCACAGGAGAGGGCCTGCGGCAGAAGCCAGCCCCCCAGCCGCAGCCAACCGCGCCTGGGCACGCCCACGCTCTGAGTCGGATGCCAGGTCATTGATGTATACGACCGCAATGGCTCCCATAATCCCGAAGTTGAGACCATGGAGCAGTTGCACTACCATCACCCAAACGGGACCAGTGGCGGGCATATAACATAGAAGACGGATTGGGAGCGCCACAAAAGCTACAGCGAGGACAGGCCGGCGGCCCAGTCGATCGGAGACAGCGCCGATACGAGTCATCACCAGCACCTCGCAGACCACGCCGCCCGCGAACATTCCCGTAACCCACAGGGGTCCGGCCCCAAGCTCCTGCATATACAGGCTGAGGTAGGCGGAGGCGCCATATAACGAGAACTGGTATAGGAAGAAGGCAGTAAGAAAGCGACGCATCGCTCGCTCTCGATCTGGTCGTGTCGGATGGCCCCTTTCAGGACCCAGGACAGGGGCGCCGTCGACCGTAGCGCGTCGATCGGGGGTAAACAAGGCCGACATTGCGACGAAAACGAAGATGATCGGGCCGTACGCGAATATCGGCGCCAACATACTGCGATCCATCGAACGAGATGTATCCGTTCGAAAAAGATGGAGGAGCCATCCAGCGGCGAGGGCGACCACGATATAACCGACCGAACCCCATACCCGGTACGAGGCATAGGTCCGTCCTCCGGCGCCCCGCGGCGAGATGCGGGCGATCATCACTCCCGTGGCCGCGTTCAGATACATCGTTCCATTGACGCCGATCGCGCTCAATGCCACGAAAGCCCATAGACCGTTCGCGAAACGGTAGCACGTGAACGCGAACGACGCAGTCAACGCACACGCCACCATGAGCGATCGACGTGCATCCCGGCGGTCTGATAAACGTCCCAGAACCGGCTGGATCAACAGCGCTGCTCCCGTGCCAAGACCGGAGATCATGCCGATCTCAGCGCGTGATAGCGCGGCTGCCTCAAGGTAGATCGGCACGAAAGGCTGGAGGAAGCCGAGAGCCGAGGTGATCAGAAACATACACGCGATCAGCGCCCGTCTACGCCAGACGGGCGGATCGCTGGATTCGCCCCTTTGGGATGTCAGAGTCGGTATACGCGCATCGGTCACGAACGGCTAACGGACCTTGCCGCTCAGGTACGGGCTCCACGCGCACCCTGGTTTCAGAGGGTACACGCAGACCAATCCGGTATTGGCGCTTCGATGTTCCAGCGCACCGTCGCCACGTTCCTTCCGTCCTCGCCGTATACGATCGAGTTGCCCGCCCCTCGGGTCGAGACCGTTACTAGATCATAGACAGTACCCTACTCAGGGACCATCGCTGATTGGCGGCGGGTTGGCGCCTGTGATCCAATCCGGACACCAGGCGCGAAACGTCGAGGTCGTACAGACACCGCACCGGGTCAGGTATGCTGGATGGACCGAATACAGGACCATTCGTACAGGATAGTCATGCCATCCCTGATCGACGCGGAGATACTCGCCAATGAGATGCTCAGTCCTGAATACGGTCAGCTTGTTCTTCGCGCATCTCCAATCGCTACCGCGAGACCGGGCCAGTTCGTCGAGCTGCGCATCGACGACTCCAACGAGCCGTTTATCCGACGCCCTTTCAGTATCTTCAGTACCGATGAAGCCGCTGGGACCTTTTGCGTTATCTACCTCGTACGCGGTTCGTTTACACACCGCCTGAGCCAGCAGCCAGTCGGTCGCCTGGTATCGGTCATCGGCCCTCTGGGCAACGGCTTTACTGTGGACCCTGCGCACCGCCAACATCTTCTAGTCGGCGGCGGAATCGGCATACCCCCGTTATACGCGCTCGCTTCCCGTCTCATCACAGCCAGCGGGCGTACGGATGGCATCCGCTTGATCAACGGCGCCCGACGATCAGACCTGCTGGTCGCCTGCGATCGGATCAATCTCCTTGGAATCCGCCAAACGGTAATGACCGACGATGGCTCCTCCGGAACAGCGGGATCGGTGCTGGACGGCATGATATCGGATATCCACCTGAATGGGCATCCGGACATCGTATACGCTTGCGGGCCTACGCCAATGCTCCGCGCCGTCTCAGATCACTGTAACCAGCTCGGCCTTCCCTGTCAGGTATGCCTCGAAACAGTGATGATGTGCGGGGTCGGTGTCTGCATGGGTTGCGTCGTTAAGGTCCGCGCAGCTACGACTGGCTCCAAGTACGAGTACGTACGAACGTGCATGGAGGGGCCGGTATTACCGAGTTCGAGGATCATCTGGGAATGAAAGAGACGCTCCGCCTGGCGGTCGTTCAGATGGATGTTCGGATCGATGACATCCCTCATAATCAGGACGCGATTGCCCGACTGTATACAACGGCTGCCCAATCCAGCCCCGATCTCGTGCTGTTTCCTGAAGCCGCCCTGTCCGGTTATTGCTACAACAGCTATGCCGAAGTCAAGCCGTACCTCCTGTCGGCCGCGGAGGTTGAACGCTTCTGTCGTCGACTCATGGATATGGTCGATCATCCCGCGCCCGCAGTTGCGCTCGGATTTCTGGAAATAGCCGAAGACGGCGTCTATAACTCAGCCATCCTATGCCAGGCTGACGGTTCGAGCGACGTCTACCGAAAGACGCATCTTCCGGTTCTTGGCGTCGATCGCTTTATCCAACGAGGCTCCGAGATCGGTGTCATGGACGTGGCTGGCGTTCCAACCGGTGTACTGATCTGTTACGATATTCGGTTTCCCGAAGCGGCGAGGATTGTGGCCCTGCGGGGCGCCGATCTTCTTCTGCTGCCGACGAACTGGCCGGAGGGAGCCGAGAGCGCGCCAGACTATGTTCTGAGAGCGCGTGCCAGAGAGAACAGAATCTATATTGCGGCAGCGAACCGCATCGGTATGGAGCGGGGCCGGCGGTTCATTGGACGGAGCCAGATCGTCGATCCGTCTGGCACGATCCTCTCTGAGGCGACGGCAAACCGAGAAGCGGTCCTTATCGCTGATATCGAACCGGCAGCAGCTCGAGCGAAGCGCATCGTCATCGAACCGGGCGCATGGGAGCAGGACACGCTCGGCGATCGAAGGCCCGAACTCTATGGGGAGTTAACCACATGACACCCGACCTTCGGGTGATGCTCGGTCCGTTGGCCCTCAAGAATCCTGTGACCACGGCATCCGGCACCTTTGGTTTTGGGCAGGAATGGGCCGACTTCTACGACCTCTCGCTTCTGGGAGCGATTACCGTCAAAGCGATATCGCTCAAGCCTCGGCTCGGAAATCCCATGCCGCGTACCGTAGAAACGGCAGCGGGGATGCTCAACGCGATCGGCTTGCAGAACCCCGGTATTGATGCATTTCTCATGGAGAAGCTGCCCTACCTCCGCCAGTATGAATGTCCTGTCATCGTCAACTGCGCTGCCGATACGGTTGAAGAGTTTTGCGAACTGGCCGAGCGTTTGAGCGATGCGGAGGGCATCGGTGCGCTCGAGTTAAATATCTCGTGCCCGAACCAGGCTTGCGGTGGCATTGAGTTCGGAGTGGACCCGGTCCTGACGGCCCAGGTGGTATCGGCGGTTCGATCGAGGACCCATCTGCCCGTGATCGCCAAGCTCACCCCGAATGTGACGGATGTCCGTGTCATCGCACGTGCTGCCGAGGAGTCGGGCGCCGATGGGCTATCTCTTGTCAACACCTATCTCGGCACCGCCATTGATATCGAATCCCGTAGGTTCCGCCTTGCCAATCGTACAGGCGGCCTATCTGGACCCTGCATCAAACCGCTGGCCCTTCTTGCGGTCTGGCGCGTCGCGCAGTCTGTTCGGATTCCGGTCATCGGCATGGGAGGGATTACCACCGCATCGGATGCGCTGGAGTTCATCATCGCAGGCGCTTCGGCGGTCGCTGTGGGCACAGCAAACTTCGTGAACCCGATGGCAGCGATGGACATCATCGCTGGAATCGAGCGTTATCTCCGCGTTCACGCAATCCCATCCGTTCAGGATCTCATCGGTTCGGTTCAACGCCTCGACGATCCTTCAAGATGCTAGAAGGAACTCACGGGCTTCAGTGCGAAAGGTGTATATCTATATGCCGGGCTGCTTCGATGATCAGACCTGAAGACGATCGATGTTCAGGTCGAAAGTAGCCCAACGGAAGGAGCGCGGATGAGCGATAGTACAAAGCCTGCCTACGGAGCTACAGGCGCCAGACTCTCGGCGATGATGTTCTTGCAGTTCTTCCTCTGGGGAGGATGGTACGTTACTGTAGGCAACTACATGGGCGCGAACGGCATGAAGGATCAGATCGCCTGGGCGTACTCTCTTTGCCCCATTGCGGCGATCATTTCCCCCTTCTTCCTCGGCATGGTGGCGGATCGCTTCTTCGCAACGGAGAGGGTGCTGGCTGCCATGCACCTCCTGGGTGGGGTGACGCTGCTCGCGGCTCCCTGGGCCGCAACGCAATCTCCGACGCACTTCATCCTTGTCCTGCTCCTCCATACCGTCTTCTTCATGCCGACCCTGGGCCTTACTAGCACGCTCGCGTTCCACCATATGGATAACCCTGAGAAGCAGTTCCCGATGGTTCGCGTATTTGGTACGATCGGCTGGATCGCTGCCAATATCGTTGTCAGCAAATGGCTGCACGGTGATGAACACGCTATACAGTTCTATGTAGCGGGCGGAGCGGCTCTTCTTCTTGGCGTTTATAGCTTTACCCTGCCCCATACGCCGCCGCCTGCAGCCGGTAAGGAAGCCAATATCCGCGACATTCTCGGGCTCGACTCGCTTTCTCTGTTGAAGCGCCCTGCGTTCGCCATCTTCATCTTGAGCAGCTTCCTTATCTGCATACCGCTGGCCTTCTACTACAGCTTCGCTCCGGTATTTGTCAGCGCGATCGGCGTCAAGGACCCCGCGTTCAACATGTCGTTCGGTCAGATGTCCGAGATGTTCTTCATGCTGGTGATGCCGTTCTGCTTCGCACGGCTGGGCGTGAAGTGGATGCTCCTGACAGGGATGTTCGCCTGGGTCGCACGGTATGGCTTCTTCGCCGGGGCGACACAGACCGGTCTACTGCCGCTGGTTATGGCCGGTATCGTCCTGCACGGAGTCTGCTATGACTTCTTCTTCGTAACCGGCCAGATCTACGTCGACCAAGTTGCCGACATCAAGATCCGAGGCCAGGCGCAGGGCTTTCTCGTCCTGATCACGCAGGGTCTCGGCATGTTGATCGGCGCCCAGGTCGCAGGTCTCATCGTGAAAGCCAATACAGTCGGCAATGCGGTCCAATGGTTCAATGTATGGCTCATTCCGTGCATTGCTGCGGCCGCGGTGATGATCCTGTTCGGACTGACATTCTCCAACAGACGCACAGCAGACGCGCAGGCCGCATGATCACGGCGATGGCCCCGACACACCTCAGGACACGACCGCTGGACCGCAGCGCTGATGGAACAACCGCCGTGACCGAACGGACGCGCGTTTCTGGGGACCGCGGGTTGGCGTTATGAGCGGATCCAGAACGCCTATCGAGATCGTGTCCGGATCCCGTCGGCTGCCGCGCGGCGCGGATGTCGTCATCGTACCGGTGGCGCCGGACCTCCAGATGGTCGCGGGCGCCGCCCGTATGATGCGCGGGATAACCGCCGGAAAGGCCCAACAGGAGGCTCTCGCTCATGCGCCGTTGCCGGTGGGTGAGGCGATCCTCGTCGCTGGGGCCAAATACCGCTACGATAAGACGGCCCTTGCGGTGGTTATGGATGATCAGAAGCAATGGAACGAGGAGACCATCGCAGCCGCGCTCACGCGAGCGATTGCGGTATCAGCGGAGGCCGGGCTTCATCGGGTGACCATACCGGATTGGACGCCGGACTTGATGCGTCAGCCCCGCGTCCAGGATAGGGAGATCCGGATCACGGAGGCCCAGATCGTCGGTCGGGCCATCGCGTGCGCACTATTTGGATTGCCCGATGGAGAAAGCCGTATCCGTCTCTGGATCCCTGAAGAAGCCATCGCGGCGGTGTACCGTAAGCTCGTCGATGATACAGATCGATCTGGCGCCTGCGGCGCCACCAGGCGTTGAGTTCGTTGTGCCCCGCGCCATCTCCGTGATCTAGCGGTCTGCCGGAATACGGTCCATCGGCGCCCCGCACGCGGACCGCGAGGCCACGTGCCTTCATCCCTGTGCCGACGGATTCGGGGACTGCCGTGCGGCCACGAAGGCTCCGGCCGACCGACCTGCTTGCCGTCGGGTCGGCGGCTCCATGGCGTTTGTACCGGCCTCCAATACCCGAGGGATGTGCCGCTATGTGTGTGCCGATACGGTCTGACCCGAACCGGCCAGACGATCGAGCACGGGTTTGAGGTGTTCATACGCACCGGCCGGGTACGGGCTCCCCTTTTTCGTCAGGAGATCCCGACGCGGAATAACGAGGTGTATCTCTTCATGATCGCGGCCGACTATCGATCCAAGGACATCAGTGAGGTTCTTTTCCTGACGATTCACGTCCAACCGCGCGTGTAGTTCATCTCCGGCGACACTCAAATGGAATCGGATTCCATCCACTACAGAGCGCATATCCTGAGGGGGTCTGAAGTTATAGATGATCGCCTCGCTCCGGCCGTCCCATTCCAGCGGTTGAAACCGGAATAGGTCCCGAACGGCTCGCTGTACGGCGAGGACTTCCGCCTGCGGTATGATCCTTAGCGGCGATGAGACCTTTGGATCAACGGCCCACGCCACGTGCGCCTCTGAGCGGACCTCCCACCCCTCTCTTCTTCGTGTACAACGTGCAGCATCCGGGATCTGCAGAGTGAACGGATAGGTGTGTGAGGACTCCGGCTCCGTAACGATATACTCTGCCAGAACGATCCGCTCCTCCCGTCGCTGATGGTGGCGACGGTTCTTTCCATGCCCGGAGATCCAGAACTCGTAGAGATCCACGGTCACCATCCGAACCTTCTGGCTAACTTTGCCGCCTATCAGGACCACTTCACCGCTGATCTTACGGCCACGGTAGATCTGCGGCGTTTCGATCGCAAGTTCGAGCACGGCAGAGCCGGAGCCGAACGCGGCCCCTATCCTGTCGAATAAGCCCATATCCTATCTCCCATTGAGGCGATATATACGAGATCCGAAGCGAGGATTCCTTCTATCCGGTCATACTAGACATAAGGTAGGCGATGATACCGGCCAAACTGGCCGGGTTCAACCACCCAGAACCTGCAATGGAGAACTCGATGCACTACGATGTGTTTGCGATATGCTCGGCGCTGATGGATGTCCAGGCTCGCGTTGAGGCCGAGCATCTGACGCGTCTGGGCCTAACGCCTGGCGCTATGCACCTGATCGAGGCGGATGAGCGAACCAGGCTCCTCTCCGAAGTGGAGCCGCTCATTGTGAATACCGCGGCTGGCGGTTCCGGAGCCAACACGGCGATGGGTGTCGCCGCCCTTGGCGGTACCGCCTGTTTCGCCGGCAGGGTCGGGAGGGATCGATTCGGATCGGAATACACCCAGTCTCTGGGTCTTGCGGGCGTTCAGCCCAGCCTCTCGATCGGCGACGGCCCAACCGGTCTGTGTATCGTTCTGATCACTCCGGATGGTCAGCGCACGATGTGCACTTATCTAGGAGAAAGTCGGCTCCTCGCTCCCGAGAACCTACCGTTACCCGAGTTGCGACGGGCGCATACGTTGTACGCTACTGGCTATCTATGGGATTCACCGGTCCAGAAGGAGACGGTCCGTCTGGCGATGGCGACGGCGAACGAGGCCGCCATTCCCATTTCGTTGAGCCTGGCTGATACGTTCTGCATCGAACGTCACCGGGATGAATTCAGATGTCTCGTGAACGATGAGGTCGATATTCTATTTGCCAATGAAGCCGAAGCCTTACTCCTGGTGGATGCCGAGGATGTCCTCCAGGCCGCCGAGCGGCTGGCAAGCATGCGGCCACTCTGTTTCATTACCCTGGGGGATAAGGGAGCCCTTGTTGCACATCGCGATGTGGTCCAGCATATCGAGACCACAGCGGTCAACCCTGTCGATACTACAGGCGCAGGCGATGCCTTCGCCGCAGGGGTTCTATATGGTCTCAATCGGAATCGTACACCGATCGAGGCAGCGGCTCTGGGCAACCGCCTCGCCGCGCATGTCGTCTCGCGCCTTGGCCCCAGACCCGATACCGGATTTGCAGCGAGCCTTACGGCCTCACACCACCCCCAAGGGTGACGGCGCTGCGTCGAGTTGGCCTTCGATCACCCCTCCCTGCACCGTCGCCAATCGGACGTTTACCTCGCTTCCAGGCGGTATGGGAGTGCAAGGGAATCGGACTCGCATATAGTTCGCTGTGTATCCGGATCGGTACCCATCCTCTTGTTCTGGGCCCTCAACGATCACCGGCATCGTTCTATGCAAAAATCGCGTTGCATACTCTTCCTGGAGGGATCTGCCGAGGGCAGTAGTTACGGATGACCGCCGAACTTTGACATCATCCGATATTTGCTCGGACATCTCCGCAGCGGGAGTACCAGCCCGTTTCGAATATCGAAATACATGCAAGCGGGAGAAGCCCACCTCCCGTATCGTCTCCAATGTCCGGGTATGGGCCGCTTCGGATTCACCCGGAAAACCTACGAGCACATCCGTTGTGATCGCCAGATCCGGTATTACCGACTGTGCCTTGCCACACAGGTCGATATACTGGCGACGTGTGTATGGCCGCCCCATGGCCCGGAGCACTTCATCGTCACCACTCTGCAGGGGGATATGGAGGTGCGGGCAGACCGTCGGCCGGCACTGTATCAACTCCAAGAGCGTATCCGTTATATGCATCGGTTCGATCGATGATAAACGCACGCGTCGCACTCCCTGTACATCGCTTACGGCTTCCACGAGATCCGTGATATCTCGAGGAACGGGCGCACAATCGTCCGTATAGGAGCCGAGCAAGATGCCAGCAAGGACGATCTCGGGCTGACCTCGATCGAGACACTGTCTGACCTCATCGACGACCTCACGAATCGGTCTCGAACGAGGCGAACCTCGGGTAAACGGAACCGAGCAGTAGGTGCAGTTCACGTCGCACCCTTCCTGGACCTTGACAACGGCCCGGGTTCGTCGTATCTCCTCGTAGGGAATCACCTCACATCCGACGTTACTCTCAGGCGCTAGATCGGGTCGCAGCGCAAGAAGCCGCTCGACGATGGTGGCTTTTTCTGCATTCGATACGACCAGCGTCGCATCGTCGATCGGGTAGCCGGTCCGGATCGCCATGTCAACCGAGCACCCGGTAAGAATCACCGTTGGTTGATGGGCACGGTTCGCCAAACGGCGAACGTGGCGCCGCGATTTCGCCTCGGCCATGCTCGTAACAGCGCAGCTGTTTACCACATACACATCCGCGGCGGAACCGTCTCGGATAACCTCAAAACCGCGTTGCCGAAAGTCAGCAATCATCCGATCGGTATCGTATTGATTGACCTTACAGCCAAGCGTTTCGAAGCAGATCGTCGGCACGTCGTACCTCTCTAGGCGTCGCCGGGCGTCTCCGGGGCGGCTGTAGATGCGCTGTCCCCTTCGGGCCGCCTGCGGCCGCGACCACGTCCACCCCTTCGTCGGCGACGCTTGGGAGCCGTCGCTGCAGCGCTGTCGGCGGTATGGGCGACAACCTCGGCGCTTTCCTCACTGAGGATCGAAGTATCGTCCTCGCCGCCTCCCGTTACCTCCTCAGTCCCTTCGAGAGGCATCAGAGCCGTGGAGGCCTCGGGCGGCCGGGCCGCGATCTCCCGCGGTTCTGCCACAGTGAGAGCGGACGATGGACGATCGGCAAAGGTCGGCAATGGAGGAGGGGGAGCAACGAGTGGAATCGGAGCGGCGGGCGGCGCGACAACGGGCGCAGGCGTCGAAACCGTAGCTATCGGAGTCGTTCGAACGCGCGTCGTATCGATACCGAGTTTGCGCACCGCGGCCTCTGTCGCGATGTGAAACAGACGCGTGGTCTTTGCTTTCACCGGGGTGCGGAAATCATGAGCTCCTGTCGGTGTACACACAGCCTCAACCGCATCCCATGCGATGGCGCCGCTCGGCAGCGATATCGTTCTTTGACCGTCTTTCAGGACATGAAGCCAGAGCCATCCCGCTCCGGCTTGCGCATAGTCCTCGGCAGAACGGGTGTAGAGGTGTACTCCAGCGAAACGACACAGGCCGCGAACCAGCTCAGGGGCCAGAACCGGTTCGCCGCAAAACACCGTGGTATGACCGCCGACGGTCCGATATGCAAGCGACGGCAGTCCAGTCTGCTCGTACTCACCCAGGACCGTTATCTCGGGGTCGTCATCATCGATGAAGAAGGAGGGATTGATCCGCGTCCGCCGCCCCAGCGTCCGATCGCCAAGCGACTGCGTGATCACATGACCGGGTTGTGTAATCCGAGTGCCCAGCTCGCTGTTCCACGGTTGGGGTCGCAGGTTGAGTCCAACAATCTCCGGCGTCGGTTCGTCAAGGGATGACGCATCGGTAAACGCGCCCGCGGCGAAGAGCCAGACGAGAGTTCGTCCGGGCTGTAATAGACGGTCACGGATCGCGTCCCGGTGAGATTCCGGCAGGCGGTACGGATTCAGAAAGATATAGAGTTTCGCATCCGTTGGAAAGTCCTTGTGGGTGACGTCGCTCTGTAGATAGAAGTCCACAGAGGCGCCGCTCCGAAGTAGCGAGTCGCGGTTATCGTGGAGGACACGCGCCATCATTTCGTCGCCACCGGCAAAGTGGCACAGGCTATACTCGTCGATCATGGCGACCACATCGGGTATTGTGCGCCGCCGATCTCTCAGTTGCTTGGACATCATCGAAACGTGCCGGGAAGCGGCTGACCACGTCTCATCGCTGTCCAGCCACCCTTCTCCCCAGAGATCCATCCAGACGATTCCGGTCTGGCGACATAGCGCCATAGCTGCTGTTCGGAGCTGGACTGCTTCGGTAGCGATACGATTCTCCATCGGAGGATTATCGCGATCCAGACCGGAGCCTGATCGCGCAAGATGCGTCTTCGTATCCTCCTCTGTCATCCATAGCTTTCCGTGGATGCCGATCGATCCGACCGGCGCCGGCAAAGCGCCGGAGCGGGACGGGGCTCTGTCTCCATAGGAGATCGGGCCCGATAGGATATCGATGGTTGGCGACTCAAGCAGCCGACCCAGACCGAGATGACCGGACCAGGGATGCCCGAACTCGAGAACATATCCATAGCAGACCGAAACGAGGGCTCGGCCCTGTGTCGCATCCTTAACTGCGCCCGCTAGTTCCAGCAGTCGATCGACCGTCTGATCGGAAACATATTCCATATAGTCGATCCATCGACGCTCACGATACGGATCATAAAACGCGGGGGCAACAGCCGGGTCCGGAAGCGTTGGTACGGCAACGGTATAGAACTGCGCGTCGCCGTCGTACCACGCCGCCCGAAACAGGACGTCGTTATCGTTGTATTTGCGCCTGAGCCACCGGCGGAACGCCTCGCGGTTGGCATGAGAGCGGTCCGCGCCTCCGTCGCGCGGCTGGAACCATTCGCCGTTCTCGAGGTGGTAGCCGATGACCCTTGAGCCGTAACTGGTTCGCTGCACGTGTTCGATCAAGAGTCGCAGAGCTCGCTGGGCCTCTGCCCAGAAGGCGTCCGATCCGATCGATACGTTCCCTGGCCCGTCTTCGCATACCTGCATATCCATCGGGTACTGGGCTTTCCAGCCTTCAGCCGGAGCAAAGACAATGCGCGGCAGAACGAAGGCGCCCGGCTGGGCTGAAAGCAGCGTCTCGATCCGCTGGTCGAGAACATCGTAGACGGTGTCGAGCGGAGCCAGTGGACAAGTTAGTTCCACCAGCGTCGAGAAGATACGCACCCCGGCGCGCGCAGCGCGATTGATCTGGCTCTGAACCCTAGGCGCGGAATCGGCCGCAGTGACGTTGCCGAAGAACACCGCTGGCGGTACGGTCTCCTCGCCTATGACGATTTCCGGCAGACCTTTCCGGACGGCGATCCGAGCACGAACCGGACCGGCCTCATGTGCCGCCTGTTTGGCCGTTCGAATAGCCTTCGTGGAGCGTCGTGTGTTCGCGCGCTGCTCTGCATCTTCCGGTACAGCCCCGGGTATCTCGACGTCAGCCGCCGCTTCTTCCGGTGATGGTTTCGCCCCTGAGGCACCGTTGCGTTTGGACTTTCGCTGCGATGGACCAGATGGCTTCCCAGATTTCGGCGACGTGTCCGGTTTCTCAACGGGCGCTTCTCGCGCTTCCGACGAGGCCAACTCAGGCTCCCGCGCCGAGGAGGTGTCAGGTTCTACGGTATGAACCGTTTCATCTGCGGTTATTACGGTATCAGTGCGAGGTTTCGCCTGCGTCGGTCTCGCGGGCCGTCGTCTTCGTGTCGCCTGGGGCGCCTGCGGCGAACTGCCATCGGTCTCCGGTGTTGCGGCAGGGGCGTCAGCAGCGGATTCATTCGCTGCCGTCTCGACGGTATCGGTTATCTCGGCCTGTACCGGGTTAGTCTCCTTCGTCGTACGTCGGCGTGATGCCCGACGTCGTCGCGGAGCCGATGGGACCTCAGTAATCGGTGTATCGTTTGGCGTTTCCGGAGCGCCCGATTCCATCGACGCAGGGTCGCCCGGCGCGGATGCGTCTTCCTGTGTCATTCCAGTCTCCTAAATCTGACGTGCGCGCTTCAGCCAGTCTGCACCATCCGAGTGGCGCGGACGAGAACCGATGCGACGAGCCCGTCTGATATCACCCGATCGCTCCGAGCCTGCTGCACCCGGACCTCGGGCCTTACACACTGCAAACAGCCATGCGAAGGCTGTCAGTTCATCTCTGGCGAGTCTAACACCGTGAGCGTAAGCTCAACACGGTTACGGGTTGCAACATCGATCGGGTTGTAGACAAAGCGCCGTTTCGGGTCCCAGTAGCCGGCGCGCGCCAGAGCCTTCTCGACCTCAAGGCTCCGGCCAAGGCGCAGATCCTGTGCGGCATAGGCGATTACCGTGATAACCTGATCATTTCTGGGATAGCGCCGATCTACGGTGAACCGACATTGGTATTCATCGTTACCGATCGGTTCCAACTCGTAGTACGCACCCGTTCGGGAATGACGGCCGACCACGATGACCGGTGTTCGGGGCTCTTCAGGAAGCTTCAGAGTTACAGTCATGGTAACCTCCTGGCCTCGCTCAGCGATGGGTGGGTCCAGCTTCGCTTCGGTGAAGGATAGGAAGTCTGTGGTTAACCGGCTGCTTCCCGGGTCCTTCTCACCGCCGAGACGTACCGGATCGAGCCACGCGACGTAGGCTCTCTTCTCGCCGCCGCCAACCCGATAGATCTCTTCTTGCATCCAATAGACACGGCCAAGCCCGGCCACATCGTTCCGTTTACTGGCCGCGACTCGCATCGTCACAACGCCTGGCGATTTACGATCCAGAGTGCTGTGCGTAGCGCCCGCCCCTGTAACGATATCGATGATGCTATTGACCAGGCCGGTCGCGGCGCCAATGCCAGCCCGCAGTAGTGGGTCACTGGTGCCTACCACCGAAGCCGCAGCGCGAATACCGGCCTTAACCGGTGCGCCGATAAGGCCTCCTGCGCCGGATACAGCGCTGTTGACGGTACGGGAGACCTGATGCAGGAATCCCCCCTTCCTTTTTGGGAGGTTCAGGACGCTCTTCGAAAGGGCGACGGCGTACTCGCCGTTACTATCCGTCTTCACATAATCGATGACGCGATTCTTACGGTCGTATACGGCGACAACCGCACCGGCGATCGGGTGTCGGCCAGAAGCATCCACCACCTTGCCGACTGCCCACACGACATCATCGCCACTCGCGCAGGAAGGATCGCTGACGAGGAACACAGACAGCAGTAAGACGAGCAGGAGAATCGGACGTACATTCATTGACATTGAGTAGATACTGGCGTTGACGCTCCCCTCAGTTCCACCATCATACACCGGCACACAAGCACGGTAGCGCTCGATGGCAGCTGAGACCGCCTCGTACCATCGAGCGCTTGCGCCTTATAGCGGGAGAGGGACTCGAACCCTCGACCTAACGATTATGAGCCGTTCGCTCTGACCGACTGAGCTATCCCGCCTGATGAAGGAATAGTATACTGAGCATCAGTAACAGGTGTCAATCACCCGACGCTTGCCCTGCCTCGCTCGCCCCGCGAGCGAACAACCAGCCACCGACGATACCAAACAGTACCGCGAGCCACGGATTGCATAGGATGCCTCAGGTACTGCCGCTGCTCAACGTGAGGAGGTGGGCGCCGTAACCGCCTACGCCTCCCAGAATCGGCCACCAGATCAGACGGTGCATGTTTGCTCCCTGCCGTTCATCGATAAGATACAAGGATGCGGCTGAACCTGATATGCCGCGGAGGAGCCCGCAGGAGCCCCTCCGCTGGTCTGCTCTAGGTACGAAGTACGGGCTATTATGGTTTCAATGGACAGTAAGGGTTCGGCCCCGTGCCGTCACGCAAACCCCGCCCCCGGCCGCCTCGTCCGCCCCAGCCGCCAACCGCGCGCATGCCGCGTCCTCTTCCAGAACCGTCACATATGCCATAGGGTTGAGGTACACCCATGTCCCGGATAATCCGCTCATTCGCTTGCGTCAGTGCGGCGAGTTCACTGCGGAGACGGTTCACCGCGCCTTCCGCGTCGGCAATCTCCTGAGCTGGCGCATTACCCATCCGAAGAGCGCTGATCTCGATGTACTTCATACGGATCTGCTCATGAAGATCCGCTACCTTCGCGACGAGTTCACGCTGTTCCGGAGTCGCGGCCTGGCCTCGATTCCACCAACCTCCGTACCCGTAGCCTCTCCCCATAATCCCGCCTCCACGATTCCCGACGCCGTATCGTACGACGCCAAAGCCACGGCGTGCATTACGTCCCGGTCTCTGTGCCTCGGCTGTAGTCCAAAGCAGCCCCAGCGCAAGTACCGCTATCCATGCCGCTGCGAACCATGCCTTCATCGTGCATTCCTTTCCCAGGCTTTCGGTGATGATATCGCCTGTCGTCATGAGGACGACGGTGATGGATCGGGGTTCCCATATCCCTCTGGATCTCGCTCATGGAAGACTCTGGGCAACGCGAAGTAGCTCATCGACCCGGATATCGCCAATCACAACATAGGACAGCCGGTATTGCTCGATCGAGATCGTAGTGCGCTGGCGATCGGTCTCGATGATCGGCGCCCCCGGTGTCCTACCCATCTCGATCCCACGCCGCCACCGGTACCGCCGACGGCCGCGCGTCCCTGTGTCAGCGCCCGGAACCTGATCGAAGCCCATGTCGCCAACACCCCCCTGAACGAAGATACTGATGGCCGCGAGTCCATCTCCATATCTGCTTGCGGGGGTCTTGACACCGGCGCTCGAGGACAGCACTCCCTGGCTGATCTGGCGGAATCCCTTTGGAAGATATCGCGGGACGGGAGCGGGAAGACCGGTATCCGCGCGGACCTGATCGTTCGATGCGCGAGCCGTATAGGATCCGGGAGACGCGTCATCCGTTCTCGCGGCATTCTTCGGAGTCTCAAACAATCCGGCGGGCTGTGCTGCGTACTGTACCGAGATATATTCGGTTATTGATCGAGTGCGGCCGTCCGGTGCATAGGTGGCGTCCTGCAGAACAAGGCCGGTGCTGGGGTCGATACTAAGCGAGCGGGACGGCCTCCAACGCTCTCGAGGCCGGATGGCTATCCGACGGGTTCGGATACCGGCATACCGCCTGCCTTCCGAAACACTGAGTTTGTAGTTACGGATCATGGCATCGGCAACCTCATCGGGGGTCAGGCTGCCGGCCGAAGGTAGGGACTGAAACGTGCCGTCTGGAGGACGTTGCCAGGAGCCGGACCGGTTCTGCAGCAATACGACGCCCTTCGCGGCTCCTGAGAGATACTGACGACGAATCCCCCCGCGACCGTCCGCCCACACGCGCACGGTAGTAGGCTCCGTCCCTTCTGTCAGGAAAACGGTGGTCTTCTGTACGCCCGTGTATCCGCGGTGCACTCCGCGCAGAGCTTTGCGCAACAGCGCTGAAGGCGAATCGGGAGCGGCTTGCGTCGTGCAGGCAACCAGGACCATCGCCAAGCACAAGCACGATTTCGCCGACGATATTCGCAGGAACGATCGCATCTTCAGGGTTCTGTTCGGATCGAGTAGTACACGATGATGGCACGATTGGGATCGCTTCCTGGCTGAGCCGCCGCCATCATCAGATGGGCGATACGCGCTGCTGACGGGGTAACCTCGCTTCGTATCGCTACCGACGGCTGACGTCCTCCGCCCGGTCGCACCGCGGTTATCCAGAGGAGCGCCGCCGATGCGCTCGCCGCCGCGAGAGCCGGAGCCATGATCCAGCGCGGCAGTCGTCTCCGAGCTGGCAACGTGGCGGCAAGCAGATGCTCCAGCGAGGGGGGTTCGGCTTCGACCTGCGGCAGTTCGGACAATAGCGTACAGAGCTTGCGATCCGCGCGTACCGATTCCTGACATCGGCAGCAGCTTCTGACGTGGCCGTCGATCGCCGTGGCCCACTCGGCCGGAAGCCAGCCCTCCCGCCACGCAGCGATCAGCTCACATGCCTGTTCACACTTCATCCCATTCCTCTCCGTTCTGCCACAGGTCCCCGACAGTGCGACGCATCGTCAGGGCGCCGCGTCAGAGTCGAAATCGAACCAGGGCATCATGGCGTCGCGCAATCGTGCCCGAGCTCTTCCAAGACGTGATTTGACGGTTCCCACCGGTACGTGGAGGATCTGCCCTATCCGCACAAGATCCAGACGTTCCAGATGGTGCAATACGATCGCTTCCCGATCGCGGAGCGGCAACGCAGCAATAGCCTCCCGCAGGGCGCGGTCCCTGGCGGCAGCTTCAACAGTGTCGGCGGGGTTCGCGGGACTCCGGCCGACGATCGGTAACGCGCTCTCCACAGGCCCGTCTCCTTCGTCCGACAGCTCAGTGAACACCCATGCCGGCTTGCGTTGCGCGGCTTTCGCCTGGTCCTTCACAAGATTGGCGATCGTTCGATAGAGCCATGCCTCCAACGCCTGTCCGTCTCGAATCCGATGGATATTCGCGTATGCGCGAACGAAGGCGACCTGCGTGATATCCTCTGCAAGAGTCCGATCGCCCGTCAGAGTTGCGGAGTAGTTCATCATCCGTCCGTAATGCCGTCGATACAGCACATCGAACGAGGCGAGATCGCCCTTGCGGGCGCGCATGAACAGGGCCCCGTCTGATTGATCGTTGGCGCATCCATCCCAGCGCATACCGGGTTGAGCTCGTGTCAATGGTCCCAACCATTATCCCTGCATCAAGGACGACGTCCCGCGGTTCACGTTCCCTCGCTGAGGCTCTATAGCCCTTGTACTGGTTCCACCACAGCCTTTCGGAGCCTGCAGGTGTCCCATGCGACCCGTGGTTGATGTATAAGACGATCCGACGGACGATTCAGGGCCAGGGGAAGGCCGGCGTCGGGGTCCGCCAGAACAGCGACGGAAGAGTCCACAGAACCGCCGACGTAAACTCCCCGAGCACCATGCCAAGGAAGAACGGCCGGAGTTTGGCGAAGAGCGCCATACCTCCGTAACGGAGGATGATCACCTTGAGCATCCAGGCGATCCAACAGGGAAACCAGAACACCATCATCGTCCATGAACCACACAGCGCGTACCCCAGGGGATGAATCGGAAACCAGAGAGCCCTTGCGCGGAGGGCTACGATCCCGATCGTGACGATGGCGCCGATCATGAAGTTCAACGTTGAGACCCATGACAGCGCAGGCCTGTCGCGGTTCATCACCGTGGCGGCGTCGTTGAAGGCCCATACCGCATTACCGTTGTACACATAGGCATAGAGTCGATTGGCGCCGAGCGTATACGGCAGTTTCATGTGCAGGTACCCACCCACAAGCACGGCGGTCAGAACGCCGATCCCCAGTCCGAGGACCAGCGCTCGGGGTTTCAACCGGACCCCATCCGAAAGGCGCATGGCATCGAGGAAACCGGTGAGGATAAGACCGCGTTGATCGCGCGTCCACAGGACGTCGACAAAAGCCATGCCGACGATGTTGCCGGCGCCGAGATTTCGGACATCCCCTACCATGCGGAAGATATCGACCGGCCGAAACGACGTCTCGGTCATCAACATACCGGATTCGCAGGTTGAGCGGGCCATAACGATAGCGATGATGAAGACAACGACGACCAACTCGAACAGCGCGAACCAATAGGACATACCGAGGAGCGTTAGCCAGCCTGCGGAGAGGCCGAGCGAGGCGATGAGACCCCAGAATGCGGTGCGATAGGACAATAGCTCATCGGCATCGTCAGCACGACGGTCGGAACGGCCTATAGCAGCGCGCCAGATCATCGCAATGTGCGGTCGCGCGGCCCATGCCATGTACGCGGCCATCACCATATAGCAACCGATGATCTGATAACCGATGAACTCCAAACAGGCGTACATCGGCATGATCCGGGGCTGATATCCGTACGCGGCGGCCGCAACGTCTGCGCCCCGGGTGAGCAGAAAGAAGAACCACAGGGAGAAGAGCAGATCCGTCGGCAGCAGATAGAAGAACCCGATCGCGGCAAAGGAGACGAAGATCCGAAAGAACAGCGCCGCGTTCCAGGGAGGCGTTACGAGGTAATCGTTGAGACCGATCTCCGTCAGGATCTCGGGCACGCTCGGATACCATTGATGAAGGCCGTTGAAACCGAACACAAACATCGGTATCGCGAAGCCGATCCACGTTAGCCGATTCGTTAGGAAGCCGCCCGTCTGGGGCGGTCGGATCATCTCCAGCGGAAGCTGGGTCAATGGATACGTAAGCTTTTCGTTGTCGGACCACTGACGGCGTACCAGCACGGCGATGCATAAATAACCGAAGAGCATCAACGCGATGAAGACGCCCCAGGCAAGGAGAGGCAGAAACCACTCGACCCATGGGATCGATTGCCCGGGAAGGAGGCCGTCGTAGAATCCGCGAGCGACGGGTTGCTTCGGATCGCCGGATGGGTCCCATGGGACCGACCATTTCGGAATGTGGGCGAAGAACAGCTGCCGCCAGCCGTTGGCGCTCGTCGCCATGTAGTTCGGTACGACTAGCGCCGGGATCAGCTTCTGGAGCAAGCCTCTGGAAGAGATCATCGATGCGACAAGCATCATCGCGTACACGATGAACAGCTCGTGCGGCTCCAGACGGAAGCGGCCCGACAGGCGGGACAGGATCGCTCGAAAGCCCAGGATCAATACGAGCATGCCCACGACGACCGGGGGCAGCTGAAGAAATCCGATCTGTATCTTGGCCACGACCAGCTCGGCGTAGCAGACAAGGAGGCACGACAGCGATGCCATGAGCACGCCAAGCGCCGTCGCCCGAAACGTCAACGGCGACCGCGGAGCAATGGAATGGCCGGTATTGCGTCCGCTCGAAGATCCCTCAGGCATCATTAGTCAGATTCGATATTGCGCGGGCATTCTCCTGCACCCGCAGTCCCGGAGAACGCGCCCGATGGGACGGCGCGGTGGTATTCTGCGGACATGCTTGTTGCGGTAGATGCCGGCAATACCCGGATCAAGTTCGCAAGCGTTGAAGCGGATCGCATTACGGCCCGCACTGAGCTTGCGAGCCAGCCGGCACCCAGCGTCAAACGGATTGTGCAGACCCTTGCGGACCTCACACGCGGGCGGGGCGGCGATCATGCCCCGGAGCCACGGATCGCGGTCTGCTCCGTGGTGCCCCGGCTCAGCGATGTCCTCCGATCCGCGATATCCCGATACCTACCGGGAGCTGCCATCACATGGATCAGCGCGGAATGCGACATCGGTCTGGCTCTGGCGCTCGCGCAACCGCACACGCTCGGGGCCGACCGTCTCGCCAACGCCGTGGCGGCGGCGGACGCCTTCGGCGGACCGGTCATCGCCGTGGGATGCGGCACGGCGACCACGCTCACCGTCGTCAACGCGCGATTGGAGCTGGTTGGCGGCGCGATCGCCCCTGGACCTGAGCTTCAAGCTCGCACGCTGGCTGAAGGCACAGGCCTCCTGCCCTTCGTATCCCTGCCGGCAACGGCCTGGCCGACGATCGATGCGATCGGCGATGATACCGTCAAAGCGATTCGATCCGGGGTCGTGTATGGAGCTGCCGGAGGTATTGACCGCCTGATACATCAAGCACGTGAGGAGCTCGAGGCGAACGCACCGGTCGTGCTCACAGGCGGTTATGCGCCCGCGCTGTCACCCTTGATCCGCCTAAAGCACACGGTGGATACCGACCTGACCATGAAGGGCATCCGGATTATCGCCGATCGAGACCTCCGACGGCCCTAGGTCCGCCCGGGTCGATCCGATCAAGCGCCCACTGCGCAGTACGGTTGGTCAACAGACTCGATCCATTCGTCGTTGATCTGAGTGCGGCGAGGAGCGTCGGATCGTGCGCGGAACCAGCCATACGCGCCGCGAGCAATCGCAGTGGAGGACTGCCCGCCCGAAGCCAGTAAACAATCTCTGGTATCGCGGTAGTCGGTAACGGCCGAACGTCCTCTGAGGATGGCAGGACGGGCAGCGCTAATAGCCGCGTCAGATCCTCCGGCATTCGGCTGAGGTTGGCAGCCGCGTAACCGATCTGTCCATACGCTTCCCCCGCTACATACAGGGCAGCGGTTAGGAGCGCTCGCGCCATCGTCAGAGCCCCTTGCCGGCTAAGATGCGCAAGCGGATACAGATGCTCCTTCGCAAGAACCCGCAGTAGGAGCGCGGCCGCGCGCAACGCCCGCGCCCATCGGGTTCGATATGCCATCGCAAGCCGGTCGAGACAGTCGGCATGTCGCAGCGCCAGATCGCCCCATTGCCGCCCAGCCCCTGCCAGCATGCGCCGACGCTGCGGGCTGAGACGCGCGAATGTGGAGCAAGATCGCAGCAGAGCGTCGTACGCATCGAGGCCGATAGAGACGACCGGTTGATCGGCAACCGCGTGATCGGGCAGCCGGATGAGGGCCGAATGGGCTAGCAACATCCGGGCTCGGTAGGACATCCTCAGGTGATCCGTATGTCCGCTGAAAGTCCAGCTGGACCAATGCCCGCCGTCGATCCCGGATTCCACCCCGGCCTCTGGCATCGAAGCGAAGCGCAGCGCAGGCATCGAGAGCAGGGTATCGATGAGTTCGGTATGATCGTGCCGGGTTACGATCATCAGGCCATTTTCTGAGATGCGATGAACCTTACCCAGGTGCGTGCGTCTGTACTCGTGGTTACCATAAGGAAACTCGGGAAGAAGGAGGATCCAACATGATGAACAAACGTCTGTACACGCTGGCTATCACCGCAGCCATCGCCATTGGCACGATGTCGACCTCACTGCTCGCCCAGCCAGGCCACAAGCAGCGACCCCGTGCCGCCGCAGCCGGTCTCGCCGCCCAGCTACCGACGGAAGTCCTGGAGAGCATCTGCTCCCTAACGCCGCAGCAGAAGGAGAAGGTGCAGGCGATTCATACCAAACTCACTGAGGAACTCCGTTCACTCCGTCCCGCTCGTGGCGCATCTGCGGATTCCGGCGCTGCAGAGAAGCGACGAACCCTCGTCCGTCAGGCCAACGCGGACCTCGCTAACGTACTGACGCAGGAGCAGAAGGATGCGCTCCGGAAAGCCGCACCGGTACTCCTCGAACTCCGCGCCCTGAATATACCCGTGAAGGCCTATCCAGAGTTGAAGCTTACCGCTGACCAGGAGAAGCGGATCCATGCGATCGTCCAGGGCGTTCGTGAGAAGGTTAAGGCTCTGCCTGAAAGCGAGCGTCGTGCTAAGGCCAGAGAGCTGATGTCGGCCGCGAGAACCGAAGTCGAGGCCGTGATGACCCCTTCCCAAAAGGCGGTTCTTGATCAACATCCCACGGCGAAACGGCACGGCAATGCCAACGCCCTGAGGAAGAAGTCGCCCTAGGTCCTCACCGGTTGACATTCACGGCAGACCCTCCGCGGCGGCTACAGCGTCGCCCCGGAGGGTCGTTCATTGGGATGCCCCAGTGGATGATAGGAGCCGATCGATCGTCCGCGTCGCTTCGATAGCATGGTCGACGCCTGCATCGCTAATATCCAGGTGCGTCACCATGCGTATCCGATGTTCGCCGAGCGCGAGGCAAGCGACTCGTTCCCGAGCGAGCGCGTCAACCCACACCTTAGCCGATCCGGTCGTCTCGAAGTAGACCATATTCGTCTGAACCGACTTCAGATCAACCTGTATGCCGGACAGCTCGGCAAGATGTTCAGCGAGGACACGGGCCCGTCGATGATCATCCACGAGTCGATCGCGATGGTGTCGAAGAGCGTACAGGCCAGCCGCCGCAAGAAATCCAGCCTGACGCAGCCCGCCGCCGAAACGCTTGCGCAGCCGTCTAGCGCGATCGATGGTTTCGGCATTGCCCGTCAGCACGGATCCAACGGGACATCCAAGCCCCTTGGACAGGCAAAAGGTCACCGTATCCGCGAAGCGCGCATATTCGACAACGGCTGTTTCCGCCGCAACGGCTGCGTTGAACAGACGCGCTCCGTCCAGATGCACGGATACGCCAGCGTCGCGGGCCACATCGAAGATCCTCCGGTGGACCGCCAGAGGAATCACCGTTCCTCCCGAGGCGTTGTGCGTGTTCTCAAGAAGGATCAATCGTGTCCCGGGCGCGTGAAGGGTCTCCGGTTGTATCGCACTCTCGATATCGGATACTCTCGGGATACCCGTGTCGCTCCTGTACTGCCGCAAGACCACTCCGGACAGCACAGCCGGAGCGCCACATTCATGTCGTAGGGAATGGGCGTCCCAATCGAGCAGCGCCTCATCCCCGGGGCGTGTAAGAGCAGCGATCGCTACGTTGTTGCTCATCGTGCCTGACGGCAGGAACAGTCCCGCGTCCTTGTCCATCAGCTCTGCGCCGAACTCCTCGAGCTCCTGCACGGTCGGATCATCACCAAGGACATCATCACCGACCGAGGCCCCGGCCATGGCGGCCAACATGGCGGCCGTGGGCCTTGTGACCGTATCACTCCGAAGATCCACCATATCAATAACCTCGTTGCAGCCGCCTTGCCCCTACCGTATTCGCGCCGTCCGTGCACTGCGCGCGCAGGAACCGCATCCCCGACATCGAAGATAGATCATACCAAGCGGCTCGTTATTGTAGCCGCGGAGGTTCACTGTGCAGCGACGCGCCTTTGGTTCAACAGCGAATCGCCTATGCGTCCTCGGATCGAGGGCGTGATGGTCACCGGTATGCCCAAGGCCGTGTCCGACCGCCTCGTGCCGGAAGCGACCGCTCCGTGCGCCGACGCCATGGACGACGCGGAGGACAGGAAAGGCTCGGCGCTTCGCTGCCTGAAGCAGAAGTCCGCTCACCCACTATGACCCAGACACCTCATCAGGAGCATCAATATGAACACTTCCTTTACGTTTTCCGCCGGCGTTTGGAACCTGAACGCTGGCGATGATCCCTTTGGTCCCGCCGTACGAGCGCCGATCCCATTTGCCGAGAAGCTGAGAACGCTCAAATCGCTGGGCTTCGATTACGTTCAGTTCCATGATGACGACGCGGTGCCGATGGATGTCCCGGCAGGCGACGTCGATCGCGCAGCGGGCGCGGTTCTCACGATGTGCCACGACCACGGGCTCAAGGTGGAGTTCGTCGCGCCCCGCCTTTGGGAAGACCCTCTGTTCGTCGACGGGGCGATCACGTCCAACGATCCTCGCGCAAGGACTGCTGCACTGGATCGCGGCAAACGGGCGATCGATATCGCCAATGTATTGCAGACCGACCGCATCGTCCTGTGGCCGGCCCGCGAGGGCACATACATTCGCGAGGCGAAATGCCCGGTGGAGTCCTATCAGAGGATTCTCGATTACCTGAACGCTCTGCTCGATTACGATCCGGCAGTCCGTCTGCTCGGCGAAATGAAACCCAATGAACCGATGGATTTGATGTTTCTCCCTTCCACGGGCCACTTTCTATCCATGGCAGACCGCACTCGGGAACCCGCCCGCGTCGGTACGCTGATCGAAGCGGCCCATTGCATTCTGCTCGGCCTGGATCCCTCCGAGGAGATGGCCTTTGCGCTTTGGCAAGACAAGCTCTGGGGCGTGCACTTGAACGACCAGAACGGCTTGAAGTTCGACGAGGACAAGAGTTTCGGCAGCGCAAACCTCCGCCGAGCGTTCAACGTCGTCGACGTCCTGGTCATGTGGGACTATGGCGTCAAAGGCGAGGTCGTCGGCCTGGACGTCAAAGCAATGCGAACGCAGCCTGCCGAGATCGCAACCAGGCATCTGACCAACAGCAAGCGGCTCTTCGAGCGGCTTGTTACCGTCGCAGCCAACCTCGACCGAGAGGAACAGAGGAGCTACATCAACGCGCGGGATTATGAAGGCCTGGACGCGTTCATACTGAATACGCTCATGGCGACGTCATAACCAGAGCGCGATTCGAGCACCAGACGATCGATTTACGTCAATGAGGAGTGATCAGGATGAATATCGTTCCACCCGTTCATCGCCTTCGGGGGGCGTTGCCCACGATCGGGATCCGTCCCGCCATCGATGGCCGTCGACGCGGCGTACGGGAGTCCCTTGAACATCAAACGATGGCCATGGCGCGCAGCGTCGCCGCTCTCATCCATAAGGAGCTTCGGCACGCGTCCGGTCATCCTGTAGAATGCGTCATCGCGGATACCTGCATCGGGGGTGTATCGGAAGCCGCTCGCTGCGCCGATAAGTTCTCAAGGAGCGATGTCGGCGCAACGATCACGGTAACGCCGTGCTGGTGCTATGGCGCCGAAACGATGGATATGGACCCCCTGCATCCGAAAGCGATCTGGGGCTTTAACGGAACCGAACGGCCGGGGGCTGTCTACCTTGCCGCGACGCTGGCTGGCCATGCCCAGAAGGGGCTGCCGGCCTTCGGTATCTATGGTAGAGACGTGCAGGATACCAGCGACACGGCCATCCCGGAGGATGTCCAGCGGAAGCTCCTCCTATTCGCCCGTGGGGGGCTCGCCGCCGCCACCATGCGAGGCGCGTCCTATCTGGCCTTTGGCGGCGTCTCGATGGGTATCGCCGGCTCAATCGTCGATCAGGATTTCTTCCAGTCCTATCTCGGCATGCGTAATGAGACGGTCGATATGACCGAGTTCGTGCGTCGGATGGAGCGGTCGATCTATGATCCGATCGAGTATGGCCACGCGTTAACCTGGGTCAAGGCAAACTGCTCTGAAGGCCCCGATCTGAACCCGCCCGATCAGCAGCGTTCCCGCGCCCAAAAGGACGCGGATTGGGAGACCTGCGTCAAGATGGCTCTCATCGCCCGCGATCTGATGATCGGCAACCCGCGCCTCGCCGAACTCGGCTACGAGGAAGAGAGCGAGGGGCACAACGCGCTCGCTTCGGGCTTCCAGGGTCAGCGCCAATGGACGGACCATCTGCCCAACGGCGACTTCCTCGAAGCCATCCTGTGTTCGTCCTTCGATTGGACGGGCATCCGGCAACCCTACATCGTCGCAACCGAAAACGATAGCCTGAACGGGGCTACGATGTTGCTCCTGCACCTGCTGACCGGGCGCGCCCAGATGTTCTCAGATGTCCGGACCTTCTGGAGTCCGGAGGCCGTCCAACGGGTCACCGGCCATACCCTCAGCGGCGACGCTGCAGGGGGGATCATCCACCTGATCAACTCAGGCGCGTCGGCCCTCGACGCTAGCGGGCGTCAGAAGACGAACGGCGCTTCAGTGATGAAGCCGTACTGGGACATCACCCCGGACGAGGCGAGGGCCTGCCTTGACGCTACCAGATGGTATCCGGCCGATCTGGGCTACTTCCGGGGAGGCGGCTTCTCGTCCCAGTTTACGACCTGCGGCGGCATGCCCTGCACGATGGCCAGGGTCAACCTGGTGCGCGGCCTCGGGCCCGTGCTCCAGATCGCAGAAGGCTGGACCGTCGAGCTGCCGGAAGCGGTCGATCAGGCCCTGCAGGATCGGACCAGCCCGGGATGGCCTACAACGTGGTTCGCACCTCGGCTGACCGGCTCCGGACCCTACGCGGATGTCTACAGTGTGATGAATAACTGGGGCGCGAACCATGGCGCCATCAGCTTCGGCCATGTCGGCGCGGATCTCATCACCCTGGCTTCGATCCTCCGGATCCCTGTAGACATGCACAATGTGCCTGAGATGCAGGTCTTTCGCCCGGCTGTCTGGTCCCGTTTCGGCGCTCTCGATCCTCAAGGGGCCGATTATCGAGCCTGCGCCGCCTACGGGCCGCTCTACGCCTGACAGAGACGAGGCCGTCGGCGATCGACGCTCCGGAACGCCGACGGTCTCTAACATTCGACTTGATGACGCCGAGCAGAATGATCCTTACCGTCTGCCTGGGCCTGAGCGCCATAACAGCCCTGTATCTCGCCGGGCCATGGGCGCTCGCCTACTGGTCTACCCATCCATATCGGATCCGCACGCCGATTCGACCACCTACGGACCTCGGCCCCTACATCGATGCCACCTTCGTCACCAGCGACGGTGTTCGACTATCCGGATGGTATCTATCAAACCCGCGTGCGAAGGCGGTGGTCGTCGTTTGCCATGGTCATCAGGCGAATCGCACGCAATGCCTCCCGATCGTACGGTCGCTCCTGGAAGAAGGTCTGAACGTTCTCGCGTTCGATTTTCGGCGGACCGGCAGGAGCGATGGCGATATCAGTACCATCGGCTATCTCGAGCGTCTCGACATCATCGCTGCGGTCGATTGGATCCGCGCACAGCCAGGCTCCAACAACCTATCGATCGGTGTCTTCGGCCATTCGATGGGCGGAGCCGCTGCGATTCTGGCCTCGGCAGAGGACCATCGTATCAGCGCCGTTGCATCTCACGGCGCGTACGCAACACTTACGCGCGCGATCGACCAGCGGGGTCGATTCTTCCTGGGTCTTCTGGGCCCGATTCTGTCTGTGCCAGCCGCGGCGATGGGACGTCGATGGCTACAGGTGGATCCGGCGATGGTTGCGCCTTCAGTTGTCGTCGGCCGCATCGCCCCGAGACCGGTCCTCATTCTTCACGGCTCCAACGATCCGCTTGTATGCCCGGAGGACGCAAGGATACTATACGAGAGCGCCGGCGAGCCCAGGGCTTTGCACTGGCTTCGACATTCATACCATCTCAGTGTGGACCGGCGCGATCAGAGCGGTTTCCATCAGACGCTCAGGTCCTTCTTCTCCAGAACACTGCTTCATCCAAATAGGTCGATTAGAACCATATGACAAAATCCTGAAAGAGGGCCTCCGTGATGGAAGGGGTCCGTTGTTCGGGTGAGGGTCGGCCTTTGGCGAAACGAACGTACGGCAGTAACGTCTCATACAGTCCGTTCGACCCTAAAACCATATCCGAAAACTTCGACTGAAGGTCCCTGACAAGCGTCGTCATCCCTTCGAGGCCGGAAACGCCTGTACCGACGTCCGCCTCCAACGGAACGGTCGATGCATCATCGATCAGCAGGGCATCCGGCTTCTCGCCCTCGAATGCCCGGGTGAGACCCAGGATGAGCGCCTTGCGCCAGGCCGCAGAGCCCGGATGGACCGGAACGGGATCGCTCTCGGGCGCGCCAGCGGAGTTCGGCCGGAGCCGCATGACGTCGGTCAGGCCCCTCCAGCCAGCTAGCGCGTGCTGCACAGCGATCGGAACCATAACATAGAACCCCTTGCTGTGTGCGTCGCCGATGAACCGCGCAGCGGAATCCTTCATACGGTACTCGGGCGATCCGGAGTCCGCCCAATCTCTCAGCACCAACAGTGTCCTTGCCGGCGGTTCACTGGCCGGCAGATGGTCAAGCCAGGCCTGGTTTGCACTCGATGGGACCTCGACGATCCGAGCGATCTGTCCCGCCCAGAGGCGCGGGTCGGGAGGAACCGCCCGCGGCCACAGAAACCGCATGACGCCGCGATATCCCGAGATCGGTACGGACGCAGCGCCCCGAAAGGCGTTGATCCTCCATTCGAAATAGGGCACGCTTGTTTGCCCTTCGCGCCGCCGAGAGGCGAGCGTCTCTAGGCCGAGATCCAGATAGCCCTCTCGTCGGCGAAGCTGGACGGCCCGTGCGGTGAACGTCGTATCGCGAGCATAGACCACCAGACCGCCCTCACGGCCCTCCCAGACGAGCATCCCGGCCAGCCAGGCGTTGGGATACGTCCAACGGGCTTCTATTCGCGAGTCCTTGTTGCTATAGGTCGTACCATCCGCCGTGGGCAGGATCAGCCGGCCCGCGGACAGATCCAGGTTCCTGAGAGCGAGGCGAAGTCCAGCGATTGCTGGACCGCTGGATTCACCCCAAAGGCCCAGCACGACATCGTCGGTCTCACGATCGATCCGAACATTGAGCCAGGCGGTGTACTCCGGCCCCTTGAGCACCGTCTGGGCCGCCTCTGGCTTATCCTCACCCTCCCGGCCGCGTCGCCAACCGTCGGATCGTGCTGGGACCGATTGATCATCCGCGGTGAGGAACCCGGTGACAGGTGGAAGACGCCGCGTCCCGTAGGCAAACGGCGCTCCGGTAAGCCGATTCGTTATCTCGACGATTTCCCCGCCCTGAAACCGGATGCGAAGCGCTTTAGTCGTAACCGTCAGGCGGTCGCCGTCGATGGTCATCTCCGCCGACGCCCGTACATGGACGCATAGCGTCATCGAGAACAGCACGCAGCGTAGAAATAGCGTAACAAAGCGTTCCAGACACATCAGGTATGGTGCAGTATAATGCAGGCGTACCATTACTGCCATACGGAGATATTCATGCCAGAAAATGCCATGGCCGCAGAACAGATCTGGAATCGGACGGTAAGTCTGGTCAAGGATCGCGTAATGCACATGACGCTATGGCAGACCCTGGAACAGACCGCTGGTCTTGTTCTCGTTGACGATACCTTCGTCGTTGGCGTCCCGTCCCGGATTATCAATCATGCGAGTTATCTCACGTCCGCGATCCATCGCAACGCGATCGAGAAGGCGTTGACGGCGGTGATCGGCCAACCGACCCGCATTCGCGTCATCGAAGGCAGCACACTCGCGGACTGGGAGGCGCTGAAGATCCGTGAGGAACGCGTCCGAATCATGCGTGACGCTGCCTACGATCGTTCCGAGAAACGCGCGGCCACGGCGCAATCATGGGAGGAAGTCCTCGAAGGCGCCGCCCGCGCATGGTCGGCAGCGGAGCTTCGAGCTCTCCCACAGACCAAGGCGCGCTATTTGAAGGCCATGGCGTCCCTCTTGCACGAAGCGATCGAGCGACTCTGCCCCGAAGGCGCCGATGAACAGGCGGAGAGGATGATCGCCAAGGTCATCGATCGGATAGCCACGAACGCCGATGTCCCCTCGACAGTCGTAGCTCTCGAGCTGGAGCGACAGGCAGGCACGGTTAACGATTCCGGATAAGTTGGTCGGGCGTAACCTCGCCGACCGTATAGAACGATCCTGTGATCAGCACCATATCCCGTAGGCCCGCAGCGGCACAGGCCGTCATAGCCGCGTCGATGGGCGGCACGATCTCGACAACCTCGGTGCAGTAGGATCTGGCGCAGTCTGCGATGAGCCTTGCCTCCAGGGCTCGATGCCACGACGGGGCAGTCGCATAGACGCGATGGGCCAGCGGGCCGAGTTCCGACAGAAGATCATCGGGATCATGGCCACGAAGCATCCCAATCACCAGATGCAAGCGTTCGTGTGGGATGGATCGCACTTCGCGCGCCAGCATCCGGGCGGATAGCCCGTTGTGCGCTCCATCAGCGATCACCAGTGGTTCCGTTTGGAGCACCGACATGCGCCCGGGAAGCTCGACCGCGGCGAGTCCTTCCCGGACCGCCGACTCCGACACCGCGAAGCCCTCCGAAGCGGCCATCACCTCGAGCGCAGCGACCGCGCAGGCAGCGTTCAGGCGCTGATGATCTCCACGAAGCCGAAGCGTGAGAGCCGGATAGGTCCGCGACGGGGTCCGGATCGCGAACGCCTCCGCGTCTCCGGACCACTCCACATCCCATCGGGACACGCGGCCGATCTGGCCGACGGGCGGCCCTACCGAGATCAGCGGTGACTCTGCCTCGGATGCGGTCCGATCCACGACATCGCGAGCCCCGCCGTGCTCTACTGCAGTGACCACGGGCCGCCGCGGTTTTATGATCCCGGCCTTTTCGGCAGCGATCTCCTCGAGTGTGTTTCCAAGGACGTCGCGGTGATCCAGGCCGACGTTCGTAATGACGCTGACGAGTGGGTCCACAACATTGGTGGCATCGAGTCTGCCTCCAATGCCCACTTCCACGGCGGCATAATCCGCAGCCTCGTTCGCGAAGTAGGTAAAACCGAGCGCCGTCTTGAACTCGAACTCTGTTACCGGACCGAGCGATGAGCCATGGATGCCCTCAAGGACGGGGACGAGCCGGGCAGCCAGAGCCGCGAAGGCCTCTCGGGAGATCATCCGTCCGTCAAGCTGGATCCGTTCCCGCAGATCGTACACATACGGTGAAAAGTAACTGCCGGTGCGAAAACCGTGACTCCGCAGAAGAGAGGCGATCAGCGCTGTGGTCGAACCCTTCCCCTTCGTGCCCGTCACATGTGCGATACCGTATCGGCGTTCCGGATTGCCCAGGCGATCGACAAGGCAACGCATTCGATCGTTGCCCAGCTTCATGCCGAACCGTCGTAGGCTCGACATGTAGGCGACTGCCTGTTCGTAGGTCATCGCGCGGTCTGGCGGCAACGTCAACCGTGGATGCGCACCCGGTTCGCCGCCGGATCATCTCGCTCCGGATTCAATCCGGAAAATCCTGACACTCAGGAAGGTAATCGCGCCAGATCTCGTTCCTGCGACCCGCAAGGTACTTGGTTAGACTTATATAGGGAATATAGCGCGGCCGCACCGGCCGTTGTCGCAGTTTCATGCCCGACTGATCGAGAGGCTTATCGCTCTTGCGTGTATTGCATTTGCGGCAGGCTGCCACGACATTGTCCCACGAGTTCCCTCCGCCGAGTCGGCGAGGTACGACATGATCGATGGTGAGGTCTCGCGTAGTCAGTCCGCAATACTGACAGGTGAACAAGTCCCGAGCGAAGACCGTTCGTCGCGAAAGCCGCAACTCCGGGAGCGGTCGCTTTACATGGTGCCTGAGTTTCACGACCGACGGGGATGGATACGTTCCATGTACGGTCCCCAGAGTCCAGTCCCTGGCATGCAGCACTTCGGCTTTTCCCAGGAAGACGAGCACTAGCGCTCGTCTGGCATGGCAGACGTTCAGCGGTTCGAAGTCGCTATTCAGTACCAGAACATCCTGGTCCATGTAGGCCGCCAGTCTCCTCAAGCGAAGGGAGGACGATGCCAGCGCTCCATGAACGACTGAGCCCGCTCTGGACTGGGTATAGAGCGGGCTCAATCAATGCATGGTATCGCATATGGTTGAAGGTGCACGTGCTCGAAGCTGTCCGCAAGCAGCCGTATCCTATGCGAGCCCAACTGAACCATACCAGCTGTCGCGTTGGAGGCGCGCTCGATAGAGCCACAGTACGGGATTGGCGCCAGGATAGAAGGCCGCCGTTGCGAGACGATCATATGCGCCAGAGTATACTGATCGCCCGGCACCCATGTCAACGGCCATAGGGCAGCTCCCCATCGGATTCGCCAGGGTGTTCGATTGCCCTGGGATGCCGTCTCCAGCGCGGTATCCTTAGCCGGAGGTGATCTTGACACTTCACGAATGCATCGGCTACCATCGGCGTACTCTCGGGCCTGCCGCTCGATCGGCCGGGCCCGTTTTGCGTCATCGGCTATCTGGAGAACTATGCTACTCGGATCACAACGGATAAATGAACACGGCCACCTCGAGATCGGCGGATGCGACACGCTCGATCTCGTCCATCAGTTTGGTACGCCGCTGTATGTAATGGACGAGAGCGCGATTCGGGACGCGTGCAGACGGTATCGAGCAGCCTTCGAGAGTCGCTATCAACGCAACGTCATCCATTACGCCGGCAAGGCTTTCCTGTGCCTCGCGATGTGTCGGATTATCGAACAGGAAGGCCTGGGGCTCGATGTCGCGGCTCTCGGGGAACTGCATACGGCGATCGAAGCCGGTTTTCCCATGAGTCGGGTGAACCTCCACGGTAATAACAAGTCACGCGAGGAACTCGAGCTCGCGGTCCGTCATCGGGTAGGTCACATCACGATCGACAACGAACGGGAGATCGAGACTCTGGAAGATGTGCTGAGCTCGGATGCACGACATCCAGCGCAGGATGTATTGATCCGATGTGCGCCGGGGGTCGATCCCCTTACACACCGTTTCATGAGGACGGGACAGGCGGATACGAAGTTCGGCTTCAACATCGCCGATGGTTCAGCGATACGCGCGGTCGATCGGGTTCTACGATCGTCGCGGCTCCGATACAAGGGCCTCCATTTCCACGTCGGCTCTCAGTTGACCGACGCCGAGAGCCATGTCGGCGCCATCGAAACGGCCGTCGACCTGATGTCTGCGATCCGACGGAAGCATGGAGCCGAGAGCGAGATACTGAATATCGGCGGGGGTCTGGGGGTTCGGTACCTTGCAGACCAACCGACACTCTCGCTGGAGCATTTCGCAGAGGCCATCGTGTCGACGTTGACCAACCGACTTAGAGACGCAGGCCTGCCCGATCCGATCCTGGCCCAGGAGCCCGGCCGTGCCATCGTCGGCGAAGCTGGCACAACCCTGTACACGGTCGGCGCCATCAAGACCGTACCGATCCTCGACGAAACCGGAACCAGAACCTATGCGTCTGTCGATGGAGGCCTCTCGGATAATCCGCGCCCCCAACTCTACGATGCAGTCTATGAGGCTCGGTGCGCGAATCGGGCGGACGAAACGCACGACAAGCAGATCGCGATCGCAGGTAAGCATTGCGAGACCGATGTGTTGATCTGGAACGCTACGTGCCCGGAGCTTCGCCCCGACGATATCCTTGCGGTCTTGACCACTGGAGCGTACAACTTTTCGATGGCGAGCAACTATAATCGCGTCCCTCGCCCAGCCGTGGTTCTAGTGAACAACGGCTATGCGGAGGTCATCGTCCGCAGAGAGACTCCGGAGGACGTGGTGCGTCGCGATGTTGTCCCGATGCGCCTGTCCAGGAAGGTCCAACAGGCTTAACACGATGGGAGCGAAAATCGAGATCTGGATCATCATGATGGCGGTGTTGATCATCGCGATCACCATCCACGAATTCGCCCATGCGATTACCGCCGATCGCCTGGGAGACGATACGCCAAGGCGTCAAGGTCGGATCTCTCTGCTGCCCCCCGATCACCTGGATCCGCTGGGTACGATCATGATGGCGATATCGTCGGCGATCGGTTTCGGGATCGGCTGGGGTAAACCCGTGATGACCAATCCGGCGAACTTCCGGAACCCGCGACGCGATCAAGGGATCGTCGCTGTGGCTGGCCCGATATCGAATATCCTGCAGGCGGTCGTATTTTCGCAGGTCCTCAGGCTCGTTGGCGGCGGCGTACACGTCGATGCGGGCGCTGCCAGCCCGTTCAGCATGTTCCTTCTTCTCGGTGTGATCGTCAACCTTGCGCTGGCGTTCTTCAACCTTCTGCCGATCACACCGCTCGACGGGTCCTGGATTATTACAGCGCTGCTGCCCGGCGAACTAGCGTACCGCTATCAGGCGTGGATGAGTCGCTATGGCATGCTCCTCTTTCTGCTGATGATCTTCGTTTTCCGGGACTTTGTTGGCGCCGTCATCGGCCCCCCGGTCGACTACTTATCCAGCCTGCTCCTTCGCGGAATCGGTTGATAAAGGCGTTCCGGACGCACCACGCAGGAGGTCCTGATGAGTAAGAAACGCATCCTCAGCGGCATGCAGCCTACCGGCGCTCTGCATTTGGGAAACCTGGAGGTTCTCCGAACCTGGGTGCGCCTGCAACAGGAATACGACATGTTCTGCTGCATCGTCGACTGGCATGCGCTGACCACGCTGTACAATCGAACCGAGGAGATCGTCCCGGCGGCACGACTCGTTGCGGCGGATTACATCGCTGCAGGCCTCGACCCTGAACGGTGCAGCATCTTCCTGCAGTCCCACGTCAAAGAGCACGCTGAACTCCACCTGCTGCTCTCGATGATCACCCCTCTCGGTTGGCTTGAACGGGTGCCCACCTATAAAGAAAAGCGGGAGAACCTGCAGCTGAGCGATGAAGCGACATCGTACGGCTTCCTCGGGTACCCGGTCCTTCAGGCCGCCGACATCCTCGTGTATAGGGCTGATGCGGTACCTGTCGGCAAGGATCAGCTGCCGCATCTGGAGATCACGCGCGAGATCGCCCGCCGGTTCAACCATCTATACGGCCCCACATTCCCGGAGCCTGCGTCCATCGTCAACGAGGAGACTGCGGTTATTCCGGGCCTCGATAACCGGAAGATGAGCAAGTCCTACGATAACGCTATCTATCTCTCCGACGACGCGGATACGGTGGCGAAAAAGGTCATGACGGCCTATACATGCCCGACAAAGATACGTAAGACCGATCCTGGCATACCGGAAGCCTGCGTGGTCTGCCGGCTCCGCAGGATCTATGATCCCGACGACTACGAGCTCTCCTGGGAAGAGGATCGTCGCGGCGAACGGGGCTGTATGCAGAACAAGCGGGAGCTTATCGATGTATTAAACAGCGTGCTCGATCCGATGCGGACCCGACGCAGGGAACTCATCGCCGATCCGGGAGCCCTTGAATCGTGGCTGGATGCGGGAGCTGAGCGTGCCCGGGAAGAGGCGGCGAAAACGCTCCGGCTCGTCCGCTCCGCTATGAAACTCGATAATCCGAGGCCTTGAGAACCGTCTGATACCGTCTCATCGACGGTCATGACCGAGCTCCTCACGAGCCACGAATAAGGACTGTCGATAAGCTTCCTGGTAGCGCCCTTGCCGCTCGAATACCTGCGCCAGCAGCTTCCTCACGTCGTTCGATGGCGCCACTTCCAATGCGGCAAGCAGCGCATGTTCGGCTTCGGGCCACCGCTTCATCTGCATGTAACTCCAACCGAGACCGTGAAGGGCCGCACCGCTGCTGCGCTCCCATCCGACACTCGTTCGAAAAGCCTCCACAGCGCCAGCAGGATCGCCGGAGTACACGCGCGCATACCCGAGCTGCATATAGAGCTCGGCCAGGAACGCCTCCGGAGCACGACGATCGCCCTGGTTCTGCAGGACGCGCATCCGCACATACCGGTCGGTTTTCATCGCGTTCCAGCTGGTCTCCGCCCTCCTCCACGCTCGGGATCGGTACAGACGGGCCAGCATCTCGCCCAGACACTCCGCCGCCTCGTGGTATCGACCAGCCCCTGCGGCCTCACGGGCCAGCATATAGTGCGCCACCATGGCTCCCGGGTCGTTCGCGCGAACGGCCGTGAACAGGCCTCGCTCCGTCCTCCACGACGGAATCACCTCCAGGGTCAGCACTACATAGACGGTACAGAGAGCGGAGAGAGCGAGGGCCGCAGGCGCGGCTCGAAACCCGCCCCGCTTCAGCCTGATGGATCCGATGAACCGGGCGAGCAGAACGGAAACGCCGATCGACGCGGTCGCCGCACGATATGGCGCAAATAAGAGGAACGGAAGCGGAAGGATATTCAGCACCGGCGCAAGGCTGAGGATGATCATGATCAGAAACCATGCCGCAGGCCTGTTCCGACGCCACAGAAAGAAGCATGCCCACAGGCTCGTGACGACGATGACATAGCCGATCACAACGCTGAGCGGAGCCCGATCGGCCCAGCGTTCGAGGCTGAACGAATGAAGAACGCCGAGATCCGGCAGCAGCAGCGTCTGCGCATAAGCTGTGACGCTCTGGCCAAACCGCTCAACCTGGATCGCTGGTGTTGCCCCCAGGTACCGTATGCCGGGCAGACCCAGAAAGGCGCCGATCGATAGATACAGGATCGTGACGACCGCGAAGAGTGCGCCTGCATACCACCCATCCCTCGGATCGGCGACCCCGCGCCCTGGTCGCCAGCACCAGAACGCGATCGGCGCCATGGGGAGAAGAAACAGTGTCTGCTCCTTCGTAAAGGCCGCAAGCGCAAACGAAACGAGCGCCCCGGCCATGCACATCGTACGCTGGTGGCCGTGACGGCGCGCGGCCATGATCAACCCCAGTGCGAAGAGGCTCGTCCACAAACAGCCAAGCGTATCCGTCCGCCCGCCGATCCACGCTGTCGCCCCAACGTGAACCGGATGGACCGCGTAGAGCAAACCGGCTGACATTGCGAGGCTGCGACGGCCGAACGCCTCCCAGGCAAGCGCCGCCACGACGACGGAGGCCAGGGCATGGAGCACGATGTTGACCATCCGATAAGCGGCAGGGTTGTCCGGCCACAGTAGCCTGTCGATGAGAAAGGAGAGGGATACCAGGGGTCTGTAGTAGTGCTGCAGGAAGGCCGTTCGGAAGCAGCCGGCCACCGTACCGCCGCCGATGCCTGTTCCATCGACGAGAACGACGTCATCCCAGACGAAACCGCCTGGCAGAGAGCCCCAGTACAGCGCCCCTGCGATCCCGCCGATGACGGCAGCAGCACACCATAGCCAACTACGGGTAAGCCGGGCCGTTAGCGATATCGTATCGGACGATTCCACTTAGTTAGTCTCGCTAATATATTGTCGAAAATACTTGACATTGCGAAATATGTGGTCTATACTCACTATGATTAGTACTGACTAGTCATACCAGAGACCATGGGAAGCCGACGCACCAATAACCGAGAGCGAATCCTGCAGGTAGCGGGCGCCATGCTGTACCGACAAGGCTACAACGCCACCAGCGTTGATGACATTGTCCAGGCGGCAGGTGTCAGTAAAAGCAACTTCTACTACCACTACCCGAGCAAGGAGGACCTTGGAATCGCGGTCCTCACAGTCAGGCGCGATGACCTCTCGACATTGATCGCCCAAACACTCCATGACTCTACGCTCACGCCTACCGCGCGCATGACGGCCTTTCTCACGAGCCTTCTCGATGTACAGGAATCCTCGCTGGGGCGACGCGGTTGCCCATTTGGCAATCTCGCCGCCGAAATGACGGAGCACAGCGAGCGGATACGCTGCTTTCTCAGCCGGCTGTTCAGTGAGCTCTCGCGTGACCTGTCCGCAGTTGTTGCCGAAGGACAGCGCACCAGAGAGTTCCGATGCGATGTCGATCCGGTGGAAGTTGGCAGCTTCATGGTGCAGGTAATCCAGGGGATGCACTTGATACTCAAGTGCGATAAGGATCCCGGACCGGTGCGTCTAACCGGTTCGCTTCTGGTCGACCTGCTCCGGCACACGGGCCAGGGATGCTGTGCCGTCCAGGAACTCCCTGGATCGTTATAGGACCAGTTCGTACTATGACGCACATCAATAAGGGACCTAAGAGCATGAACATAACACCGACCATAGGTCAGGATACCCATACCGTCTACAGGAACGACCATGCAGAGTTCGAGACATACATATCGCGAACCAAGCGTCAGGCCTACAACCTCGCCTACCGAATGACGGGGAATCGAGAGCAAGCCGAGGACCTCGCTCAGGAGGCCTATCTTAGAGCCTATCGTTCGTTCGATCGATATAACCGCTCCATGCCGTTTGAAAACTGGCTGTTTCGCATCCTTACGAACCTCTTCGTTGACAGCCTTCGGAGGAGACCGAAACAGCAGCCGCTTTCGCTGGATCGATCGATCAGCAACGCCAACGGCGACGAAGGATTCGCGTTCGAGATCGCAGATCACGACAGTGATCCCGAGCGGATCGTCCTCCGGGATGTCATGGACGAACGATTGCAGGAAGGTCTGGCCGCTCTGCCGAAGCATTTTAAGACGGCAGTGTTACTGTGCGATGTGGAAGGTATGAGCTATGAGGAGATCGCCCGGACGATGGAAACGAGCGTGGGAACCGTACGATCCAGAATCCATCGCGGTCGACGAATGCTCCGCAAGTACATGGAACAGGGGCCTCCCGTACACAGTCTCAGGCCAAAGTTAGGGACGGCTGCCGTATAGCGCTGGCGTCAGTTGCCCGGCGCGTATAGTCAATGGAGGTGGCTCTATGCGCCGACCGGACGATGTCGTGATCTCCATTGCGACGCCGGACGATGTCGAGCAGATTGCCGATATCGTCCGGCGTTCCTATTCCAAACTCCCGCCCGAGCAAGTGCCGGCAGATATGCCCATCTATCACGCCAGTTACCATGCCGAGGCGATGGCCGATCCTCACACTCGCTGGCGGCTGCTGCGTGATGCTGACGGTCCGGCCGGTGTCGTTATGTGGCGGATCCTTCCTGGCTTCGGTCACCTGCATTTACTCTTTATCATCGGTGAGAGCCAGGGTGAGGGTTATGGATCGCTCATGCTGCGAACTTTTGCTGAAGCCGTTCGCGCAGAGGATCCCGACGCTCGCCTGCTCACACTCCACTGCTTAGCCGATGCGACGCGGACGATTCGGTTCTATCGAAGACACGGCTACATTCAGTATAACTCCGGAGACGAAGGGCGCATCATCGATCTCTATCTGTGGCTCGATGCCGCAGAGCGGGAGGGGCTGGGATGGCCGTTGCGGAATGATAAACTCCTGTTCTACAAGACGCTTCGATAGGGCAAGGAGCCGAGGCGTACGACGGAATCCTGCGCCATCGGGAATGAGGGAGAATAGCTGATGCACCTTGGATTGGTTACCTATAACGTTGCTCGCGATTGGGATCTCCAAACGTTGCTCCGGATATGCCGGGAGTCCGGTCTCGAGGCCGTGGAGTTCCGAACCTCCCACCGACACGGCGTTGAGCCCTCGCTCGGCAAGGATGAACGAAACGACGTGCGCACCCGCTGCCGTGACGCTGGTCTAACCCAATGGAGTCTCGGATCCGTGTGCGAGTTCCATTCGCCGGATCGCTCCATCGTCCGGAAAAACATCGATACATGCGCCGCTTTCGTGGAACTCGCTCACGACATCGGCGCACGTGCGGTAAAGGTGCGACCGAACGGCCTGCCGTCGGAGGTTCCCGCAGAGCGAACGCTCATGCAGATTGGTAAGGCTCTGGCGGAGTGCGGGAAGATCGGCGCAGATCACGGAGTCGAGATCTGGGTCGAGGTCCATGGCTCCGGCACGTCCGCACCCTCGAACATGCGATCGATTATGGACGCCTGTGGTCATCCATCCGTGGGCATTACCTGGAACTCCAATCCGACCGATGTGCATAACGGCTCGATTCGCGAGGCCTTCGACCTTCTATCCTCGTACATCCGCTGCTGCCACATCACGGAACTCTGGAGTGCATACCCCTACAGGGAGCTGTTCACCCTGCTCCAGCGCCGTGACTACGATCGCTACCTTCTGTGTGAAGTCGGTACGAGCGTACCGGCAGAGGCCGGCGCGCTGTTCCTTCGTTGTTATCGAGCCCTGTGGTTGGAGATGAACCGATGACTCGGACATCCCGTCGTCAGACCATCCTCGGCGGCCTGGCCGTCGCACTCGTCGGTCGGTCCGCCCGGTCGCTCGGCTTCGGCGACGCTCCACAGCGATCCGGCGCCCCGCTGATCAAGGCCGGCATCGCCGCATATTCGTTCCGGGACCGTCTAACCGGCAAGGCGCAGCCGACGATGGACCTGGCCGATTTCATCCGGGACGCGGCGATCACAGGCTGGGACGGCGTTGAACTCACATCCTATTACTTTCCGCGCAATGTCACCACGAAGTACCTCGCCAACCTCAAACGGCTGTGTTATCTGAACGCGATCCATATCACCTCCTCCTCCGTCGGCAATGTCTTTACTCACCCTGCAGGGCCGGCTCGGGATCGGGAGATCGAAAGGGTCCGGGTCGGTCTTCGCCACGCCGCGACGCTCGGCGCGTCCGGGCTACGCGTATTCGCCGGAGATCCTCAGTCCGAACAGTCGACGGAATCGGCAGAACGCTGCTGCATCGAGTGCCTGTCCGAATGCGTTCCAACCGCCGCTGAGACCGGGGTAATGCTCGCTCTCGAAAACCATGGCGGCATCGTTGCGGAATCCTCCGCGCTGCTCAGGATCATCAAGGCCGTCGATTCGCCATGGCTCGGCGCGAACCTGGATACGGGCAACTTCAGGACGGATGATCCGTACGCGGATATTGCGGCTGTTGCGCCCTATGCGATCACCACGCACTTGAAATCCGAAGTCGTGACCAGGTCCGGCGTGCATAGTCCGACAGATATCCAGCGGATCGTTCGGATCCTCACTGATCATGGTTATCGCGGATACCTGATCCTCGAATATGAAGGTAAGAAACCGGTGGAGATCGAGGCGCCACGAATCCTTGCGGCTATTCGCTCAGCGATCGCAGCGCTGACCTGATCGGGCGATTACACAGGGACGCCGATCTTTATCCAACCGACCGTCGTTCCGATCGCCGCGTCGGACGGCGATATTGCGCCGACGTTCGCCTCGACGGTCACACGACCTCCTCGTATCGGCGGAACGATCCGCCACGGACGAACGCGCTGATGGAAGGCCAGTATCACCCCATGATTATCCAGGACAAGGGCATCGATCGACCGCGTCATACCACAGGTATGGATGCCGTTACACGGTTCAAGCCACAGAGCTTCACGGCTCTCGAGATCAGGGCTGACCAGCAGCCCCAGCAGTCGCTGGATGGGGCCCCTGGCAAATCGTATCCGATCGGCGAGCGTCTCGCCCGTATCGAGGTTGACCAGTCGATATCCATCGGACTTGACAGCATCGCCTCCCACGCTCATAATGGCTGGTTGCAGTCTTGATGATTACCGAACGTTGATTCGTCCATCAGGAAGCCAAGATCCGTCGTCGTCAAGGAGATCGCATCCATGTCGGAAGATAAACCCGCAATGATATACCCGGTACCTGAGCACGTCGAAGCCGGATCGAATAAGTACACCCTCGTGATCACAGCAGCCAAGCGTGCGCGACAGATCGCCAACGGCGCAGATCCATTTGTGCCGTCCCACTCGTCCAATCCGCTTACGACCGCGTTCGAGGAACTGGCACAAAGCATGGTGATCGCGATCCAGACTCCGGAGCCGGAGGTCGTCCCGGTGATAGAGCCGGAGAACCATCTGGCGTCCGTTGCTTCGGTGATTAGCCCGCAGATCGACGAAGCGGATGATGCAACGGTACAGGATCTATACCACGATGATGAGGACTTAGATGAGGCCGGTGATCTGGAGAGCCAGTTAGTTCGAAGCTTGATGGGGGCAGACACGATAGAGGATGGTTCTGATACCGATGAGGATCTCGACGGGCTTACCATTGTTGATGCCGAATCCGACGAGATGGAAGAACCCATCGAGAATGAACCGGGCCTCTAAACGAGTGTCCGTTATGGGTAGGTCCGTCATCCACGATGGCTGATAAACGCGACTATTACGAGGTTATGGGCCTCGACCGAAATGCATCGGCCGATGATATCAAGAAGGCCTTCCGGTCGCTGGCCCGCCGATATCATCCTGATGTGAACAGAGACCCCAACGCTGACCTTCGTTTCAAGGAAATCAACGAAGCCTATGAGGTTCTTAGCGATCCTGAGCGGCGCGAGGTATACGATCGCTATGGACATGACGGACTGAACGGCGGTTCGCATGGTTCGGCCGGCTACGGCGGTTTCACCGATATCTTCGATATGTTCTTCGGCGCTACGCCTCGCGGAGCCGGTCAGACTTCAGCGACTCAGCCCGGCGATGACCTGCGTCAGGATATCGAGATCACCCTGGAGGAGGTCGCTCTCGGCGTCGAGAAGCACATACGGTTCACCCATCTGGAAACCTGCGATCTCTGCGAGGGTCATGGCGCGGAACCCGGTAGCAAGTCAGAGGTGTGCGCAACCTGCCGCGGTACTGGCCAGGTCCGGCATGTGCAGAATACCATTCTGGGTACGTTCCAGGTAGCTGCGCCGTGCGGCCGATGTCACGGTGAGGGCAGGATTATCAGCCAACCGTGTCCTCAATGCGCCGGCGCCAGTCGTGTCCGCAAGACGCGCGAACGGCGCGTCAAAGTGCCGGCAGGCGTCGATACCGGATCGCGCATTCGGCTATCGGGCGACGGAGATGCGGGTCTGCGAGGAGGACCGCCTGGAGATCTTTATCTCGTTATCCATGTCCGGCCTCATGAGATCTTCGAACGCCGCGGCAACGACCTCTACTGCGAGGTAAGCATCCCGTTTACGATTGCCACGCTTGGTGGGACGATTGAAGCGCCTACGCTTTCGGGCTTCGAAACGTTGGAGATACCCGACGGCACTCAGACGCACACATCGTTCACGCTGCGCGGCAAGGGGTTGCCCGATCGCAACGGCCGCGCCCGTGGACACCTGTACGTCATCGTTCGCGTGGAGGTGCCTCGTAGACTGAGCTCGGAACAGAAGCAGGCTCTCAGGGCGTTCGCTGAAAGCATGAACGAGGAAGTCAACGGCGAAGAACGGGGCATCTTCAGCCGGTTGTTCAAAGGGGACCGGTGACTGACTCGCCGCACTCCTGCTACCGCCGAGATCGCTGAGGTAACAGGTGCACTGGATCGAAGTCAGTGTCGTATGCTCCTTGCCCTCGGAGGAACCGGTTTCGGCGGCGCTGATGAACCACGGCTGCGCTGGAACCGCTACCGAGGGGTTCTCGGAAGAAGGAACACCCTACGCAACGGTTCGTGGCTGGTTGACGCCGCCTTGCGATGACGTTCTGACACGGCTGAAGGGAGATCTCGAAGAGCTTCGGTTACAGGACGCCGTCGCCTATACAGAGATACGCTGCGACGAGGTTTCCGATGAGGGATGGCTCGACAGCTGGCGCAGCCACCATCATCCGCGCGCGGTTGGACGTAGCCTGCTCATCACGCCACCATGGCGATCAGGTAACCCGGGCAATCGGTTCGAGGTCGTCATCGAACCCGGGATGGCCTTCGGCACCGGCTCTCACCCAACCACGCTCCTGTCTCTGGAGCTTATGGAGCGCGTCATCGTTCCCGGCTTACCCGTCGCGGATGTTGGCACCGGTTCGGGCATTCTTGCGATTGCTGCGGCGCGTCTCGGAGCTTCTCATGTAACCGCATCGGAGATTGACGCACTGCCGCGCCAGATTGCACAACAGAACGTCGATGCGAACTGCGTCCGGCATATCGTCGAGGTTCTCGATCCCGAGGAGTTTGCGGCCCGGCGGCCACGATGCGACGTTGTCGTATGCAATATCATCGCCGAAACGATCGCGGAGCTTGCTCCGCTGCTTGCCTCTATTCTCAAGCCTACCGGTCACCTGATCCTATCCGGGATCGTAGCAGAGCGACTTGACCTGCCGCTCCGACGACTGGCCGCCGAAGGTCTCCGCCCACTTGAGATCGTGGCCGACGATGTCTGGCGCGCGGTCCTCTTGACCAGACCGTAAACGTCAGAGCAACGAATATGTCGCTCCGTCATCTATGGCTGGACGGCCCTCTTCCCGAGGCCGGCTGCATCACGATCGACGGGGAGATCCACCACCGTCTTACGCACGTTAACAGGGCCCGTCCCGGCGATCGGTTTGTGCTGCGGGGTTGTGACGGTTGTGCCTATCTGGGAGTGGTGCGCGCAATGGGTAGGGCGGATCTCCGATTTGAGGTTCTCGAAGTCCTTCCAGCCCCTCCACCGCCGAAGCGGCACATCACGGTTACTCAGGCGGTGGTGCGAGGCGATCGATTCGATGAGGTGCTTCGACATGGAACCGAGATTGGAGCAGCTGCATTTCATCCAGTAATCACCAGGCGAACCGTGCATCGCAGTACGGAAGGCGACAGCGGCAATCGCTCCGCACGCTGGCAAGCCATCGTCCGATCGGCAGCCGAGCAGGCTCAGAGAGACCGAATCCCTCCGGTGCACCCGACGACGATTCTGTCCCAACGGCTCGATGAGCTCGATCATGACACGACTGCAGCGCTCGTCCTCGATCCCCGTGCGAGCATGTCCCTCGGCGCCGCTCGACACAAACCGACGATTGGCAACGCAGACAGCATCGCGTTGTTCGTTGGACCCGAGGGGGGATACTGTGATGAAGAGATCGCCCAGCTCATCGATGCAGGCGTATGGCCAGTCAGGCTTGGCTCATATATCCTAAGGACCGAGGTCGCCGCCATCGCAGCGCTTGCCACGCTGCTCCTGGCAGACGACTAGACGTTGACCGCTGCGTAGGCTTGTGCTATCCTCTGCCCACCCAGGAGAGGCAACCACCCATTATGTCGACTTCCCTTGTAGCGATCGTCGGACGACCGAATGTCGGCAAATCGACGCTGTTCAACCGTCTCGTCGGCAAACGCATTGCGATCGTTGAAGATACACCCGGCATCACCCGCGACCGGCTCTACGCTCCGTGTGATTGGCAGGGCCGATCGTTCACGGTCATCGACACCGGGGGCATCGTCCTGGACGATCGCGATCCCCTAACCTCTCAGGTGCGACGGCAGGCGGAGATCGCGATCGAAGAGGCGGACGTTGTATTGTTCATGGTCGACGCTCCTGAAGGCATACTGGATGCCGATCGGGAGATCGCCGATGTCCTGCGCCGCGCGGCCTGTCCGATACTCGTTGTTGCCAATAAGGCGGATAATCGGCGCATCGAGACCGATGCAGCGGAGTTCCACGAGTTCGGCATCGGTCCGGTCTACCCTGTCTCGTCCGTGCATGGTCATGGTATCGCCGAACTCCTCGACGCGACGGTCGCAGCGCTGCCTGTAGAGGAGTCTGCCACAGAGGATGACGAGACGGCGCGCATCGCTATTGTCGGTCGTCCGAATGTTGGCAAGTCCTCTCTGATCAACTCTCTCCTGGGCGCCGATCGGGTCATCGTATCGGATATACCGGGCACCACGCGGGACGCGATTGATACGCTGGTCGAGCATGATGGACAGCGTGCGCTGCTCATCGACACGGCGGGGATTCGACGGGCTGGTAAAATTCAGGGCAGCGTTGAGTTCTACACTGTTCTCCGAGCCCGTTCCGCCATAGAACGCGCCCATGTGGGCGTTGTCGTCATCGATGGGAATGCCGGTCTCCTGGACGGCGATCTCCGTGTTGCCGGGCTTGTACATGAGGCGGGTCGGGGCTGTGTCCTTGCCGTCAATAAGTGGGATCTTGTCGATCCCTATTCCGACAGCGGCCGTCCCACCCGGGGTTTGATCCAGCAGATGTCTCGTGAACTGTCAGATCGCCTCCCGTTCGTCGCCTACGCACCGCACGTCTTCTGCTCCGCAGTCAGTGGGCTCGGCGTCCTTGACGTCCTGGACACGGCCCTTGAGGCTGCGGCGAACCACGCGATGCGTATCCCTACCGGAGAGCTCAACAGGCTGATCCATGCAGCAATCGAGGAACGCCCTCGGACGCATCACGGACGCCGGCTACGCATCTATTATGCTACGATGGCACGGGTCCAGCCGCCCGTCATCGTATTGTTCGTCAACGATCCCGAGCTGGTCCACTTCTCCTATCTCCGATATCTGGAGAACCGGATTCGGGAAGCGTATCCGCTGCCAGGAACGCCGCTCGTTCTTCGGATTCGTCGAGCTTCTGGCGCACTGGACGATGAGAAGTCGCGCAAGCGATGAGCGCACTGCCTCCGACGGCCGACCAGCTGCCCGAGGAGCTCCTTCGAGCCGCCGGGCTTCAGGACACCGCGCGCGCACGACGACTCCTCGTCGGACTTGCGGGACAAGGCGTAACGGACGAGGATGTCGCACTGCTTCTCCCTTCGCTTCTGGATGCCGTCGGGGACTGTCCTGACCCCGATCGATCTCTCGGCAACTTCGTTCGATGGGCGGAAGCGCTGGTCAATCGCTCCACGCACTTTCGGTACCTGCTAACGCATCCGGCTGGCCTTCGGATCTTATTCGCTGTCGGCGCTGCCAGCCAGTATCTGGCGGATCTCCTCGCGCGGGATCCGGAATACGTCGAGATTCTGACCAATCCGGGCGTCCGTTCCGGAGCCAGGCCGCCCGATCAAGTCCTTCGAGAACTATCCGGGCTTGTAAAGCGGATTGCGACCCCATCCCTGCAGCTCGACGCCATGCGGCGGTTTCGCCAACGGGAATACCTCCGCATCGCGGCGCGGGACATCCTTGGTCTCGCCGATATGCCCACCACGGCGCTCGAGTTTTCGAATCTCGCGGACGCCTGCATCCAGATCTGCGTTGAACTCGCGTCCGAAGAGGCGCACCATCGCTATCCCGATCGCACCCTGCCCGGCATGGCCGTGATCGCCCTGGGCAAGCTCGGCGGGCGGGAACTGAACTACTCAAGCGACATCGATCTGATCTTCGTTTGTGACGATCTGCAAGACAGCGATGCGGGGGCCATAGAGCTCGAGTTGGTGACCTTCGTTGCGGAGAAGGTGGTTGCCTTCCTTAGCCGCGACACCTCTCAGGGACATCTGTTCCGCGTCGATGTCCGATTGCGTCCGGAGGGTCGGTTCGGAGCCCTCGTTCGGTCGCTGAGTTCCTATAGAGCCTATTACGAGAGTTGGGCGGAGACATGGGAACGGCAGGCCATGCTCAAAGCCCGAACGGTCGCCGGCGATCGACGCATCGGTCATGCATTCGTGAACTCCCTTGCCCCGTTCACCTATCCCCGTGTCATGACCGGAACGATGATCGAGGAGATCCGAGCCAATAAGCGACGGATGGAGGCGCCCGCGCTAAAGAGCGGAGAACCATCGGCAAATGTCAAGATCGGTATCGGCGGGATTCGGGACATCGAGTTCGCAGTTCAGTACCTCCAGATGCGCCATGGATCGACTGACCCGATGGTCCGTACGGTGGGCACACTGCCAGCCATCGCACGGCTGCGACAGAGTCGTTTCCTTTCGGACCTTGATGCGAGGCGCCTGACGGACGGTTATATCTTCCTGCGCACCGTCGAACATCGGCTTCAGCTTTTGTACGACCGCCAGACCCAGAGCCTGCCCCCACGAGGGCGAGAGCGTGATCTATTAGCCAGGCGGCTCGGATTTGCCGACAGCAACGCGTTTCATGCCGAGTACGATCGAGTATGCGCCGAAGTCCGTTCGATCCATGAGCACATACTCGGGATCGAGCCGAACGACACATCGACGTACCCGGACGTTTCCTGGACAGGCTTACTCGCCGCACCGGAGGATTCCCGCTCCATGGCCGAGCTCGAGGAGCAGCTGAGAGCTGAGGGCTTCCACGACCCGGAGCAGGCGGTTCGGACGATCAAGATCAGCCTGCTGGGTACCGGACACGGCCGAGAGGCGCCGGACGCAGCAGCCGCCTTTCGAAAGCTCGCGGAGCGCTTGATTCCAGCATGCGCAGCCTCAGGGGATCCGGACGCCGCGTTGAGCGGTATCAGCCTGCTGGCCGAAGCGAACCCGAATCGAGCCGAGTGGTACAGCGCGCTCGAACACTCCCCCGATCTGATGCGGCGTCTGGTGCGCCTCGCCGCGGCAAGCGTGCCGATGATCAGCACCCTTGCTCGGCGTCTCGAATGGATTGACCTCCTGGTGAGCGAGGTTATTTCCGATCCCGAGGCCAAGCCAATCGAGGTAACCAGCGCCGAGCTTCAAGAACGTCTGCCCGCTCACTCAGACGCTCCGGAACTGGATAGCCTGAGTTTCTGGGATGCGCTTGCGACGTATCTGCATAGAGAGCGGCTTCGGATCGGAGCGCGTGATATCTGGGGCGAAGCTGATGTCGAGACTATCGCCCTTGAGTTGACCCGACTCTCGGAAGTTGCGCTATCGACAATCCTCGACCACT